>Ga0207869_1000024_pt1 | contig 170972 bp, 140 predicted proteins | sample HigsolmetaAR205D_FD_184837 | JGI IMG/M metagenome (GOLD analysis project Ga0207869, IMG submission 184837) | Ionic liquid and high solid enriched microbial communities from the Joint BioEnergy Institute, USA - AR20-5-D (SPAdes) (version 2) ...
CAGCTTGGAAGCAAACCATCTGCAGGCTTCCGGATTGGTAAAGTCAACTATAGCCATACCGGGCTGCCACATATCCCATTGCCATACGTCACCGTTCGGTCTTTTAATAAAGTAACCCTTCTCTACTCCTTCGGCAAATAAAGCCGATTCCTGGCCTATGTAGCTGTTAATCCAGACGCATATTTTAAGCCCCTTTTCTTTAAGGCGTCTTATCATACCAGCAGGATCGGGAAAAACGTCGCTGTCCCAGGTTAAGTCAGACCAATGAAATTCCTTCATCCAGAAACAGTCAAAGTGGAAAACGTTAAAAGGAATGCCTCTTTCAAACATGCCGTCCACAAAACCGGTAACCGTTTCTTCGTCATAATTGGTAGTAAACGAAGTTGACAGCCAAAGTCCGAAAGTCCACGCAGGAGGCAGGGCCGGTTTACCCGTAAGGTCAGTATATCTTGCCAGGACTTCTTTCATGGACGGTCCGTTTATAATGAAATAGTCCAGGGACTCTCCGGGCACTGAAAACTGGACTTTCTTTACCATCTCAGAACCCACTTCAAAAGATACTCTTTCCGGATGGTTTACAAAAACCCCATAACCTTTACTTGATATATAAAAAGGAACGTTTTTATAAGCCTGTTCGGTTGATGTACCGCCGTCTTCGTTCCATATATCAATCGATTGGCCGTTCTTAACAAACGGCGTAAACCTCTCCCCGAAACCGTAGACCAGTTCCCCCACCGACAAAGAAAGTCTTTCCCTCATGTAAGTATTATCAAATCCACCGTCATCATAAGCCAGCCCTTTCCAGTCGGTTTTTATATAAGCCAGGTCCTTCCATCCGCTTTCGGTTATTTTTTTATCGCCCCTGAAAAACTCCATCTTCCAGTCTGCCTTGTTTATTTTAACCTTTAGGCTGCCGCTTTTTATCACCAGGAAATCTTTTTTGTTGTCAACCGTAAGACTACTGTTATCTTCAATATTCAGTTCAAATTTCGGAGTTTTATCCTTGACCCCGAGGTAATGATCTGTCCTGATACGAAGAATCTCCGGATATGGTGAAGAAATGCGGATTGTCAGATTTACACCCCCCAGGGTGTCTCCCCTGTGCCTGATTTTATGGGTGGGAGCACATATTCTTATTTCTTTGCAGGTAAACTCCCCCGTGGTTTTTATAGGCTTTCGTTCTTCGTTATTAATAAAATATACTTCCGCAGGCGAAAATACTTCAGTACCTTTTTTATTCAACCAGCAACCGTTTGAAAATTTCACTCATACTCCTCCTTTATTATATATACCACTAATATCCCTAGCATCTGCCTAATCCTACTCTATTTATTATAGAAATTATAAACTTAAAATTATTTTAATTCTGTGCTATACAATAATCAATGTCTATTATTATTCACATATAAAGGTAAATTTTAAAGTATGTTAATATGAAATAATTATATCTAATGCCATTATCAATTTAATTTCGGTTTAATATAAAAATAAATTTAAATATGCTGTTTTTCAAACTTTATATTCTGTAATTATTAGTTTTTTACCGTAGTTGATAGCAATATGAAATCGGCCGTATGGTATGAATAAAGACAACCCCAAAAACGGATAAATGCTTAAAAAAACACATAGTGTGCTACGCGTATAAATTACAACGTATCTTCACTATGTGTTTTCATTTCGTAATAATAACCTACCAATTATTGTTATTTGAATTAAAATTTATAATATTATTATTTTCATCTACACCCGATATTTCAAAGGAATAATCCTTCAAATTGGCTGTGAGTGTTGCACTGCAGGAGTCTTTTTCCCACCTGAGTTTCAATATATGCGGTTCTGATTCTATAACTTGCAATTTGGCATTAAAGCCAAATGCAGGAAAAGTATTTCTGAATCTTAGCAGTTCTAACTGCCGTCTTACAATATCTGTTTTAAGTCCGTCTTTTGCCTGATCCATAGTCAAATTGGTACGGTTAATTTCCTTATGCCCTCCCGGTCCTGCCTTTTTAACCGCCTCATAGTCATTTCTTCCTGCAAATAAATCAAGATACCATACCTGGGGTATTCCGGGAGTAAAAATTTGAATGGCTCTGGCCAAAAGAAGTTTTCTTTCGTCTTCTCCAAGGGCGCTGAAATACGTAGAATTAACCTGATAATATATATTTTTCTTACCGTGCAGGTCTTTTACCAGTCCGCCTCTTGATACAATAGTACTTATTAATTGGTCAATCTCATCATCCGGAATCAGGCCCTTTAAATCCAGCAGAGGAATTCCGTCATGACAACCCAGCATATTGACTGTTTTTATATTCTTTTCAATAATATCATAAAACCATTTAATTATATATTTGTTATTGTGCCGCTCCAAAGCGTCAATAATTAGGCCGGGTAAAAAGAAATCATAGGTAAGATACCCTTTTTCGGCTAATTTTTCATGAACTTTTTCTTCGTATCTGGAATGTATTTCAGGTAAAAGCGTTAATTGATATTTATCAGCCAATTCTCTTACCCGTTCAAGCAGCTCCCATGTTCCCGGTTCATTCATGAAGTTTTTTTCCCCCGGTTCTTTTGGAGCATATGCAAATGCATCAAGCCTAATTATCGACGCTCCGTACTCTTTTAATTTTTTTAAGGTATCATCATAGAACTCCCATACCAGTGGCGACTTTATATTAAGGTCCATCTGGCCTAGATAATGCCTGTTTGCTTCAAGTAAATCTATTACCTCATCTTTGTATTTTTCAAAGCCTGTAAAATCAATTTCAATCGGTTTCTTTCCTTCATCCAGGGCACTGTTTACCAGATTTGCTATTCTTTCAGCAGTTACATACTGGATATTCAGGTTTTTTATGAGTTCATAACTTGTGATTTTATTATATTTTACTTCCTGATAAAAAGTGTTCCAATAGGGTACTTCCCTGCCGTCAGGCATCCTTACCATCAAAATCGGAAGTCCGGGTTTTCTGAAAAACATATTTTTGATATATTCGTCATAAGGGCGGATATATCCTTCTTCTGTCATTTCTCCGTACCCGTCCCAAAACTTGTTCCAGTTGATGAAGAAATCCGTGTATTTTGATTTTTCCCCGTTTTTTATAATATCCTGAAACTGTTTTGAAAGTACAGAACAATGGTTTAAAATGAAATCCAGCTTAAGCTCTATATTCAACTGTTTTAAATTTTTTAAATCTTCATTGGAGGCATATGCCTCATTCAACTCATAATCAATTACCGAAAAACCCCTGTCAAGATCTGTATTGAAAAGGCTTGGCAAAATATAAAATGCCCTAAATGCATTTTCAAACTCCGGCAGCTTAAGAAGTTCTACACAATCATTCAATGTTCCTCCTATGCTGTCAGGATAAGCATTGAACATGGGACCGGCATTTTGTAATAATCCTTGCTTAGTCATAGTTATTCCCGTTCCTTTTTACTATATTGTATAAAATTTATCAAACGTAAATTAGTCATATACTTTTTATATCGTTATGCCAACAGGCAGTATTTTTTATAGCCGTATCCTGCCTGTTAATATAGCCTGCCGATACAGTCTACCTAAACTTAGCATATCAGGCAGGCTTTATTCGAATTTCATTTTACTGCTGTTTTACCATTACATTGATAAACTCCTCATAAGACAATATGTCCCCGCTTTTTGACACAATAAGCTTAGCTTTTGCAGCCTGTGATATCAGCAATTTTTGCTCAATTTCAAGTACCATCATAGTAAACGGGCTGTCAACCGCTCCGTCCCTGTTTCTTGCCCTTCTGTGTTCAAGAGTTTCCTGAGGAGTACTGTTTAGTAGAATAGGAATATCAACTCCGAGCAGATTGTCATTGTTGCTGTGAGTCCACTCAATTATTATTACATTTTTATCCATGAAATCGACTGCTTCATACCATAACTCGGATTCTTCCCTGCCCATTCTTCTTAAATATATTGAATCAGCACCGTTTTTAAATTGGGAAATAATACCAGAAATTTCATCAAAATTAATTTCATTCGATGTTCCAAGATAATTCTTAAGACCGCTTCTTCCGGACCTCTGATATATGGCTAACCACGGATATTTATTTACAAGTTCGGGATTGGAATCCTGGTTTTCCTTTTGCAGTTCCATAAGAATCTGCGGTCTGTCGCCAATGTATTCTCCTCCGGCTATAAGCCCTTTTAGCCCCCACTGCCTGAATACGCGAAGCCTTTCCGCATCATTATATTTGGGTATTCTGTGGGGATAGTTGTCACCGGATAAGGTGTAGCTTCCTATATTCAATTTATTCAGATAGTAAGACAGTAAAGATGCTATTTCCGATTTACCTACCCCGGAGCCTCCGCAAACCGCAACAACCGCTCTTTTATTGGGATTCTCGTTTAAAATGGGAACAAGCATTTTAAGAAGCCTCGGGAGAATTATCTGAGCCTTTTTTATATGACTTTCGCCTATTTTTATTTTATCTCCGGGCATATCACCTTTCGGTATATTTTCTGTGTCATCGATATTATATATACCGGATAAATTTTCAAGTATTGATTCCAGGTCAATAACCCTGTTTAGCCTGCCGGTTTCATTGTCTTTAAAATTCATGTATAAGCCCTCCTGATTTATGTTCCTTAGTATATAATGTCCTTAACTTTACTGTTTAAAACATTGGCATGTAGAAAATTAAGAGCGGTCTAATTACTCAACAACCACTTGATGGAAGGCTCAAGATAAGCATTCCAGAAATCCCAGTTATGAGCTCCGGGACTTTCAACATATTCTACATCAATATTTTCATCCTTTAAAAATTTGAAAAATGCCCTGTTTTCCTCAATCAGAAAATCCTCAGTTCCGCAAGCCATATATATTTTAGGTATTTGCTTGTTTTCTTCTTTTAGCTTCTTAATCAGGTATTCGGGATTATTTACGCTGTTTTCCAATTTATCCAGGTTTCCGAATACCAAAGTGTAATAATCATAATCTGCTATGGGGTCCTTAAAACCTTCTTTTTTGTTCTTCACATTATGGATAATTAACGCCGAAGAAAGACCCACAATTTTACCGAAGGTTTCATGATAATATAAGCCAGTACGGATAGCTCCAAATCCTCCCATAGAAAGACCGCCTATAAAGGTATCCTCTCTGTTCATGGCCAAATTAAATGTCTTTCTGACATAATCGACCAATTCTTGCCCTACATATGTTCCATAGGCTCTTCCTGTTCCTTTTCCGTCCAAATAAAAGCTGTTGTCACCTGATGGCATAACTACAGCCATATTATACTTAATAGCCAGCTCCTGAACGGAACTTCCGAGTAACCAATCCTTACTCGCCCCCGAATAACCGTGGAGTAAGAACAATGTTTTCATCTTCCTGTTATAGTTTTCATTACCCTCAATCATCATTGGAGGAACATCATTAGGTATTACCATATGAAAACAAGTACTTTTCGCTAATGATTTTGAATATACATCTACCTGGAAAATAGCCATAGATACTACCCCCATTCATTATTTACTCTTTTTAATCTGTTCCACAATTTAATTAACCTTTTACACGGCCTAAAACTACACCTTCTATTATATATCCTTGTTCAAATAAATAAAATACTAAGATTGGAATTATCCCCTTACCAATTTGGCAATCATAGGAGAATAATCCGCTGACTTATTGGTTAATAACGTAAAAGCAGCATCCGTCTATAAGTGCCGCTTTATCTCAGTCTTGTTTATAAACCTTCATTAATCAAAATATCAATGTTAGATAACAGAAAAATTTATCATATGTATGTGGAAACGTTTCCATTTAAAATATATAATTTTCCATCCATTTTGTCAATTACAAAAAAGTGTATAAATTTTATATGTTTTAAACAAATTATATTACTATTTTGCTCTGTTACTAATATATTAATATTTCAGATTTATAGAACGCATTAAACCGTTCCACCTTCCTGGACCTTAACATCTACCATATATTTCGATTCTACTTTTTGCCCATTAAGCATGTCTCTCATACACTCCACACAAATTCGTGCCATAGCAGGGATATCCTGTACTATAGTTGTTATTTGAGGGTCTGACATCCTTGTTATTTCAAGTCCGTCAAATCCGATGATTTTTAAGTCTTCAGGAACCCTTATTCCTTTCTTTTTAGCAAAAGCCAGGCAAAAATAAGCCCCGATATCAGCCGTAAATATACCGTCTACTTTGCTGAATAACTCCATATAATTTTCCATAGTCCTGCGGTAATGTTCATAACTGACCATATCCCATGTCATGCCTATTGTTGTTACACTGGCTCCTGCTGCTTCCATAACTCTTTTAAATTCATAATGCCGTTCATCTGCAGGAGTAAAACCATTATAGGTACCGCCCAGCTGAATAACCTGCTTACATCCGGCTTTTAAAAGTTTTTCTGCAGCAAGTCTGCCTCCTTGTTTGTGATTGGAGCAGACTTGAGGGATATTAGGCCCCATATCTCTTTCAAAACTGATAACCGGTCGCTTAAGGCCCTGATATGCTTCATTGTTTAGTGAATGGGCTGCAACTATTAGTCCGTCTATTACTTTTCGTTTCATTAAATCAATAAAATCCTGTTCCCTGTTGCTTACACCGATTGTATTGCATATCAAAGCCTTAAACCCGTTATTATATAATTCTATTTCAGTATATTTAAGAAATTTTCCCCAAAAAGGATTCTCGATATCAGGTACGACTATTCCGATTATTCCTGTTCGTTTACTGGCTAAATTCTTAGCTATTTCATTGGGATTATAATCAAGTTTTTTTGCTATCTCTAAAATTTTTTTCTTAGTTTCCGGCGCCACATAACCTTTTCCGCTTAGAGCTCTTGAAACCGTTCCGACACCTACTCCGGCCTCTTTGGCCACATCCCGTATACTAGGCATAATTACCTCCACTATATTAAAATATAATTTAATTATAGTGGACAATCAAAGATACGGCAATAAAATTATGGAACATTAAATTTATTCCATATTAATAATCATTTATAAATACTGAAAAGGTTCCTTTGAATCTATAAAATGCACTTCCGTATCGCCTACTATGTCCTTAAGCCAGGATACAAGATGTTTCATTCCCGGCTCTTCGGTTCTTTCATGGCCTAAAATAAGCATACCTTTGTTAAAACCGAGTTCGGCAGCATCCCTTACATATGCGCAAGTGGTCCATTCGGTAATTTCTCCGCAAATCAAAAGATCCAGGTTGTTTTCATTCATAAGTTGCATGGGCATTTCTTCCCTTCCAAGCCCAAGACTTCCGCCACCAACAAGAACGCTTACCCTTTCAACTTTCATTTTCGGGTCGCCTATAATCTGAACAACTTTCATATCCAGTTTTTCTTTAAAAAAGTTGCAAAGTTCTTCCAAGGTTGTTTCGGGAAGCTGGTAGCATACTCCAAAATGCTTCATGGAATCGGGATTATTGATTCTGTACTTTTCCCATCCAAATTCCATGTTAAAGCCCCTGTATATTCCGTCTTCTGTTCCCATATGCATATGGTCATGAAATCTCCATATGGCTATATTATGCTTGTCTATAAGCTCCTTTTTCTTTATATATACCGGATCGTTTTGAAGCCAATCGGTCTTATCAATGCCGGTAAACCATGTCGGTTCATGAGTAATAATCATATTGGCTCCTATTTCAATTGCCTTTTTTATTACCTCCACGGTAGCCATAAAAGTTGTTACAATTTTCGTAACCTCTGTATCGTAATTTCCAGTTATCAAAAGATCACAGGTTTTATCAAAAGGCAAAGGGCATGCTCCCGTTTTTTCTATAATTTTATCTATAACCTCTCTTACAGTCATATTAATCCTCCTTTAATAATAATTCGAGCGGTACGGCATAAGCCATTCTCTTTCCGCCTTCTTCGTTGGGATGTATTCCGTCACCAATATGGCAAGTATCATCAATTTTTTCAGGATCATCGGCATCTCTTACAGCCAGGTCAAAATCTATATACCCGTCTGCTTCCTTTTGCTTTCTTATCCACTCGTTGGCTTCATTTCGCAGGCTTTCTACCTCGTCAAACCATTCAAGTTTGTCTTTCTTGAATGGTATCACGGTGCCTATATATATTTTGCTTCCTTTTGAATGAGCCAGGTCAATTAGTCTTAGCAGTCCCTTCTTGTATTCTTCCAAAGTAATAATTTCATCATTACGGTTAAAGAAATAAGGATGGGTAAAATCATTAATTCCAATTAAAACCACTACATAATCCGGTACATCCCACCTGTATATATCTCTTTCAAACCTCTCTATACCGGGGCCGCCAAATATAGTGCCGCCGCTTGGTATCTCCGCCAAGCGGGTATAATCATGAAGGAGCCTGTTTCCCCCAATACCTCGGTTTACTATTGTAATTTTTCCTGGATATTTTTCTATAATTTTATCGGTCAGAACGTCGCTGTAGTAAGACATGTGGGTTATGGAATCCCCAAAGAGAGCCATGGTTTTTACATTATCGTCTGTCAAAACCTCAATAGCACTTATGCCGAAAATATGATTTGCCCTGTTTACATCATATTGAAGTACGGGATATATATCGTAATTATCAGTTTCGGGGAAAGACTTGTCCAGGGTATAATCCTTGCCTATACCGTATTTTGTGTTCCAGCTTTTTGCCGACCATGTGGAACAAACACAGTAAATATTTGCTGTATCCTTAATATATATGGACAAAACTATATCTTCACCAGGCTTTATATCCATATCAATTTCATCACTTGTAAAAACATCTCCCGGTTCTATTTTTATAAGTTCATTTCCCTTATATCTAACAGTATGGAAACCTTCTATATCACCGCTTATTCTTTTTCCTATTGTTACATGGTCAAATATCAAAGATTCCGGAGAATACGGATTTGAAAATCTTATTCTGAGCTTATTCCCATTTAAATTATTTTTAAAAAACCCTCTTAATGTTGTATTTGTGATTGTACCTATACACGTATTGTGGTTTATGGGCTGGTAACTCCAGGCCATTTTCCATTTCATATTTTCACCGCCCTGTTTTTAAATCTAATCTAATTTGTAAACCGTAATTACTACCTGCCCCACTTTTTCTCCCGCATCTAAAGAGGCAACATATACACCATAATTAAGCCAATTATACTTCCCGTTCATATCTGCCTTAAATCTGGGAGTGGTTTTAATTTTTGATTCCAAATCAAATTTAATTATGCCCTCATTTTGTATATCTATATACTCTCCGTCAGTTGTTTTAATAAGATATTTTGCACATACATGGGCAATACCTGATTCATATGAGGTATTCCAGTCCGCACCGCCACAGACTACTTCACCGTTTATTTTGCCTTCTACACTTCCGCCTACTATAGGAATAACTCTCAAATAACCTCTCCCGTCGTTTTTTACTTCCAGGCTGTCTTTGCACTCCACATGCAATGTCATGATATGTTCAGCATCCAGTTTCATATATAACCTCCAAAATTTTATCAGACTATACCTTGAATATTTCTGTTCATCCAACAACTGCTAAATATGTATTCTTAAATTATCTGCCGTCTTATTCATAGTCTTTGCGGCATTTTATTGCTAAGACTATCAATATTTACAAACATTTGATATTGATCTTAATATAAAATATAAATTCATTACTTTAGTTGTAAGGCTGCTTTTATAAAGGACAGGTCTCTTAACAGCACCCGTAGTATCATTTTATAGTGGTGCTAAAATATCCGGTAATATTATTGCACTGATATTTCGCAAAGTTGATCCGAACAAAAGATACTTACTGGTCATGTTAAGAACCTGTCCCAAGGATTCTTTATAATTTATACGTATGATTATTTCTGTCTGTATGAACAATATTTGATTTTTTCATATAACCCCTATAATGCTTTTTATCCTTTAACAGCCCCCACGATTACACCTTTAATAAAATATTTTTGAACAAACGGGTATATTATCACAATAGGCAAAATTCCGATAACAGCCATCGCCATTCTGACAGAAGTGCCCGGCAAATTCATATTGCCTACTCCAAGATAATTTGATGAACCTGATTTTAAAAATTGCACGTTATTCATTATCTTAATAAGAAGATTTTGAATACCAAACAATTCAGACTTAGTAATATAATACAAGCCGTTCAGCCAGTCATTCCAATAGCATAAGGCGGTAAAGAGGCTTATTGTGGCTATGGTAGGTACGGATAAGGGTATAATAATCTTCCAAAATATCCGCATCTCGGTGGCGCCGTCAATCTGGGCAGATTCAATTATGGCATCAGGTACATTGTTTGAGTAATAGTTTCTTACCAAAAATACATTAAATCCTGTAACCAGGTAATTAGGTATTATTAATGCCCAAATGGTGTTTTTGATTTTAAATATATTGGTCCACATCATATAACTGGATACGATACCACCGTTAAATAACATGGTAAAGAAAACAAAGAATGAAAGCAGATTTCTGTATTTAAAGTTTTTTCGCGACATCGGATAAGCCAGCATGGTTGTAACCAATACACTTGTTACCGTTCCTACCGCCGTTACAAAAACCGTTACTCCATAAGCCCTTAAAATCAATTTGCTTTGATTAATCAAATAAATATATGCATTAAAGCTCCACGCTTTGGGAAAATATGAATATCCGTAAGATAATAAAGATTTTTCATCAGTAAACGATGCAATAACTATCAAAATTATTGGAAGTAGTGCAATAATGGTAAGTAAGCTTAAAAACACCGTGGAGAATATCCTGAATCGTTTTTCGTCTGTCTGTTTAAACATAATTTCCTCCTAAACTAAAACAATGCATTTTCTCTGTCGATTTTTCTTACCACGGCATTGGCTGTAACGACCAAGACAAATCCAACTACCGACTGATAAAGAGCCGCTGCAGCAGCCATTCCTATGTCTTTAAGTTCCATCAAACCGTGATATACATAAGTATCTATGGTTTGGGTCACATCATACAAAGCACCTGAGTTCATCGGTACCTGATAGAAAAGGCCGAAGTCTGAATAAAATATTCTTCCTACTGCCATCAGTGTAAGAATGACTACAGTGGGCTTAAGCATAGGAATTGTTATATATCTTATTTGCTCTATCTTTTTTGCCCCGTCAATTTTAGCCGCTTCAAAAATGCTTTTGTCTATACCGGCAATGCTAGCCATGTATATAATGCTGCTGTAGCCGACGTTTTTCCACAGGTAAACCAACAACAATATAAATGGCCATGGTTTTGGAGTGGTATACCAGGCAACTTCATTACCCCCAAAAAGCCTTATAATTGTTTTATTGATAAATCCTGTGTCGGCATTAAGAAATGCATATCCTATAAACCCGATTACAACCCATGAAAGCAGATTAGGCAAAAGCAGTGACGACTGGAATATCTTTACCCTGAATCTTTCACCCAGTTCGCACATTAGTATTGCAACCAAAATTGCACAGACAGTTCCGATCACTATAAAAGCCAGATTATAAAGTATAGTATTTCTTACAATCAATAAAGCATCCTGTCTGAACAGATATTTAAAGTTATCAAAACCGTTCCAGTCACTGCCAAAAATACCTTTTACATAGCTGTAATCCTTAAAGGCCAAAAATACTCCAAACATCGGTATATAATTGTTAATAATGAGATATACAATGCCCGGTAATGCTATTAAAAGTAGGGGACCACTTTTGGTCAGTCCCCTGTTTTTTTTGCTTACAACTTTCTTCATATCTATCTGTCTCCAATTACTTATTCTTCAGCCATTCGTCAAGTTGTTTTTGTTTTGCTGCTATAATTGCATCAAGACCTGCATCCGACAACTTACTTCTGAATTCAGGAATAACCACTTCAGGGTCGACACTGCCGCATAATAATCCCGGCAGATATTGCTGAATTACGTTGCTTACAGCCGTATATTCAGTCTTAACCTCACTGGAGTCAAAAGTAAAGCCCATTGCCGGAGATTTCTTTGCCAGCTTGTTCTGTTCTTCTTCCCAGATAAGAGATTCTTTCTTTGTTCCTTTCATCGGATGCATAAGGAAAAAGTTACCCAAAGTTCCGCAACTTAACTGTGCAGTATAGGGAACGCTTGAAGCATCCTGACCTTCGGGATAAGATACATATCCTTCTTCATCCATAACGTAATCTCTGCCCTCAATACCGTATATGATCAGGTTAATAACGTCAGGATTGGTAAATGTCAGGTTTAAGAATTTTAATGCTGCTTCAGGTACTTTGGATGTTGAAGATACCATCCAGGTCAGAGCATTAATAGATGTTGTATCCAGATAAGCTTCTCCTATCTGAACAGCTCCCAAAGGAATATTTCCTACCTGGGCAGAGATAGATGCCGCGGTATCCTCAGGCGGATAGCTGTATGATGCTATATAGCAAAAGCTGTTATCTGAAGACATAAGTTCTGTGGATGTACTTGTTGTTGTAGCTGCATCTTTCAAAATAAGGCCTTCATTGTACCAGGTCCTTACCAATCTGCAAATTTCCGCAAACTCCTCTGTACCGTAGTAATCAACAACTGTCATACTATCGCCCATAAGTACACCCTTAGGACTGAAATAGTCGTCAGTTAAATAATCAACTTCCGGAATAGTCATATTAACTCCGGATGTTCCTGTTTGTACGGGCACAAGAGGTGTCATATCAGGATAAGCCTCTTTTACTTTCCTTAATACATCGGTCAGATCAAATACACTCTTTACCTGGCTCATGTCTATGCCCAGCTCGTCCGCAATTTCCTGTTTATAAACCACCATAGGAGTCAAGGCATAAGGCTTGTAAGTAGGAATACCATACAGTCTTCCGTCTTTTACACATGCAGCCAGTATATCCTCTCCTAAAATTTCTTTGGTTTCTTTTGCATAAACATCAATCATATCCGTAATATCGTATGCCATATCACTGGAAACACTGTTGTTAAAATCACCTAAAGATTGAAATAAATCAATCTGTTCTCCACCCTGCAGAGCAAGGCTTACGCTGGAAGAATAATCAAAGATTGCTATAGGTAATAATTCAACCTCAACATTGATTTTCTCCCTGGTAATTTTGTTTATTTCCTCTTCTACCGTGTCCAGTACTTCGGAAGTAGGGATATTATTAAATGTTGCATATGCATATACTACCTTGTCATAGCTTTTGTTTTCTCCGGATTTAGAACCATCCTTATCCTTTTCACCGGTAGTAGATTTGCCACATCCCGCCAATCCGATTACCATAATTAGTGATAACGCAATAATCAAACCTTTTTTCCATATTTTCATATATTTATTCCCTCCTTTGTAACACCATCATACCATCGAAGCATATTACAATCTTTTAAATTTAAGGTTTATTTTTTCAATTATAAGATATATTATTTTTTTTTTAAAATATAATAATACATGAAAGAATTGTCGAACTATGGTATACTCTATTGATAAATATTATAATTCGGAGCAGATGGCAGATGAAAAAAAAATCTTTTATAAACGACATATTCAGATTATTAATAATTTTAACTGTTTTGCTGTTTACCATATTGGGAATTTTTCTGTTCTCATCATACAAGATCCTGGAAAATGAAATTAAAGATTCATCAGAATCTTTTCTTGCCATTTACAGTAATGAAGCTTATAACAGCATAAATGAAATGGACGGATTGCTTAAGAATATAACATCAAGAAATGTTGATCTTGCAAAGATAAAAAGCAGCAACAGCAACGAGCGTATACTGGCATCGATTTCGTTATATAACTATATGCAGGAATTGCTGCAGGGAAAAGAAAATGTTGACTTACTGGTCATATATGATGCAAATTACGATATATGCCTTGATGCCATTAAATCCGGATTTAATTTTAACAAAAAGAACAGCCTGCGAAAGTTTACCGGTGATGTTGTTAAAACAAAGGAAATCAACAGCTTTGAATGGAATTTCCTTGAAAAGGATAATGAAACGTATTTATATAAGATGCTGCTTTCCGACAGCCGAGCTATAGCCATATATGTCAGTATCAATAATTTTTTGGCCGATCATGCCGCAGAAGGAAACGGCAATCACTCTATTGTTCTTGTAAATAAAGACGGTATCATAGGAAGAGTCTGGGGCTCTGTAACCGGTGAAATTTCACCCGGTCAGAATATAAACGGTATATCCCCTGATAACTATTATCAGGCAAAAAAAGAAATAGTACCCGGTCAGCTATATATATACAGTATTGCCAAAAAAAGCAGTATTCTTAAGCAAACCAATATCGGTATGATAATAGTAGCTGCTGCAGTCTGCCTTACTATGCTGTTTATGGTTTATGTATTAAAATTTACAAAAAAAGAAATTGCATTACCTATGCAGCATATTGTAAACGATATAGAAAGGATAAAAAACGGGGAATATGAAACCCGTATAAGCGGCAACTTCAGAAGAAGAGAATTTCAAATGCTGCAGGAAGTTACGAATCAAATGGTAGATGAAATCGTTAATTTAAAAATCCAAAGTTACGAAAAGAAAATTGAACTTCAGGATATGGAACTTAAAAGTATTAAACTACAGATAAGGCCCCATTTCTTTTTAAATGCCTTAACGACAATTTCAAGCCTTAGCAGTCAGGGAAAATTTGAAGATATCAACACATATATAAATTCTCTGTCCAAAAATATCCGATATATGTTTAGGGCAGGCCTTCGGACTGTAACGGTCAAGGAAGAAATAAATCATGTAAAGAATTACTTCGAGATGCAGGAACTGAAATATCCGGGAAGTGTATTCTACCTTATTGACCTTCCCAAAGAGTTGGAAGAATGGAAAATACCGCAAATGATTATACACACTTTTATCGAAAATGAATTTAAACATGCCGTATCACTGGACAATACTTTAACTATTTTGATTAAAGTCAGTAAGCAAACATACCAGAATGAGGACATGCTGTTAATAGAAATTGAAGATGACGGGAAAGGTTATCCTAAAGAAGTAATTGATTATATGAACAATAATAAAAAACCCGACGATACAGGAAACAGAGTTGGATTATGGAGCATGAAACGCATGATGGAAATAATGTACGAAAAAGAAGGACTTATAAAAATTGAAAACCTGAATCCGTTCGGTTGTCTGAATAAAATTTATGTTCCCAGAAAAACCAAAAACAAGTTTATTGAATAATTTATAAGTCAGATTGGATGATATATAGATGAATGTATTAATAGTAGATGACGATTTTGCAACTGTAGACGTAATAAAAAATAATATAGTATGGTCCGATATGGGAATTGATGGTGTATTTACCGCCTATAATGTATCCGGTGCAAAAAGATTAATTGCACAAAACAATATAGATATTATAATCAGCGACATTGAGATGCCTCAGGAATCAGGCCTTGATTTGTTAAAATGGGTAAGAGAGAAAAATTTTGATTGTGAGTTTTTATTTTTAACCTGTCACGAAAGTTTTTCATATGCTGCCGATGCCATTCAGTATAATGCTTCGGCTTATCTTACTAAACCTTTTAACATGGATATAATGAAATTAAACCTTCAGAAAATAGTAAATAAAATAACTGAAAAAAGAAATCTTCAAAGAAGCAGCGAATACGGAAAATGGCTGGAAAAAAATCAGCGTTTTGTAAAATTAGATTTCTGGAAACAGCTATTGGAAGGTAATTATAAGGACAAAACCGAAATTATAAATGATCTTAAAGAAAGGCATTTAAGCATAAATACCGAACATTTATATACGATTATCTATATAAAACTAAGCAATATTGAAGAGGATATTGAAAAATATCAAAAAAGTGTATTTGATTTTGTAATTGAGAATGCTATTTCTGAAATTATTTCCGGAAAAAGCGAAAATGACAGTGTTGTTAAATTTCATGCCACCGATAACTATGTCCATTATTTTGTAATATCCGAAGATAACGATTGTGAATCTCTGAAGTTTAAATGCAATAAACTGATCAATACTTACAAAGACAAATTTTCTTCCGTAATAACCTGCTGCATAAGCAACCAATGCAAAATTTCAGAGATTCCACAATTCAGGCAAAAGCTTGAACAGTTAATGTACTATAACATAGGTGTCAATAATTGCGTCGTTTTTGAGAATGAAATTAAAATACCGGATAAAAACGAGATTCAGATACTTGACATAAGCAAATTGGCAAGCTATGTAACAGAAATGAACAAAAGCCTGATACTAAACTACCTTAAGCAAACTTTTAATGAACTGAGCCTCAATAATCGTCTGCACACATATTCGCTTTATCTTATAAAACAGGAAATTACACAGGTGGTCTTTGCCGACCTTATGCAAAAGGGTATTCAGGCTACGAAACTGTTTCATGAAGATTATTATATTAAATTATCGGACAGGGCTTTAGAATCAACCGTCGATATGATTCGGTGGGTTAACTATTTATTAGAGAAGACATTTGAATACGAAAAAGAAATAAAAAAATCCTCCAACTTAATATCTAAAATAAACCAATATATACATGAACATTATCATGAAGATATAGGCAGAAATCAAATTGCTGCCGAATTTTACTTAACTCCCGAATACTTGGCAAAAGTATATAAAAAGAAAACTGGTATCTCCCTTAAAAACTATATAAATGAATATCGGATTGAAAGAGCAAAAGAACTGCTTCTTACAAGTGATAAAAGTATCAGTGATATAGCAGAAGCTGTAGGATTTGATAACTTTTCATATTTTTCCACCCTGTTCAAAAAGGTGACAGGACTTTCCCCCAAAGAGTTTAAAGATAATCACAATTTATAAAAGCGCTTGAACTTTCATTAAATATTTTGCTACTTAACTTAATCATGTATAACATATATAAGGTAAAAACCTCCTATGTTATCTTTGAGATTTATAACTCTCATTCTGATAACATAGGAGGTTTTTATATAAATCAAAACTTATTTGAAATTCACTTTAAACTTCAGGTAGATTCCATTAAATGTAAATTCTCATTGACAATTATTGTAATTTAAATTATACTCTATATATACTCCAATCAGAGTATATTAGCATAGTTTTTGGAGTATTTTTATTAAAATTTAATATTAGTAAAAAGGATGGTATATATGGACAATAACAGAACCGAAAAAGCTACTATAAATATCGGAATAATGGAATTGGCACAGATAGATTTGCTTGTTGAAAACATGATTTATACAAACAGAAGTGATTTTATCAGAACAGCTATACGCAACCAACTTGAGATGCACAAATCTGATATCGAAAGATTATACCTACAGACCAAAGCAAATTCATTTGAACCTGAAAGCCAGGTACAAGGCGGAATCGGCATTTACAGATTAAGAAAGGCTGCACTCTCAGACGCAATGAAATCGAATAAAAAGCTTCACATAATGGTTATGGGGATTTTGCTTATTGATAAAGATATAAGTCCTGAATTATTTGAAGCAACCGTAGAATCAATTAAAATCTACGGAAAGATTCAAGCCCAAAAATCAATTTTGGAATTAATTAACAGAAAGGGGATAAAAAGTGATTAAAAAAGAAGACAGGAAAAAATTGACTTGCTAGCTGTCGATAGTGTCGGCTACCCCATGTGGTGGCTTTAATTAAATCAAAAGGAGAAAAACTGGGAAGCCTGATTGACGAATTTCAATTTGTCAGACCTGTAAAGACCCAGGATTTAAAATGTCCTTACGGAGGAATTTTTACAATAACTAAGACAAACCGAAACTGAAGGCAAAACCAAACTGCTTATACTGTTTCGGCTTGCCTTATTTATATTTAAATTAATAATTTGTAGTATTATTTTTTTCTAATTACCGTTTATATATAATATTATTATGAATCATATGTTCCTGAATTTCTTATAACGTCTTTCCCTCATTTCGTCGCAAGACAAAGTCATAAGTTCATCAATATCCTTTTTAATGACTTCCTTTACCTTATTTGCCACAAAGTCATAGTCGTTATGGGCCCCTCCCGGAGGTTCGGGTATAATCCCGTCAATTATTCCGAACCGGTATAAGTCCTGTGCCGTCAGTTTCATATCCTTTGCGGCTGTTTCGGCTTTGGAAGCGTCTTTATATAATATGCTGGCAAACCCTTCCGGAGAAAGAATTGAATAAATAGCATGTTCCAGCATATATACCCTATCGGCCACTCCGATAGCCAAAGCACCGCCGCTTCCCCCTTCGGAAATAACTACAGATATAATTGGGGTATTAAGCATCATCATCTGAGCCAAATTGGTAGCGATAGCTTCTCCCTGCCCCCTTTCTTCGGCACCGATACCGCAGAAGGCACCGGGAGTATCAATAAAGCAGATTATGGGGCGACCGAATTTTTCTGCCTGCTTCATTAAGCGAAGGGCTTTTCTGTATCCTTCGGGATGAGGCATGGAGAAATTTCTTGCTATATTCTCTTTTGTATTTCGGCCTTTTTGCTGGGCTATAACCGTAACCGGAATGTCATTAAAAAAGGCTATTCCACCTACAATTGCCCGGTCTTCACCGTAAAATCTGTCACCGTGCAATTCAATGAAACCGTCAAATATCCTTTCGATATAATCAAGTCCGGTAGGCCGAAGCGGCATCCGTGCCAATTTTACTTTCTCCCAAGGTGTTAATTCCATTGCGCCCCTCCTAACTATTTGCATGTCTTAATTCTGTATTATTCATGTGCGCAGGCATCATTATCAATTATACCTGAGATTTCTATACTTATTTTATTATTCTTATTATTGCCGGATAAAATTTTCCGGTTTATCTGTAAATTATTCTACGGTTTGTCAGTTTCCGAATTATCATTAGTATTTTCCGTATTTTCTTCTATGATATTACTCGGTTTATCTGCCGGATTTGCAAAATAACGGGGATTTTCTTTATAGTGAAGTTTTAGCAGTGCTCCCAAAGTTTCTCTCATCTTATCTCTTGTCACTATCATATCCACAAAACCGTGTTCAAGTAAAAATTCCGACCTCTGAAAACCTTCGGGAAGCTTCTGCCCTATGGTCTGCTCGATAACTCTCGGTCCCGCAAAACCGATTAGGGCTCCCGGTTCCGCCAGTATAATATCCCCCAGCATGGCAAAACTGGCGGTAACACCGCCGGTTGTGGGATCAGTAAGTACCGTAATATACAATAATCCCGCTTCGCTGTGCCTTGATGCGGCACCGCTTACTTTGGCCATCTGCATAAGAGAGAAAATCCCTTCCTGCATTCTCGCCCCGCCGGATGCGGTAAAGATAATGACAGGAAGCTTCTCTTTCGTTGCCCTTTCAAATAATCTGGTCAGTTTTTCTCCGATAACGGTACCCATACTGCCCATAAAAAAGGCAGCATCCATAACCCCTATATATACGGTAATACCGCATATGCTGCCTTTTCCCGTAACAAGGCCGTCCACAAGGCCGGTTGCGTTCTGGGTTTTGACCAGTTTATCGGCATAACCGGGAAAGTTTAAAGGATCCCTTGTCGTAAGCTGCTGATCCGTTTCAACAAAGGTATCCTCATCCATAACCATGGCCAACCGTTCATATGCGGATACTTTAAAATAATATCCACATTCACATATCTTCATATTCTTTAAAAGAAGTTTAGTATAAATGATATTGCCGCAAGCGGGACATTTTGTCATAATCCCCTGGGGTACATTCGGTTTTTCTTCTTCAGGTCCCAACCTATCCTGCGGTCTTGAACGGTAGATTTTTGATGTGGCATATTTTTTTGTCCTAAACAAATTTTTATTCATATTACTTCTTTCCTTCGATTAAGCCTGTATTATAATGTCCCGAGATGATTTCTTCCCTTTCAAAAAGCTCAAATTGAAAATCAACGTTTGTTTCTATGCCGTCAATTATAAGCTCCGAAAGAGCCCTCTTCATCCTGTCTATAGCTTCTTCCCTGTTTTTACCGTGGGCTATAATTTTCGCCAGCATAGAATCATAACAGGGCGGCACCATATAGCCGGGATATAAGGCGCTGTCTACCCGGATACCCGGGCCTCCCGGGAACAACACATTTTTCACTAGACCCGGACAAGGCATAAAGCCCCGTTTAGGATCTTCAGCATTAATTCTGCATTCGATAGCATGGCCTCTAAATTCAATATCCTTTTGGCGAAAGCTAAGTTTTTCACCGGCCGCTATCTTTATCTGTTCCTTTATTAAATCAATTCCGGTAACCATCTCTGTCACAGGATGTTCTACCTGGATTCTCGTATTCATTTCCATGAAATAAAAATTATTCTGATTATCAAGTAAAAATTCTATGGTTCCCGCATTGACATACCCCGTGGCTTTTGCTGCTTTTACTGCCGCGTTTCCCATTTTGGCACGAAGGTCCTTACTCATAACCGGACATGGGGATTCTTCCATAAGTTTTTGATTTCTCCTTTGGACGGAGCAGTCCCTTTCCCCAAGGTGTACTACGTTTCCGTATTTGTCTGCCAAAATCTGAAATTCTACATGCTTGGGATTAATAATCAGCTTTTCCATATAGACTTTATCGTCGCCGAAAGCAGCCTTTGCTTCACTTCTGGCTGACATAATGGCTTTCTCAAGCTCATCGGCGGAGTATACCGCCCGCATGCCCTTGCCCCCGCCTCCGGCTGAGGCTTTTATCATAACGGGGTATCCTATATGTTCCGCAAGTTTTTTTGCTTCCTTTATGCTTTCTATTTCTCCGTCAGAGCCCGGTATCACGGGAACCCCTGCTTTTTGCATGGTTTCTCTGGCTTTTGATTTATTTCCCATCAGTTCGATCGTATCTGCATTTGGTCCTATAAATGTTATGTTGCAATCTTCACACATTCTGGCGAAAGCACTGTTTTCCGCCAAAAAGCCAAAGCCGGGATGAATGGCTGTAGCTCCTGTGAGAACGGTGGCACTTATTATATTTTGCATATTCAGATAGCTGTCTTTCGACCTGTCGGGACCTATGCATACCGCTTCGTCGGCCATCAGCACATGCAAAGCTTCCCTGTCCGCTTCGGAATATACAGCCACGGTTTCAATGCCCATTTCTTTGCAGGCACGGATAATCCGAACTGCAATTTCTCCGCGATTTGCAATCAATATTTTATGAAACATTCTGATTCTCCCATCTGCTTATGCATTTTACATTATTGCAAATGTAAGTATAGCTTCTGCTGCCACTTCATCTTCTACATAAGCGACCGCAGAACCCACTCCGAAATTACCCTTGTCTTTTATTATTTTTACTTCAAGTTTTAGAACATCTCCTGGAACTACCTGCCGTCTGAATTTTACTTTATCCATACCTCCAAAATATACGATTTTGCCTTCATTTTTCTTTAAGGAAAGCATAACTATGGCTCCTGTCTGTGCCAGAGCTTCCAGGATAATTACTCCCGGCATAACAGCTTTTCCCGGAAAATGACCTGCAAAATAAGGTTCATTCATTGTAACGTTTTTAACGCCTAACCCGTATATTCCCGGTTCCAGCTCATCTATACGGTCCACCAATAGAAAAGGTGGACGGTGAGGTATTATTTTTTGGATATCATCTACATTTAACATAATAATCCCTTTCTATGACCATAGCAACCTATTTTTTCCATTTATACAAAATTTAATATAACATGATTCGTCAAAATTTTATATATTCAAGTATAGCTTTCCTTAGAATCCAAAATAAAAATTTATAAACTTACATCAAATCTAAAATTTACTTAACGTCTTTATACAAAGAGCACAAATGATTTTTTATTAGAAGTCGGAGATTTTATAAGCACAGCTTTTATAAGAGAAAGCAATTCTTACTTAACAAGGAAAAGGGGTTGGCCGTATTCTACCATCTGCTCATTTTCTACAAGGCACTCCACAATTTCCCCGTCCACATCGCTTTCGATTTCATTCATAAGTTTCATAGCCTCAATAATGCAGACTATTTGCCCTTTCTTCACCTTATCCCCGACCTGTACATAAGGCGGTTTATCCGGAGCAGGCTTAGCATAGAATGTCCCTACCATTGGAGCTACAATCTTTTTATACTGATCTATATCTTTACTATCTTTGTTATCCGTTTTTTCTTCTGTGATTTCTTTTTGAGAATCTAACGGTTTAATTTCAGCAGATTTTGCATCATTAATATTCGGTCTTGCTTCTTTTACATCGGATGCAAGGTCCGGTTCACTTGTTTTTACCCCGTCTTTTTCGAGAAGAAGCTTAAAATCTTCTTTTTCAATCAAAATCTTGCTGAGACCGGCCTTGGTCATTTCCTGCATCAGGCCGATTATTTCATTATATTTCACGGCTATACCTCCATATTTTTAAAGATTAAGCTTGCATTATGGCCTCCGAAACCTAAACTGTTGGACATTACATAGGATAGCTTTCCTTCTCTGCCGGTATTTGGTACATAATCCAAATCGCATTCCTCATCTTTAACCTTAAGGCCTATAGTCGCGGGTATAAAGCCCTCTTCAATAGCCTTTACACACACAATTGCTTCCACGGCCCCGGCTGCTCCCAGCAAATGTCCTATCATGGATTTGGTTGAACTTATAGGGATATTATATATATCTTTACCAAAAGCTGCTTTCATTGCCAGAGTTTCCAGCCTGTCGTTTATCGGTGTACTTGTACCGTGAGCATTCACATAAGAGATATCCTTGGGGGTAATACCCGCTTCATTCATGGCATTTTTCATGGATAATGTGCCGCCGTATCCTTCAGGGTCCGGGGCAGTAATATGGTAAGCGTCACAAGTTGCTCCGTAACCGACTATTTCCGCATAGATTTTGGCTCCTCTTTTTTTGGCATGTTCATATTCTTCCAGGAGCAATATACCTGCGCCTTCTCCCATAACGAAACCGTCTCTTTCTTTATCGAAAGGAATTGAGGCCCTAAGAGGATCTTTGCTGGTCGACAATGCCTTTAGAGCATTAAAACCGGCAATACCTAAAGGAGTAATTGAAGCTTCGGTCCCTCCGGCTAAAATAACATCGGCATACCCGTGCTTGATATACCTGAAAGCTTCACCAATGCAATGGCTGCCGGTGGCACAGGCTGTAACTACATTGGAACATATTCCCCTGGCTCCGAATTTTATGGCTATATTGCCCGCAGCCATATTTGTGATAACCATAGGTATGAATAAAGGATCTATTCTTCTTGGTCCTTTCTCCAAAAGGACTCTTTCCTGTTTTTCAATATTCGCAAGCCCGCCTATGCCTGAACCGACTATCACACCAAAGCGGTCTTTATCCAGGCTTTCAGGATCAATAGCAGCATCTTCCAAAGCCTGAGCGGCGGCCACTACGGCAAATTGTGAAAACCGGTCCATTCTTCTGCTTTCTTTTACATCGATATATGGCTTCGGATCAAAATTTTTAACAGATGCGGCCAATTTGACTTCAAAATTTTCCGTATCAAAGCCTGTAATAAAGTCAATACCGCAAACTCCGGCTTTGACATTGTCAAAAAATTCTTTGACGTTGTTTCCAATGGGCGTAACAGCGCCCAAACCTGTTATCACTACTCTGTAATTCATGCAGTTTCCCTCCATGCCGTTTAATTCGGCATATAATATAATCACATAACCATTCCACCGTCTACAGACAACACCTGGCCAGTTATATAATTGGCAGCTTCAGATGCAAGAAAACATACGGCGCCTGCAACTTCGGAAGCTTCTCCAAAACGGCCCATCGGAATAGCAGCAATGCTAGCTTCCTTTACCTTATCGGGAAGCGCATCAGTCATGTCTGTCTTTATAAATCCCGGTGCAACGGCATTTACCGTTATACCTTTACGGGCTAGCTCCCTGGCAGCCGATTTTGTCAAGCCGATTACCCCCGCTTTAGATGCGGCATAATTTGCCTGGCCTATATTGCCCGCTAATCCTACAACGGAGGATATATTTATAATTTTTCCGTATCGCTGTTTTAACATAATCTTTGCCGCATGCTTCATGCAAAAAAATGTGCCTTTTAAATTGACATCCATAACGGCATCAAATTCTTCTTCTGTCATCCTCATTAGCAAATTATCCTTATTAATGCCTGCATTGTTAACCAGAATATCAATCTTATTATATTTCTTTACTGCTTCCTCAATCAGGTATTTTGCTTCTTCTTCCCGGCTTACATCGGCTTTGACTGCAATAGCTTCACCGCCAAGCCTGCTTATGGTCTGGATAAGTTCCTCAACCTGTGATAAACTGTTTCTGTAATTTAAAACCACCTTTGCACCATACTCTGCAAACTGCAATGCTATTGCTCTTCCTATGCCTCTTCCGGCACCTGTTATTACAGCGATTTTTTCTTTAAGCATATCCGACTCCATTTCTTAATTATTTTTATAAATATAAGTGCAAAAAATTATATTATTATCTGTTTATTTTTAAGTTCGCATCTAGGCTTTAATATAATGTCTTGATAATCTAAAGTAATGGTTTCTTTAATCCCATTCATTGTTTTTACTACGATTAGTTTATCTTTTTCAGTGCCGCTGCGGTTTCTTCCAGGGATTTTATATCATCCACATGATATACCTTAAGGTTGCGGTTGATTTTCCTTACAAAAGAGGATAAGGTCTTACCGGGTCCCACCTCAACAAAATGGTCTACTCCGTCTTCAACCATTTTTCGCACAGACTGTTCCCACAAAACACTTTTCATTACCTGTCGGTACAGCAAGTCTTTAACATCCTCCACCGACTTAATATAATCGGCGGTAACGTTGCTTATAACCGGAATGTTCATATGTCCCAGGGTTATATTGTCCAATTCTTTTTTTAGCTTTTCTGCCGCGGGAAAAAGCAATTCCGTATGAGAAGGAGTACTCATCGAAAGGAATATGCATTTTAAAGCACCTTCACTTTCGGCTATTTTAGCCGCTTCCTCCACAGCTTTTGCTTCCCCTCCTATGACTATCTGTCCGGGACAGTTAAAGTTTGCCGGTTCTACCAGGCCATACTCTTTTGCCTTTTGGCAAACTTCCCTTACCTTTTCTTCGGTAAGACCCAAAACGGCACACATTTTACCCTTACCTTCAGGAACAGCTTCCTCCATAAATCTGCCTCTTTTTCTAACCAGACCGATTACCTGGGACTGGGTAAAGACACCGCTGACCGTTAAAGCGGTATATTCGCCAAGGCTAAGGCCAGCCGTTACATGGGGCATAACATTGTATGTCCTTAAAGCCGCATATGCCGCAAGGGAAACGGTAACAATAGCCGGCTGCGTATTTTCGGTCCGGTCCAGGTCTTCTTTCTTTCCGTTAAATATCATCTCAGAAAAATTAAAACCCAGGCATTCATCTGTAATATCAAATACTTCCCTGCATTGCTCAAAACTGTCACACAGCTCCTTTCCCATGCCGACATATTGTGAGCCCTGACCGGGAAAGATAAACGCTATTTTCCCCATTAAACCACCCTATTCTAATTCCAGTCTTTATTTAACAGTTTTGATGCATCTTCCATCATTTCTTTTATTATTTCCTTGCAGCTTTGCTCTTTGTTTACCATTGCGGCAACCTGTCCTGCCATAATGCTTCCGTACTCCATATCCCCATCAAAAACAGCTCTGGCCAATGCTCCGGATCCAAGCTTTTCATACTCTTCCTTCGAAGCCAGGCTTTCATCCAGCTCAAAAAATTTTCGGCTTAATTTATTTTTAATTACCCTCACCGGATGTCCTGTACGGCGCCCTGTAACAACGGTATCAATATCCTTGGCATTAAGTACTTTTTTCTTGTAATTTTCATGTATAGTACATTCAAATGCGGTTAAAAACCGGGTCCCGACCTGTACCCCTTCAGCCCCAAGCATAAACGCTGCGGCAACCTGCCTGCCGTCTGCTATGCCGCCGGCTGCTATAACAGGTACATCCACCGCGTCGACAATCTGCGGAACAAGTACCATAGTAGTCAGTTCCCCGACATGTCCCCCCGCTTCTGTGCCTTCGGCAATAACCGCATCAGCACCGCATCTTACCATCCTTTTGGCTATGGCTACGGAAGGAACTACAGGTATTACCTTTATATCATGGGCTTTCCACATATCCATATATTTTGACGGAGTCCCGGCACCGGTGGTAACCACTTTAACCCCTTCTTCGCAAACCATTTTTGCTATCTCATCGGCATTATTGCTTAAGAGCATTATGTTTACTCCAAAAGGTTTGGACGTCATTTTTTTTGCTTTCCTGACCTCTTCCCTAATAAGTTCCACCGGAGCGGTACCTCCCGCTATAATTCCGAGTCCTCCGGCTTCTGATACGGCTGCTGCCAGGGAAGCATTTGCTATCCATGCCATAGCTCCCTGAAATATGGGATACTCAATATTTAACATCTCACATATTCGTGATTTCATTTTTTAAGCTCCTGTCTAAATAGATTTCTTACTATTCTTCTACATTTTCCAGTCTTTTTTCCAGATAAGCCTCAATATCACCTATTGTATTTATGTTCTCGGTATCCTCTGTTGGTATCTCAATATCAAATTCTTCTTCCAGACTCATAATAATTTGAAAAAGATCCAAAGAATCTGCATTTAAATCATCTTTTAGCGATGTCTCGGGTCTTAATTCCTCTGCGTCTATTCCCAATTGCTCTGCTATAATTTCTTTAACTTTTTTCATATCCATAATTCAAATCCTCCTTAAAGCTATTAATATAATAGATATATATATTTTTATGAACCCGGGTATATACCCGGTTTATTACTAATTCCACTTTAGGATGACAGATCCGCCTGTCATACCTCCGCCAAAACCGACCAGTACCACTATGTCACCGGATTTTATCCCCGTATCTTTAGCAAGCTCATCCAAAGCTATTCCTATACTTGCCGCCGATGTATTTCCGTATCGGTCCAGATTCATATAGAAGCGGTCTACTGAAATCCCACTCAATTTTGAAGCCTGTTCGAATATTCTCTGATTGGCCTGATGGGGTATAATATACCGAATATCGTCCGAATTAAGGCCTGTTTTCTTTAATACCGCTTCTATGTTATCGATAATAGTCCGGACAGCAAATTTAAATACCTCCTGACCTGCCATCTTTATAACAGACCTTGTATCATTATACAAATCTGCCTGAGAATTTTTACCACCGACACTGACATAAGGATTTTTAAGCGGTACAGCCGGACATGTCAAAAGCTTATATTTGCTTCCGTCAGATTCCAGATTGGATGCAAGAATAATTCCCCCTTTATCGGACTGAGATAATACTACTGCTCCGGCTCCGTCCCCGAATAAAACACAGGTTGATCTGTCTTCCCAATCCAGAATTTTGGATAAAACCTCGGTGCCTATTACAAGAACATTACGGTACATACCGCTTTTAATAAACTGCTCTGCAGTAACAATCCCGTAAATCATTCCTGTACATGCAGCGACAAGATCAAAAGCAGCCGCATTTTTTGCCCCCAATCTTTGCTGAACCATACATGCACAGGACGGCATAAAATAGTCGGGTGTTATGGTCGCACATATTATAAGATCTATATCTTCAGGTTGCAGACCAGCATCCTTTATAGCCCGTGTTCCTGCTTCATAAGCAAGATCAGAAGTGTTTAATCCGGATGAAATTCTCCGTTCACGAATCCCTGTTCTGGTCCTGATCCATTCATCACTGGTTTCAACCATTTTACTTAAATCGTCGTTGGTCATTATATTGTCGGGTACAAAACTTCCTGTCCCTATTATGGCTGCATGGCCCATTATGGTAGTCCTCCTATTGACTTTGCTGATTCTCGCCTGAATAATTATATATGTCCTTCAAATGGTTATTTAACTTTCTAAGCGCACAAAGCAGCACTTCTTCCTCCTGTGAAGTAAAATCATTCATAATAGCCTTTACCATATCCAAATGAAACTTTTCGTGAACACGATAGGCTAACTTTCCTTTCTTGGTCAGACTCACATTTACTATTCTGCGGTCTACATCACTTCTTTTTCTTTCTACATATCCTTTCTTAATCAGCTTGTCGATCGCAGTAGTCAAAGTCCCCATCGTAATATTTAGTTCCGATGCTACTTCTGACATGGTTTTCGAACCGTAAAGGCCTACTGCTTCAAGCGTATGGATTTCGGTTATGGAAAGATCTTTAAACACTCCTGTTTTTATCGCGTATTCCTCAATATGGATTACATCTTCGTAAATCTCAACCAGTAGTTTGTTAATCTCTAAAATTCTCTCTTTCACATAATCCACTCCTAAGTAAGTAAAAATAACTCATTATGTTCTAATAAATTAATAATTATTTTGGTAGTCAAATATTTTGATAATCAAAATATATATTATAATACATTCTATGTCAAGAAATTTTTTTAGATACAATTTGCTAATAATGGTTTAATAAAATTTATATTCAGCCTATTTATTACAGGTGTAAATATTTATTTAAATATAAAATCATAAAATTAAACATAAAACCATAGTAAAAAGGCCAAGAAAGTAAATCTTTTCTTTCTCGGCCTTTTATCATATGTATCTTCACTATATTTATATCTCAAACAATAACTCCCCATATGTAGGCACCGGCCATAACTCCCTGTCAACTATAAGCTCAAGGGTATCAATCGGTGTACGAAGTGCTTCCATGGCCGGTTTAACTTTCTCATAGAAAAACCGTGCTTTCTTTTCTCCGTCAGCTATCCCCTCTGCCTCTTTTATCAGATCACGAAGTTTTTGCAATGCACTTTGAGCCTCGGACAATAATCCGGAAGTCTTTATTAGCAGTTCCTTTTGTACCGATATATCGGCTTCCGGTACTGCTTCTTTTACGGAATTAATCGAATCCGCCAATATTTTCGTATATTTTACTACCGCAGGGATGAATTGCGAGCCTGCCATGGATATCATGGTTTTGGCTTCTATATTAAGTGTCTTGGCATACGAATCAAATAGTACATCCCGACGTGACATAAGTTCCGTTTTCGAAAAGACATTATGTTTTTCAAACAGTTTAACAGCCTTTTCCGTAACCAATGCGGGAATAGCATCCACCATGGACCTTAAATTAGGTAAGCCTCTTCTTTCAGCCTCCTCAATCCATTCCTGTGAATATCCGTTCCCGTTATATATAACTCTTATATGTTCGGTTATAGTTCTTTTAATCAGATCATGAACGGCCAAATTAAAGTCTTCAGCTTGTTCAAGCTCATCAGCCATTTCACTAAGAACATCGGCCACTATGGTGTTAATCACAGTGTTTGCCATGCCTACTGACATAGAAGAACCAACCATTCTGAATTCAAATTTATTTCCTGTAAATGCAAAAGGAGATGTCCGGTTCCGGTCACTGGCATCTTTATAAAGCTCAGGAATGGTATGTACACCTACATTTATTTTTCCGCCGACCATACAGCTTTTTGCTTCCCCGTTTTTCATAATCTGATTTAGCACGTCTTCCAGCTGAGTCCCAATATATACCGATATTATAGCTGGAGGAGCTTCATGTCCACCAAGCCTGTGATCATTACCCGGATTTGCGGCTGACACCCTCAGTAAATCAGCATGCATATCCACAGCCTTTATAACAGCTGTAAAGAACAGCAAAAATTGAGTATTTTCGTGAGGAGTTTTACCGGGATCCAGTAAATTCCTACCCGTATCTGTAACCAGCGACCAGTTATTGTGTTTTCCTGACCCGTTTACCCCGGCAAAAGGTTTTTCATGAAGCAGGCATGCCAGATTGTGACGATTGGCAATCCGCTTCATGGATTCCATTATTAGCTGATTATGATCGGTCGCTATATTTGCGGTTGTAAAAATCGGAGCCAGTTCATGCTGGGCGGGAGCCGTTTCATTATGCTGTGTCTTTGCCGTTACACCCATCTTCCACAGTTCAATATTCAATTCTTTCATAAATGAAGCTACCCGTTCTTTAATGTTTCCGAAATAATGGTCCCCCAATTCCTGACCTTTAGGAGGCATGGCTCCGAATAAAGTTCTTCCCGTAAATATAAGATCGTCCCGCTTTAAATATTTGGATTTGTCGATAAGAAAATATTCCTGCTCCGGCCCTACCGTCGGGTAAACATGTTTTATATCGGTATGGCCGAAAAGTTTTAATATTCTTAAAACCTGTTTATTTAAAGCCTCCATGGACCTAAGAAGCGGTGTTTTCATATCCAGGGCTTCTCCGGTATACGAACAAAATGCTGTAGGTATGCATAATGTCACACCCAAAGCATCCTCCCTTAAGAATGCCGGTGAAGTACAATCCCAGGCGGTGTAACCTCTGGCTTCAAAGGTTGCCCGTAATCCTCCGGAAGGAAAGGATGATGCGTCCGGCTCTCCTTTTATCAGTTCCTTTCCCGAAAATTCCATTATAATTTTTCCGTCAGAAGTTGGACTTATAAATGAATCATGCTTTTCAGCGGTTATTCCGGTCATGGGCTGAAACCAATGGGTATAGTGGGTTGCTCCCCTCTCGATTGCCCAGTCCTTCATGGCGTTGGCAACCACTTCCGCCACATTAGGGTCCAGGTCCTCCCCGTTTTCAATAGTCTTTTTTAAAGCACTGTATATTTTTTTTGGAAGTCTTTCAATCATTACCGCATCGCTGAACACATCTATACCGAATATATCAGTTAATTTTTCCGACATATGTTTTTCTCCCCCTTATTCCAAATACCACTCATCTTTACCGGTTTCTTCCCCCGGTCCTTCAGATTTTGGCATATATTTCTTAAATATTCTTTCCATCATAAACGAATTAACCAAAGCAACAGTTGCCGGGGCAATAAAGATAAAGGGAAAAAAGAAAATAACGATAACCACTGCGGCAACATTTACGACTATCATTAAAATTGTAAAATGTACATGCCTCATCGACATATAAACAGCCGCTTTGAATAACTGCTTTACTGTCATATCAAACCGGGAAAGAATAGGAAAAACATATATGGAAAAGCTGACAACCAAAAACGCGATTCCTAAAAATATACCCATAAGAAGAGACCCTTTACTGCTGTCCGGCTCTGTAAGTCCCCATGCATAAAGTAAATCAAATCCTAAAACAATATATGCAAGTGTAAGTAATATTCCTATTATGGCACCTCTTTTGAAATTAAGCTTGAATGACCGGAAGAACTCTTTGAAAATATATCCCCTTTCTCTGCGGATAACTTTTACAACCGCATAATACAGGGCTGTGCTGGCCGGACCTATGGTAACAATAGGTAAACAAAGAGTAATATAAACAATACTTACAAAAAGCATATCACACACTTTTGCCAGCAGTTGAAAAACCGGATTTTCCAAATTAAAAAAACTGCTCATAGTAATCTCCCTTGTATATAATAATTTAAAAATATAATAGCATTTACACTGACTTTATTATTTTTGCTGTAGCATTAATATACCATATAAAATGCTTATCATTATGCACTAATCTGCTTTCGGCGAGTTAGTAGCTCCAATGCTTCGCATTGTCGCTCACGTTGCACTTATCGAAGGAAAACCCTGCGTTTTATAGTGACATTATCATGTCACTTAAAACGTACTGTTTTCCTTCGCCTAATCTGCTTATTCGTGTATATTTTAACACACTTTATTTTGATATCAAAGAAAAATATTGCATGTCGATTTTTACTGTCGGTCTATTTTCGCCGTTTTATTTTTTGACGTCGATTTTAATAAATACCCGGTTGGAGATACCAGCCGGGTTATTATAAAGTATTTGAAATATGAACTGATGTCAATCACCATATTACTTATATTATTAGATAATTTAGAAGCAGTCATCCAGCAGTTGGAAATATGCTTGGGGATGAGCACATGCAGGGCATACTTCCGGAGCGGCATCTCCCTCATGCACATATCCGCAGTTGAGGCACTTCCAGTAAACCTTGCCGTCTTTCTTGAAAACTCTGCCGGTTTCGATATTCTCTAAAAGCTTCTTATATCTTTCCTCATGATGTTTCTCTACTTTTGCAATCAAAAGGAAACGTTCTGCAATATCGTCAAATCCTTCTTCTTTTGCTACCTTTGCAAAAGCGGGATAATCAACTTCGCTTTCCTCGTGTTCACCTGCTGCGGCAGCCTTTAAGTTAGCAACTGTGTCTCCATATGCAAACGGATAAGTAGCATTTATCTCAACCGGAGCAGGATTTTCTCCGTCAAGGTATTTTTGAGCCAGTTTCAGGAATACTTTAGCATGTTCTTTTTCATTCTCTGCTGTTTCCATAAAAATATTTTGAATCTGTTTATATCCTTCTTTGCCTGCTACGGAAGCATAGTAGGTGTATCTTAACCTTGCCTGTGCCTCACCTGCAAATGATTTCATAAGATTTTCCAATGTCTTTGTGCCTCTTAAACTCTTACTCATATTTGACCTCCTATGTATAAGTTTTATAATAAATGATATATTGATATGATTTATCAATACATCCGATATTATAGCATTAAATGTGAAATAAATCACCAATTATATCAATATTCCTAAGATAACGCATGTATGAAAAGTCCGCTTCTAAGTTTTGGTTCAAACCAAGTTGATTTCGGGGGCATTAGCTTTCCTGCATCCGACACGGCAAACAGCTCCTCAATTGATGTAGGATACATGGAAAATGCTACTTTCATATCTTTGGATGTCCGTCTTTCCAATTCTTTTAATCCTCGGATTCCGCCTATAAAATCAATTCTTTTATCTCTTCTCGGATCTTTAATTCCTAAAACAGGTTCAAGCAAATAATCCTGAAGAATAGAAACATCCAGAGATTTTACAGGGTCATTGCTGCATCTTATAATATCTTTGGCTTTCAGGCTATACCAGTATCCGTTAAGCAGCATTCCAATTTCCCCTTTTTCTTTCGGGGTATAAGGCTCTTTTCCCAATTTGGTTACTACAAAATTGACTTCAACTTTCTTTAGGAATTCTTCTTCCGTATATCCGTTCAGATCAGCTACCGTCCTATTATACGGCAAAATCATTAATTGATCATGGGGAAATAAAACGGATAAGAAGAAGTTAAACTCCTCATTTCCCGTATATCCCGGATTATCTCCCCTTCTTTTTAAACCCACCTTGACGGCAGAAGCGGCCCTGTGGTGGCCGTCCGCTATGTAAATTTCCCGAATACCGTCAAAACATTTTTGAATAACATTAATTTTCTCTCCATCTGCTATTCTCCAGACATGATGGCCGATTCCGTCTGTTGATGTAAAATAATAAAGAGGTTCCTCTTTTTTGACTTTATCTATAATCTCATTAATTGTCTGTTGTGATCTATAGGCTAAAAATATGGGTCCTGTCTGGGCATTGCAGATATCTACATGTTTTATTCTGTCAATCTCTTTATCTTCTCTTGTATTTTCGTGCTTTTTTATAACATTATTAAGATAATCGTCTATAGAGGCACAGGCAACCAGTCCTGTCTGAGCCCGTCCGTCCATCACCAGTTCGTACACATAATAACACTCATCATTATCGGTTATAAAATAGCCGTCTTTAATCATATTTTCCAACAGTTCTTTTGCTTTTTTGTATACTCTTTCATCGTATGTATCCACATCATCATCAAAATTTGTCTCCGCACGATCAATCCTTAAAAAAGACAAAGGTTCCCGCTCTACTTCCTGTTTTGCTTCAGACCTGCTGTATACGTCATATGGGAGTGCAGCAATTCTTCCGGCAAACTCTTTAGCAGGCCTTATGCATCGAAAGGGTCTCACTATGGCCATATTTTTCCATTCTCCTTATGTTTCTCTTATAATATTATCTATTATTTATCAAAATTCAACAGACTTTTCTCTGAAAAAATCTATATAAAGTACTACTATAATAATTTAAATGAAACGCTTTTTCAAGTTATATAACTAATATTTAATAATTACTCAAAATTATAAATATAATTCAATTTTTTATGTTGGGATTTTCTGATTAAACATTATTTATATAAAGAAGAAGCGCACTTTTGGCTATGATCTAATCATATGCTAAAAGCCGCTTCCCCCATAATATTATTTAAAATACCATATACAAATTACCAAATATTATTATACTGTTTATTTAACCACTCTAACCTTAATTACGCCCTCTATTGAGTTAAGTTTAGAAATAACGTCTCCGTTAATAGTTGAATCTACGTCAATTACAGTGTACGCATAGTCGCCTTTACTCTTATTTACCAGATTTGCTATATTTACATTTAAAGCGGAAAATACACCGGTAAATTGAGTAAGCATCTTAGGAATATTTCTGTGAAGTATAGTTATGCGCCCCAAAGCTGCACATTCGCCTGCATCACAGTTTGGATAATTTACCGAATTTATTATATTTCCTTTCTCAATATATTCCCTAAGCTGTTTTACAGCCATCATCGCACAGTTATCTTCCGATTCCTCGGTAGAGGCACCAAGATGCGGTATTGCGATAACCCCTTCCATATTGGCCGTTTTATCGTTAGGGAAATCCGTTACATATCTGGCAACTTTTCCGGATTTTAAGGCTTCGGCCATATCATCATCGTTAACCAGAAGGTCTCTCGCAAAATTCAGGATAATAACTCCGTCCTTCATTTTATCGAAGGCCTCTTTATTTATCATCCCTTTAGTACTGCTGCTCGGATCACCATTGTCTATCAGCGGAGCATGCAGTGTTATGTAGTCACACTCTCTATAAATTTCATCCCTGCTGTTTACCGGAATAACATGTCTTGACAAACTCCAAGCTCTTTCAACAGAAATAAACGGATCATAACCATATACGGTCATTCCCAGATGCACAGCAGCGTTTGCTACCAGAACGCCGATGGCACCTAAACCTATTACTCCCAATTTTTTGCCCTGAATTTCTTTACCGGCAAATTTGCTCTTGCCTTTTTCAACTAACTTTGCCACTCCCGGTTGATCCTTTATAGTCTGAACCCAATTTACACCACCGATAATATCACGGGAAGCAAGCAGCAAACCTGCAATTACCAGTTCTTTAACCCCGTTGGCATTGGCTCCGGGAGTATTAAAAACAACTATACCTTTTTCCGCACATATATCCACAGGAATATTGTTAACGCCGGCTCCGGCTCTGGCAATTGCTTTCAGGTTGTCGGAAAACTGCATATCATGCATGGATGCGCTTCTGACCAGTATTATGTCCGCTTCGTCTACATTATCCGTCTTTTGGTATTTATCCGTAAATATATTTAGTCCCACCGGTGCAATCGGGTTAAGACAACTGTATTTCATATGGATAACTCTCCTTTCATATACAGATTAATTTTATCCGGGCCTGTCAACCGCAGCCATAAATTTTCCGGCTTTTATCCACAATTTATTTATAACCGGGATAAATTCTCATCCTCAAATTTCTTCATAAACTCAACAAGAGCCTTAACTCCGTCGATCGGCATAGCATTATAAATACTTGCTCTCATACCACCTACGGTTCTGTGACCTTTAAGGTTCTCAAACCCTGCGGCTTTGGCTTCCTTTATGAATTTTGCATCCAGTTCGTCACTTCCGGTTATGAAAGGAACGTTCATTAGGGAACGGTCTTCTTTTGCCACTGTTCCCTTAAACAGCTTGCTTTCATCCAGGAAATCATAAAGAATCTTTGCTTTTTCTTCGTTTCTTTTCTTCATGACTTCAAGTCCGCCCATTTTCTTTACCCATTTAAATACCTTGCCGCATATGTAAATACCATATGCTGGAGGAGTATTATATAACGAATTATTGTCTGCATGAATCTTATATTTGAGCATTGTAGGTGTTCCGGGCAAAGTATCTTCCGTTATCAGGTCTTCTCTTATAATAACGATAACTACACCTGCAGGTCCGATGTTTTTTTGTGCTCCGGCAAACATAACCCCGTATTTTGTAACATCAACCGGTTCTGACAATATGCAGGAGGATACGTCTGCTACAAGGGGTTTACCCTTGGTGTTCGGAAGAGTTTTAAATTTGGTTCCGTAAATAGTGTTGTTTTCGCATATGTAGACATAGTCTGCATCCTCGGATACAGGAAGATCCGAGCAATCCGGAATATAAGAAAAAGTTTTATCTGCTGAAGAAGCAATTATATTGGCTTTTCCGTATAAACATGCTTCCAGATATGCTTTTTTAGCCCATTGTCCGGTAACAATATAATCTGCCACTTTGTTCTTCATCAGGTTCATAGGAACCGCAGCAAACTGCTGGGAAGCTCCTCCCTGAACAAACAGCACCTTATAATTGTCCGGGATATTCATAAGTTCCCTTAAGTCCTTTTCTGCTTCTTGAATGATTTCCTCAAAAGCCTTTGATCTGTGGCTCATCTCCATAACAGACATTCCGGTGCCCTTGTAATCAAGCATTTCTTCTGCCGCTTCCTTTAATACTTCTTCGGGAAGCACGGCAGGTCCAGCTGAAAAATTATAAATTCTTCCCACTATCATATCCTCCCTTATTAACTGTTTCGATGTAATATGATATAACTTTAGTTAAATAAAGTATTGAATATATTATAGAACTATGTTATTTTTTTGTCAATTCTTTTCCGATATTTAGTTTGATTTTAAATCTTCTTCAGTAAATACTTCTTCTATCGGAGCTCCCGGAGCAACCATAGGCCATACTTTTTCGTCACAGTCTATAATGCAATCTACCAGTACAGGCTCATTCTGAGACAAAGCTTCTTTTAGTATACTTTCCGCTTCATCCTGTCTGGTAATCCGGTATGCCTTTGCTCCCATAGCTTGTGCCAGTTTGACAAAATCAACCTTGTCGTTAAGATCCGTATATGAATATCTTCTGCCGTAGAACAAGGTCTGCCACTGGCGAACCATTCCCAGTACCTTATTATTCAGAACCACTTCTACGATAGGAATATTATATCTGGTGGCTGTTGCCAATTCGTTCATATTCATTCTGAAGCATCCGTCACCGGCTATATTGATTACTTTTGCGTCAGGTCTTCCTACCTTGGCCCCGATGCTGGCTCCGAGTCCATATCCCATGGTCCCTAAACCGCCTGAAGTAATAAAGGTTCTGGGCGAAGTATATTTATAATACTGGGCTGCCCACATCTGATTTTGCCCTACTTCGGTAGTTATAATTGCTTTGCCTTCGGTTAATTCATATATCTTTTCTATTATATAAGGTCCTGTTAGAATATCTTTCCTGTAAGTCATAGGGAACATGGCCTTCATATCGGTAATATGATTAAGCCACTCTTTATGATCCTGTTTATCCAGCATGCTGTTTAGTCTCTTTAAAACTTCTTTTACGTCCCCTACTATCGAATGATGTGATATAACGTTTTTGTTAATTTCGGCAGGATCTATATCTATATGAAGAATCTTAGCCTTACGGGCAAACTGCTTGGCATTGCCGGTTACTCTGTCGGAAAATCTTACGCCTATAGCAATAAGAAGGTCGCACTGGGTAATGCCTAAGTTTGAAGGCTTTGTACCGTGCATACCTACCATACCCGTATATCTGGGATCGGTTCCGTCAAAGGCTCCTTTGCCCATCAAAGTATCGGCAACCGGTGCATCAACCTTTTCTACAAATTCCTTTAATTCGTCGTATGCATCGGATATGACTGCACCGCCTCCTACCAATATAAAGGGTTTTTCGGACTTGGCGATCATTTTAACGGCTTCTTTCAGATCTTCATCAGTTATTTGGTCCGAACTTCGTTGAATCGGAGGGATGTCAACCCTTGTATATTCAATTTTATTGGTAGGAGCGGTTACATCCTTAGTAATGTCTACCAGTACCGGTCCCGGCCTTCCGGATTTGGCTATATGGAAGGCTCTTCTTAAGGTATCTGCCAGTTTATTTATATCCTTGACTATAAAATTATGCTTGGTTATGGGCATTGTTACACCCGCTATATCAACTTCCTGGAAAGAATCTCTTCCAAGATAATCTACCGCAACATTCGCAGTAATGGCAACCATAGGAACACTATCCATGTAAGCGGTTGCAATACCGGTAACCAGATTGGTGGAACCGGGACCGGAAGTAGCCATACACACGCCAACTTTACCGGTGGCCCTTGCATAACCGTCTGCCGCATGGGATGCTCCCTGCTCATGGGAAGTAAGAATATGTCTTATTTCGTTTTTATGTTTATACAGTTCGTCGTATATGTTTAAGATGGCCCCTCCGGGATAACCGAATACCGTATCTACTCCCTGTTCCTTCAAACACTCTATAACGATTTGCGCACCTGATAATTCCATATAACAACACCTCCATCAATCCTTCATTTGTACCTCGAGGATAGCTCCGCGGTTGCCTGATGTAACCATCTGTGTATACCGAGCAAGATATCCTGTGGTAATCTTAGGTTTACGGGGTTTCCAATTGGCTCTTCTTCTTGCCAGTTCTTCTTCGGACACCAAAACATTGATAGAATAATTATCTATATCAATATTTATTATATCTCCTTCTTCAATAAGAGCTATATTTCCGCCTACCGCAGCTTCAGGCGACACATGGCCGACACAGGCTCCTCTGGATGCTCCGGAGAAACGTCCGTCGGTTATAAGAGCTACGCTTGAGCCCAGTCCCATTCCCATTATTGCGCTTGTAGGCCCTAACATCTCTCTCATACCCGGACCGCCTTTAGGTCCTTCATATCTAATGACTACCACATCACCCGGATTAATTTTTCCGCCAAGAATAGCAGCCACGGCATCCTCTTCGCAGTCAAATACCCTTGCAGGCCCTTCATGTTTTAACATCTCCGGTGCCACGGCAGACCTTTTAACCACACCGCCGTCCGGAGCAAGATTACCTTTAAGAACCGCTATTCCACCGGTCTTGCTGTAAGGATTGTCAATAGGTCTTATCACTTCATAATCTAAAACCACACAATCTTTTATGTTTTCTCCTACGGTTTTTCCGGTAACGGTTATCAGGTCTGTGTTAATAAGTCCCTTCTTATTAAGTACGTTCATGACAGCATACACACCGCCAGCCTCATACAGGTCTTCCATATATGTAGGGCCGGCAGGAGCCAGATGGCAAAGGTTAGGCGTTCTTTCACTGATTTCATTGGCTATATCTATATTTAAATCCACTCCCGCTTCATGGGCAATGGCAGGTAAATGCAGCATAGTATTGGTGGAGCAGCCTAGAGCCATATCCACAGTCAGGGCATTAATAAAGGCTTCCCTGGTCATAATGTCTCTTGGCCTAATATTCTTTTCAAGCAGTTCCATGATCTTCATTCCTGCCTGTTTTGCCAGGCGGATTCTTTCAGAATATACGGCAGGGATAGTTCCGTTGCCTTTAAGTCCCATACCTATTACTTCTGTAAGGCAGTTCATTGAATTAGCCGTATACATACCGGAACATGAACCGCAGGTTGCACAAACTTTATTTTCATATTCTTCCACTTCTTCGGCTGTCATCTTGCCTGCGGTATATGCGCCTACAGCTTCAAACATACTGGACAGGCTCTTTTTTTCACCTTTTATTCTTCCTGCAAGCATGGGGCCTCCGCTTACAAATATAGTAGGAATATTAATCCTTGCCGCTGCCATTAAAAGCCCCGGTACATTTTTATCGCAATTCGGAACCATAACCAAAGCGTCAAACTGATGAGCCATAGCCATGGCTTCCGTAGAGTCCGCAATCAATTCTCTTGTTACAAGCGAATACTTCATTCCCTGATGTCCCATGGCTATTCCGTCACAAACCGCAATAGCAGGAAATACAACAGGAGTTCCTCCGGCCATTGCCACTCCGATTTTGACCGCATCGACGATTTTATCAAGATTCATATGTCCGGGAACAATTTCATTATAGGAACTGACGATACCGATAAGCGGTCTATGTAACTCTTCCTTCGTAAACCCCAGAGCATTAAATAAAGATCTGTGAGGGGCCTGCTGAATCCCTTTCTTGACTGCGTCACTTCTCATAACAATTACCACCTTTGAATTTATATTTATACATTTTTTATTTCTTAACTTTCGTTATATTTCACTTTAAAGTAGTACAGTATATAATAATGTATTTTATTACAAAAATCAATCATAAAATTACTTTAAATTATGAAAATTGATTTAAAATTAGTTAATTATTATACAATATTACTTTTTATATTGCTTACTTTCAGTTTTAATGTTACTATTTTAATGTTATTGGGTAAATAATAATCATATGCTTTAGGAGGCACAATTATGACTATTTCTTTAGCTGAATTCCTACGGCAGCTGACAAATCCCGCTTTATTCATTACTTCGGCCTTGATACTCGGGGTAATATTGGTTAACGGGTGGACCGACGCACCCAATGCAATTGCAACCTGTGTATCCACCAGATCAATAACCCCAAAAAATGCCATAATTATGGCATCTGTTTTTAACTTCTTAGGTGTTCTCATAATGACTATGGTTAATAAGTCCGTCGCAGAAACCATATCAAATATGGTTTACTTCGGCGAAAGCCAAGATGCCTTAATAGCACTATGTGCCGCTTTAGTTGCCATAGTTGTTTGGGCTACCGCAGCCTGGGCTTTCGGTATACCTACCAGTGAATCCCATGCCCTGATTGCGGGAGTTACGGGAGCAGCAATAGCTCTGCAGGGCGGTAAAGGAATAAACGGGAAAGAATGGATGAACGTTATTTACGGTCTGTTTATGTCAACTATTTTAGGTTTTGTATTAGGCTATGTAGTTACAAAAGTTATCGGCCAAATCTGCAAAAACATGGACAGGCGTAAAACAACCAAGGTATTCAAAGGTGCTCAGATTGCCGGAGGGGCAGCCATGGCATTTATGCATGGAGCGCAAGACGGTCAGAAATTTATGGGTATTTTTATGTTGGGAATAGTTTTATCCAACGGTAATGGCAACGTGAACCAATTCGAAATTCCCATATGGCTTATGATATTATGTTCATTAGTAATGGCCCTGGGAACATCCATCGGCGGTTACAAAATAATTAAAACCGTAGGTATGGGTATGGTTAAAATGGATACTTATCAAGGATTTTCCGCAGATACCGCAGGGGCAATAAGCCTGCTTGCTGCATCACTGGCAGGAATTCCGGTCAGTACCACCCACACCAAGACCACTGCCATTATGGGAGTCGGAGCATCCAAAAGGTTATCCAGTGTCAACTGGAGTATTGTAAAAGAAATGGTTGCAGCATGGATTCTTACATTTCCCGGTTGCGGCCTGTTAGGATACCTTATGGCATACTTGTTTATGAATATTTTTAAATAGCATCAGATTTGTCTATACTTATTAATGCCTGAATTAAATCCGAAAAAATAACAAGCAAATTAAATATTAAATAAAATCAAATCTATCTATAATATAAGTAACATTATATTTAAAAACTAATATTTTAATTACAAAATACAAATCAAAAAAGGAAGGAACTGCAAGATGAAGAAAAGTAAAAAAGGATTCAATTATTTTGAAGCTTTTGTGAACTTATCAAAATACTCATTGTCTTCGGCAGAAATTCTGCATAAAACGTTAGCCGAGTTCAAGGCATCCGAACTTCCAAATAAAGTTAAAGAAATGCATGAGATCGAGCACAGCGCAGATATAGCAAAGCATGAACTTATGAATCATTTGGTTAAGGAATTTCTTCCGCCGATTGAACGGGAGGACATTATCACCCTGGCTCAAGGAATAGACGATGTAACTGATTGCGTTGAAGATGTATTATTATTTATCAATATGTTTAACATTAAAGAAATCCGTTCCGGTATATTAAAATTCACTGAGCTTATCTCTACCCTTTGCAAGTCTTTACATGATGCACTTGTTGAATTTCAGAACTTTAAAAATTCTAAAACTCTTCATGGAAAAATTGTAGAAATCAACCATCTGGAAGAAGAAGGAGACGGTCTTTACATGGAAATGATGCGTGGCCTTTACTCTTCTTCAAAAGATGCAATTGAACTTATGACTTGGACTGAAATACTGCATAGACTTGAGAAATGCTGCGATAAATGTGAAGATGTTGCTGATACTATGGAGCAAATTGTTATGAAAAACTCATAATTGAAAAATACCCGGAAAGGCAATTTACCTTATGAATATTGAAAAACAGAAAGCTTTTATCTTGCATGTTATCTATATCGTATTTATCCTAGGGCTCGGATATATAGCAATAAAATATATCCTACCCCTTTTAATGCCTTTTGTTATAGGATTAATAATTGCCATACTGTTCAGACAAGTAATCGATTACATAGAAAAAAAGATTCGTATTAAACGTTCCTTCGTATCTATATTTATACTTATCATATTCTACGGAATACTTGCATTTATAATAAGTATAATCGGAGCTAAGGCATTTACCTTCCTAAAGGAACTGTTCGGTCAATTGCCCGACTTATACAGAAATACTATAGAGCCGGCTTTGGACAAGGCAGCAACCAATTTAATCAATCAATTTCCCGACATAAAACCTTATGTCGAGGATTTTCTACTTAATATCAGTGATACTATCTTTTCTTATGTTAAGAACGCTTCCGCAACCGTTATATCCAAAATAACGGGACTTGCCGGAAAGGTTCCGTCTCTTTTAATAAAATTGATATTCACTATTGTATCATCATTTTTCTTTACCATTGATTATTATAAAATATCAGACTTTTTAATGCGTCAATTTAACGGCAACAGCAGGGATATGATTTTAAGGCTTAAAGACAAAGGCTTAGGTACAATAGGTAAATTTATTAAAGCTTATACTGCAATTTTATCCATAACATTTGCCGAATTGTCTTTGGGTTTTTTGGTGCTTGGTATTCCCAATCCCTTCTTATTTGGCGCTATGATTGCTCTTATAGATATAATGCCAATTCTGGGAACCGGCGCTGTATTACTTCCGTGGTCAATAATAGCATTAATACTCGGAAATACAAAAATAGGTATCGGTATGTTCATCTTATACATTGTAATTACAGCCGTACGCCAAACGATAGAACCCAAAATTGTCGGCGGCCAGATAGGCCTTCATCCGATTATTACATTAGTGCTTATGTATGTAGGTGCAAAACTGATGGGTGTACTTGGCCTTTTACTGCTTCCGGTTATTGCAACTATAGTTAAAACATTAAATGACGAAGGAACTATTAAGCTTTTTAAGTAGAACGTTATAAAATTTATAAAAAAACTCAAATAAAGAGAGTGTCCCAAATTATATCTTAAGCTTCGTCTTAACAACACGCTTGGATAAAATATTTGGACCACTCTCTTTTATTAATTATTTTTTTAACTGAACGAATCACTTTTTTTAACAAATGTAGCGCAGTCTGTATCTTCGGAATCCGAAGCATTCCTCGGCTCTACCTGTATCTGTTCTGCAGCACAATGATCTCCTGCCATATAATATTCACAGGTATTGACAACACAGCGTACTCCTTCATTAGGTTTATCCATCTTTTTGATTGCCATTTTTATTCCCTCCAAATCTTTAGTTTGCTCTACTATTATCTGCTTTTGCAATTTAAAAAATACATTAATTTTTTAACATTGACGGAAAATTTTTAAAAGATTAAGATAATGATTGGCTTCACGAAGTACATGGTCTCCCAGCAAAGGCAGAATAATCGATTTTATCTTACAATCCAAAAGCCCTTCGGTTCCCTGTGCTTTAAAATCACGGATATTTTTGGTAGCCCTTAAACTTTCATCGGTTATTTGCATATAATCTACAGGCGTACATCTGTCCATGGCATCCTTAGCTTCATCGGTAAGCCTGTCAAATTCCCGGCCGAAGCGGTCTGCAGCATCAAACAGCTCTTCTTCTGAAGGATCAAGTAAACCGCGTATAAATTTTGCATGTTCGCCCATTATCTGATTCCAAAATGCTTCCTGTTCGAGCATTTCTTTTTTCACATTTATTGTTTCCCTTGCCTGAAGTTTTTGAATAAGGCGACGATACAGCCTAGCCTCTCTTAAAATGTGTTCAATGAGTAAAGGATAATTTAAAGTAAACATCTTGCAAGATAAAACCTCATTAAGAATATTTGTTTTAAACCTTATGATGTTGTCCAGCAAACTTAAGGCTCTTCTGTTGAGTATAAATACTTTCCGTTCCATGGTCGGATGACAATCATTACCAGCCACTAAAGCTTTTTCTTTCTGTGTAATTTTTGTTCTGAAATTAACTCCTGTATAAAACTCTGTCAGCTTTTCGGCTTCCAATGTATATTGTGTAATGATTTCACCTGAAGCTATTACTGTCTTACTTATAACCCCATTTGCCAATTCGACGCAATCTTCAAGAAAATCATCAAAAGCCATCCTTAGCTCATTTGCATATTTGATATATTTGTTATCCTTCGGAGTAAAACCGACTTGTAAGAAAAATGCATGCTCTTTCATAATTCTTGCAAAAAAAAGATGAGTTTCCAGGGACTGTCTTATATAGTCCGTTCTAGATAGCATAAAACCTCCTGAAATATTATTAACTGTTACTATCAGTTTATTACTTTTATAAAATACAGTTCCTGGTATTAGAATAATTTATTTATATATAAGAAATGCCGATTGTAAAAATTAATTATAGGTAGCCAAAATTTCTTAAATAGCAAAAAACCTGCCGCAATTTACGTCATATACGATGTATAATACGTATGACAATATATTGCGACAGGCGTTTTTATAATTTTATGTTATTTGCGCACATTATCTAAGAATTTTATATCAGTTATCCTCAAATTCCAATTAATCATACATATATATCAAACTGTTGCAGTTGAAGTTTCGTCACTTGAAAAGTCTTTAATCAGGGCAAATGTCGGTGAGATATATACCGCCACTTCACCCTTCTCAACAAGCTCGGTATCCTTAAGTATAAAATCTGCAACGTTTTCGCTTTTATCTATATCTGTAATAAGGCATATAAGTTCCTTTTCTGGCATTAATTCGATATTAACAATAGGCAATATAACCGTGGGATGGTCCGTGCCGCCTCTTCCGTGAAAGACAGTGGCGCCCGTAGCTCCCGCCTCTCTTGCCAAATCAACAACATATCCTGCATAGCCTCTGTTTACAATAGCTATAAGGCAATCATGATTAAAATCACTGACAGCTATCGGCATATCGGCTACTGAGCCTGTTTCTTCGGCAGAATGTTTAAGTTCAACAACTTTTCTGCGTTCAAATATTGTTCCCAAAGCCATAATCGAAAGAACCGGCGCTGTTGCCACCATGGCAATAACTCCAAAACCGTCAACAAGAACATTGGCTGTATCTATGACTGTGGCAGCTCCCTGTGCCAATGCAAGGACAAAGGTGGCAGTCATTGGACCCGAAGCCACTCCTCCGGCATCATAAGCAATTCCGACAAATACAGGGTTTGACTTAAATGAAAGAAACACTGCCAATGCAAATCCCGGAAGAATGAAATACCACAGTTTAACCTCAGGTACAACAATTCTAACCATTGAAAGGGCAATTGCGGTTCCGACTCCCAAAGATAAGGTCATTCTGATTAAATTTATTGGGATATAACCACCTGTAACCTCTTCTATTTGGGAACCAAGCACATGTACCGCAGGCTCTACAAGAACGACTATAAGACCTAGTACAAATCCTATTCCTATTAACAGGCTGCTGCTCATTTGCGCCAATTCCATACCTATTATTCTTCCCATATCCATAAAACCGCAATTAACGGCTGTAAGAAAGATTACAAGACCGAGTAAGGAAAAAATAAGACCTTTTATAATCTGAACCATTTCGCTCTTTTTAATTTTAAATTTAGTAATATTATATATAAAAAATAATATTGTTATCGGAAGTAATGCAACAAGAGATTCTATAAATATATGTGGAACTGCTTCAAGTATAGGGCCAATAACTCCCTTTTGGAAAATGTACTCTCCAGCATCTCCATGGATGTTTTTCTGCCCGGATATTATAGACAACAACATGACTGCAAGTATAGGCCCAGTACTCATAATTCCAACAAGGCCGAAAGAGTTTTCCTCAGCATATTTGCCGCCTTTAACATTGGAAAGTCCAAGAGATAATGCAAGTACGAAAGGAGTGGTTAAGGCTCCTGTGGTCGCACCTGAAGAATCAAAGGCTATTGCCAGAAATTCCTGAGACACAAGTAAACCTAAAATAAGAATTATGCCATATGTAACTGCCATAAATCTGTTAAGGGGTCTGTCTCTTAGCAATCTGAAAATTCCTAATGTAACCATAGCCCCTACACCTATAGAAACCATATAAACTATCAGGAATGAACTTAAAGTTCCTCCGGATGCTTCCTCAATCTGATTTCCGAGAATAAGCAAATCGGGTTCGGCAACGGTAATAAGAAAACCTAAAAGAAAACCAAGTACGGCGATTTTTACGGGAGATTTTGAAGTGGCAACCTCCTTTGACATATACTCACCTATGGGATTCATTGCCATATCTACACCCCATAGGAAAATGGTAAGCCCAATAAGAAGGAGGACACTGCCAACTAAAAAACGGAACAAAACATCAGTGCCAACATCCACTATAGTAAAGCAGATAATGAGCACCAAAACTACAACAGGAATAAGTGTTTTAGCTACCTCTTTTACCTTGTCAATCAGTGAGCTCATGATGTCCCTCCTTTACGATCTTCGGCCTTGTCTTCAAAGAGCCCGCTAGTTCTGCTTACAGGAAGAGTAAAGATTATACCGTTTCCGGGCTTGTTAAGCTCAAGATCGTTATATATTCTCATTTTTATTGGAACAGCCTTTTCTTTTCTGGTAACAATAAGGACAGTATCCTTTTGGGGCTCTATAGCAAGATGAAAATAAGAATCTACCGGTACCCCGGCACCGTGACCATGAATCAAAGTACCTCCGCGGGCTCCTGCTGCCCTTGCAGCTTTTATGCAGTCCATGCCCCTTCCTTTTTCGACAATGGTAAATATACAACAATGGTTAAATCTTTCATCATCTATGGAAATATTGTGCTCCTGAGAAGAATTATTCAATGTCCGGCGTTGAAAAGGAATTGAAAATGCTATGCCTTTGTTCTTTTTTGACAGATTAAATGATTGACTGATTTGATCATGAAGATTTGTATCCAATTCATCGGATGCAGGAATCAAAAGAATTTCTTTTCTTGTTTCAGTTAAGCCTAAAAAATCCAATAGTTTGGACTGAACGGTGCCTTCCCCCAGTAGAATAGTACCGCTTGTTGCACCACATTCTCTGGCTTTGCGAAGAACGGCATTCGCTTTGCCCCTGTCAACAATAGTGAAAAATATGGTATCTATTTTAACCACTCCTATCTATTTTATAATTAGTATCAATTTATGAGCTGTTTACATTGCCTAATCCGCTTGTCCCGAATAATGATTATTATTCAAATCAGCTTTATCAGAATCCGGAATAATCTCCATAATGTCACCTATGTCACAGTGCAGTGCCAGGCAAATCCTTTCCAACACATCGGTTGTTATATTTTCGTTTTTACCCAGCTTTGCCATGGACGAATGGCTAATTCCTGCCAAAGCACAAAGGTCCTTTTTCTTCATATCTCGATCAATTAAAAGCTTCCAAAGCTTTTTATAGCTTATAGACAATGTGATCACCTCTCCCAGATAAATACGCTATTACTATAATAACACAAAAATTCAGTATTCACAATACTATATGCAGCGAATGTAACTTTATGTCTGTGATCAGATACTTATTTGTCTTGATAACAGAATCGAACACCCGTTCTAATCCTTAATTATTTAAACAAAAACGGCTTTGTACCCCATGATACGGTTGCCCCGATATCATACAGTCGACACTTTATCATCTCAGTCTGACTGTGGGATTTACAAAGCCGATAAAACCTTTGTTTTGAATTATTCACTTTTTAATTATATTTTTTAAGCTGCCGGAAATAAATACCCAATATCCGCAACTAATACGATATACTATGAATTATAGGATAATTATCCGGGAAATTGAGTTGCAATGCCTTCAGCCATCATATCCGCCATTTCCATAGCCTGATTGTATATATCGTCAAATCCATCAATTGAAGCCTGGTAATTTTGCTCAAGCAAAAGCATTGTATTTTCTGCAAGTAACTGAAGATGCTCCATCAACATAGCATTCCAGTCTTCAGTGCTCCAATTAGGATTAATTTGGCTTAAAAATTCTGCTATCCGTCCGGCATTATCTGTCCAACTTTGCCATACCTCATCCATTCTTGCCTCTTCGTTTGCTTTGGCTGCTGTCACAAAATCTGCAGCTAATGTGATATGATTTCTGAACAAGTTCTCAAACGTCTGTGCGGCCTCATCACCGTAATATACACGAATCCCTTCGGCAAAATCCTGGGCATTGCGAAGAAGCCTTTCGGTAGTATATTGTAAATCAGGAAGATCAAAAATAATACCCAGAATTACCATCCTGGTCCACATGATATGTTGTCCCCAAAGTGTATGGAAATAATCCAATAAATCCGGCAACATCATATCAATTTCATCCATATCGTCCATATCATTATCCATTGGAGACGAAGGTATGAAGCCTAAACCCGGCCTTATATTAATTACTTGCCCTACCTGAAGATTATGCGGGTCAACCCCAGGATTTAATTGCATTATTGATTCAACCGTTGTATTGAATATCTGGGCCAGCATCCAAAAGGTGTCATAAGGCCGGATTGTATATCGTATAACACCATTCATATCAATTATCATCACCTAATATAAATTCTATTTTAGATTATGATAATCGATATAAAAAGGTGACTGTTAAAATACCAATACTAAAGTTCCGGCTGCTATTAATAAGCCTCCGATTACTGTTTTTAAGGATACGGTTTCTCCCAAAAAAATAAATGCTAAAATCATCGTAAAAACGACACTTAATTTATCTATAGGAGCCACCTTTGATACTTCTCCCAATTGCAATGCCTTAAAATAAAAAAGCCAAGAAGCTCCTGTAGCAAGTCCTGATAAAACCAAAAACCACCAGTTCCTGCCTGTCAGGTTTGGTATTTCCTTATGTTTTCCTGTAAAGAATACAATTCCCCAAGCAGCTAAAAGAACTACAAATGTTCTGATGGCAGTAGCCAGATTAGAGTTAACTCCTTCCAGCCCTTTTTTTGCCAGAATTGATACCAATGCTGCAAATATGGCAGACAATAAAGCATATAAAATCCACATAATATCACCTTTTGTATGTTTTTTAATTATTTTAGCACATCTTCTTATATTATAAAATAATAATAATTAATCATAGATACTTTACACCAGTAATATCTGCGCAAAAAAGAAAAAAATACCTGCCATTATTTACCGTCACATCTATATTATCAGATGTGACAGTGATTACTGCAGGTATTTGTAAAGGCATTAAGATTTATAAAAAATCCCCTGTTATTCAACTATATCTTACCAAACATTTACTATAGCTTCATTTAACAGAAATTTTAGTGATATCACTAATATAACTCATTCAATTTTTATGCCTTATCACAAATCTATCTAAAACTTAGAATTAATATAATTTATTAGCCCTTCTGCCTTAATAATCTCTTGCATAAATTCCGGGAAAGCCTGCCCTTTGTACTGTCTGTTCTTAGTTAAGTTGTAAATAATCCCCTTATCAAAATCAATTTCAACCTCATTTCCCGCTTCTATATCTTTTGAGGCTTCAGGACATTCTATTATAGGCAGGCCGATATTAATAGCATTGCGGTAAAATATTCTGGCAAAGTTTTCTGCTATTACACAACTAACGCCGGATGCTTTTATAGCAATCGGTGCATGTTCCCTTGATGAGCCGCATCCAAAATTCTTGCCTGCAACTATTATGTCACCGGGTTTTACCCGTCCGGCAAAATCCGGATCTATATCCATCATGCAATATTTTGCCAATTCCTTAGGCTCGGATGTGTTTAAGTATCTTGCCGGTATTATAACGTCAGTATCCACATTATCGCCGTATCTGTGTACTATTCCTTTTGCTTTCATTGCAAATCCCCCTTCCTACAGCCCAAGTTCCTCAGGACTTGATATTTTGCCGGTAACCGCACTGGCGGCTGCCACTGCCGGACTGGCAAGATAAACTTCCGAATCTACATGTCCCATCCGGCCGACAAAGTTCCTGTTGGTTGTTGAAACGGCCCTCTCTCCGGCTGCAAGAACTCCCATATGCCCTCCAAGGCAAGGTCCGCAGGTAGGTGTGCTGACAACAGCACCGGCTTTTATAAAGGTGGCAATAAGCCCTTCTTCGAGAGCCTGAAGATAAATCTTCTGGGTAGCAGGAAAAATAATAACACGAACACCTTTGGCTACCTTTTTTCCTTCTAATACCCTGGCAGCTGCCCTTAAATCATCCAGTCTTCCGTTGGTACAGGAACCGATGACAACCTGATCGATCTTTATATCTCCGACCTCATCGATCGTACGGGTATTTTCAGGAAGGTGAGGAAATGCTACCGTAGGCCTTATTTTATCGAGTTCTATTTCATAAACCTGTTCATATTCGGCATCCTCATCGGCTTCATATATGGTATAAGGCTTGCTTGAATGTTCTTTCATGTACTGAATTGTAACATCATCTACGGAGAATATTCCGTTTTTTGCTCCTGCTTCGATGGCCATATTGGCTATGGTAAAACGGTCATCCATACTCAGGTGCGCTATCCCGTCTCCTACAAATTCCATACTTTGATATCTAGCCCCGTCAACACCGATCATACCTATGATATGCAGGATTATGTCTTTGCCGCTAACCCATTTTGCCGGCTTTCCTTTAAGTATAAACTTAAGGGCGGAAGGAACTTTAAACCAGGCCTTACCGGTAGCCATACCCGCAGCCATATCGGTGCTTCCGACACCGGTTGAAAATGCACCCAAAGCTCCGTAAGTACAGGTATGGGAATCTGCACCTATAACCACATCCCCCGCTACAACAAGGCCTTTTTCAGGAAGAAGTGCATGCTCAATCCCCATTTCACCGATTTCAAAGTAGTGGGTAATATCATATTCTTTTGCAAAATCTCTCATGCATTTGCAGTTCTGTGCAGACTTGATATCCTTATTCGGAGTAAAATGGTCCGGTACAAGAGCAATTTTGTCCTTATCAAATATTCCTTTCTTTTTCAGCTTTTCCATCTCTTTTATGGCAACGGGAGCCGTGACATCATTGCCGAGAACCAGATCCAAATTCACTTCGATTAATTGGCCCGCACTTACCTTGTCAAGTCCCGCATGGGCAGCTAAAATTTTTTGCGTCATTGTCATTCCCATATACATTCCTCCCCTATTTTAAATTAATCTTCCAATTATGTATTAACATTCTCTAAAATATTTAAAGAAGATAAAATCGTTTTAACATTAGAGTTTTTATAATTTTTATTATCTAATCCATTTACCGATTACCATTTAGGCTTGCTATGCCCTAACTCTTTAGTTTATTATTTCGTCAGCAATAAGATCACCCATCTTATCCGTACCTACCAAAGTCTTTCCGGGGGACATTATATCGACGGTACGGTATCCCTTTTTAAGTACATTTCTGACAGCGTCTTCTATCACAGCCGCTTCTTTATCCAGATCAAATGAATACTTAAGCATCATAGCCGCTGACAAAATAGTAGCAATAGGATTGGCTTTATTTTGTCCTGCAATATCCGGAGCCGAGCCGTGTATAGGCTCATATAGGCCAAGCTTGGTTTTTCCGAGGCTTGCACTGGCAAGCATCCCAATAGAGCCTGTTATCATGCTGGCTTCATCAGAGAGAATGTCACCGAACATATTCTCCGTAAGAATAACGTCAAACTGGCGAGGATTTTTTACAATCTGCATGGCGCAGTTATCAACCAGCATATCGGTAAGCTCCACATCAGGATAATCCTTTGACACTTCATGGGTAATCTGCCTCCAAAGCCTTGAAGAATCAAGAACGTTAGCCTTATCTACGCTGCATACTTTCTTTCTTCTCTTTCTTGCGATTTCAAAGGCACATCTGGCAATTCTCTCAATTTCTTTCTCGTTATATATAAGAGTATCTACTGCAGTCCTTAATCCTTCCACTTCCTTGGTCCATCTTTCACCGAAGTATAATCCGCCGGTCAGTTCCCTTACCACAACAAAATCAAAACCGTCACCGATTATATCCTCTTTTAGAGGACAGGCACTCTTTAATTCGTCAAAAAGAACTGCCGGTCTTATATTGGCAAAAAGATTTAAACCTTTCCTTAAAGCAAGAAGACCGGCTTCCGGCCTCAGATTCGGAGGAAGGCTGTACCAGTTGGATTTACCCACATCTCCCCCGACAGCACCCAAAAGAACCGCATCACAGCTTTTTGCCGTCTGAAGCGCTTCGTCCGTAAGGGGTACTCCTGTTATATCGATCGATACCCCGCCCATCAACACCTCGGTATACTGAAAATTATGCCCGTATTTTCTACCTATAACGTCCAGAATTTTTTTTGCTTCAGCAATAATTTCGGGTCCGATACCGTCCCCTGGAATTACCGCAATTCGGTAATCCATCTTATATCACCCCCACACTTGATTTATTGCTATTCGACCTATTGATATTTTACCATATGGACTGGTATAATAGAAATACATATTAAGAATGGTTACTATAACTCTAAGTTATATCTTGTGTAAAATATAATAAATCAAAAAGGATGAAGTATTATGAATAATCTGTTGTCCTTATATAATGTATTTAACACAGTCGCCGCAACAGGCAGCATATCTCAGGCTGCAAAAGTACTCTATGTGAGCCAGCCAGCAATCAGCAAAGCCATCACAAATCTTGAAGAATGCTTAAATCAGGTTTTGTTTGTCCGTAATTCCAGGGGAGTAAAATTGACTGAAGAAGGACAGATACTTTATAAGTACACAAAAGAAGCTTTTGATATTTTAAAACAGGGCGAAGATCATATAAAACGTATACAAGAACTGGGGATCGGACATCTTAAAATCGGTGTCAGCGCTACCTTGTGCAAATATATTCTGCTTCCTTATCTGGATCGTTTTCTGAAAACATATCCCCATATAAAAATAACGATTGAAAGCCAATCTACCATTCATACCCTAAAACAACTGGAAAACGGCACTTTAGACATAGGGCTTGTGGCTAAACCGGCCAATCTGAAAATGTATGAATTCATTCCTGTAGCCGAAATCGAAGACGTTTTTGTAGCCACCAAAGATTACCTGGATAATCTGAGGCTTCGGGAAAAATATGAAGATCTCTTTTCTGCAGCCACTATATTGCTTTTGGATGAAGAAAATATTTCACGGAAGCATGTAGAAGAATATTTTAAGGATAATAACATTATCCCGCAACATATACTTGAAGTAAGCAGCATGGACCTATTAATAGAGTTTGCCAAAACAAGCCTTGGCGTTGCCTGCGTTATAAAAGAATTTGTGTCTGATGAACTTAACTCCGGCCGACTTATTCTTATTCCTCTTAAAAAACCTATAAATAAAAGAGAGGTTGGATTTTGCTACAGCAAATCAGCCTACCTCTCTGATTCTTTAAAAAAACTTATTGATTTTGTACGTTTAAAAAATGAATAACTTATAATTTACTGCGACGGAGTAGGAGGTGATATATACGGAGGAACAAAATCCACAAGGAATTCTGCACTTACGTAGCAAATCTGCCCTTTGTACATAAAACTTGCCCAACCGTCCTCTATTGAAATTACTTCTACCGGTTCTGTATGAACCAAAAACCCCACCACATTATCTTCTGCTGTTGTCGGTGAAGACCTGACATTTAATATGGCTCCGAAAGTATTTAGCTTAACATATTTTGTTGTAGTTTGACCGATAACAACCGGTTTTTCCGCATCCTCAGACTCTTCATTCTGGCCATCCGTATCGTCAGTGATATCATCAGGCACATCATTTTCTTCTGTAAGATCGGGAATTTCCGGTGCAGGAGTAGGAATAAAATAAGCTTCCTTATCTTCACTTTTACATCCTGCAAATAATACTACCAAGGCTGCCAAAAAAATATATAAAAGTTTGCTTTTCATAAAATCACTCCAACGTTTAGATGTCTTATAAGAATATCGTCCTATACAATAATATCATATTTGTCCTCTTCTTCCAACTACCTTATAAAAATAAATTTTTTAATAAAATTATAATTATAATATCATGTAAAATACGATAAAATTAGTCTTAATATATATTTCAAACATTTTAAATAAAAACTGGCATATTATCGAAATTACCAAACTTAACAACCTAACAATTATATATAATAACTTTTAGTAACAAATCAATTAAAGCCGTCGCCTGCATATAAAAACTCGCAACCACTAATGATTGCACCATATTTAAAATTAACATTAAATTATTCTTTCTAATTTATATTTAAAATGTTATAATATTCATTAATCTACTGATATAAAATATGTAAGTAAAATATATAAAAAAGTCGGCACAAAAGAATCTTAGGCAGAATATATGCCTTTAAAGGGGTGAAATTACAGTGGCTTTTGACTATGACCTAACTTATAACGATTTTAATCCCACCGTATTTTATGTATCCAAATGCAAAATGACAATAAACGGAGTTTACCATAATCATGAACATGCAGAATTGGCTTATATCTTATCCGGAAAAGGTAAATATCTGATTGACGGCAGAGAATTTGACGTGGAAGCCGGAGACCTTGTTATCTGCAATCCCGGTGTAATGCATACCCACATCGTTACCAATCCCAAAGAGCCAACTATCGAATTTATTGCCGGATTTACCGATTTTCATTTCAAAAATATGGCTCCAAACTCAATCGAATTAAAGGGCGGCAGCTTCATATTAAAAACCACAGCCGAACTTAAGCAAAAGCTTATGATGCACTGCTATGCGATGATTGCGGAGAAAGAAAGCTGCAATGTAGGAAAATATATTATGTTTAAAACCCATCTGATGCAGATGCTGCTGCTTATTATGCGTGAAATAGTCAGCAACGACAGTTATGAGCAGTCAAAATGCACCTTCGAATCATATAACAAAAACTATGCCGTAAAAAGAGTTATAAATTACCTTAACGAAAATTACAACAAAAAGATATCTCTGGAGCAAATTGCGCATAATATGTACTTAAGCCCGGTTTATATATCAAAAATATTTAAAGAAGAAACCGGTGAATCCCCGATAAATTATCTTATAAAGATTCGTCTTGAAAAAGCTCAGGACATCTTATTAAAAGACAAAAACAGCAGTATCAAAGATATAGCAAATAAGGTAGGTTACGATGACGCCTATCACTTCAGTAAATTATTTAAAAAATATTATGGTATTTCACCATTATATTACCGGAAAAAGGCCCTGCAAAATTTAGCATCAAATCAGTAAAGTGAGGTATGTCATATGAATATGTTTGATACAATTTTCGCAAGACAAAGCATCAGAAATTTTTGCCAGGAAAGAATAGACTGGGAAACACTTGAAGATATCTTAAAATTTGCAGACAGCCTACCCATGTTGATTAAGGATTCAAAAGTGGAATTCAAATTAGTCAGTAACATAGAGCAAAAACAGGGATTTAACGGTCCTTTTTCTATAAAGGCTCCATATTATATCTGTCTGTCCGCCGAGAAAACTGAAGATTATCTTTTGAATGCCGGTTATCTTATGCAGCAATTAAATCTATATATTGAATCCAAAGGTCTAGGGACCTGCTTCCTTGGAACTGCCAATCCCGGAAGAGCCCTGAAAAGCTCAATGAAATACGATTATGTAATTTCACTTGCCTTTGGCAAATCCAAGGGGCCTGTATATAGGGACCCTTCACAGGCAAACCGTCTTCCCGAAGAAGATCTTGTAGTCTATAAAGAAGAGGTATCCTCAAATATCCGTAAAATGCTGGAAGCAGCAAGGCTTGCTCCGTCAAGCATAAATAACCAGCCTTGGCGCTTTGTCGTTTATAAAAACCGTATTCACGTATTTGCAAGAAAAAATCCTTGGTTTGCCAAACCTTTAGATCGGATGAAAATGATTGATATGGGAATAATGATGGCTAATCTTTTGATTGCTGCCGAAGAACTCTGGATTGATGTAAAAGTGGCAAAATCCGATGCTTTAAAAAATAAATCATTCCCAAACAACGAATATATATTAACTGTTCTAATTAGTTAATTTATCTGAATAATTTATAAAATAAGTAAAATTAAAAAAATTTATTTTAAGGTGTTGACAAACCCCAATATATATAGTATATTATGATACGTGCTCACGAAATACAGCAGGCAAAACAGCAAAGCAGTGACACATCATAATATGCGCGAGTGGCTCAGTGGTGGAGTATCGCCTTGCCAAGGCGAGGGTCGCGGGTTCGAATCCCGTCTCGCGCTTATAAAAAGACCTTATGCAAAGCATAAGGTCTTTTTTGTTTCCGTTTAGGCTTCCAACTTACCCAACCCCAATTATTAAAAATACAATAGTGGAGATTCTTCCTGATATTCTTGTTTTTCAATAATATTTACTTCACTGTGGATATAAGGGTGCTACTGCTTTGGAACCTATGAATTGGGATTATGAACATCTTTCGATTCATCAGTTTTGGGATTTAGCTTATAAAAAAGCAAAAGAAATTGACATATGACAACTTATTAAACATCATCCTTTTGTATAGGTTATATATAAGCCCTGAAATGAAAATGCCTTTTACATAATGCCTGTATTTCCTATTCAAATTTAGGCAAATGAGGGAAGGAAGTATTGTATGGCAACAATAAATTTTAATCAAGCTAAAAAATAGTTTTGAAATAAAAATTAATTTTTATCTTGACAAATGTCCAAAATAAATATATTATATTTCTTGTTCGATAAGTGATGCGCGAGTGGCTCAGTGGTGGAGCGTCGCCTTGCCAAGGCGAAGGCCGCGGGTTCGAATCCCGTCTCGCGCTTTTTATTTTTACTCCTGAATCCTAAATTTTATAAGGATTTTGGAGTTTTTATTTATTCGGCACTTGATGCCCCTTGAGTCAACTCATGTTCTAAATACACAGACAAGTATCTTAGATTTTCTGTTTTAGATTTGCAATCATAGATAAATCTCCATGTCCTAATGTGAGTGTCCTAAATGTTCACGTTTTGTTTCCTTCCCCGAAAAGCAATATTTTTTATCTGATATACAATCTATTTACGAATCCTCTCAACCAATAGGGTTTCTTACAACTCCTGCCAAAAATGGAACTTTATTTTTATATAATATATAAATGAATGGCCTGTTTAAAATTATTTCTGCCTCATCATCTTTTGGTCCTGATGAGCCAAATGCAAATATCTCTGTATATGAGGATGCCGAACATCCCTTTTCATTAATTTCAATTTTTGACGCCTGAGAGATGTCAGTTAAATATATATCCTCATCTGCAAATGAAGAAAATGCTCTTGAATTTTTATCGAATATTTTTTTAATTCCCATTTTTTCTGCTGTTTCTTTCAGATCAATTTCATTCTCATAGGCAAACTTAGGAACGCTTAATTTTACTTTACCAGCGGAAACCTTTTTAACAGGAGCTTCCTCATCAGTCCAGCCATATATGATTTCAGATAATTTCCCTTTTTCTCCTATAAAATCATCCACTGACAAACCTTCCTCCGGAAGGATAAATAGCATAGATTCATGACCCTTTAGAACACATACGGTTGAAATAAAGTCTTCACCAACCATAAATGGATGATCCCGTTCTTCCATATTCATAAAATCACAGGTAATCTTCTCATTATCACTTATAAAAAAGGTATCTGGTCTTGTATCCTCTTCATTGAACGGATTTAGCCACTCATCATAAAAATCAAGGGTACTTAAAGAAATAAATGCATATGGATCTATCTGATCGAGAGATTTATGATAGTCCGGTTGAAATTCAAAATTGGTATTTTCATACACCCATTTTGCCATTAAATTTTGAAATTCCCTATCTTTTAAATCACCCCTAAATATTTCAGTATTATATTGACTTTGGAGCATATTTAATAAATTATCCTGATAGTTTATTTTGTCACTTAACCACAACGAAGTATTTATATTGTGTCTGTCTATGGATAATTCTATGGGAAATTTTCTCTCCTGCAGGGAGGAAAGTGCGGTATTCAAATCTGATGCATGATCTTTAGCATCTGATATATTTAAAGCATTTTGAATCTCTTCCCTTGCATCTTCCTCAGATAATTCATTAAGTATAGATAAGGACAAATAAAAGTTAAAGGGCGCATAGATTTGATTTTTCCCTTTATTGTCCCTGATAATATGTGCAAAGGTTTGCTCTGTAAAATCATAAAAATTTTTTAAAAAGTCTTTACTTATATTTTTTTTATTTCTATAATTATCGGCAGGCAAGTCATCCTCCTCGATCTTGGTTTTAATATCAGAAGTGTTTTCTGAGTTATCTTGTAAATTTTTATCCGATAAATCCTCCTGAGGAATTACTTGCTCCTTCTCATGCTCCACCTTATAATTTTGGTCATTTATCAAATCATGTTCCTTTTTAACGGAACATGATGAGAAAACTATACAGACTAATATCAGAATATAAAATATTGAATAACTCTTTATAAGCTTTTTCACTGATTTAAAGCTCCTCTCTTTAAAAAAGTTAAGGGCTGAATTATTAAATAATATATTTTTATTATAATAGTTAGTATACTGTAAACCAAGCAAATTGGCCTAAGGCATACTCTGAATAAGCTACATAAATATCACCTTCTTGTTCTGTAGTGTGTACAATAATAAATTCCCCAGCTGAACCAACATAATAACCCGTACCACAAACTGTATGATTACCGAAGCCTTGATAAAAGTAAGGTGATGTTCCCATGGCTCCCTTCATAAAAACTAATACCGGAATATTTGCATTAATATAAACTTGGTATGTTTCCAATGAATTATAAATCATTCCATAAGTTGGGCCTCCAACCATATTCTCATATATAAATCTACAAAAGTTAGGCGTAATACCTTTAGAAGATAAATAACGGATTACCCCCGGTTTAACAAAATTATCAGGTGTATTATAATTCTTACCATCAAAATATGTATCGCACTCTTCAGCTAATCTATAACTTAAAGTAGGTTGGTTATCAACTAAATTACCATAAGTATATTTTAATAGCATTGCTAAACTTGACGGTGTACACCCTATTAGATTTGGATAATCCGGTACCGCATCTATATTTTTATATCCACTTAATGCATTAACCCCATATATATTGCCATTCCCACCTATTGCATTATATGAAATATGAGAATTTTCTTTGCTAATAATTACACTAATATCTTTCTTATTGATTTTATTACCGGTTGTTAAATCCTGTAACATACTATCAGTTTCTTTAATATAATACTTTGATAAACCAGCATAATAAGCTTTTTTATCAGCAATATTCATATAAGGAGAACTCCCATTAGGATGGAATTCAAGTATCTGAGGCTAATCTGTTATAGCAAGTATTATCATATAAGCGTAGTTTCCAGTATCTTCATTAACAATATCAACACAATAAGCATATAAAGAATCATTCACATCATATAATGGAACCAAATTTATAATTTTGTTATTTATCCAATTTGATGTTGTCGGAAAATTTTGGGGTGAATTCAAAGCCAGATAATTAACTTGATTAATATAATTGCTTTTTTCATTTGCATACACTGATAAAAAATTAGAACTTATAATACATACGGTTAAAATAACAGCTGTAAGTATTTTTGCTTTCTTCATTAATAGTCCCCTTTCCATTTTTATCAAATTCATATGTAACAAAAACATTCAGCCCTTAACTTTTTTAACTTATTTTATTCTTTAGGTTTTATCATAAATAAAAAATTATATTTGATAGTTACACCTACATCACTTTTTTATCTACAAATTTCTCTCATCCAAGAGGGTTTCTTACAACTCCTGCCAAAAATGGAATTTTATCTTTATATAATATATAAATAAATGGCCTGTTTAAAATTACTTCTGCTTCATCCTTCGATGCTACTGCACCCACTGCTGCTATCTCAGTATATGAGGATGCGGAACATCCCTTTTCATTAATTTCAATTTTTGACACCTGCCGGATATCAGTTATATATGTATCCTCATCTGCAAATAAAGAAAATGCTTTTGAATTTATATCGAATATTTTTCTAATTCCCATTTTTTCTGCTGTTTTTCTCAGGTCGATTTCATCCTCATAGGCAAACTTAGGAATGCTTAATTTTACCTTCCCTACGGAAATCTTCCCATCGGAAACTTGCCCATCAGTCCAATTATATATGATTTCAGCTAATTTTCCTTTTTCTTCTACTAATTCATCCACTGACAAACCTTCCTTCGGAAGGATAAATAGCATATATTCGGCTCCTCCCTTTAATATAAATATGGTTGATATGTAGTCTTCACCAACCATAAATGGATGAGACCAAGCTTCCATATTCATAAAATCACAGGTAATCTTCTCATTATCACTTATAAAAAAGGTATCTGGCTTTGTATCCTCTTCATTGAATGGATTCAGCCACTCATCATAAAAATCAAGGGTACTTAAAGAAATAAATGTATGTTGATCTAACTGATCAAAAGATTTATGATAGTCAGATTGATAGTCAGGTTGAAATTCAAAATTGGTATTCTCATACACCCATTTTGTCATTAAATTTTGAAATTCCCTATCTTTTAAATCACCCTTAAATATTTCAGTATTATATTGGCTTTGGAGCATATTTAGTAAATTATCCTTATAGTTTATTTCGTCACTTAACCACAGCGAAGTATTTATATTGAGTCTGCCTATGGGAAATAATCTCCTCTCCTGCAGGGAGGAAAGTGCGGTATTCAACTCTGATGCATTATTTTTAGCATCAGATATATTTAAAGCCTTTTGTATCTCTTCCCTTGCTTCTCCCTCAGATAATTCATTAAGCATAGATAAGGACAGATAAAAGTTAAAGGGCGCATAGATTTGATTTTTTCCTTCATTGTCCCTGATAATATGTGCAAAGGTTTGCTCTGTAAAATCATAAAAATTTTGTAAAAAGTCCTTACTTAGATTATTTTTATTTCCATAATTTTCGGCAGGCAAGTCATCCTCCTCGATCTTGGTTTTAATATCAGAAGTGTTTTCTGAGTTATCTTGTATATTTTTATCCGATAAATCCTCCTGAGGAATTACTTGCTCCTTCTCCTGCTCCACCTTATAATTTTGGTCATTTATCAAATCATGTTCCTTTTTAACTGAACATGAAGAGCAGCATATACAGGCTAATACCAAAATATAAAACATTGAATAACGATTTAAAAGCTTTTTCACTGATATGTTTCTCCTCTCTATAAAAAAAATTAAGAACCCAATTCATACAATAGGTGTATTCTTTTCAAAATTATGTTTTTACATATTATAACATAAATAGCAAATTATGTAAACTTATTTATGTAAAATACTGTCATAGCTTATAAGCAACAGTATTATATTATTCTTTTTATACAAAAAGACAGGATATCTTTATTTTGATTTTTCTGTATATGCAAAAAATATATCTTTTATTTTGCATATTGTTTATTTTTAATATCGAACCTAAAGTTTAAATCTAAAAAACTAAGAATTGTTTTCAAAATCAAAAATTTTACTAATTTTCAGGACAGGGAGTTAAGAAATCTAACAGGAGAAAGAATAGCTTAGAAGATAAAACAGGCAAATGACTAAAATTTTAATAATCCCATATATAAAATCCGCATAAAATGATTCAGCAGTAATTTCGCCATATATGAAATGGAGCGTTTTTAATGGATAAGAACTTACTTAAAAGATTTACATTAGGAAGTTTTATTCTTACCACAATTTCTCTTTTAATCCTGGCCTTTGGGAAGATAGATTACAACCTGTCACTTCTTTTATTAAACCAAGAATCAATATGGGCAAAGTTCTTTTACATTTTTGGAGAACAGCCTGCCTTTTGGGGATTACTTATCGGCACCGTAATATTGCTATCCGTACATAATAAAACGAATAAGCTTTTGCGTTGTATTTACTTAATATTTGAATTCATTCTTTCATCATTGTGTACTTACCTGATTTTAATAATACCCCTACGTTACATATATGATAATTCGGCATCAATAAATAATTTCAGATTAAATACTGCAGGTATAGCTTTGGTTATTGGCATAATTATAACAACCGTTACTCCTAAATATGAAAAAACACTAAAAAAATACAGGCAACACGCAATATTCTTAATCCTGGTCATTCTTACAGAAATTCTTTTTGTAAGCATAATGAAATATATATGGGGAAGACCGAGGATGCGAAGCATTTCCGGATTTGACGAATTTCGCTACTGGTACGAAATTTCAGGTCCTGCTTTAGGTCAGGAGTTTAAATCATTTCCTTCCGGCCATACCGCCAATGCTTTTACTATACTTTCCTATAATGTTTTTGTACCATCTCAAAAAAAATATAAAGGCAGAGTTTTCTTTTTCCTTGCTGTAATATGGGGCAGCCTTGTGGCCGTTTCAAGAGTGGTACTTGGTGCCCATTTTACCAGTGACGTTGTCGCAGGATTTTTTGTCACACTGGCATGTATTTATTTTTATTACAACTTACTGTTAGATAGGCATAAATAAATTATTGTAACAAATTTCCTTGAAATACTTTTTGCATGTTTTGTTATTTAGTATTATTATAGTGGTATAATTAACGAATAATTAAAATTTATTTAAACCGGAGATTATATGAAAGAGCAAAATAAAAAAACAGATATTCTTAAAGAATATTTTTTAATCACAATCGGCGCCTTAATGGTAACTGTTGGCGTACACTATTTCAAGTTTCCGAACAATTTCAGCATTGGAGGGATAACCGGAGCAGGAATTTTACTTAGCAGTATTTTAGGCGGCAAGATATCATCAGGAACTATTGTACTTATTATTAATACAATTCTCCTAGTCTTAGGCTATATTGTATTTGGCAGGGATTTTGGAGTAAAGACTGCATACGGAAGCTTTATTCTTTCTGTTGGACTTAAACTTTTGGAAATAATTAGCCCAATGGACCGCCCTTTTACAAATGAACCTGTTATAGAATTATTCTTTGCTGTTGTCCTTCCCGGAGTCGGTGCAGCCATCCTTTTTAACCTTGGTAGTTCAACAGGCGGTACCGATATCATTGCAATGATATTAAAGAAGAAAACAAATGTAAATATTGGACAAGCCTTGCTTGCTACAGATTTTATACTTACTCTTTTGACATTTCCTATTTTCGGTATGCTGACAGGTTTACTTTCCTTGGCGGGACTTATTATCAAATCCATTGTAGTCGATAATATTGTTGAAGCTTTAAACCTGTGCAAATATTTTACCGTCATATGCGATGATGCAGACGATATCTGCAGCTTCATTATAAAGAGCTTAAACAGAAGCGCTACCGTATATGATGCCAAAGGAGCATTTACGGATCATAAAAAGAAAATCATTTTGACGGTAATGACCCGTTCTCAGGCCGTACAGCTCCAACATTACATTAAAAAGAACCATCCCGACGCTTTTATCCTGATAACCAATACCAGCGAAATTATCGGACGTGGCTTCAGAGGATATTTATAACTTGCACTGGCATAAAATATTGAAACTGATACCTATTTTTTAAGAAAATACGGTTTTTTAGCATATAATCAGTTAGATCTACTATATGCTTTTATAGCAGGTACATATATTAAAATAAAAATAGGCCATTGGCAGTATCCGTTAAATTCATAACCTACGAATCGTTTATCCTAAATATAAGAACAGATACTCTCAATGGCCATATTACTAAATATGTTGCAATTAATAACATAAATTTTCCTTACACAAATCCATGAACATAAGACTAAAAAATTTACTCAACCTTACTTTCGCAATTCGTGCAAAACTTATCATTTGTATGTAATTCTTTCCCGCAATTGGTGCAAAACTTATTTTTAATGTTAGAGATATTTGATTCGTCATATTTTACTCCACACTCACCACAATAAACATAGTTCGGCTTTTCTTATTCACAATATGCTCCTCCATTTTTTATTTCTAAAGGCGATATATTTGCTATTAAGAATATAAAATATTTACCCGAAAAATCAATCAAGATCTTCGGGTAAAATCAATCTGCATATACTTCCTATATAATTTTATTGCTCTAATATCAAACTTAGTAATCAAAAAGTAAATGCTTAAATGCATCTCCTCTTTCTTCAAAATTCTTAAAATGCCCGTAGCTTGCCGATGCCGGAGAAAGCAGGCAGGCAGTTCCTTTGGATGTTACATCCTGGGCCATTTTTATAGCCCGTTCCAAATCGGAACAGTAAATTATTTTTTTATTATGTAAATCTGTTTCCTGCTTAAAAAGCTCATAAATCCGCTTCCCGGATTCATATATAAGAAGAATATTTTTTATTTTACTGTTAAGCAAAAACCGGATCAGATTGGTATAATCTATTCCCCTGTCCATTCCGCCAAGAATTATTGTTTCTACATTTTCTATACTCTTAATTGCATTTATTGTGGATTCAACGGTTGTGGATATGGAATCGTCGTAATATTCCACCCCGTGTTTAGTGCCTATATATTCCAGGCGGTGTCTAAGAGGTTTATATGTCTGCAGCAAAGAAATAAAACCATCATCCGATACTCCGAAGTTCTTGCTTATTGCATAAACGAAGGCACAGTTTTTTAAGTTATGTACCCCTTTTAATTTTACGTCTCCTATACTTTCAAATGATTTGAAAGGTAATATGTCGGCATTTATATAAAATACCCGGGATATAGCTTCGTCATTATCCAATATAACTTCCTCGCCACAATATAATGTATCAGATGCATGTTGATGAAGGAATATATTCTTTTTGGCTTTTTTGTATGCTTCAAAGCTTTTATAATGATCAAGATGGTCCTCATAAATGTTTAACAATACGGCTATAGCCGGTGAATAATTGCAATACTCAAGCTGATGGCAGGAAAGCTCAAGAACTATTACCGTATCTTTATCTATATTATCTATAACATCAAATACCGGAGTTCCGATATTTCCGGCAAGAATGCATTTTACATTGCTGTTTGATAAAACATGATACAACAGGGTTGATACGGTACTTTTGCCTTTAGTTCCGGTTATTCCGATTACCTGCCTTCTGTAAGCTGCAAGAAAAACTTCGGTTTGGGATGTAATTCTGCATTTATATTCATGAATGTCTTTCGGTAAAACTACACCGGGGCTTTTAAAAACTAAATCATATGAATCCAGACAGTCAAGGTAAGTATCTCCCGTATAAACCATTGTTTCTGAACTGAATTTGTAGTCCGGCATTTTTATGTCCGAAATATCAAGTCTTTTACAGACATTAAGCTTGTTTAATAAATTATATGTAGATTGGCCCTCTTTGCCAAAACCAAGAATCAGTACATTTTTATTTTTAACAATATCGGTTAATAGTTCTATCATTGTCATTTCCCCATATCTTTAAGTAGATTTAGAAAATAATCAGGAATTAAATTATCGTTGTCAAAGCTGTCGCAATAGTCTTGTAAATTATATTTCGGAATGCCTGGAAGTTTCCTGTAATATTCAAGCAGTACCGGTAATGACATGCCATTTTTTTCATATTGGCGTAAAAGCTCCTGTAATGCAGCATTCACCTCATTGTAGCTTCCTACACACTCAAAAGGTTTTTCGGGCATAATACCGATCAATTTATCAAATATGGGTTTAAGTTCATCTTTATCTAATAAATTCTCACCGAATATTTTAAGCATCCCGCTCTCATCCAGAAAAGGTGAAAGAATTATATAAACAAACAGGCATTTTGCACATTTATTGCACCAAATATCCAATTTGCTGCCTGCATTGCAGCTTCTAAAAATCTCATGATATTCCTTATACTTTGAAAAGAACTCTGCAATTTTTACCTCGGCAAACGGCCTAAGCAAGCTGAAATAATGAACACCGGACTTTATATATTCTTTTTCATAATTTACAAAGTCTGCCTCAAACTCAAAACTTTTGGAATATTGATGGTTTACGTCTGATCCCAAAACCGTCGCTTCATTGGCGCTGGATTCATTTGAAAGAGCCACATAAGGTATATCGTTTAAAAATGCAGTCAAAACCGCCGAAAATGCAACCATTGCCGAAAAAGGAGTATGACCGTTTAAAAATCCCTCGGCATTAAGTCTTAACATATTCGGATCAAGTGTTCTGTGAACAAAAATGTATTTATCTTCGGGAATAGACGAAGCATTTAAAGTATCTATACAGGCTTTTCTCGGATTTATAACATAACCGTATCTGTCAGCTTTATTTTCTAAAAGGTTTATTGTAACCGCAGAATCTTTACCACCGCCGACAGGAATAAGCACCTTGGGGTTTGAATTGTCTGCAACAGCTACAGGATTTTTTATAAAGTTTATGTTATTTTGCGAATTGTCACACCGGAACTCAAACATATCATAATTAAATGAAATTCCGTTAGTATAAAAAAATTCACCTAGTCCTTTTATAAATAGTTTTTTCCACCATTTAATCTGTTCAGAAGAAAGATATCCACAATTTATTATAATCTTAGGTGAACACGTTAATTTCCAATAACTTATCAGCTCTACCATTCCCAGATTAAAAATCAGAAGTTCAAGATCTTTAGGGTCTGTAATCTTACTTTCACTCTTTTTAATCGACCACCTTGGATTAAATTGTGAAAGCCCGGGTATTTCAAAGTTAAAATCTATATCTAAAGAAGATTCACCAATGGCATATGTATAGCCTTTATATATGAATTTCGGATATTTGGTCCTTAATTCTTCAAAAAGTTTTGCTTTATCATTTTCCATTAAACCACCAAGACTTTCTATATTAATTTATATATCAGCTGCTTATGATTGCTTTTTATAACCAGATCAACTCAAAAAAAAATACGGCCTGTTACTTTTATGTGTCTATATAATATTTGTAAAAGTAAAGAAACATACATATGTAATTTATATTAAGCCCATATTTTTTTAAAGCGAAGTATAGTTTGACAATATCGTAATTTCATCCTTTAGAATAATACAATATATGATTTTATGCAAGTTCATACCTGCCGAAATACATAAATATTATAATACAAGGACATATAATAAAGCAAACGGTTATAATTCTTTAATTAACATTTCCCATATTATTAATTAAATAACGGAACCCCTCTTGTTTTATAAAAAGCTTACAAGAAAGAGTTCCGTTATATAATCTTAAACATCAGTTATTTAGCTTGCTATATTATAAACCAAAACACCCAAAAAATAATCAGTTCCTCTTTACAGACTTATCAATATACACTTCTTTTCCTTTGTAATCTATAGCTCCTCTTGAAATTGCGGTAACTTTATAGGTATATCCTTTGTACTTAACCGTATTCTTTATTACAATTTTCTTTAGGTTGACATCTGCTCCCTTTACTATTACTTCTCCGCTATTCTTTTTGCTTGCGTATTTAGTCACATGGTACAGTATTCCGTCTGCCACAAAACGCTTTACCTGATCGTTACCTGTCTCAACCACATTAAAATCCATGATGCAGCCGTAATGAGTCTGCTGGTAAGTATCATAGGCCCTTAACCACAGGGCGGATGTATATGCATTTACACATTTTTTTGGAACGTAAATTACAGCCTGCCATGCCAAAAGCCCACCGTCTTCATACCAGTTGCATATGGCTTCGGGAGCCTTAGTCCCCTTAAACGTTATACTCTCTATATTTTTTAAAACTCCCAGGTATCCGACCTTTCCCGTTATAGATTTGGGGAATATAATCGTTTTTATCTTATTGTTGCTATACTTTTCGGGTATTAACGGAACAGCAGGATCATCCGGATTGGCTATAACTGACGTTACAGTGTATTTTACTTTTTTATAAGTAACCGTTTCGGGAATGGTCAAAGTTTTGAGAGACTTATCCGGGCGGATTTCACATAAAGTCACTGTCTTTTTTGACGGATCGGTAATTCTGTAAGTAAAAATTCCGTCATCAAAAATTGCTTCCGTAACTGTAACTTTCACCACTTTATGTCTTCCCGAGGTTCTGGTATATGCAACCACATAAGTGGTACCTGCTTTCTTTGGTGTTATAACCCCTTTTGAGGACACCTCCAAAATATCGGGATTTGCAGAAAGCCAATAAATCGTTTCATTTGAACCTTTTGAAAGTGTACCGGTTAATGTGGCTGTATTATAAGTAGAAAGTTTCAATTCTTCTTTATTTACCTTAATATCTTTTGTTTTTACTATTTTCTTAGCCTCGACAACCGATGCCTTGCTTCCGAGAATTTTCTTAAAAGCAGAAACGGCCGATTTATCAACTTTAACAGTCGTGCCTTTTTTCACTGCCGCAGCCACGTTATCCAGAGGTTTTTTATTTAGAAACGTCACTAATTTAAAAGTATATAAAGAATTTTTTCCTGCTTTTGTAACGGTAGTAGGCAAGATTATACTGGCCGTATTAAGAGGTATATTGTTAAATGCATAATCCGATATGGTAGTTACCCCTTCAGGCACATATACAAACCTCAAATTTGTCTCACTGTTTTCATCAGCGACCATATAAGAAGGAATTTTTTTGCAGTTCTTTGACAGGAAAAGAAGTTCAACAGTTGAATCAAATACCCTTCCTTCCATTTCAGTAACAGAATCCGGCACTACAATAACCCTTGCACCGCATCCGAGCAAAGCAAAATGACGAAGTTTAGTAAGTTCATAAGTGTACCCGTTGTGGCTTACCTTATCTGGAAGTTTCAAATAATCCAGTTTAAGCGAATGGGTAATACCGACAAGCTCTACCTTCCCCTTTCCTTTTTTTGCCGATTTTGTTACTCTATAAATAAATCCGTCTTTGGCAAAATAACTGAATTCAATGTCTTTAGAATTACCTGATATTATGGTCGGTTTTACCTCAATATCCTGTTCATATAAATCGCTGTAAAAATAATAATGAATATATATATTAATTACCTTTGAATACGCATTTTCCGTGCCTTTGGGAACTATAAACAAAAAATCTTTTAAATTCCAGTAAAATAAAAGTATATCAACTTCCTTTGGTACATCTTTTCCGTAAAATTCAATTGCTTCTAAATTTTCAAAAGCAAATGTCAAATTTCGCAGTGAACCAGTAAAGTTATCCGCCACATTTATTTTGCTGACACTGCTATAAAATTTAGCATATTTCTCATTAGAATAATATTCATAGTAAATATCCACCAAATCAACCGTATATTCTATGTTATTTATAAAAACCTTTCCCGGAATGTAAAGTTCTTTTGTAGCTTTATCAGATTCTATTCCGATCAGTTGTACCTTTTTTTCGTTGTTGTCTTTTATAATATATCTGTAAATACCGTCGCTGTAGACGGTTTCCTCTTTTGCATATGTTGCTTTACCGGGCCAAAAAATAAATCCAAAAACCACAAAAGCAATAATGAAAAGCATAAAAGTTCTTTTTTTCATTAGTTGGTCTTTCATTTGAGCTGTCATCCTTTAACCTCCATTCAGGAAAATTATCCCTTTGTTAATTACTTTATAAATTTTTTGTTTGTCATTTTGTTGTCATATATATGTCAATTAATAATCAAATGTTTTAAACTAATTACGGGCACCTAATAAAAAAAGCTAATCCTATTAGGATTAGCGTTTTTATACAATGTTCATCTGTAGTTATTGTTACACAATTCAATTGTCACATAATACAAGACTTTTATTTAAGATGATTTAATTAGTTTACTAAGTTCAAGATGCAACATACCAGAATTGCTTGGATTTTTATATTTAAGAAATTTATCCTACGTAAATATTATGCAGTTATCATTTGTGTTTCAAGTTTGCAGCGAATACAAATTATAGAAAATACCCTTTTTACTCATAAGTTCATCAAATCTTCCTGATTCTACCAACTCTCCTTCTTTCATAACAAATATTTTATCATATTTGCTTAATATATCATGATTATATCTGTGTGTAATAGTCAAACATGTTATATCAGGTAAATTAACTATTAAATTTTCTATCTGATATAAGGCTTCATTATCTAAACCTGCCGTTGCTTCATCAAAAACTAACCATTTTTTATTATTCAGTAAGGCTCTTGCAATAGCGACTTTTTGTCTCTCGCCACCTGATAAGTTTTCACCATTCCGTTTAAGAAAATATGTCAAGTCAGATTCTTTCATTGCCAATGTTTTATCGAGTCCAACCATCAATATAATATTTTCCAGTTCATCATCTAAATAATTCTTATGTAATGTAATGTTGTGTTTAATTGTATCCTTAAACATATATACCCGTTGAGTCATTACAGATATAATATTAAAAATTGATTCCTGCGAAAGTTCCCTTATATTAACGTCATCAAAATATATGTCTCCTTTATAGTTATCAAAATACCCCAATATTAATTTTATTAATGTAGATTTTCCACTTCCGCTTTCTCCTACAATAGCATATTTTTCCCTTTTTCAAATTCCAAGGAAATATTTTTCAGACCTTGGTCTGTTTCCGAGTATGTATATGTTATATTCTTTAATATAATTTTTTTATTAACTTCATTTATAGGTCTTGTTTCCGTACATTCACTCTTCTTATTTATTATTTCTAACATATTTTTTTCAATTTCTTTCACCGACTGGATGTTATTAAAGCCGTCTATAATATCAAACACCGGATTTACAACTTTATTCATTAATTGCGTTATTGCAAGTACATCACCGGCTGAAATCTTGTCCATAATTACAAAAAAACCTGAAAGAACAAAAACAGCGAACTGAATACCTACAGCTATTAAATTTGTTAATACATCGGCATTAGCTTTTTTTATTCCGGCATTTTTACGATAGATTTCAAGTTCTTCGTTTTCTTTACCATGTTTTTCTAAGATATTTCTTTGAAACAGAAAGAGATGAGAAACTTGGAATTATCGGATCTGAAATGATTTTGGACTTTTTTTTAGTTTCCCTTGGACCTGTTATATATAACAAGGCTCTTGATGATGCAAAACGCTGGTTTGACAAAAGGTTTGAAGACATAGAAGCTGATTATTATTCACTTTATAAGGAATAAAGATTATAAAATGAATTTTGACAAATAATAATAATTAAAATAAGCGAAGGAGTCATGTATGAATTTTCTAATAAAACTGAACGGTCCGCTTTTGTATTTGATTATTTTTGTTGCAAAAACGGTAGAAATAGCTATTTCTACAATCCGTTTGGTATTTGTCAATAAAGGGGAACGGGTTAAGGGAGCCATACTTGGTTTTATAGAAATAATGATCTGGTTATTGGTTGTAAGTTCTGTTCTTAACAATATTGCAGAAGACCCTTTAAAAATAGTTGCATATGCAGCCGGATACTCTTTTGGGGTTTACATGGGAGTATCTATCGAATCAAAAGTAGCTATCGGTCTTGCGTCTATTCAAGTAATTGTTGATTCGAAAGCAGGAGCTGCATTGGCCGAAAGACTGCGTGACAACGAATTTGGCGTTACAATTCTTGAAGGAAAAGGTAAAGACAACAGCATCAAAACTCTTCTTTTTATTCAGCTTAAAAGAAAGAAAATACCTTATGCTATTAAACTAATAAAAGAAACTAATCCTAATGCATATATAAGTATTAATGACGTAAAATCAACTTTTGGCGGATTCATTAAAAAATGATCCGCCAAAATTATTATATAGAAAAGTCATATATTAAATTTCCGTTGAAATTCCTATTATTTCATATATTGGAATTTTAGAACCGTCCTTAAGTATTATTTTCCTCTCATATTCATCAATCTTTTTAACATTTCCTGTGACGGTGACATATTTGCCTCCGTCTTTGTTTAAATCCGGCACAAAATACGTGATTATTGCATAGGGCTGCTCATTAATTTTATTTTTCAAAAATTGCAGTCTTTCATCAAGCATGGCTATAGTGTCTTTATCAAGTTCTATGCGTTCATCAACAAACCTTTCTGTTTCGCTTATCGCATCATCGTATCCTGTTAATGCCGAAAAAGGAGAAAACTGTGCAGCCCGGTCAATAAGCGGCATCCTGGGCCGTGTCTGTGATTGATGGTGAGGCAGATTAATTATATCATCATAACGGTGTTCGTCATCTGAATATAGATTGTTCCTATTCACCGCTTCCATCTCCTTACGCTTTATGACCGCCGATTTGCTCGTTTCTTTGTTTGGCTGTAGCTCCTTCAAGTAAATTTGCTCCTTTAAGAACCGCATTTTTACCGTAACGCTTTTTAATGCTTAATATGGCTTTTTGCATATTTTTTTCCTTTTCGAGCAGCTTTTCTTCCTGCTTCCTTTTCTTTATAAGCTCTGAATAATCGGTGAAAAGATCGAGCTGCTCATATGATTCTTCCTTATTTGCGATTTTTTCATCTGTCACATGATTAGCCCCAATAGTAATTCTTCTTATCAGCAGGTTTTTATCCACAATTCGGTCATATAATTTCATAACAGCATCTGTAATCAATCTGGCAGATGAGGTGGGTTTGTCCAGGTTTGCAGTTCCGTGGGCATGTTTTGGTACTCTTCTGCCGTAATTATCGATAGTGACCTCTCCTTTGTAGTTTTTTGCTTTCTCAGGATCAGAGAGATTTTCAACATCATATCCGATTGTCAGCACCATCTGGTCTGTTACCAGCCCTTTATCCACAAGATCCAATGCCAGTAAATCTGCCATTTCACGAACAACCAACTTTGCCTTTTCAAAATCATAGGGGCTTTGCAGTACCTGGCCGGAGCTTATGCTGTTGGTACTGGGTTTATATTCTTTGATATGTTCTATCGTACACGGCTCCCAGCCCCAGGCGTGGTCAATTAAAAGCTCAGCATTTACCCCAAACAGTTTATATAAAAGATCTTCATTATAATAATCATCACCTTTCCCTATGGAACAACGGGCAATATCACCCATTGTATACAGGCCGTGTTCCTCCAGTTTTCTAGCGTAACCTCTGCCTATCCTCCAAAAATCAGTCAAAGGCCTATGGGTCCACAACTTTTTTCTGTATGACATCTCATCCAATTCCGCAATACGGACCCCGTCTTTGTCTTCGGGAATTTTTTTTGCCATTATATCCAGTGCCACTTTACACAAGTACAAATTCGTACCTATACCTGCAGTTGCAGTAATACCGGTACTTTCACGTACATCCAAAATTATTTTCTTTGTCAGTTCCCTGGCTGACATATTGTATGTCTTCAGATAGTCAGTAACATCCATAAAAACTTCGTCTATGGAATAAACATGTATATCCTCAGGTGCTATATATTTCAGATAGACCTGGTATATTCGGGTACTGTATTCCATATAATAAGCCATTCGAGGAACGGCTGTTATATAATCAATTGCAAGCTGGGGATTTTCTTTCAGTTCAAGGGCATCATACGAAGAGCCGGTAAATTTACGGTCCGGAGCATTAAGAAGGCGCCTTGCATTGGCTTCCCGTACCTTTGCCACAACCTCAAATAACCTTGGCCTTCCGGGTATTCCGTATGCTTTTAACGAAGGCGATACCGCAAGGCATATGGTTTTTTCTGTCCTGCTTGCATCGGCTACTACCAAATTTGTAGTCATAGGGTCAAGCCCGCGTTCAACACACTCCACGGAGGCATAAAATGACTTAAGGTCTATTGCTATATATGTCCTGTTTTTATTTGTCATATCCCATGCCTCCTTACTCGTTAATTCAGATTAAATTTGATATTTATATACTGCTAAATCTATTTTATCCAAAAGATCTTAATTTTTCAATTAGTCTTCCTTTTGCAGTCTATACCGGCTTTCCCAGCACTTGATATCCATGTGCTGTTATTAAGAGTTACTGTATATTCTTAAAATTTGACTTTTCATATATGAATAACTATAATTTACATATAATTTCCCTTAAAACTCAGAATGCAATGGAGGACTGCCGTAATGGATAAGATAAAAAGTGTTATAAAATACCTTTTCCTTTCTGTTTTTGCTTCTGCCGTATACTGGTTATTAAATTATTCTACCGGTAAAGAAGTAACTGTAAAAACTTTGATTATATTGGCTGCCGCTTTATTTGCATGCTTTTGCTTATTTGCATTTGCCTTGCCGGCTCTTCGCAAATTTTGGCACCAAAATAAAAATTAACTGCGGTTAAAGCCTGTATAATTTGTCTGATATCCGTCATTTTCCCTGTTTCTTAAGTTATTTGGATAATGTATGTCACCTAAATATCTAAGACTGTCTTTTGCAGCATGTTATATATGTCAACAGCATTCCGATTATATAGCCGAACGGAGTTTTAGTTATGAATAGCAAATGGCGAAAGGATTTTACATACGGATTAAAGAGAGGGCTGCCTATTGCTTTAGGATATGTCCCTGTTTCATTTACTTTCGGTCTTATGGCCGTCTCCGGTGGAATACCCGTTTGGATGGCTGTTTTCATATCATTGTCAAATCTGACTTCCGCAGGACAATTTGCGGGGACAAACTTAATAATAAACGGTGCAGGTTTTCTGGAAATTACCCTTACAACATTTATTATTAATATCCGTTATTTACTTATGTCTTTATCTATGACGCAACGGCTGGATCAGAAAATGAATCTGCCAAAACGGCTTTTGATTGGCTATGGCGTTACAGATGAAATTTTTACTGTCGCTTCCATGGAGCAAGGAACTCTCACATTTCCTTATCTCACAGGCCTTATTTTGGGCCCGGTACTTGGTTGGACTTCCGGAACCGCCCTGGGCGCCGTAATCTGTTCAACCCTTCCGGAAAGCTTAAGCAGTGCCATGGGAATAGCCTTATACGGAATGTTTATAGCTATAATACTTCCGGCAGCCAGAAAATCAAAACCGGTCATCATAATAATTGCTATATCCGTTGTCGTTGTATGTATACTGAAATATATCCCGCTATTTAATTTTATTTCCTCTGGATTCAGGATAATAATTGCAACAATTATCGGTGCCGGAATCGGCGCTTTACTGTTTCCTGTTGAAGAAAATATATAACCAGTACAAGAAAAGGAGCCGTAATCATGAATATAAAATATGCATTTATCGCGGTTATACTTATGGCAGTCGTAACATATATTCCAAGAGTACTTCCGATTGTTATATTCCGAAAAGAGATAAAGTCAAAATATATAAAATCCTTCCTTAAGTATGTGCCTTTTGCCGTATTGGGTGCCTTAACATTTCCGGACATACTATATTCCACAGGAGACATGACCACAGCCATATGCGGTACCGTCGCAGCAATTATACTTGCATACAGGGGAAAAAGTTTGACGGTAGTTGCCCTGGGGGCAATCTGTACGGTCTTTGCAGCCGGATTGATTTTTTAATGGTGTCAGGCACTGTTAACAAAATTTGAACAAAATTGTTCACAAAATGTTAACAGTGCCTGACACCATTAAATTAACCAAACCTCAATATGATGTACTTTTTCCGAATCTAAGCGTTCAATTAAATCTTTATCTATTTGTATTAAACCGCTCAAATTTTTCCCGTCCAAAGCGATTTCTGATATTTTATAATCCCCGTACTCTTTGTTATTTTTGTTATAATAAGTAACCTTGAACTTTTTATTGCTAAAAGTAAAACTTACACTTGCTTTTTTCTCATCGTCAAACTGCTCCTTAAGAAGTTTCGGTCCCAACATAAGATTTCCGTAACTTCCTTTTATACCGTACATCTGGGTAAGTACGGTCAAAAGCAACCAACTGGCAGATCCGGTAAGATAATGATACATACCTTCGCCTTTATCATTGATATATTCGGTTATTCCAGGATAAGCCTTGCTTTTTTCAAAATTACTAAGGTGCCTAAAGAGGCTTTCGATAGCTTTAAAACCTGCTCTGACAAAATTCCTTTTATACAGGGCGTAAGCGTACATTACGGCCATATGGGAAAATACAGCCCCGTTTTCCTTATGCCCGTAAGCAAATCCAAACATCCTTCCAAGATCGGTTTTAAGTTCTTTAAAATCGGTATTTAAACGATATCCACCGACCTTTTCATCATAAAGATATTTATCCACAGCTTCGATAATCTTATGGATTTGCTCATCGGTTGCGGTCCCTGACATTACGGTAAACACCTGGCCTGTAAGCATCAAACGCACACCGGACGGTGCATCGCCCTCTACCTGCCTTCCGTTATTGTCATAATATCCGTTAAACCATGAGTAACCGTCCGAATTTGTAATCCACTCTTTTTTTCTGATATGAGCTTTTATCCATTCACTCATTCTTCGAAGTGCATCCGACAGTTCCCTGCAGTCAACTGCTTTTTTTTCTCCGCTGATATAGCTTTGGCACTGCTGATTGTAAGCATTTAACACTTCTTTTTTCTTATTAACGTCATCATAATGCTCCGGATCAAAGTTTAAAAGCATTTCTATTTCTTTGGCAATATTAACAGCTTTTATATCTGTTTTTTCAGTCAAATAATCTATTAAATCCGCCAGGTCCGATAAGTTGCCGGCATATAATGCGGTAAAAGCTACGCTTTCTCCTCTTTCTTTAGCCATATCCAAAGCATCGTTCCAATCAGCTCCCCGAAGCCTTATATGGTTATGTTCACCCACGTCATAAAATGCAGTCAAATTTTGCAGCAATATATGTTCCAATATACTCCCTTTATATACCTCACCGTCTTTGGTCCGAAGCAAACTTCCTTGCTCAGGGTCCCAGTCTAAGTCTTTCTTATCACTTCTGTATATTTGTGCGTCTTTAAAATAGTCTTTTTCTTCCAGCAGTATCTCAATATCGCCTGTTTGCTCAATATATAATTTAGTCGTAATTAAAGGCCATACACCATGGTCCATCCAAACCCTGGTTATATTATTCCTGTCGGCTATAAACTCACCGGGTTTGGTACCGATAATAGTGGCATTGGTTCCGTCTATCCTTACTCCACCGAAATTATTTAAAATCATTTCCCTTACGCCTGCCGGATTCATAATAAGCAGGGCAAGGCAGTCCTGCCATAAGTCTCTCCATCCCCTTCCGCCTTTGCCGTAATCATGATGGGGTAGGAAAGAACATCCGTATATCCTTCTTAGTATGGGTTGAAATGTTACCCAATACATCCAGTTGTCAAATTCCTTATTTCCTGTTTCAAACTTTATATTTACTCTGGACTTCCAATACTCTTTTGATTCCCCCAAAGCCTTATGAAATCCTGCTTTTGAAAGATATTTTTCTGCCGTATAAATTAATTCCTTTTCATCGTTGCCGTAACCTAATACGAGATAAAAGGCCTTTTCTTCACCGGGCTTAAGACATATTTCTTCAAACCGGATTCCGCCCATGGCTTCGTATCCGTTAACTGCATATCCGGAAGGAACAGGCTTAATATGATCCGTTAAGATTGCTTCTGGATGTTCAAAATTTCCGCCGTCACCTATAAACTCAGCCACAGTAGGATAAAAGCCAGTTATATTAACCCCATCGGCACTACCAAAAAAGCCATATAAGACCTCATTCTTTCGATGGCCTCTTTCGTCAAATTTAAGGGTGGGATTTACTATAACCCCGTTATCAACTGTTTTTATCCTGTGAAGTAAAGAAGTAACATGCCTGTGATCCCTGATATTATCCGCCGACCTTCCATAGATGGGAACTGCTGCCGTTGCGGTAAACTTCAAATCACCCGAACCAAGATTTGAGATTACAACTTCCATTAGCTCTACGGTATCTTTGCTGCATGGAACAAAGGATGTTACTGTCGCTTTAATTTTTACATCTTTATTATACCTTGTCATCCTATGCCACAAGATACCTGCTTCAAGCACAGTTTCTTCCTTATCCTTACTGAAAACCTTAAGCTGCTGCCTTGCAGATACCCCTGTGGCAGACCAGGGGCCATATCCCTCAATATTAACCCAAAAATTTCTTGTACTTCTGTTATTATGCAGGTTTTCAATGCTGACAGGCTCCAGCCAGAAATAATCCTGTCCGATCTTTGAATCCCCGCCTAGATAAGGGGTTACACAACTCATTACACCGCTTTCATTGGCAAGCGGAAAGTACAAAGTATTTGTACTTTCCGGATTGTCCAGATAAAAAGTCCCGTATTCATCCAAAAATCTGTATTTCTTCATGCAAATAATCATCCTTTTTAAGTAATATACATTAACGGTTATTCCTACACGTATATTGATTTATGAGAATTGCTTGGTTTAAATATAAAACAGATAAATAAGCTATTATTATGATAATGATGATTTATTTTACTTTAAACGGTACTGAGCAAATAATTAATAATCCTAATTATAAAAGTTTTTACCCTATCAATTTATTTAGAATCACTTGTCGCTAAGATCATACTGAGTTATACGGAACCAGTCATACTCTGCAGTAAGAGGCACGTTGCCGTCAAAAGGATTTAACCATTCATCAACACCGATACCCGGCCATACATTCATCATAACCTTACCGGGAGTGACAGGAATATTTTCCGTTGCGGTATGTACCGGCTGTCCGTCCACATACCATGTAATTGAATCCGGCAACCACTCAAATGCGTATGTATGGAACTCCTCGGACGCATCAAAGCCTAAATCATAGACAAATTCATGATTTCCCTGTCCGTTGGTAAAATAATTAAACTGAATCTTGGTTGTGTCTTTTCCGAGGAACTCAATGTCTATTTCATCCCAGGGATTATTATCGCTGGGACCGGTATAGATAAAGAAAGATGACACTACCCCGTCATTCTTAATAGGTTTCATTCTGACTTCAAATAATCCATAATGATAAAAATTTCTTGACCTGTACTCTGCACCGGACCATTTCGGACTTGCATTTTCTCCGTCATCGTCTATTCTTAATTTCATAATACCGTTTTCAAAAGTAATATTGGCCTCTCTCCAGGTACAGTCAAACATTTGACCGTTTGACCAACCGTTTGCTATTTCAAACAATTTGGGATCATGCTCCTGTAAATCAACTTCCAGTACATTGGACTTACCTTCTGTATTCATGTCTTTTTCCTCCAATTCATTATTATCGATAATTTCTTCATTATCGGCAGCCGGATTCTCCTGATCTGCAAGGTTTTCTTCGGTCAACTTTTCCTCACTGTTTTGAATATTTTCCGCCTGTTCCATTTCACTGTCTTCTTTCTGATTATCTACTTTTATGTCCTTTTTTCCGCACCCGGTCAAGATAATCGCAGCCATAAAGATTATTCCTGCTTTTTTCAAAAATTTAACCATTCCTTTCCCTCCTACCTTTTTATTAATATTTTGTCACAGCAATATAATAAATTTATCACTGATTATTGTATCTATACATAAGAAAACATTGAAGTATACAGAATTATGAAATTCATGGACAAAATTATCATTAAGAGCATAATAAAAACTCTATTGCACGGATGGGCTGACTTTCACCAGTATCCAAAGCAACAGAGTTATGTTTGTCAAATTATTGAGCAACTAAACCTTCTATAAATTCATCCTGGTTAATTTCCCCTGCCATCAGTTCATTAAGTAAATAGTAGTATTGTGCCGAAAGCTCCTCCGACATAATCTGATCATAAGCTGGATATAAAATTCTGTCATTACTTATTTTCCAGCAATCATAAAGCAAAGGGAACCGTTCTGCATCAATTTTTTGATCCTTATATACGGGTATGCCTCCTCCGATTTCATTTATAATATTATCCGATATTTCACGCATAATATCGATGTACATATCTACCAAAAAATCATATTTCGGTATTACACCCTCTTTATTAATCACAAATGTATCTACAAAGCCTCCTATGCCTTCAGCTTCATTATCGTTTGGAAAGGGAATTACATCCACTTTCCCCTGGATATTTGATAATTCGCCCTCCAGCAATGCGGTTGCCCAGCTCCCGTAATACAGCATTGCACCGTTACCCTGTGCAAATGAATATGCTGCATAATAAGCATCGCTTTCAAGATAATTGTTTTGCCATGCTTTCATAAAGACCAAATCACTTAATTTGACGGCAGCTTCTTTGAATTGAGATGTCCGGAATAAATTATAGTCTCTGACAGCATCAAAAATATTCCTTCCGGAATCTTCTCCCTGAACTAAACTCATATAATAAAGCGAAGACAACCAGGGCTCCTTGGCTCCAAGTATCATGGGCACTTCGTTTTTTTCCTGTAAAGCCTTTATAGTTTCAAGGAATTGGTTATAATCTTTCGGGTATTTTAAATTATTCCTCTCAAAAATTTCCCGGTTGCAAAACAAAACGGCTGTCCAGCCAAAAAGCGGCAAAGCATACGTTTTACTATCAAACGTAAATGCATCCATACCGCCTTCTATGATTTCCTGGTCTATCTGCTTTTTTTTGAGCGCCTCTGTTAAATCATATATCATGCCGGCATCAACAAGCCTTTTTAATTTGCTAAACCCCCACCAAAAAAACATATCCGGAAGGCTGTCGGTCATTAAGGCATTGTTTATAGCAGTTTGATAAACCTCATTCTTATAAACAGTTATTTCAAATTTTATGTTCGGATAAATTTCTTCATATTTTTTTGCAATTTGTTTTAAAACATCTTCGGTATCTCCATGGATGGTCCAGACACGGATTACCTCTTCAGATTTCTTATCAACGTCAACGTCTCTCCAGATAAAATTGGAATATATTTTTATTATAAAAATAAACAGGATTACTCCCAAGCAAATCAAAAGAATTGTTAATTGTCTGCTTTTCAAACTTAATGACCACCTTTCAGATATGGAATCCGAACAATAAGATTATAGCACATTCATTTTCTGCCAATCAAGATTATGCACAAATAAGTGGCCGCAAAAAAAATAAAATTATATCATCTGACTAAATATTACAAATACTATTTAAAAAAAATTATCGTCCGGTAAAAAATTTTTAAGATTTAGCACAATAATTTTTCAATGTTAAATAAAAATGTTCAAGGCAAAGCGAGTTTGATTGGTCTGCCAAAATGATATTTGAATTAATTAAATACAACAAATAAGGCGGGATTCAAAGAATCCCACCCCAACTATTGCAAAAGATCCCATAAAAACAAAGGGGACGCATAATTAAACGAAAGGGATATAGATACAACTTAAGGTTATATCTATATCCCCGATAAAATTATGCGTCATCCCCTTTGTCACGAACTTATTATCCCTTTACCGCACCTGCGGTCATACCTGTAATAAAGTGCTTTTGCAGTCCGAAGAATATAATCAGAACAGGCAGGGTAGTCACACATCCTGCTGCCATAAGCAAATCATATCTGTTTTGGTAGTTTCCTACATACAAGCGGATACCGACCGGAATTGTTGCCACATCGGTTGATGTAGTTAATGCCCAGGCAAATAAAAGTTCATCCCAAGCCATGAGGAAAATGTAAATTCCGGTAGCAATAATGCCTACCCTTGCCAAAGGCAAAACCACTCTTACAAAAGCGCCTATCCGGCTGCACCCGTCAATAATTGCGGCTTCTTCAAGTTCCACCGGTATGCTGGCAAAAAATCCTCTTAAGATCCATATACTGAAAGGAATAAAGAATGCCGAATATACAATAATAATTCCCGGATAGGTATTTATAAGCCGGATTCCTAAGGTTTCCTGTATCTTTATAAACATCAGATACAGGGGCAGCAAAAACATAATTCCTGGAACCATCTGTGTTGCCAGTACGGTTGCGCCAAATAAGTTTGAACCCGGGAATTTATAGCGGGCTACCGCATATCCAGCTAAAGTTGCAATAATTAAAGCAACCGCTGTAGTAGATGCACATATTATTACGCTGTTTTTAAAATACTGAAAAAAGTTTATGTTTTGCCACATCTCTATGTAATTTTCGAAATGGGAAGGAACGGTATACTTACCCGTTACTATCTCATTCTGAGTCATTAGGGATGTTGCAACCATCCATAAAATCGGAGCTATTGCAAAAAACACAAAAAGGAAAAGTATTGTATTTGCCAATATATTGTAGATTTTTTTCCGTTTTTTATAATTGATTCCGGTTTTTCTCATTAATTATCTTTCACCACCAAATCATCCTGGAATACTTTATACCATACAGCAACCAGCAGCATGACACACAACATAACAATAACCGTAGCTGCGGCTCCTGTTCCAAATTGCCATATCTGGAAAGAGTTTCTGTTTATATTGGTCATTAACAAATCTCCGTATTTGCCGGGGAAACCTGCACCGTGGCCAAACATCATTGCCACAATATTAAAGGAATATACATAGTTAATGATACCGTTTAGTATCTGGATGGATAAAACCGACCTAAGCATAGGCAAGGTTACATGCCTAAATCTTTGCCAGGCGTTGGCTCCGTCTATTTTGGCGGCTTCATAGTATTCATCCGGAATCTGCTGAAGCCCTGCCAAAAACATTAACATTACAAAAGGAACCTGTCTCCATATGGTAGGGATTATAATAGCGACCAAAACCATTGGTCCTGTAAGCCAGAAAGGCTTTTTGGGCAATATATGTAAAATATCAACCAAGACTCTGTTAATGATTCCGTCGTTTTGCCACATGAACCCCCATAACATACCTACAACAAAGGAAGGGACTACCCAAGGTGTCATAAGAAGGGTTCTAGCAAGGCCTCTTAGTTTGAAATTTCTGTTTAATAAAATAGCAAGAAGGAGAGAAATGCAAATAACAGATACACTACATATAACTCCGAATATTGCCGTATTTCTTAATGCATCCAAAAATCCCGATCTGATAGTACTGGTAGGGTCAAATAAAACAGCTTTATAATTGTCTAAACCTATAAAGGGAGCTTTTAAAAACTGTTTTAAAGTGAATTGGTTTAATTTTAAAAATGACATTAATATACCCGATACTATAGGTACAAGATGTATAAAAATCATTCCGATTATTGCCGGTGTTATTAACAGGTAAGCAAGCTTATTCTTTTTTATTTTAGTAAACAGCCCCTCTTTTTTTATTAGTTCGGGTTTATATTTTTTCCTTCTTTTTCTGTGCTGCATACATACACCTCTTATAAATAATCCGCTGCAATAAATATAATCATTGCAGCGGTTATTCTAATTTAAACAATTCAAACTTATTATTGCTGACTGTAAATAACCGTACACTCGCTTGCCGTCTGATCCAGGAATTCTTTTGTTCTGTTCGGATCATATTCACCATATACGCCCATGATATTATCCCAAACATTACTGAGACCTTTTTGCAGAACTGTCTCTGAAGGACCCCATCCTGCAACTGACGGATAAGCCTTACCGTACTGGAGCTGCTCTTTAAATGCTACTCTTAACGGTTCTTCTGTTACAAACTCTGTTTCATAAGCCGCCTTAACAGTCGGAAGATTTCCGCAGTATCTCTGATATGTAATCTGTGCATCGGGTGTCATCAAATATTCCAAAATCCGATATGCGGCTTCTTTATTCTTTGATGTTTTAAATACACATAAATCGCTGCCGCCGAAGAATACATATCTACCTTTAGGACCGGCAGGGAAAGGTGCTGTTCCGATCTTTTCTGCTACTTCAGGAACTTCTCTTCTTAAAGTATTGATGTGATAAGCACCTGAGAAAATTATTGCAGCATCACCGGAGTTAAAGATTGCTTCAACTTCTGCAGAATTCTTCTCCAGGTGAGGCATACTAAGAAGCCCTTTAATAGCCAACTCAGAGTAGAATTTTACACCTTCAAAAGCTTCAGGAGAGTTTATAATACTGGTCTTTAAATCATCAGCTATAAAGTCACCGCCTGCGCCCCAAATCCAAGGTGCATAGTTATGTATAACGTTCCAGTCATTCTTACCGGGCATTATAAGCGGAGCAATTTCCTTACCGTCTACAACAAGACCTTTTAATTTTTCCAGTGCCTGTACAAAAGAATCCCAAGTTTCAAAATCGGTTTCAGGATTAACTCCGGCCATTTCACAATAGTCTTTTCTGTAGAATAATGCTCTGGTATCAATAAACCAAGGTGCTGCGTATCTTTCTTCACCCATGCCTAAAATCTGGGTTGTGGGAAGTGTAGCTTCAACAAATGCTTCTTCTCCACCGAAACGATCATAAATACCTGTTAAATCTTCCAGGGCTCCCATGGCTGCTACGGCTGCCACTTGAGTGGTTCCCAATTGTGTAATATCAGGTCCTTCTCCACTGGTTGCTGCTGTTGTTATTTTTGTCCATGCAGAACCCCAGTCAAGAACCGTAATCTCAACCTGGATATCAGGATTTTCGGCTAAGAACGGTTCTAATGTTGCTCTCAAATCTTCTTCCGGTGCGCCGCTGTTAGGCATAATCCACATGGTAACAGTTGTTACTTCGCCACCGGCCTGCTTATCTGAGTCATTGCTTTTTTTCTCATTATCTTGTTTGTTTTCGTTTTGTGTAGTTTCATTTTTTACATCGCTTTGCCCCACGTCTGTAGTCTCCTCTTTTTTGGAGCAAGCAGCAAAAGTACCTAATACCAAAACAGATATCAGGACAAATGCCAATAATTTTTTCATAATCAATCCCCCTTATTTTTGATGAATTAATTATAAAATAAATGCAAATTTCCTATAACCACGTAAAATTACGATTTAGGGGGATAATATTCCTATATGTAAATTAATATTTTATCAGTACATCCTAAGTATAATTCTTGTGTAGCAATTGGGTTCTGACTGAATTTCCATTAAATTCTTTATATCTTTGGTATCGTATAATAGAGCCAGCCTGTTTAATACAGACCTAAGCCCAAACCCTGATTTAGTTTCCAATTGTTCACCTCTCATAACCCTGTCTATTGTATCTTTGCTCATTCCTACTCCGTCATCTTCGACTATAATTTCTGCATATTCTTCTCTTTTCCTTGCTGTAATTGATATTTTAATGGGTTGTCCCATTTCTTTAATTCCATATTTAATACTGTTTTCTACAAGGGTCTGCAGGGTCATTTTGGGTATTTGTAAGTTTATTAGTCCATCATCTATATCACATTTAAATTCTAAAATATTGGGATTTCTGATTAATACAATTTTTATGTAATCCCGAACAATATTAAGCTCATTTTCCAGTGTTATAATATCATTTCCCCTGTTTAAGCAGGCCCGGTAATAACTGGCCAATGTTTGAATAAGCTGATTTGCGGTTTCCTTTTCTTCCACACTTATCAATATGCTTGCAGCGTTAAGAGTATTGTATAAAAAATGGGGCTTGATCTGATGATTTATTACTGACAGTTCCAGCTGCCTTTGCATTTTCTCCTTGTTTTTAACATCTTCAAGCAATCCTCTGATCTGCGTCATCATTTCATTAAGAGCATTTGATATATCGTCCGCCTCCGTATAATATTTTTCATTGGGGAATTGAATGTCCAGATTTCCCTTAACGGCTATTTCTTTTGCCCTTAACGCAATTTCTTCAAGGGGGCCGATCACTCTTTTATTAAGAACAAGGGACGCAATAATCGTAAATTCAATAATTATGATAAGCATAAATATAATGGCAAACTCAATATTAGGGCTGAATATTGACTGTCTGGATAGGGCCGCAATAACTCCCTGTATATTTGCCATTTCCTTTATCCTAAACTTGTCCGGCAACCTGCTGTCCTTATCGTTTATAACTCTTATAACATCTTCGACTGTATCATCTTCAATATCCTGAGGAAAAGTTAAAATTTCGCCGGCAGCACTTTGTATATAGATTTCTGTATCCTTTTGCAAATATTGGTTTATGTCAGGTATCAACTGATTAATGTCCATAAAAATAATCAAATATCCCAGATGCTCCATACTGGTTTTGGATTTAATATTTACAACAAAATAAAAGGAATTTTCATCGCTTATTCCGTTATCTGTCCCTATCTCCCAGTATGACCCGCCTCTTTTTATTATGTTGTCTTTCAAATTAAAAGTTTCTGCCATTTTCGATTGATCGACATTATAAACGGGGTACTTATATTCAGACACCACAGAATCTTCTAAGACAATATGAATTGAAGATATATCATCCTGCTCAGCCATCCGTTTCATCAAATATCCGCCAAGCAAATTGTTTCTGATGTCTTCTTTCCTTGTGAATATTTCATGAAATTCGTCGTCAATTATTAGCTCATCACAAAACTTTTTTATGTCATATAACCTGGTATTTATTATATATGTTATTATTCTTAGAATCTGTTCGCTGTTTTGGGCTCTCCTAAATTTAAGTTCTTTTCCCGTTATACCGATAAACAAAAAAATCCCAAGTATAAAAGATATTATCATGACGCGGATATAGCTGCCTATTAATACATTGGTTATAGTGGCATTAATATGCTTTCGTTTAAAAATTTTATTCAACCATTTCATAATACTCACACTCGGATTTCTTATATTCGTATGGCGTCATATTACAGTATTTCCTGAATAATTTGGCAAAATATGCAGTATCGGAATACCCAAGGAAGTTACTGACCTCATAGATTTTCATATCCTTTTCCTTAAGCAGGTACTTTGCCCGTTCCATTTTCATCCTTGTTACATAATTCAAAAAATTCTCCCCTGTTTCCTGCTTAAATAAACTGCATAAATAGTTCTTGCTTATTCCCAAAGCATCACTTACTTCCGCCAGACCAATTTTTTCGTCTATATGTTCAATTACATAGTTGCAGGCAAGCCTTATAATATTGTTATCATAAATAAGATAGTTTTTTTGCAAAAGCTTAAAAATTCTTGTTATTTCATCTTTAAATTCAAGGAGTATGTCTTCTTTTGTAATATACCTCTCCTTCTTTAAATTAAAGTAGACATTCAGCTTTTCTATCTTGTTTAAATTACTGAACTTCTTATTTACTTTATCTATAATACTTTCAAGTATATAAAAAAAGCGATAACATGTTCCGCTGATATCTTTCTCCCCATATTTCTTTTCTTCTTCAATTATCTCTTCCATAATCTGAAATGCCGCATCATCATTTTTTATTACCGCTTCTATCAGTTTTCTGTCCAATTCACTGTCAAAATCCCTGTTTACGGTAATTGTAAGCTTCTCTCTGATTTGCTCAAGCATTTCGCATATTTGGCTTTCTATAATCGGCTTTATGATATACCCCATTACCCCGTAATCTATTGCCGTTTTTGCATATTCGAACTCTTCATAAGCAGTTAAAATGACTATATGGGGCTTATATTTCTTTTCATTTACTTTTTTTATAAATTCAATGCCGTTCATGATAGGCATTTCAATATCGGTAACAGTCAAATCAATTTTATTATTCTCAAGTTGTTTTAATGCCTCGATTCCGTTTTGCGCCTCACAAACCACCTTAAAACCGTATTTTTCCCAGGGAATCAATTTTTTTAGGCCCATTCTTACTATAGGTTCATCATCTACTATCTGAACGTTAAACATAAACCCCCTCCTCCTATAATAAACCCATCTCTGATTATTAGCCTACTAAATTCCTGCAACAAATACAAGCCATAGATAAACAAAGTATAGGAGTTATCTATGGCTGTTTTAACTAGAAGAAAATCATATTAACTTTATGATGTTTTTTGTCATTTACCAGGCAAATAATATTATCCTTCAGAATTTCATTATCTAAAGATAAGCTGTACTTAAAGTCTTTAACCCTGCATAATCCTTTGGGTTTCTTTACGGTAATCGAGTAAAAGCTGTCAAGATAACGCAAGGTATATTCAACCTGCTCCTCATTTTTTGCAGGCAAAGGGTTAAGGATTAATTTATTCCCCTGATATTTAATTCCCAGCATTTCAAACAGGGTGAGAGCCAGCCATGTGGATGTGCCGCTTAAGGTAGGCCCCACGTGTTCGCCGGTGTTGCTGTTGATATACTGGGTACACCATCTGGGGTTGCCGCAGTACAAATACGGGTTTTTAAAGGTATTGTACGGCAAAACCTTTTCAACCATCCAATAAGCAAGATCACTAAGTTTCTCAGCCAGATTACGGCATTTAACTTCTTTGGCAGCCTTAACCATGGCAGCCGCAGCCATCATTGTGGCATGCTTAAATATCCCTCCGTTTTCCCGGTCTCCCGGAAAATACTCTCCTGTTGCCGTAACTTTAGAAACTTTTGATAAATCGGTAGGGCTCATTAGGGCAAATCCGTTTTCCTTTTTCAAATATTTTTCAATTCTGTCTACCATTACTGCGATTTGATCTTCAGTAGCCTCATCGGATAAGACAGACCAGCTGAATGAATTTAAAAAATATGTTCCGTCTATATCAGGATCGCTGGAAAAACCGTCTTTTCCTGCACCCAGATATGTGATTTCACCCCCAAAACGATTAAACAATACCCGGGCAAAAAAGTCCTCTTTCCATGCATGGGTCTGAAGTGAATGGCTTAAATTTTCTGTCAGCTTTATTAACTCTTCCTCATACTCATAATCGGAAAGCATACTGGTTAGGTCTCTCATATGCAACAAAGCCAGTTTTAAAAGAAAACCGTTCATGACACTTTCCGAATATTTGTCAAAAGGCCCTGTAAGGTTTTCCTTATCCTTTCCGCTCAAATAATCAGGATCAACCTTTAAACAATCGTTCCAGTCGGCAAAGTCTATCAAAGGAAGGCCATGTCTGCCTGTTGATACCTTTCCCGAATAATTAATAATCGCTTTAAGAGTGTCATATACGCTTCGCTTTTTACCGCCAGATTCAGGTATATTATATTCTTCTTTCAAAAAGTCAATGTCCCCGGTATACTCTACATATCTGTAAACCGCCTGCACCAGCCACAAGCCATCATCAGACCATTTTCCGGCTTCTTTTCCGACCCAGAAAAAATTGTGATAGCAGTAGCCCGGTTCCAATACTTTTTCAATCCATTGTGCCAAAAGCTCCTTGACAAAAGTATGCTGACCCATGGAGAAGAAATAGTACATCGAAGCATATATATCCTGAATTTCTCTAAAACCTGTTTCCCTGTATCCTTTTTGAGTCAGGTCAAAGGACCTTGAAACAAAGGTCTGGTACAAAACTTGAAAAGGCAGGTTATTGTTTATGTACTCATCAAAATATTCCTTATCTGAACGGACTGTCAGATATGACTTGTATTTTAAATACCATGAAAGCTGGTCTTCAAAAGCCTTATCCAATGCTTCTTTAGTTTGAAACTTACTATGAAGGGAATGTATCTCAGAGAAAACTTTTTCATCGGGTACTTCTTTATCAAGCGATGAGATAAGCCCAACGTACTGGTCTGCTGTTACTTCTTCCCCAACATCCAATGAAAATGCTTTTCCAAGGGCTACAAATGCCGGCCCCTTGGTACTAAGTTTATTGGACAATTTGGTTAAGCCCTGAGGGTAGTTTAGATTTCCGTTTCCTATAAAATCGCCGTAATGTGTTCCGATTTCCTCTGTTAAATACTTTTGATCTTTTTGATAAAACATACCCGTCATAAACCTGATGTCTTTTCGGCAAAATTCAGGATAATAATGGGGTATGTAAGCAAGAAGATTACCGTTTTCGTCACGAATCATTCCGGCTTCCATTATAATTGCCGAATACACTACATCTTCCATGAAGGCCTCGGGTTTAGGCGAACCCAGCATACCGGTCATAACAATTTTTATATCTCTTTTACTTTTGCTTTTATTTGCTATGGTAATACGCTGTACTTCCGTTGCTATAGGAAGTCCTTCATACTGAGGCAGTATAAAAATTCTTCTTTTTATTTGTAAACCGCATTCAGTAATGTATTCGATTTCCGTATAATTGCTTGAATGCCTGCAAGTTGCAGATTTAATATTTTTTTCGGTGGCATTGGCCGAATAAAATATTTGCCTGCCGTTTTCAATGAGATAGAATTGGCGGTTGGCAGGAAAGCCGTTCTCCTCAGGCAGCATGTCCCATCTGGTAGCCAAAACCTGAGTAGCGGCATGGGCTCTGAAACTGCCGCCCCCAAACCGGTCAATTACTGATTTTGGTGTAGTCTGCAAAGGATGGGCAAATCCTATCCTGTTCCCCAATAACATATTGGTAGAAAAATGTGGGCCGGGCGACGGACTTTTAAGGTCAATAATATGATCTCCGTTATCGTTTAGGTATCCTGCCCATTTGGTATAATTTTTAAGTGTTTTAAGAATTTGACTCTGTATTTCTTTATTAATTATTTCCGTAGAGATGTTTCCGTCCGAATAAACATAATATATTATCTGTTCTGTATCCCAATCTATTTTAAATAAGTGTGATTTGTCCAATGACAGCCGGTTAAGGAATTCCCCTACAACTTCATTTTTATATAATTCTTTTAATGCCGGTACCTGATATTTAAAACTTCCTATAATTAATAAATGCTGATATTTTATATCAATAAACTGACAGTCATAATACTCTTTATCGTTTAACAAATTACCGAAATAACGGTCAGCCAGCATTCTTGAACTATCTAAAACATCCCTGGCATATAATTTATTCATAATATTATCACCGATTTTTTTAAGTTTTTAATATTTAAATTGTAGCTAATATATAAAACTTAATTAACCGGACAAAATTCCGATTTAGTATGAAAATATTACTATTAATTTTCAGGCAGGTAAGCTATTCATTAAAATTTTACCTGCATGCAGTTAATTGCTTTTAAGTCCATATACCTTAACTTATATATAGTAATAGTGGCGTATAACAAAAATCACAATCTACTTAAGAAGGCGTATGAGAATTCATTATCGGTGATATCATCATGAATGGGTGATAAATTTGTCGCTGTAATCCGGGCTACGGATAAACAACAATAACATACAGGATATTTTAATAAAAAAATAATATCAGCGTTTATTATCGAAACAAAACTTTTTTCAGAGGTCTCAAATTATTTTGGTTTCAATTACCAATTAGTTTATAGCATAAATTTTTCTATAACCTGAGCCACTCCATCTTCCTCATTGGTGAGAGTTATAAAATCTGCTGCTGCTTTAACATCGTCTGTTGCATTGCCCATGGCGACACCAAGACCGGCATATTTTATCATATCAATGTCATTTCCTGCATCGCCAACGCAGATAACTTCCTCCGGTTTTATTCCCAATTCTTTGGCCACAATCGATACACCTATGCCTTTATTGGCTTTCTTATTCAGAAATTCCAGGAATATCGGCGCGCTTCTTTGTACCGAATACTTTTGCTTAACCCAATCCGGTAATTGAACTATGACAGAATCCAATTTTTCCGGTTCATCTACAAACATTACTTTAACTATCTTAGTAGAAGCATCGATTTCGTCAACCGGTCCCTCAACTACAGGTATCTGATTAATGCTTGATTCAACTTCCGTATACGGATTAAATTTGGGTGTAAGCACCCGGTTTACCGTCAGAGCATGTATATTTACATCCAATTTCCGGCTTAATTCATACAGCTCTTTATAAGACTCAAGAGATACAGGCATGTCGTATATGATTTTTTCACCCACGGTACTCTGAACCATGGCCCCGTTATATATAACAACATAATTATTTTCATCAAATAAATCCAGAGTTTCTATAAAAGGTAAAATCCCTTTCATTGGTCTTCCTGTGGCAATAACAATCTTTTTACCCATTTCCTTTAACTTTTTAACATCTTCCCTGCATCTTTCGGAAATTTTCTTATCCTCATTTAGTAAAGTTCCGTCCAGATCCACCGCAATTAATTTATACATATTCTGCTCCTTTATTATATGTAAGAATTTGCTCATTAGAGAAATTATCATACCATATGGTGTCAGGTACTGTAAATATTTTGTGAACATTTTTGTTTACAATTTATTAACAGTGTCAGGTACCAATAGACATCGCCATTTAAGAATGTTATAATTGAAGCAAATATAACAGGCCACATAAAGATGGCCTTTTTTTATGTTTACATAAATTCCACATATCGGATTAGAATGGTTATTACTGTAAAACAGAAGCATAAAGTAACAAACAGGAGGCAAATATGAAAAAAATACTCTTATGGATACTTATAGTGACAATGTTTATAATTACCGGATGTTCTTATATAGAGCATACTCAAGGTGCAGGTTCAGATAAAGAATCAATAGAAAATGATATTAACAATATTAATAATTCCGGCGACAGAGAAATTTCCGCCGAAGGCATAGACGACGATGACAAGGCTAAAAAATCTGATGTTTCTGATAATCAGCAAAATCCAAACAGTGAAAATTCAGAATCCGATACTTCATCAGATGCTAATGCTGCTATTTCTTCACAGACCGGACAGTCTGATAAAGCAGACAATAAAAAAACTAACTCATCTTTAATAAAAGTTCATTTTATCGATGTAGGCCAGGGAGATTCTATATTGATTGAATCCGGCAACAAATATATGCTTATTGATGCCGGAGAAAGGAACAAGGGAAGTATCGTAATTGATTATTTAGAAACCATTGGGGTAAAAAAATTGGACTATATCGTTGCCACCCATCCTCACAGTGACCACATCGGAGGTCTTGCCGATGTTATAAATCATTTTAACATAGGCAAAATTATCATGCCCAATGCGGTACACACTTCCAAAACTTATGAAAATTTACTGGACACAATTTCAGAAAAAGGCTTAAAGATAACTAAAGCAATCCCAGGAAACGAATATAATATCGGAGATGCTTCATTTATTATATTGGCTCCTAACGGCACAGACTATGATAATCTTAACAATTACAGCGTAGTAATTAAGCTGATAAACGGCAATAACTCATTTATTTTTGCCGGTGACGCAGAAGTACAATCGGAAAATGAAATGCTTAAAAACGGTCTTAATATTAATGCTGATGTTTTAAAATTAGGCCATCACGGTTCATCTACCAGCAGCAGCGCCAAATTCCTGGATGCCGTAACTCCGGATATGGCTATTATAAGTGTGGGGGAAGGCAACCAATATGGTCATCCCGATGCAGAGACCTTAAAATCCATAAAAGACAGAGAAATCAAGTTGTTCAGAACCGATAAACAAGGTACAATTATTTTGGAATCTGACGGAATTAAAATTACAGCCAACAAAGATCCGTATAATATAAATGATGCTGATATTAATACCACAAAAAGCGATAAATCAACATATAATTCAAATTCTTCATCCACTGATAAAACTAAAGCAGATACAGTCAAAACTTCCACAAACAAGACTGAAACAAGCAAAAGCCAAAGTAACAATACGGGTAAATCAAGCACAAGCAAAACTGATACAAATAAATCGGATTCATCAAATAAAAACACAGAATCTGCTAAAAATATTATAGTTCACATAACAAATACCGGTTCAAAATATCACAGGGCAGGATGCAGACATCTAAGTAAAAGCGATATAGAGGTTACTTTGGAAGAAGCATTGAATAAAGGGCTAACCCCATGTAAAACCTGCAATCCTCCGACCATGTAATTTATTTATTTTATGATTATGTTTTATATAATTTTACATAAACCTGATAAAGAAAAGGGGTATCATATGAATAAATATATTGTTGACAGGTTTGAAGGATGCTACGCCGTATGCGAGAAAGAGGATAAATCTTTCATTAATATTAAAAAAGATATACTTCCTCCCGATACCAAAGAGGGGGATATACTTATCGAAAACAACGGTGATTTTTATATAGATACTGAAGCCACCGAAGCCAGGAAACAACTTATCAGAAAAAAATTGGACAGTTTATTTGAATAAAAAACATTATGTACCTGACACTGTAAATAAATTGTAAACAAATGTGTTTACAATTTGTTAACAGTGTCAGGTACCATTAATTATCCCACCTTGCTCTGCTGCCTTTTTCATCTTTTGTCACCACAAGTTTTGTATCAATCTGAGCTTTTAATTCGGTCACATGGGATATAATACCCACCAGTCTTTTTCCTCCGGACAAATCATTTAAGATTTTAATGGCTTGCATCCTAGCCTCGTCACTTAGCGAGCCGAATCCTTCATCGATAAACATAGTATCAATATGGATTCTTCCTGCAGTATACTGAATAATATCTGACATTCCAAGAGCCATTGCCAGAGCTGCCATAAAAGACTCTCCTCCGGATAAAGTCTTTACGTCACGAACCTGATTATTTACCAGGCTGTATACGTCAAGGTCCAGACCTACTTCCCCCTGGCCGGATAGGTCTTCCATATCCCTGCATTTTAGAAGGAATTGGCCGCCTGTCATATTATATAATCGCTTATTTGCTTCCCTTAGTATCATTTCAAAATACCTTCTTTGGATATAAGTCTGGAAATTTATATGCCGCCTGCTTATTTTACCGTTTGCCGTATCGGAGAGCCTGCTTATAATTCCGTAAGTTTCTTTGGCTTTTTCTCTGTCTTTAATAAGTCTTTTAAGCCTTTTAAAAATTTCCTCATTTCTGCTTCGTATGCCGTATATGGTTTTATTTTCCTCATCCAGTTTCATTATATTTTCTGTAAGTTTTGCCTGCCTTTCTTCCAGTTCTGTGGTTTGGATCCTTGCCTTACCTTGAGTTTGACTTTTCAAGTTTTCCAGCCGTGCTTTATTATCTACCAAGGCATCACGATACGATTGTAACAAAGCACTTAATTCTTCTATCTTCTCAGGACCGATTAACGACTTATGATACTCATTCTCATCCGCAAAATCTTGCTTTTTAAGCTCCGTATTGAATGCATCCAAAGCTGCGTTTACTTCCACTGTTAACCTTTCATGATTTTTTTCTTCAGACTTAAGCTTCCCCTGCTCAGAAGCAAACTTTTCTGCCATCTGCTGATAAATTCTATCGGCTGTGGATTTTGCTTCTTCCATGACCTTAAGTTGTTCTTTTGCTGATGCAAGTTCCTCCAAAGCCTTGTTTTTGCTTTCATAAACAAGAGCTTCCTTAAGGGAAACTTTTATCGTATCCGCTTTTGCTAAACTTACAGCAAACTCTTTTAAAGCTTCTTCTGCTTCTATCTTTGCCTTATCATAGGTTTCCAAAGATTCTTCCAGAACTTTAATTCTTTTTTGATTTTCTGTATATCTTTCTCCTGCTTCTTTGGCCCGGTTCATTTCATATGTTGTCTTATTAAGTTCTTCCTGACATTCTGCCAACATATCCTGCAAGCGATTTTCGTCAATATTGTCAGGATCAAATGAAGCATCAACCACTTTCTTTCCCTCATGTTCGGCTAGGCTTTTTTTGCTTTCATATTCCTGCCATGCTTTCTGCATAGCTTCATATTTTTCCTGCCTTGTACCCATAGCTTCATCCATAAGAATTTTTGCTTCATCCAGCTCATTTTCGTCTATAATCTGTTCTGCCAATACTGCTTTTTGAGGATGGAAAGTAGAACCGCATACGGGGCATGGCTCACCCTCTTTAAGCTCTGCTGCCAGCCTTCCGGCCTGCCCTACTATAAAGCTGTGATACAGTTCTTCGTAGTGCTGCCTTTTTAACTCATACGATCTATTCGCATTTTCATAATCCTGTCTGGCTTTATTATAATTAACCTCAAGCAGTTTCATATTTTTTATTAATTCTGTCAAATCAATAATGGCATTGCTTCTATCGGTCATTACCCGGACCTTATGTAACAGTTCGGTATACTGATCGGCAAGCTTTTTTAGCTCTTCCTGTTCTTTTTCCAATTTAACTTTACTTTCTCTTGCCTTACCGATACTCTCGCATATTTTGTCACGTTCTTTTTCGGTCTTTAATATATTCTCCCTTAGCAATTCCAATTCGGCTTTTACTTTATCATAATGCTCATATTTGGGGATCAGCTCATTTATGTTATTTATTTTTGATACCAGTATCGGGCTATATTTACTGTACTTTTCTTCCTTATCCTCTTTATCTTTCTTTAATTTCTCCAATTTAGCCCTATTTTCATAAAGCCACTTTTTTATATCTTCAATCCTTTGATTGCACTGAATAAGGTCCGTTTTCTTATTAAGGTAAAATGCTTCCTTTGGTTCTAAATATTGGGCTTTTTTTCCGTATTCTATCTGTCGTTGAACAAGCTCCATCTCATGTTTTTGTAAATCCAGTTCTTCTTTCTTTTTCAGTTCTGCCTCCAGGTCGTCAAACAGCTTATTCAGATCTTTGGCCTGACTTATTTTTGTGTTTACCTCATCCAGTTCCTTCTTATATACACGGATATGGCTGTTGATATCTTCTTCCCTGTACTTTACTTCTTTTATAACCTGTTTTAGCATTTCCAACTGCTTCTCAGGATCGGTTTCCGTAAACCGCCCCATTTCATTCCACAGTTCGGTAAGGCTGCTGTCCTTAATCAACTGAACATCTTCCAACTCTCTTACAATAGCCTTTTTGTTGTCTTCAAGAGCAATATAGACTTCATTTGCCCGTCTTTTTAGTTCCTCTTCTATCAGCCAATAAATTCTGGTATTGAAGATTTTGCCGAATATTTCTTTACGTTCTTTGGAAGATGCATGGAGTAATTTTAAAAATTCTCCCTGGGCTATCATGGCTATCTGGGTAAATTGGTCGGCATCAAGGCCTATTATATCTACTATTTTTTGGTTTGTCTCTTTAATATTTCCCCTAAAAGGCTGTCCGTCCGGCATAATCAGGGTAACCGCCGCCTGCTCAGTTGTTAAGACATACTCTCCGTCCTTGTTTCTTCTTTTGCTGATACGGTTTTGCCTTGGGCTTCTGTTGATTATGTAAGTTTCCCCCCTGTATTGAAATTTAAATTCCACAAAGGTGCGGACATCATCAGCTGCATACTGGCTGCGCATCATAACCCCGTCACGTTTTCCTCCGCTTGTCCGGTCATATAAGGCATAGGTTATGGCATCAAAAATGGTGGTTTTTCCCGCACCTGTATCCCCGGTTATAAGGAAAATACCGTTGTTTATACCCGTAAAATCTATAACTTCCTCTCCCGCATATGACCCAAAAGCAGACATTTTAATGTAAATCGGTTTCATCTTCCCGCACCTTCTTAATAGAATTTATCACTTCAGACATTATCTTTTCTTCCTCATCACTCATTGGAACTCCCTGTATGTCCAAATAAAACTGCTTAAATGCTTCAAAAGGATTAAGCACCGTTATTTCCGAATATGTATCCATAAGCTGGGCTTTTGTTCTGCTGTTTTCTATTTTTACCTCAAGTATATGGTCATAATGCTCCTCCAGTTGATCCTTGGGCTTGTATAACTCTTCCTCATCAGTAAGGGTTATGCTGACAAAATCATGCCTGTTTTCGTCCGTAGCCATCCCGATAACTTCCCGTAAAGTGCCTTTTATGCTTCTTACATCCTGCAAAGCATTAAGCGGTATCTCCTCAATAGCGATATCCGAGCCTTTTTCTTTTATAGTAACCATGGTTATGGATTTTACATGTTTTTCTTCACTTACGGAATATTTTAAGGGGGTCCCGCTGTAACGTATGTGTTTTTTCCCTATGCTTTGAGCTCCATGAAGGTGTCCCAGAGCCACATAATCAAATTTCTCTACAGCTCTAATATCCACACTGTCAATTCCTCCTACGGAAATATAAACCTGCTCCGAATCACAGGTTTCAGGCACACTGTCCCCTGCTACATAAAACTGATGGGATACAAGGACGTTTCGCTCATTATAGTTGATATTTTCCCTCTCAATTAAGGCTTTTATGGCCGCATCATAACTTGTTATCCTTCCTTCTTCAAAAAGGTGCTTAACATATGCCGGCTTGGTAAAAGGAAGCAGATAGAAATTGACAGTTCCATATTCATCATCCAGTACGACCTTTTTCAGATATTCGTCATCTTTTCTGGGAGGATAGACGGATATATAAATGTTGTGTTTTTCCAAAAAAGAACTGGCGTAATTCAGGCGGTCAGCCGAATCATGATTGCCTGCTATGATAAGAACAGGAATACCGGGCCTTATCTGCGACAAATCAATCAAAAACCGGTCAAAAACCGTATAACTTTCTGCCGAAGGGATGGATTTGTCATAAATGTCTCCAGCAATTATTAATACGTCCGGCCTGTACTTTTTTACCTTGTCCACAATTTGATCAAGTATGGCTATCTGGTTATCTTTCAGATTGTAAAAATGCAAATATTTGCCTATATGTAAATCAGAAATATGAAATATTTTCATCTTATCCCCCTTGGTAATAATTTTACAGTTCTACAACCGGTTATCTGACTTAAATGATTTTTATTTATTCTATCACATCTTGTCTGCTATTTCCTTACCTTATTATATCATCTTATGGTTTTCCAAATATCAAAAAATCAATTTGTCATTAAGCATTGTTAGCAGTTTACACTTTCTTATTTCAAATTTAAAACTGTTATCTATAGCAGAATTTTTGCTCTGTACTTAATATCCTGGCATTTGCAGAATAATCAACTTACGGTTGAGTAAAAATTAAACCACAGGTTGCAAGAAAATCGTAAATTCAACCAATAATCTCTTTTCCTTCCCTGCATTTGAAGTTAAAATGTAAACAACAAGAAGGGAGAGTGATTAGTATGAAAGAAACCATTGGAAAAAGAATTTCCTATTTAAGAAGAGAAAAAGGCATTACCCAGGAAGAAATTGCAGAAAAGCTTGGAGTTACCCCTCAGGCGGTATCCAAATGGGAAAATGATATATCTTATCCGGATATCCTGCTGCTTCCGAAACTTGCAGAAATACTCGAAGTTACTGTTGACGAACTGCTTTCCGGTGAAGCCAAAAAAGAAACCAGGTTATTGCCTGAAGAAGAACGCAAAAACATAGATGATATGATATTCAGAATCTATGTAAATACATCAGAAGGAGATAAAATAAAGATTAATCTCCCCCTGGCCCTGATAAAGCTGGGATTGGAAATGGGAATGAACCTGCCACAGGTATCAGGAAATGCAGCATTACAAAACGTAGATTTTGAGCAGCTTATCCGCTTGGTGGAATCAGGTGTTATCGGCAAACTTGTAGAAGTTGAAAGTGCAGAAGGCGATATCGTGGAAATAGTGGTGGAATAATATGAAAATAATTATTAAATCCCCTAATGAAAGAACAATAAGGCTTATTTTTCCGACCAGATTGCTGTTTAATAGTTTGACAGCAAAAATCGGAGCGGCTGCTTTAAAAAAGTATGTTCCTTCCGACAAGTTTAAAATAAAACCCCGTGATCTGCACATGATTGTAAAAGAAATAAACAGAATCAAACGAAAGCATCCCGGTTTGGTACTGGTAGATGTAGAAACCAGCGATGGGGATATTGTTAAAATAAAGTTATAGATATATTTATAGTATTGGGGTTGTCGCATTATTCTATCGAGGATATAGATATAGCTTCACACACCGGTAAAAGAACATCTAACTAATTATGTGCGTCATTGTCGGACGCAAAGGTTCGCCTATGACGTCAAAACATGCTAGATGTTCTTTTAACGGTGCATTACAGTTATATCTATATCCTCTTAATCTAATTATGCGACAGCCCCTATTATTTTACTTTAATAAAGTCAACAAATATAATTATTAAGAAAATAGTTTTTAGATTATTATTAAATATTTATTATTGTAAATATTTTGAAATATGATTATAATATTAACAATTATTAATAAATAGCGTAAAAAATGGAAGTATTAATTTAGCCGCAATTATAGTACAGTTACCGAAATAATAATACTGCCAATTCTAAAATCACATGCATACTTAATATTTAATTTATCTCACTGTATATACTTGTTGGAGGAAGGAATATGGAGATAAATGTTATTAGTGTAAGTAAAACTATAGGACAAGAAACGATTCTGGATAATGTATCATTTAAAGTTAACCGGGGAGATATATTTGCATTGGTCGGTCCAAATGGAGCTGGCAAAACGACATTAATACGTCTGATTTTAAACTTATATAACCCAGATAGCGGAAAAATAACAGTTAATAACGTTGATGTAAGAAGTAAAGAATATGACAAAGTAAGGCAAAAAATAGGATTTCTTCTTGATAATATCGGTCTCTTCAGAGATTTAACCGCCTGGGAAAACCTCGAATTTTTTCACAGAATTTATTTTCCGAATGCTTCTAAAAGTATTAGGAATGAAAAAATAAGTATGTTATTAAAGGAGTTTGATCTTTATTCGAAAAAGGACAGCAATATTTCATTTTTTTCCAGAGGTATGAGGCAACGATTAGCATTAGCAAGATCTTTAGTTAATGATCCTGAATTACTAATCCTGGATGAACCATCCAGAGGGCTTGATCTTGAAGGTCAACTACTTCTTAGGGATTTTATTCTTAAAAATGCAAAGCAGGAAAAAACTGTATTTATAAATTCACATGACCTGCTTTCTCTTCAAAAATTATGTACTAAAATTGCATTTATTAATAAAGGAAAAATATATGATATAGGTACATATGAAGAATTAAGCAAACGGTACAGCAAAAATATATATTCTATAAAAGCAAAAAATATAGATAAATGGCTGGATGAATTAAAAAGAAGTACCTTTGTGAAATGGGTGCATACAGAATTTGATACTGTTACGGTTTGCGTTGATAATAATTACAATAATTTGCCTGAATGGTTGCATAGCAGAAATGTGCAAATTATTGAACTGAAAAAGGTAAGCGGTGACTTGGAAGACATATATCAACGTATTATAGGTTTTTCAAAATAAAGTGAGAGGTAAATTCATGAATCCTAAATTACATCCTTTATTATGGAAAGAATTAAAACGTCAAAAAAAATCAAAGATAATGCCTATTATCCAAGTTATAGCTTATTGTTATTTTTATATATATCTAAAAAGCATCTTTAGTATTGAAATTGTTTTGTCACTTATACCATTAATGTATGTTTTAGCCATCCAAACCGATGTATTTCATTACGATTTTACTAATTATATTGAATCATTACTCTCATTGCCTATTGAAATTATAAATATTATAAAAAGCAAATGTATTTTTATATTATTAAAAGCATATGTACAATCAATTATAACAACACTTATTCTACTGATTTATCATGTTTTTATTGAAAAGAAAGATATGGTGTTTTCGGTTAAAACTTTTTTACTGATCATAGTTTTACCTATCTGGCAATACTATTTTAGTTATTTTATTGGGCTTGTAATCTGGAATTTAAAATCAAAAATAAGAATTATCCCTTACCTTTTTCAAATTATAATACTGCTTACATGTATTCTGCTATTATCAAAAAATATGGTTAATATTCTTATTTTAATTATGCTTGGTTTGCTGTTGCCCATTTCTATAGGAATAAAAAAATTAACCGAAACACTAAGCAAAGAAAGAATTTTAAAAAGGAGTATCTGAATATGAGGGCTCTTATTTGGAAAAGAATTAATGAATCACATAAAAAAATATCAAAAGTAATCCTTTTTTTCCTTTTCCCTGTATTATATTTCGGCTTACTATATTTTACCGGAGTTCAGTGGAATAGTATAGTGGCATATTTTCCGTTTAATGTTATAACATTTAGCGTTATTATTCACTTTTCAATTGAAGAACTTGTGTCATGTGAAGTAATACTAGCTACCAATACCTCCATTCTGAAATTATGGTTTATTAACATTGTATTTGTCACAATTACCGGCTTTATTTACTCAATATTTTTACTCTTCGCCTTTGGCCTTATATTAAAATTTGCATTACATAAAGATATTGCATTAAATATTTATACGATTTGCCAATCATTTCTGAATCTTTTTATGAGCGCTGCTTTAATTGCAGGATCGACAATACATTTTGCAGACTATACTTTGCATAAGCAATTAATAGCTTCAGTATTTGCTGTTCTTGGCTTTGTTTTGCCGGTACTATTTGTACCATTCGGAAATTTAATACCGATTAATTCTACAAGCATTGTTACATCTGTTGTGGCTTCTGCATTACTGTTTCTTATATCAGCAATTATTATATACAATGCAAATAAAGAAAAACTGCTTATCAATACGAGTAGCATTGTGAAAGCATGGGAAATTAAAACAATTGATGAATAAGTTATTATAATACAACTCCCGATGCCATATTTAAACGAGGCACCGGGAGTTATATAATTGCTTACTCTATCAACTATTATAATACATACTTTATTAAGATTTTTTATATAAATTCATATTTACTGCTCTTGCAGAATTTACGAAAAGCAGACTTATAACCTATCCAGAACCTTCATATCCTCATCATCAATAATAAAGTCTACATTAGCATTTGATATGATGCGTTCTTTTTTTGTGGACTTAGGTATAACTACAGTATCTTTCTGCAAACAATATCTTATGCAAAGCTGGGCGGCGGTTACTTTATACTTATTTGCCATATCCACAATTTCTTTCCTATTAAGAATACGTCCGGTAGCCAGCGGAGAATATGCTGTAATTAAAATATCATGTTTGGCACAAAATTCTACCGTTTCTTCCTGACGTTCACCTATATGGAAACGAATCTGGTTTACCATAGGCACATGTTTGCACATTTCAAGGATAGGCCTTATATGTTTCGGTTCAAAATTTGATATGCCTATAGCTTTTACTTTGCCGCTGTCATAAATTTCTTCGAAAGCTTTCCAGCTTTCTATATTGCCTTCGGTGCAGTCAAGTCCTATCCTGTCCCAAGGCCAGGGAGCATGTATCAAATACAAATCAATATAATCCAAACCTAAAGCTTCAAGGGATTTTTTAAAGCACTCATGGGCTATGTCATAACCTTTCTTTTCGGCAGGCAGTTTTGTTGTAACAAATATCTCCTCTCTCGGTATACCCGAATCTTTTATAGCCCTGCCTACACTTTCTTCGTTACCGTAAGCCATGGCCGTATCTATATGCCTATAGCCGGCTTCCAATGCCCATCTTACGGAGTTATAAGCTTCCTTGCCGTTAGGTATCTGCCAGGTGCCAAGTCCGATCTTTGGCATCTTTACTCCGTTTTTTAAAATAAATGTTTCCTGTAAGACCATAGGTACACCCCCTATTTATAGAACAAAATGTATGATTATAATTTTATAAGCCGAGTATCAGGCCGGTTATTGCGAAATACAGTATCAATGATATAGCATCAACTATTGTAGTTATGAATGGGCTAGCCATAACGGCAGGATCAAATCCTATCTTTTTTGCCAGCATAGGCAGAGTGGAACCTACCATTTTTGCAACAATTACGGTTAGTAGCAAAGTTAAGTTTACAACCAAAGCTACACCAAAGCCTACCTTATCAAATACCATCAGCTTTGCAAAATTTACTAACGCTAAAGTTAATCCACATAACATTGCTACTCTAGATTCTTTCCATAAAACCTTAAGAATATCTCCAAATTCTATTTCATTTAAAGAAAGTCCTCTGATTATAGTAACCGAAGATTGGCTTCCCGAGTTTCCTCCGGTGTCCATAAGCATAGGTATATATGCAGTCAAAACCACATATGCTTTCAGTGCATTTTCAAAACGGGTTATAATAAGGCCTGTAAATGTAGCCGATATCATTAGAAGAAAAAGCCATGGCATACGGCTTCTCCAAATTTCAAGAATCGTTTTCTTAAGATATGGAGTATCCGAAGGTGTTATAGCAGCCATCAATTCCATGTCTTCTGTAGTTTCTCTCTCCAATACGTCCCATGCATCGTCTACCGTAACAATGCCTACCAGTCTGTTATCCTTATCAACTACCGGGAGAACGGTCAAGTCGTATTTACCGAATAAATGGGCTACTTCTTCCTGATCATCATGGGTATTTACAGATATGACGTTTGTCTCCATTAAGTCTTCAATTTTACTGTTATCATCGGAGAGTATAATTGTCCGAATAGTAATATACCCTATTAAATGATTTACATTATCGGTAACATAACAGGTGTCAAACGTTTCACTGTCCAATCCGATCTGCCGTATTCTTTTGATTGCATCAGCTATTGTCATGTCAGAACGCAGGCTGACAAACTCCGTTGTCATTATGCTTCCGGCAGAATCCTGAGGATAATTTAAGATCTGGTTAATTATCTTGCGGTCATATTCCGATGAGTTTTTAAGAATACGTTTAACGACATTGGCCGGCATTTCTTCTATTAAATATACCATGTCGTCGATATATAGCTCGTCTATCACTTCTTTCAGCTCAACATCAGAAAAGCTTTCAATCAAAGTTTTCTGGTGCTCCGGATTCATCTCTACAAATGTTTCAGCTGCCAGATCTTTGGGCAGTAACCGGAACAATAAAATAATATTTTTCTCCGACAACTCTTCAAACAATGCAGCCAAGTCATAGGGATTGATAGTTGAAATGATTTCTTTGAGTTCTTTGTAGTTTTTTCCTTCCAATAATTCAATGATTTGATTTTCAAAATCTGTTGTTTTGATCATTTAATCTACCTCCTTCCAAAGCATAACTCAAGTATATTGCTATACTTGGCCATACTTGGCAGGAGTAAAGGCACAAAAAGACCGAAGCGTCAATAACAAACGGACGCTTCCGCAGTCCAATATAAAGTTGTATTGAAACTTCGGTCCGGTATGCCATTACTACTGCCAGCGTCCATTGTTATCATCTCGCTCCTTTCTTTTTATAATTTAATTGTTCCAAGTGACTTTAAATTTCGTATTCTTAATCCAAACCTTATCAAAATACGCCAACAATATTAGTCTAAACCTTGGTTTTTATGCTGTCAATACGTTATTATCACCAAATAATTTAGAATAATTAATAATCCGGCCTACAAAATATAAATTGACAAATTTTATTTTTCATTCTTATTGCAAAAAAGCTCTTTGCCAGTCCTTATTTGGCAAAGAGCTTTATATCAATCATAAACCGCTGTTAATTATGATTATATTAGTTTTAAATCATCTGTCAGCCTAAATTATTTTACTCTTTCAAGAGCAGCCAAAGCTTCTTCTTCCGTATATCCGAAAATAAATTTATACATCTCTATTAAGTTCTTGTCCCAGTCAAGAACTATAGGATAACCGATACCGTTATACTTTTTTGGCGCTTCAAATGCCCCGTCAACGGGTATCCTGGATGTTTCAAGAGTTGTAATCTTATTTTCAATTACCGCCTCCATCAATATTTCAATCTGTTTTTGGCTTAAATCGGTTGTTACATAGCTTAGAGCTTCCTTGCCGATAGGAATGATCTTAAAAAGATTCTTAGTTGACATCAGACTGTCAAACATTGCTTTTAATACCCTTTGCTGACGTACAACACGGCCGTAATCATAATTGGCACCACCCAAAGTTTTAACTTTTCTTACCCTTACATAACCCATTACCTGGTTTCCGTTAAGTTTATTAACTCCGGGTTTTACATTTCTGTTTTCTTTCTTAGAAATATAGTTGGTTTTATTAAGATATGCCGCCTCTTCTTTACCAAGCTCTATAGTAACACCGCCAAGCATATCCACCAGTTTTTCAAAGGACTCAAAGTTGACATAAGCATAACCGTCAATCTGTATCTTATAGTTCTTCTCTATAGTTTCTATCAAAAGATCTACTCCGCCTTTGGAAAAAGCAGAATTAAGCTTGTTTGCCTTATATCCAGGGATATCAACATAACTGTCTCTAAGCAGAGAAGTAAGTGTTATCTTGCCGTCCTTTTTATTGATGGAACCGATTAATATGGCATCCGTATTTTTGGCTCCCCCTATCTCTTCGACGCCAAATATCAGAAAATTGTATACATAATCCTCCCAAACAACATTATCGGCCTTTTGTTCGTGCTTGAAATCCTCTTTCTCTTCTTCTTTGGGTTCCCCCTTTTTAATATTACTGTATACAAATTTACTTGCGGTTTTATAAAGTATGCTTCGTCCGGGTTTGGTGCCTATAACAAGTATAAGCATAGTCAATATCAATAAAAATGGAATAGCAACATATTTAAAGATCCGTTTCTTTTTCTTTTTTCCTTTGTTCTTTTTACCTGATTTATTGTTTATACGGGAATTTTTATCCTCGTTCATTATCTCAAGAACTTGCTGCTTTAGTAATTCTTCCGTCTTTTTATCATTATCATACATATATACTCCTCATTTCAAATCAAATTAACAAACACAAGGGTTTCATAAGCGTTTTATCTTATATTTATCGAAATCTGATAAACGCTATACTATTTTATCACAATCTATCGAAATTTAAAGCCTTTTTACAAAAATTTAAAAAGTTTTAAAATTCATTTTTTCCCATTTTATTTTCATTATGTCAAATTATATCAATTTTTGAAATATCAACTAATATTTTATGATTTGTATATTTTTTCACGAATATATATTGAATTGTTTAAAATGACTAATATATTTAAAGCAAAAATTTAATATCTATCAATTTTAACTATTTTAATTTATAATTTTTAGACTTTTTTCATATATTCTTACTGCAAATCCAATCAAAAAAAATTTTTATTATATAAATATTGCATATTTTTCCAATATGTGTTATATTATATTTGCGTGTAAATATTTTACTCTTTTTGTCAAATATTACTCTTTAAACTTCCTTAACATCCCTGACTCAAACAGTATGTAGGCAGGGGCAAATATTTGGATATTTGGAAGGAGGAAAAATATGAGTAAAAAATTAAGAAAAGCAATTGCATTAATTTTCGCTGCATCGCTCTGCATTTCAACAATGCTTGCCGGTAATGCATATGCCAATACATACTGGCAGTATTGGACCGACGGCGGCGGCTATGTTAACGCCGTTAACGGATCAGGCGGTAATTTCAGCGTCAATTGGTACAATTGCGGTAACTTTGTAGTAGGTAAAGGTTGGGCTACCGGAAGCCCCAACAGGGTAATCAACTATAATGCCGGTGTCTGGGCTCCTTCAGGCAACGGTTATCTTACCCTTTATGGATGGACAAGAAATGCTCTTATTGAATATTATGTAGTAGACAGTTGGGGCAATTGGCGTCCACCCGGATCAAATTCTCTGGGAACTGTATACAGTGACGGCGGAACATATGATATATACAGAACTATGAGATACAATGCTCCGTCCATAGACGGAACCCAGACTTTCGCTCAGTATTGGAGCGTACGTACTTCCAAGCGGCCGACAGGAAGCAATGTGTCAATCACATTTGCTAACCATGTCAACGCATGGGCGAGCAGAGGATTATATCTGGGAAGCAGCTGGTCATATCAGGTTATGGCCGTTGAAGGCTATCAAAGCAGCGGAAGCGCTAACGTAACCGTATGGTAGTATAATACCTCTAGCGCAATATGGCCACTTGGCTAAAACCGGACAAGCATCCGGTAACATAAAACCTTGACTTAACTGCCTACATACTGTTTGAATATATATTATAATTAGAAAGCATCTTCAGAAGGAGATATACCAATGAAAAAAGTTCTTTTATTAATTCTGATATCAATATTAATTCTGGGTGGCTGCACCCGTAAGACATCAAAAAAGGCATCCACTGATGAAAATATTACCAATGAAATGGTATTTGTAGAAGGCGGTACCTTTGTAAATAAAAATTCCACTTTTTACGGAAAAGATATAGTCATAAATGATTTTTATATCAGCAAATACGAAATTACACAATATGAATGGAAAATGATAATGGGTGATAACCCTTCCGAATTCAAAGGGGATAACTATCCTGTTGAAAATGTAAGCTGGTATGATGCTATAGAATATTGCAACAAAAGAAGTATAAAAGAAGGGTTGGAGCCGTATTACAACATAGATAAAACATCAAAAGATCCTTTTAATATAAGCGAATACGATGATATCAAATGGACGGTAACCATTAATGAAAACGCCAACGGTTATCGCCTGCCGACGGAAGCCGAATGGGAATATGCCGCAAGCGGCGGACAAAAAAGCAAAAATTATATTTATAGCGGAAGCGATAACGCAGATAAAGCGGCCTGGTACTGGAGAAATTCTGGTGATGAATACTTAAAAGGTGACTGGAGTTGGCCTAAAATTGCAAGCAATAACAACCGAACCAAGCCTGTAGGTTCCACAAAACCGAATGAACTTGGCCTTTATGATATGTCTGGCAATGTAAGAGAATGGTGCTGGGATTGGTATACGGAGTCCGACAGCGCCAAAGGCAGCGCATATAAAATCTGGAAAGGCGGAGGCTGGATGGGAGACGTGGTATGCTGCGAACTTTCCTACCGAGGCAAATATGAAGCTAACGGTATGGGACCTGATACAGGTTTTCGTGTATGCCGTAACCCGTAATATTAAAATATTACGGGTTATAAATTTTCCGCCTGCTGCTTTATAACATAATTACCTATATATTTTTGCAGTTCCTCTATGTATTTCTTACCGATATCACTTACTATACCATGGTTTCTGGTAATGTAACCGATATTCATATTTACATCTATATCTAACGGTATTGCACAATAATCACTGCCGTTAAGCTCCTCACAGATTATTCCCGAACATAATGTATATGCATTTATACCAATCATCAAATTCAGCATGGTTGCTCTGTCACAGGCTTTTATTGTTTTTTTGTAATCATACGTACTTAAAATTTCCTCTGCAAAATAAAAAGAATTATTGTCACCCTGTTCAAAAGAAAGGCACGGATAATCCAAAAGTTCCTCCATAGTTATCTTATCTTTTGATGCCAGAGGATGGCCTTTCCACAAATATACATACCCTTTGCAACTGACCAGATGATGAAATTCCAGTTGATTTTCTTTCAGCAATTTGTTAATCACTTTTTCATTAAACTCATTTGTATATAAAATGCCTATCTCACTTTTTCCGTTTTTTACATCAGCTATAACATCGGCTGTCCTTGTTTCACGAATGGCAAACTCATATTCATTCATATCAAACTCTTTAACCGTATCAACAAACGCCTTTACCGCAAAAGAATAATGCTGGGTGGATACCCCGAACTTTTTCTTAATCTTCTTGCCTTCTATGTATTTCCCCTCAAGCAGTTCCATCTGGTTTAAAACCTGTCTTGCATATCCAAGGAATTCTTCTCCCTCCGGTGTGAGTATCACACCCTTATTGGTTCTGGTAAATATGGTAAGGTTTAATTCGGCTTCTAAATCTTTAATTGCACCGGAAAGGGTCGGCTGGGATATATACAGCCTTTTTGCCGCCTCATTCATAGAATTTGTATCGGCTACCGCAACTACATACCTTATCTGCTGTAAAGTCATTTTACTCCTCCTATAAAATTATGACACATCCTTGCTTAAAAATGAGATATTGTCATTATTCATACTTAATACCGGTATTATCAAACCTCTTACTTTCTTATTTACATAGCAAAAATTCTGTACTTGAATTTTAATCATTGTATTCTAATTTTAACGGTACTGCCTTATCAAATTTAAAAGCATAAAAATCATCCTTCATAATATAACCAAGTTGTAACTCACCCGATGACTGATCATAAAATGACAGGTATATTTTATCATTCACAATCTCTGATATTACAGCAAAATAATCGCTTTCTCCGATTTCAACTTTTGATTGTGATACTAAATCGTAATAATAATAATGATATCTGGAGCTATTATCATTGCGTTTATAACTATAATAAATAATACGATCTCCATCTGCAAAACAGCGCAGACTTTTATCAGCATTTTCCTCAATTAAAAGATTTTTTTCTTGTGTAAGCAAATCCAACGAATATATTCTGTTATAATCTCCGGAAGATTCCACAATAAACGCTTTACTTTCACTGTAATCTTCAAGTGAAATATTTTTGCCTTCAAAAATGACCGTTTCAGAATTGGTAGCTATGTCATAGCAATAAATTCTATAGTAGGTATGATTATTAATATAATCCTGGTCAATTGCCGCAATATCTTTCGTATAATCAATTTTTACATCTAAATACAGATATAAATAGTAGATCTTATTATCATATAAATAAGGATGAAGAATAGTAGCATCATAATCAGCTTTTTCAGGTACGTATACTACTTTCCGTTTATGCAAATTAATTATTGCTAATCCTGCTGACGGTTTTTCCAGTTCACCAACAGGTCCGACAGAATCATCATCATAAATAAATGAATTTCTGTAAGCATAAAGAAGATAATTATCCATATATACAGCAGCCGTATTATTCTGTAATTCTTTTAATTTGACAATTGCTTTCCTGTTTGTACTGTTTGTATCAGCTTTATATACAGTTAATGTACGGTCATTTTCTTCCTTCACATAGAAGAGTTTACCGTTATATATAGCAAGCCCTCTTAAATGAAAATCCTTATATGCATTACATGTAGAGTCTATATGTCTGCAATGGGGCTTATCGCATAACACTACAGCTTTCCCGCTTGATGCATCAACATATCTAAAAAATTTATCCATATTATAGGTAATTCCTTGATCAGTATAGGCAAAAATTGAATGCACCCTTACTTTTCCGGTCATTCTTATATCATTAACTTTTATGTAGTAAATAAAAACTACTATTATAACAATCAATATAGTTATTAAAGAAAATGATATATATATTATTTTTTTCTTACTCTTCATTTATAACCCCTTCCAAATCTGCATAATTTTAGAACACATTCCCCAATAAAAATGGGTTGAGAAGTACATAATCAAATCCGGATATTCCGAGCAAAGAAAAAAGTAACGGCAAAACAAGAACGCATATACATGCCACTAAAGTTAATATAACGCTTTTGAGCCTAACCGATAACCAAAAAATAATAAAGATTGTCAAAATAAGACCAATATATCTCATAACAGATATAAATATTAAATATTTTAAAATAGATATCTGCTTCGGAATCTCAGATAAATGTTCCATACTATATGCAGGTGCAGATAATGCTCTTACTCCGTAAGCCTGTAATACGTTATAAAAATAAGGAGCATACGTAGTAAAGTATATAACCGTCAAAATAATTACAGAAATCCCTAATTTACAAAGAAACGTATGCAATCTGCCTTTGTAACTTGCTTTTATTAAATTAATGCTTCCCGTTTGATATTCCACCGTATAAACATATACTATACAAACTATAGTCATTATTACCGACTGCAATGCAAGCTGAATATCCTTATATCTTCCACTACCTTCCCCTGTAAGTATTTTATAACCGGAATCATAAAGATATTGACTTCCATTTTTAGTTTTCAAATAATCCGTATGCATTTTAACTTCTTGTAAAGCTTTATATGGAGCCAAAATATTTTGATATGATTCCATAATGTATGGACTAATATCAGCCTCTTCCATCAATTGCATCATATTATTGTAAGCCTCTGATAACCTGGCTTCTTCCTCTTCAATATAACGAAGCTTATCTTCATTTACTTCTCCTTCTAATTCTAACATATATTGCTTATAATAAAAATCTTCCAGAGTGCTTAAGTTTTCAGATAGTGGCTTATATGTAACAAATGTTACTGCGGCATAAACCAATAAGAATAATAACGATTTTCCACCGATAAAAATCTTATAGCATTCATGCCAAAATAACCGGCTGCTTCTGTATCCGTATTTTAACTGTAACTTAGAACGAATATATTTTAACACTTCAGTTATGCGCGACGTATTATCAATAGTCTTTTGTCTACAGAATATTAAAACAGAGACAGTTACAGCTATAATTAATTTAGCAATTATAGTAATAAATGAAATAAGTATATAATTTATCGGCATATCAAAAAAATTTATATTTAAATAGCTTTTGAAAAAAGAATAGGTATTTAAAAAACTTATTATATTTAAATATTTAAATATGGAAAGATAACTTGATTGATCAATATTATAATAAGCTACAGCACTTACCGCTAAAAGTGAAACCAGTGTCAAATACAACTGTACGGCATCCTTTGCCAATACGGCAAAAAGGAAAGCAATCGATGTAAAAAGTATATAAATAATAAGTTTAGCTATCAGAAACATTATAAAATAATGCAAAATAGTTATATTTAAATTACTTCCCATATACCCGGAAACGGATTGAATCAAACGATTAAGACTTCCAAAGCCGTAAACATGATATGCTACAAAAAAATTAACACCATATAGTAATACTGTAATTATAAAACTACCCAAATATGCAGTTGCTAACTTTGCAATAACCAAAGGTTTTCTGCCTAAAAAAGTGGATTTTAATAAAATAAGCTGAGACATTTCTTTTTCTCTGGTAATCAGAGATGCAATAATCATAATTAATAAAACAACTGCCAACATATCTGTGCCAAAAAATTCTGTAGCCATCTTTATGCCGTTTGATGGCCCAAAATAAAGTTTATTGCCTTTTAGGTGATTAAAAGCTTCTGGTGTCTTTAAAATATTTCTATAACTGAACGAATCTTTTTCTTCGAATATAGGAAGCTGTGATAATGTTTCGGCTGCTTCATCAATTTTATTAAGGTAATCAGCATAACTCTCACATAGTGTAATTTCTGAAATAACATCGCGATATAGCCAATACTCTTTCCATATATCATCGGTATATTTTAAATAGCTGCCTGACTTATATATTTCTTCCAACTTTTTAAGTTCATCTTCATTAATATCCATTAACATTCCATTTTGACTGTTATATTGAAAAAGTATATCGTTTTCCATATAGGTAAGCTGCATCAGTATCTCTAGTGTCTTAAACTCATCTTGTAATATTTTCAAAGCTTCCTGATTCGATTTACCTTGAAGATCTACATATATATTTTTATAGTGCTTTGTGGAATAAAAATTATTTCTGGTAACCCTACTACTTTCGTTCACATAAAGCAAGATTCCGTTTAAACACATTGCCCCCAGAAGAATTAACCATATTGATTTTTTCCCAAATACCTTAATAAATTCATTTGCCAAGAGCCTCATCATAATACATCCTCATCAAAATAGTAAAGATATACGTCCTCTAGATTTGGTTTTGCCTCCCGATATTTATATTCAAAAGGCGGCTTTGTTGTAATAACTTTTATATAAGCATACTTATCGTCTTTAAAAATGTTACTTATACGATAATCCTTTGCTATATCTGTAACTCCATCATGGGCTGAAATAATCTCATATACCATATTGGACAATTTTTCACATAATACTTGAGGAGACCCAAAGTCTATCAAATTACCCTTATTGAGAAATAAAACTTCTTTAGCAATAAATTCAATATCAGATACAATATGAGTAGCCAAAATGACTATTTTTTCAAAGGATATTTTGGCAATTAAGTTTCGTATTCTAATCCTTTCTTTTGGATCTAGTCCGGCTGTCGGTTCATCCAATAAAAGAATCTTTGGGTTTCCGAGAAGTGCCTGTGCAATCAGTGCCCGTTGCTTCATCCCTCCCGAAAATGAACCCAAAGGTTTATTTGCATGTGCTTCCAAATTAACCAGGTGTAAAATCTGATCAATCTGTTCTTCAGCTTCCGATTTTGTCATTCCCTTAAGAGAAGCCATATAGTATAAAAACCTATTGAGAGTCATGTTATGATATAATCCTTGCTGCTGAGGCATATACCCTAAAATCTTGCGGAAATTTCTGCCTAATGTTTTTATATTTACTTCGTTAAAAAGAATCTCTCCGCTGCTTTCTTTTAAATTATCCGCTATAATGTTCATCAGGGTAGATTTGCCGGCACCGTTCGGCCCTAATAAACCATATACACCCTCTGTAAACCTGTAAGAAAAATCATTAAGAGCTTGTACTTTTCCGTACATTTTATTTAGATTTTTAATTTCTAATATCATATCGCTCTCCATACGAATTATTTTTCATTCAACTGCAAATTAACAGCATCAATCAATTCGTTAATGCCATTTTTTTTCAGTAGATTATTAGCATAATCCAGATCTTGTTCAATGTTATTCGATTTCCATAGTTCCAGATTATCCATGACAATTTCATTTATTTCACGAATTCTTGTACTAAATTCCTTATCATAAAAATTAAACCCAAGATAAGGGGATGCTGTTACATGGTATTTATAAAACTCCCTTTTATCTGTAATCTTGTCAGTTTTAAAAGATTCTCCCGGCATTGGATATGTATTTTCATAAATACCTAGCGTTAGCTGGTTTAACCAAGCATTACCACCGTCATCGCTTGTCGGATATGCAACATTGTTTTTTAATGTATAATCATATCCCTCTAAACCGTGTATTAAAAGATTTGCCAATTCTTGGTTTGTGTAGGATAATGCTAAAAGTTTAAAAGCATCATTTTGCTTTTTGGATCCTGCAGCTATCCCAGTACCGTTTAATCTTGTTCTGATATATGACGGCATTTCATATATTAAAATATTTTCATAATTAGAGGATATTCTGCTTTTATCTCCTATATATACAAAAAATTTGCCCTCTTTTAATTTCTTGTCAACAAGTTCAGTATATGTAGATGGTTTTTCCTCGTTACCAATAAGACAATAATCATCCTGAATATAATTTGCTTTATAATATTTATTAAGAACTAATAATAAATCTCTAAAATTATTATAATCATAAGGATTGTATGCAGCTTTTTCATTATGAGGCAAAATTAATCCATATCTGTAATCACATGCAATCAGATCCGTTAAACTCATGTCGGAAAGTTCTATAATAATTGGAACAAAATCATCACTCGACGGTAAATAATCCAAAAACTTCTCTAATTGCTCCAGTTTGCCGGTAAAATTACTTAACTCTTGCTCAGAAACATACTCTTTGTTAAAAGCAAATACAATTCCGTTATTTGTGCCTACACCATTTGGAACCATATAAATCGAATTCTCCACTTTAACCGAATCCCAAATCTTTGAATCATAAAGTTCCCACAAATCTTTCCCATCAGATGAAGTTAAATAATTATCCAGAGGTATATAATAACCTGATAAAATCCATTCCAAAATTAATTCTTTGTGTTTATTAGAATTAAAACCTGTAAATGCAATATCTAATGAGCCATATTTTTCTTCATATTTTTTAAGCTCATCATGATAATTATTGAAATCCAATGATATAAATTCTACATTAAAATCATATCCCATATTCACAAGTTTTTTATTAAATTCAGATAATGCCCTATCACTGATTTTATATAAATTCGGTACACCCCATTTTATTATATTGTCGGAATAAATAAGTTTGCCATGCCACTGTGTATCATTATCTACCTCTTTTGTTGTATTGTTCACTATATTTTGCAATAAATCATTCTGATTATTTTTTTTGCATGCCGTCAGAAAAATCGGAAGTATTAATAAAATACAAATTAAAAAATATTTGAATTTCATTGGAAATCTCTCCTCATCCGGTATTGCATATCCAATAAAATAAATTAGAAACGATATAGTATATAGAACATTTTACTAATGATATCTTATATCGTTTCTAAATATATATAATTATATCCAATTTTATACTATTAATCAACTTTAATATGCGTCATAAGTAGATGCTGACCAGGTTTGTCCCGACAAACTAGCCCAGTGGGATGCACTAATATAAACACTTCTGCAACTACTGGGAGCTGAGAAACTTACAGAACAATTGCTCTGGCCGCCTGCACTTTTTGTTTGTGTAGCTGTTTCTAATGTATTAATATTTACATATGCATATGTTGCATTAACTGATACACTACCTGACCATAACATATCTGTATATGCTATTCCTGAGGTCTGTGTAACTGAACTGTGTCCTATAACATCATGGCCATTCAATTGTCCTTTTTTAGTATCTGCAAATGCTATGCCTAAACTTGAGGCAAAAACTAAAATACCAGCAATTATAAGAGCTGATAATTTCTTTATTTTTTTCATGATATCCCTTTTATAATATATAGGCAATATTGAGATGCATAATAATAAAATTAATACACGATATCAGTAGTTTTTAATATTATTTGTTCTATATACTGTATTAATTTATTTTATGCAAATTCCCAATAATTACCTTGTATTGATTATATATATTATGTATGAAGATGTCAATATATGTTTTAATTTTACATTGTACAATTGCGTTCATATGTATTTTATATTTGGGTTTAACTGATATAACGAATGAAACATCATTGCGACATAAAATATAGAAGAAAAGTAAATCAAATTTCATTGCAAAATACCATTCAATGTCACAAAAAAACATTATCTTCATTTAAGTTAATATAATGTAATATTCTAAATAAATAAGGAATTATATAAAAAAATGCTTGAAAACAACCACAAAAACAATACGGTTGTTTTCAAGCATTCTTTGTCTACCTGACAGGAGGCATTACAATACTACTTTATACTATTATTTTAATTTTATAATGATTTATAGAAAATAATTTAACATGCTACTTTGATACTGCCTTAAATGCTTCCTCTAAATCCTCTATAATATCATCAATATGCTCGGTACCGATGGAAAGTCTGATGGTATTAGGTTTAATGCCCTGATCAAGCAATTCTTCTTCTGTTAATTGCGAATGAGTAGTTGATGCCGGATGGATAACAAGGGACTTAACATCAGCTACGTTGGCAAGCAGGGAGAAAAGTTCAAGGTTATCGATGAAATCCCTGGCTTTTTTAGCATCACCTTTAATTTCAAACGTGAAAATTGTTCCTCCGCCGTTAGGGAAATACTTTTTGTAAAGCTGCTGTTGAAGCGGATCTTCGGAAACGGAAGGATGATTTACTTTTTCTACCTGTTTATGATTTTTCAAATATTCTACGACTTTTAAAGCATTTTGTACATGTCTTTCTACCCTGAGCGACAGAGTTTCAAGCCCCTGCAGGAACAGGAATGAATGGAAAGGAGAAAGAGTAGCACCTGTATCACGCAGCAATATAGCCCTCATTTTTGTAATATATGCCGCCGGTCCTGCAGCCTTTGTAAAACTTATGCCATGGTAGCTGGGATTTGGAGCGGTAATGGATTCAAACTTTCCGCTGGCTTCCCAATCGAATTTTCCACTGTCTACAACAATTCCTCCGATAGTAGTGCCGTGGCCTCCGATAAACTTTGTAGCCGAATGAACTACGATATCTGCTCCATGTTCTATAGGCCTTACCAGATAAGGCGTTGCAAAAGTATTGTCTACAATCAGCGGTATTTTATGTTTATGAGCTATCTCGGCGAATTTTTCAATATCAACCACGTCAGAGTTGGGATTACCCAAAGTTTCTATAAAGATTGCTTTTGTGTTGTCTTTTATTGCCGCTTCAACTTCCTCATAATTAAAAGGATCAACAAAGGATGTTGTAATCCCGTATGCAGGAAGCGTATGGGCAAATAAATTATATGTTCCGCCATAAATATTTTTAGCCGAAACGATATGATCACCGTTTTGTGCCAGATTTTGAATTGCATATGTAACTGCTGCCGCACCGGAAGCAAGTGCAAGAGCTGCTATACCTCCTTCTAAGGCTGCTACTCTTCTTTCAAATACATCTTGAGTGGGATTCGTAAGCCTGCTGTATATATTTCCTGCATCCTGAAGGCTAAATCTGGCCGATGCATGGTCACAGTTTCTAAATACATACGAAGTTGTCTGATAAATAGGTACTGCCCTTGCGTCTGTAGCAGGATCGGGTTTCTCCTGTCCTACATGAAGTTGTAAAGTTTCAAATTTAAATTTCCTTTCGGAATATGATTTCTTGCTCATAACCAAACCTCCTTGACCTGATATCTATAATTTTATATGATTCAGTAATTGTTCCGGAATTTCTTTGTTATGTGTAGAATAACACTCAAGCTTGCTATTGTAAATTAGTAAATTTATATAATCAGTTATAGCCATTATCTATATCAAATCATAATATTAATTCTAACTACCTTCCAAAAAATATTGATTAAAGTCAGCCAAAAATGGTAGTTCATTATGAATTCATAAAAATTTTCCTGGACTATCAGATATATAGTACCCCTGTAATAATTTATACACATACCGGACGCTAAAATAATGCATGAATTATCAAAAAACTCAAATACAGAAAATTTGTCTAAAAAGATAATGCCAGAACCGTGATCTTAGAAAATGCGTTAATCAGGTTATAATGATTCATGTTATAAATATGTTGCAAACAATCCAAAACAGACCTGACAACAAGTTTAATATTTCCGGACATAGTTGGGGTGCAGTCGATTCACTTTAACAAATAATAAAAGTTAATTCATATTGAAATGATGTAATTGTAAATTCAAATTTTTTAAGAAAGCAAATCTGAATTTACAATTTTCTATGTCTGTAAAAATATTCCTCAAATTAACCGATTGACTTTTCAAAAAGATTTGATATACTTAGTAGTACTGGGGCATTAGCGCAGCGGGAGCGCACCACACTGGCAGTGTGGGGGTCAGGGGTTCAAATCCCCTATGCTCCATTTGTCATTTATAAAGTAAATTTAAATACTGTGGAGTCATAGCTCAGCTGGGACGAGCGTTCGCTTGACGTGCGAAAGGCCATGGGTTCGAGCCCCATTGACTCCATAAGTAAAAGGGCATGTTACAGATAATCATTGATTGCAGCATGCCCTTCTTCTATTTTAAGCCTGTATAAATCATACTAAACTTAATCATATCAATTTTATTGCCATAATGCATATAAAGATACATTTAAAACTAACCGCTAACAAAATATAACAGACAGTCATATGTAAAATAAAATGCTGTTTTCTGTTTTATTCGTTTCATTTTATTTTCTGAGATAATTATTTTTTAGCTCCTCTTTTTTATCTGAAATAAACTTCTTCTTTTGATTATCATCTAATGTTTCAGGTACCAGTATATATTCAAATTTAAAATTTATATGATCGCCATTGTCATCCATCATATCATGTACCAAATTCATGGCACATGAAAAATAGTCTTCATCATTAAAATTCTGATCTGATTTTGCTAATAAAAAGATATAATTTATATCTTTATTAAAAAAAATTATTATTTCATCAACTCTGATACATTTTTCTTCATTAGAAATATAGTAATACCATTCTTCATAAAATTCTGTTCTTCTAACTCTGGCCGGTAAATATACATATTGAGACATTATAATCCTCCTTTAATTTATTTAATTAGATTTACAGCTACATTCACCGGTTACCGGTGTAAATTCGTTTCCCACATTTTCAACAAATTCATCGTATCCAAATTTAACATAATTAATATTTTTAAAACCGTATATATACAGTAAATTAAAAGCTTTGGCTGCTCTGTTACCAGAATAGCAAATTAAATATATCTCCTTATTTTGATATTTCTTTTTCTTTAAATATGTAAGCATATATTCGCCATCATCATTGAAATGCCAATTAATTGCTTGTCCTATATGTGATTTTACATAATCTTCTTTTTTTCTCAAGTAATTTACCAAAATTTGATTATTAATTTTATTATTAATTGTTTCATAAATACTTATAATACTATGTTAACTTAGGCCCATGCCGGGCGTACTAAATGGAAAGGCCCATCCCTTGCGGGACGAGCCTTCCATTATCCCCATATACCTGTTGCCAACAAGGTGGCAATGCAGAAACTCTCGACATTAATTATTGATTTTTATGCTGATCCCCTGATAATATCAACAACTTTATCAGAAGGCAGTGGAACACAAAGCAAGAAACCTTGTCCTCCTTCACAGGAGTTGATTTGCAGATATTCTAATTGCTTCTCAGTTTCAATTCCTTCTGCAACAACCTTAAAATTTAAATCATGCGCCATCGCAAGAATGTTTTTTGTAATTGCAGTTTCTTCGTTGCCATTCGGAATTGATTTTATAAATGTTTTATCTATCTTTATAATATCAATTGGCAATTTTACCAAATGGATTAAGGATGAGTAACCTGTACCAAAATCATCCAGTGCAAACCTAATACCGTATTCTCTGAGCCTGTTTAAGCGCTCCATAGTCAAATCTATATTTGTGATAACCATTGTTTCAGTAATCTCAAATATAACCGTATTATAATCAACATTGATTGATTTTATTATTTCTTCAATACATCTGAAATTCTCTTCACTTTCAATAGTTTTGCTTGAAAGATTTATTGACAGTTCTATATGTCCTAAGCCGTTACTCTCCCATATCATTTTTTGATTTAATGCTTTTCGGATTACCAATCGATCAAGTTCAAATATCAGCCCGGTTTTTTCAGCTACCGGAATAAAAACATCAGGAGGTATTATGGTATTACTGTCAGGAGAAATCCATCTTACTAAAGCCTCTACACCGACTATTTTTCCGGTTTCCAGGTCATATTCCGGCTGATAGAACAGCGTAAACTCATTATTCTTTATAGCCTTTATAATTTTTTCACAATATCTGATCGGCGATAGCTTACGTTCTTATACCTCTTTTTATATAACCCGGATACCGATAAGACATTCATATAATCATGGTATCTTTCTGACTTTGTTGTTTTCTCCATATATTTTCTCTTTCATGAGGTAGTGTATTTGATGTCTAGTCGCTTTGTCCAATTATATAATAGTGGACAGGGCTTAAAAAAACCATGTCGTATTTGGAAAAATTTCATAAAAAATTTTCCAGATACGCCATGTTATTTTATATATATACATATTATAATAAAATTGCTTATAGAGGTTGTACAAAATACAACCCGATATAGCCGGCTATATAATAAGCATCCCCATAAACCAACAACTTTTTAAAAGGAGGAATTTATATGAAGAAATTTAAAAAATTACTTATTGTCAGTGGCTTGCTTATGGCTTTAGGCTTAGTTGTTCCTGTTGTAACAGGTAATGCAAAAGCAGATACTCAGGAAATAACAATTTGCAGTAATTTACCTCCTGCAGATTCTGTTGCATTCCCGTTATAATTTATAATAAATTTATATTATATTGAACTTGTAGATGCTTCCTTATAAATTGCTCCAAATAGGGATATTGCACAGCACATGATATATAATATGCTTGCTTTAACAAGTTAATACATTCTCTCTTGTTCTCCTTTGACAGTACTCCCTTATCTATTAACCGCTCCATGTTCCAGACATAATTATATAATAGATTAGGGAGTACACTGCTTATTTTATACTCCTTACATAATTTAAGCCTCTGTTTTATAACATCAATTGCCTTCTGATGGTCTCCCAGCAGGCCATACCATTTAGACAGGTTATTAAGGATAATAACCTGCATAGTAATTCTAAACTCCTCATCCATATAACTCTTCTTGATAGCGCTGTACGCTTCTTCCAGAATATTAATCCCCTTTTGATAATCCTGCTTTTCGGCATAAGCTGTAGATATATTGAGGATTATATTTGTTTCATTATAGGTTAGGGGCCAATTAACCAATGAAATATCCCCAAATTTAGGTATGGTTATACGGATTGCTTTTATAAGCTCTTCCAAAAACTCATCGGTGCTTATACGGCCCATTCTGTAATCAATTAAGCTTTTAGCCCGTATCATAAACTGTTTATCCAAATTCGTATTTCCGGGTTTTTTCATTATTTCTTCCAATATATATTCAGCCCTGTGATAATCATAAGACAAAATTGCTTCTTCAAATAACTGCATCTTTTCCAAAACCTTAAAATCGGAAACAGAAAGTATGGAATAAGCCCGATTTCTGACTCTTCCCATCCGCTCCATCAAAAGCTCGTATACATCCCGGCTGGGATTTTGCTTGCCGGTTTCAATACGCGATAAGGTCTCCACGGAACAGATATCTTCGCTTAATTGTTCCTGGGTTATTGATAAAGACTTTCTTGTCATCCGTATAATATCTCCTAACCGATATCTTCCCATTGGTACACCTCCCGCAAATGCTTGCGTATACTTTCAGCCTCCGATTTTTCTTCGCAAAAATCAAAAATATGATATGCCTGCAAATATAATTTCAGGCATTCTGTTTTCTTACCCTGTTCCCATTCTGAACTTCCGGTAAATTTTCTTTCCAACAATTGCGCTTTTATATAGAGAATTTCACCTATGTAATCCATCTTTTTGCTGCCCTTGTACATCTTGAGGGTAATATCACATATCTCCAAGGCCTTATCAATTTTATTATGTTTCATAAAAAATTTACCTGCTATAACGGCTACCTTAAGATAAATTTTTCGGTCATAAGCCATCTGTACGTGCCAATAGAGGTAGCCGATTATTTGATTAAGAATTCTTTCAGCCTTTTCATCCATCCCCAGGGCTATCATTCTCTGCAAAATTTCAAGAATAATATTTAATTCCGTTACACTTAAATAGTAATCTCTAATTTCATTGGTGTTAAAATCAGGAACCGTACAGGTTATGGCTTCCATCAGTAAATCAATGGTGGTTTTGGGCTCTTTACCTTCCAATTCATTAAGATATGCCCGGTTTACCATGATAAACTGCCTATGAGGTGAACCCTTGCCTATAGTCAGCTTGTCGTACTCATGAATTAGTTTTCTTGCCTTTTCTATATCTTTATCTTTAATCTTCTTTTTTATTTCTTCCCGGCATATATAGGCCTTATAGTCAAAATCTGTAAGTATCAGTTCAAAATGATGCGTAACCTTCCCTAACCGTTCCAAGAGCGTTTCTAAAATAAGAGCATCTACGTCTCTTTCCCCTGCTTCTATTCTGGACAGGGTGGATACAGAGCAAATGCCCTTGCATAACTTACTTTGTGAGATATGAAAAGATTCGCGGAAATACTGAATAGCCGTTCCGATATTATTATTTCGAACTTCCATATCTCTGTACATGATTTTCTCCTTCAAATAAAATTATTAATAAAATTCGTCAATATTTTTAAACTAAACGCCAAATTTTACCTATAAATTTTCCTTTTTGATAATATGTAAACAACATATTTTATAATCATAATTTATCAATTTTATATATTTCTTACAAATATATAACACCAAATAGTATAATATGTAACCAAAATACACCATGCAGCAAACTTATTTTTATATAATTATACATAATTTTAGATATTATGTAAAGTATTGTATGTACTGTTTGTTATTTTTTTGCTTTTTTATTTAAAATGCAATAAAAATATTAAATAGAATATATAAATTATAAAGGACACAGGTTTTACCAACCCACATGGATCTTACCTGTCGGTTTGGTTATACCTGTGTCCTTTGAAATTTTCGCTTATAAAAATTATTTTAGAAACATAGATGGAACAGAATTCTGTTGATATTTAACCTGTCATAATCCCATCTGTTTCTGCGCCACCTGAATCCTTCAATGCTGTTTCTGCCTATTGATACCGGATAAAACCAAAAATTATTGCCGTTAACCATCCATATATAGGTAAAACGATTTAAGCATCTTCCAAAATCCCTGGGGCGCCTGCGAAAATCTATTATCCTGCTGCCAAAAGGTCCACGAAAACCAGAAGGCTCTGAAAGCAATTGCTGTTCTTCACGGGGCAGTTGGGGTGTAAAATCGGGAGGAGATGAAGGTGGTTGAACACCGGGTCTTACCGGTCCTGGCCCAAATCCTGGTCCCATTCCCGGCGGCCTTTGCCCAGGTCCCATTCCCGGCTGCTGCCCTGTTCCGGTTCCAGGCCTTTGTCCGGGTCCCGGTCCCGGCTGCTGCCCTGTTCCTGTCCCGGGTCTTTGTCCGGGTCCCATTCCCGGTTGCTGTCCTGTTCCGGTTCCAGGTCTTTGCCCGGGTCCTGATCCCGGAGGAAATCCCGGAAAGACCTGCTCATATCTTATCGGTCCCTGCCCGGTTTTTTTATTATCCTGGTTATAATACAATGATTATACCTCTTTCTGCATCGATGTTCACATAATATTTTATGAACATAATGCCAAAAGGTGATGTATCTAAAATTCCTTTTTCCGATAGATTCGTACCGATAATGCATATGATATTCCAAGAACAACCAATAAAAACAATGGAACAATAATATAAACGTATTTTATTACTATTTCAATAAATGATATTAATTTCTCCGGTGGTGTCGGGTAAATCTCCTTAACTTTTCCAAATACATATGAGCCTAAAAGAAAGGGTACCATATATATGATTATTATATAGATTCTGGCTTTTATAATGCCGAATTTATTAATTACAGGAATAATTACGGAAAAGAAAAGGATTGCGGCCGCAATGATTGCAGCATTAATTACAATACCTTCAAAAATATTATCCTGTTTGCTAATATAATTAATTAATACAATCCATGCGCTGCTAATCATAAATCCGGTCAAAGATACTAAAAGCATAGACAGGTATTTCCCAAGTACTATTTTTTCTCTTGTAACAGGCATTGTAAGGGCATAATTATCCCAATTGGCATATTCGTCATAGGAGTAAGTACTTAAAAAATACATGGCAAATAATAAATTAAATACCCCTATAAAACTGCCCGGATTATCGGTCATAACAGAAATAAACCCATAAAAAATTAATAAAAGCAAGATTACTTTTACATTTTTAAATATATTAATTAAATCTTTAATAATTAAACCCTTCATGCCTTGGCCTCCTTACCTCTGCTGATAAAAAGCATAATTTCTTCTATAGATGTCCTCTCGGGAATAAATTCCCTGTTTCTTCTTCTAAACAAATCCACATTATTTATCATTACTTCAGCTCCAAAACTGTTTTCTCTGATTCCTACCACAAAGTTTCTGTCTATCTTTTTTACGTCTTCCTTCGGACACCTGATTACCCCATACTTGTAAACCAATTCATCCTTATTTTCACTGAAAACTATTTTCCCATCATGAATAAAAGTCACATAATCGGCAATTTTTTCAATATCACTTATAATATGGGAGGACAATAAGATGGTGTTATCCTCTTCCTGAATAAAATCAAGAAAAATATCCAAAATTTCGTCCCTTACCATAGGGTCCAACCCGCTTGTGGCTTCATCTAAAATCAATAATTTAGAATTATGGGATAGAGCTATTGCTATGGAAAGCTTCATTTTCATTCCGCGGGAATAATCCTTAAACTTTTTGTCATTTGGAAGCTGAAATTTTCTTAAATAATCACTAAAAACCTTCTGATCCCAATTCGGATAAATATTCTTCATTATTAAGGCTATATTATTTGCAGTCAAATTCTCATGCAAATTGCTTCCGTCAAAAACAACTCCTATCTGTGCTTTCAAGTCCATCGGCAGTTTTTTTGATGAATGCCCCCAAATACGAATTTCTCCGCTGTCTATACGAATTAAGTCTAAAATAGCTTTAATAGTGGTGGTCTTTCCTGCTCCGTTTTCACCCACAAATCCCATGATGGCGCCCTTAGGTACATTGAAGCTGATATTATCCAGAGTAAAATTATTATATCTTTTTGTTACATTTACCAATTCCAAGGCATTCATGCTATTCCTCCTCATAAATCATTCTGATTATGTCCTGTAATTCTTCCAGGCTTATTCCTCCGGCTTTGGCTCCTTCTACGGCTTTACTTAAGTGTTCCTCCACTATGCGAAGCTGTTCTTCTCTGACAAATTCCATATTCTTATCGGCTACAAAGCTGCCTTTTCCTACAATCGTGTAAATAAAACCGTCCCGTTCCAAATCCTCATATGCCCGTTTTGTGGTTATCACACTAATCCTCAATTCCTTTGCAAGCATCCGCATAGAAGGAAGCTGGTCACCCGGCTGAAGGTCTCCGCTTATAATCATTTGCTTGATTTGCGATGTAATTTGCTCATATATGGGCTTATCACTGGAATTACTAATTATAATATTCATCCCATTATTCTCACTTCCTGTTATATTGTATATATCGTTTATATACACTATAGCAATTAAACACATTATTGTCAATATATTTTAAAAATTTAAATAAATTTATATTTCTGCTAAGTAAAAATAACTCTATTTATAATAACTATTTATATGTTTTGACAGTAAACAGGCTGTATCAAACATAAATCAAATCTATAATTAAACAGGACGCCTATATATAAACCAATAACTAAATCCAATTCAAAAATAAATTTATAATAAAAAACACCTGTTGTAATACCGGCATTTTGTCAAGGCATATATCTTACATCCTTTCAAAAGCAAGTATCCAACAGGTGTATCTGTAATATTCCTTATATGATTTTTAATCTAAATTATAGCACATTTATATAATATCATGTATTATCTTAAGTCCAGGTAAGCTTTTACAAGCTTAAAAGTATTTTCTATGCCTTTTATATGAGTCCTTTCCATTCCATGTGAAGCATGAACTCCCTGGCCGATTAAAGCCCCTCTGATGTTATTTCCTCCGCCTAAAGCAGCCGATACATCCGATCCGTAATGAGGAAAAATATCGACCACATAATCTATATTGTTTTCCTTAGCAAGGGAAATAAGCTTTCCTGTCAATTCATAATCATACGGGCCGGATGAATCTTTTGCGCATATGGATACTTTATATTCAGATCCGTTTAAATCATCCCCTATGACACCCATATCTACAGCAATCAGTTCCGATATATCTTCCGGTATCCAACTGGCTCCGAAACCGACTTCCTCATAATTACTTATTAATATTTTAGTTCTTTTACCCGGAACCAGCTTATTTTCTGACATTTCTTTCAATACTCCCAAAAGAACTGCCACAGAAGCCTTATCGTCCAGATGTCTTGATTTTATAAAACCTTTTTCGGTATATTCAAATTCAGCATCAAAACTTATATAATCTCCGCTGTTTATGCCAAGAGCCAGGACATCTTCTTTACTGTTAACAATTTCATCTATACGGACAATCATGTTTTTTTCCGTCCGCTCCATTGTTCTGGCATCATCATGGTAGTGAACCGAGCAACTCTTTATGAGAATTGTCCCCGTATATACCCTGCCATCCCTGGTATGAATTTTGCAATAGCTGCCTTCTACACTGTGCATGGTGTAACCGCCTACCATAGTAAATTGTAACGTACCGTCACTGTTGATGGAACGGACCATAGCCCCCAGGGTATCTACATGGGCAGTCAAGCCTACGGTTTCATTGCTTCTGCCTTCTATCGTAATAATTAAGCCGCCCTTCTGATTTATTTCACAGGCATAGGCGAAACGCTCCGCTTCCCCTTTTACAAATTCTATTGCCTTTTTTGTAAAGCCTGAAGGGCTTGGTATGTTAACCAAAGTCTGTAAGGTTTTTATTATGTATTCTTTTGCTTCCATATAATTAATTTCTCCTTCCATATGTTTATGTCTTCCGTCAGTTATATCAATTTAAAGAATGAATTTGTCGCTTTCCATTATCAGAATATGGCTGTTTTACTCTTTTAATTATGTCTCCATATTACCACAGTTCGGGCACGATTTGTAATCCAAATCATAGGAATAATTACACCTTTTACATACTTTTTTGTTGCCGGATATTAATTTACTCAATTTTTCTTCCTGTCTTCTAGTCTTCCCAATATGTTTTCCTGATTAGATATTACAAAGCAACAGCTATAAATAAAATGCCAGATAAGACGCTGTTTATAAGCAACAACCAGCTAAATTGAAATTTAAAGAATATCGGTCCAAAAATTGAAATTAAATTTGCACTACCGCAGCTATAATCAGCAATTTAAACATATAAACCACCTCTTAATTTTAATGGCACTCATAAGTATTTCTTTTACCAATATACAATATCAAACCTAGTACTACAATATAATTTTTATTAAATTTACAGAAACGTTTATCATAAACCTATAAATTGTATGCTTATTTATAAGTTTTAAGGATACCGTTTTGCTTAAAAGGTATTTTTTTTCTGTTTTCAGCAATAATAACTGTTAAACATATTAAAAAACGGGGTGATTTTATGGGTGTTTCGCATAAAGGAGCCATATCACTGGGCTTATTATATATACCGGTCGGTCTTTATAATACCACCAGGGACAATGATATTCATTTTAATCAACTATGCAAAGATACTAGGGAAAGGGTCAAATACAAAAAGTATTGCCCCAGTTGCAATAAGGAAATTAAATCTGAAGATATAATTAAAGGATACGAATATGAGCCGGGCAAATATGTTATTATGACAGATGAAGAACTGGAGAAAATAAAGACCAAAAAAGACAAGACTATTCATATTATTCAGTTTGTAAACCTGCCCGAAATAGACCAGATTTATTATGAGAAAAACTATTATGCAATTCCGGAAACCGGAGCAGAAAAAGCCTTTGAGCTGCTTCGGACCGCCATGTTATCGGAAGGGAAGGTAGCTCTTGCAAAAACGGTTATAGGTACAAAGGAAAACCTCTTGGTATTATATCCCACGCAGGAAGGAATGATAGCAAAGACCTTATTCTATCATGACGAAATACTTCCTGTGCCTAAGCAAATTCCTAAAGTAGAATTAAACGAAGCGGAAATTACTATGGCTAAAACATTGATAAATTCACTTACAAAACCTTTTGATGCCACTGCATATAAGGATGAATATCAGGAACGGCTAAGAAATGCCATAATGCAAAAAATCAGGGGAGAAGATATTGTTGCCGCAGATACAGGTGAGCCGGGCAACGTTATTGACCTTATGGAGGCTCTGCAAAAAACTTTGGATATGCAAAAAAATAAAAAGAGTGATATAGCATAATGGACCTTTTTACGGAAAAAAATATAAAACCCATGCTGATTTCGGAAATGACAGAGCCGTTTAACGACCCTAACTGGATATATGAACTTAAATTTGACGGAATTAGATGTATAGCTTATCTTGATAAGGATACAGAACTAAGAAACAAAAGAAACTTACGGCTTCTTCCCAAATTTCCGGAACTTAGCGATATATTTAAAAATGTTAAATATCGCTGTATCCTTGACGGTGAACTTGTTATTTTAAAAAACGGATCCCCTGATTTTTTTGAAATTCAAAAAAGGGCCTTAACCTCCAACAATTTTAAAATTAAGCTTTCATCGGACAAATACCCTGCTTCTTTCGTAGCCTTTGATATTCTTTACCTGAAAGACAAAGAGCTTATCCATCTTCCCTTAACGGAGCGAAAAGTCATTTTGTCCGAAACTGTTACCGAATCTGCGAAACTTGCCGTAAGCAGATACATTCCGGAAAAAGGCATAGAATTATTCGAAATAGCAAAAGAAAGGAATCTGGAAGGTGTAATCGCAAAGAAAAAAGACAGCAAATATTACTTTGATAAACGGACAAAAGACTGGATTAAGTTCAAATTCCTGAAGGATATGGATTTTGTAGTCTGCGGCTATATAGAAAAGGAAAAAGGGATAACAAGCATAATTTTAGGCCAATACCGTGGAAATGAACTGATATACAAAGGCCATGTAACCATGGGAGTAAGGCATAAAGATTTATTAAAATGCGAAACCATGGCTTCCCCTCCTTTTGCCGAAGTTCCCCCCGGCAATGAAAATGCCGTTTGGCTTAAGCCAGAGCTTGTATGTGTGGTCCAGTTTATGCCTAATGAAAAGGGTATGCTACGCCAGCCGGTATTTAAAGGCTTTAGGGATGATAAAGAACCTTTGGAGTGTCAGGAAGATACATTAACATTAATAAATTAATATATTCACGCAAACACCTGCTGCATATTGTCACAGACAGGCTTCTTTTTTCCTGTCATTAACGGCAAACGTAGCAGGTATTCATTTATTTATACAAATGATTAAACTGATTATTTTTACTTGAAAAAAATATAACCTATAGTATAATATTAAAGATGTCAAATACTTACAATTATCACAAATTTATGCAAAGGAAGGTATATAAATTGCAGCATTCACAAATAAAATTAAAAGCCGCTTATATATTAGCAATTCTTGTATGTATCGCAGTAATACCGACAGCAGTCAATAAATTAGCAAAAAGTATTGTTATTGAAAACAATATTAAAATTGCATTAATTTTATCAAATAGTCTGGTCTTTTTGACTATAGGTCTTATATTTTTTTGCTTTTCAATTCTTATATTAAATTATTTGTGGACATATCAGGTTGGAAAGCTGTTTTCGCTCTACTTAATGATTATAAGCATTTGCATTTTATTGATAAATATGCCTTTACCTTATAAAACGATTTTGTTGCCGGTACATATAATGGCAGTTTCCAGTAATGTAATCTTATATAATTTAATAGGACGTCTTACATTTTTAAATCAAAAGAAAGTATATAAAATTTGCAGAGTAATATTAATCTTATTTACTCTTATACAGTTTGCTGCTTCCATATCAGGTTACGGAAACAGAAAATTTATTATTTATATAAAAAACTATTTTTTAACCGTAAATTATATTTTTACTGTTTTACTGATATTAATATATCTGATGGCATATTACAGGCAAATAACCCATTATACGAAAAAGCAATTCAAACTTTTGCTATTCGGATTAATATTAGGGATAATCGGCTTTTTATTATATTCCTTAACCCCTATAATAGCATTTATCAAAGTATCTCATAATCAGGAAATGCACCTTTATATAAATTCTGCCGAAGCCGCATCAGCCGTATTGCTGAACAGAGACGTCCAATCCGTTATTATGTTTACCGGTATCGTGGGCGTGATTATTTATATACTGATAAAACGGGAGTACCTGATAGAGATACATCGCGAGTTCTTACATATAATATCCGGTATTTTATATATGATTGTCATTAACATTCTGTTGTTTTACAGTTATAATCCACTGATTCCTGTTTTTTATTATCTGTTTAATATTGTAGTTGCGTTGCCGTTATTATTAATTTATATAAAATCAAAATCCGGCCAATCTGAAATTTATAATATGAATTTAATAAAAAGTTTAGAAGAAGAAAGGCAACGTATATCAACTTATCTGCATGATGAAGTATTGCAGGATCTTATAGCAATTTACCATAAAGATGAAAATAACCATCAACTGGCTTCTCTGATAAGTGATATACGAAATTTAAGTCATGATTTATATCCGATAATCGTAGAAGACCTCGGATTGGAGCAAAGCCTGGCTATGTTTATAGAAGATTTGACTATTGACCATAACATTGATATCGACTTTAAATATTTATTTCCTGCAGGGGTTATCCCCAATTATATAGCGGTGACTGTATACCGTACAGTAAAAGAACTGGTAATAAATGCTGTTAAACATGCCAACTGTGAAAAAATCACTGTTCAAATCAGCGAAGATCAAAACTTTATAAGTATTATGGTTGAGGATAACGGAAAAGGTTTTGTTATTAAAGAAAACTCAAAATTATTAAAAAGCCCTCATATGGGATTATATACAGTCAAAAAGCAAATCGAAAACCTGAAAGGGCAGTTCAGACTTCAATCCAATATTGGGAAAGGAACTAGATATGATATCAATATCCCGTTAACGGAAGGTTGGAGAAATTGATATGGAGAAAATCAGAATTATGATTGTTGATGACCATCAAATGTTTGCTTCAGGCGTTGCTGCACTGTTGGAAAAAGAAGAAGATTTTGAAATAATAGAAGTGCTTACCGATCCGTCAATCCTGTTTAATAAGATATCACAATTAAATCCCAACGTAATTTTAATGGATATACGTATGGGAAATTATAACGGAATAGACCTTACAAGTAAGATTAAGAAAGAATTTCCTCAAATAAAAATTATTCTTATGTCAGGGTTTAATATAAGCTGTCTTGCAAAAGACTGCGGAGCAGATGCTTTTGCTTCTAAAGAAGAATCTGTCTCTTCATTGGCACACACAATACGGAAAGTTTATATAGATAAAGCTGTTGTGTTTCCCAGTGAATCAATCAGCTTTAATCTCCTGACCAAAACCGAAATAACTGTACTGCAGTATATGAGTGAAGATCTGACCAGAAAAGAAATCGCACAGAAAATGTTTATTTCTGAAAAAACTGTAACTAACCATATAACGTCCATATTAAGAAAACTGAACACCCGGTCAAGAGTGGGTGCCATTATGAAAGCCGTGCAATTGGGACTGATTTCAAATAATATGACAACAGGAACTGATATCAAGCAATATGAATAATTGCTGCCTCACAATAAAAAAACAGATATAACCACCGGATTCATAAAAAACATACTACATGGGACTTGATAGCATGCTGTCTTGTATGACAACACCTACAGTCTACCTAAAATGCCCTGTGGTTATATCTGCATAACCTTTTTTAAATTAATTCTTTATCACAGGATTAAATATATTATCTTTTTTGCTTCTTATATTCCACAGTTTTACTGCCAGAAATCCTCCAAGGAAGGAAACAACAAAATTAAACAACGTATCCACTGCAACTCCCATAGGAGTTTGCTCAACCATTTGAACTTCCCATTCGGCATGCAGTTCCCCGTCTGCCTCTAATGAAGGAATGTGTTCCTCTCCCATAAAAGGTTTTGAATATATTACATCGTCTTCGTCAATAAGCCCCTGTTCTATCATATATTTCCTTGCCTGCTGATCAAGCCAGTCCCCTATATTTTCCTGGTTTAAACTGCCAAAAAAGTCTTTGTGCTTATTTTCAATTAATTCCCCTGTAGTCATACTTATGATAAATGTAAGAGCAGTTAATATCAGCGCATGAATAAAGCATGTTTTTATATTGGATTTTTCATTGAAATTTAGAGCAACTGCTATACCGAATAATACTATAGTAGGTATAATGAGATTTACTGTCAAAGTTGTAAGCATTGACATTTTCGATAAAGCAAAATATAAAATCAGAAAAATAATAAGTCTGAAAATAAGAAATATACCGTATACTACAATATTTCTTTTCTTTTCCATAACCATTACTCCTTTAAATATATTTTATAGTTAAAATCACATTATACATCCAGTGAAAATTAACTGACGTCATTAACGATTCAGTCTTTAAATAAAGCAAAGATGTTATTATGCTAAAAGGGACTCTGTAAATTATATTAATCCAGATTCCGTCAGTGGAATGAAATACAAGTGCAAATATAAAAGCACATATTAAAACGGAAAGCCATTTCTTATTAGTCAGCTTAAAAAGCTGAAAGTATATAATCCCTCTTACCAAAATCTCTTCAACCAAAGCTACAAAGAAATAATGTATAACATATACAAAAACATTTTTTTGATGTATGCCTTTATAAAAAAGGTAACTCATAAATATAATGACTGCAAAAATATTAAGTATTGTAATAAGAAAATGCTTATTTTTCTTTAGCCCGATACTTTTCGGTTTTTGTTTTTCTAATTTTGAATAAATAACAAGAGGAAATAATCCATATGATAAAATAATCGGCAAAGATTGCTGCAAAAGCACAATAGCATATATGTTTGATGTAGTCCTGCTGTTTACAAAAGTTAATGCTATAGTCACGGTTATTACCAGTATTACAGGTGGAAAAGTACAATATAAAGCTACTTTTATAAACTGATTTATTAAATTATCAAAAGCTTTGCTTTCCTTTTTTAACTGATAGCCGTCCTTTTTCATCTTATATCCATCTTTTCAAATTTTTTAATCGAAAGATAAATTAATACCAGTGATAACATAAAATACGCTCCACACAAGGCTGCTGCCAATGATGTAGAAATTTGGCTATAGGATAGCGCCGTAGCCAAATATGCCGGAACAAAATACTTTAGTGTAGGAAAAAACTGCAAGATTAAAAATACAGATGTCAAACCTATTCCCAACATTATAGTTGCCGTTGCCTTAAAATAAAAACTTAGCAGCAATACCACACCGGAAACAATAAACATCTGTACTATATATATCAAATCTTGCAGCATAAACTCCAATGATCTTAAAGTAAATCGGCCGCCTCCGATGGAAGTGTTTATAATAAACCCAAAATATAAAATGATACAAAACGCATAGAATATTAAATATGTCAACAGAACCAGGGTTGCAATAGTTAATATTTTTGCAACAAGTATCTTTTTTCTGCTGCCTACACGAACTGCAAGCAGTCTGATTTGGCCTTTTTCCAGCTCGTAAGCAAATATCTGTGCTGTCAATATGGCAAACAAAACTTCCAAAAGCCCGACCATAGTTAGCATATTCCAATTTACTGATGCAAAAATAATGAAGTCAAATTCACCCTGAACCATCATGTGCTTAGCATTTGTAACTATGGAAATGGTATAAAAGGCAGGAAGGATATAATTTATAAGTAATATATATGTGATTGGCCTTTTAAGCATTTTGACCAGTTCAACCTTATAAACCTGAAACAAAGACATAATTTTAATTCTCCTTTCCTGCATACTTTGTAAATTGCTGATCTACTATCATCCTGTAGTAATCACAGTTTCTATACAAATCCTCATGTACCCCTTCTCCTATCACCTTCCCCTTTTGTAAAACAATTATCTTGTCAGCATTAATAACGCTGGAAAGCCGATGAGCAATAACGATGGCCGTCCGCCCATTTAACAAATTATCAAGGGCATCCTGAACAATTCGTTCAGATTCTGAATCAAGATTAGCCGTTGCTTCATCCAATAAAATATACTGGGGATTTCTTAATAGGGCTCTGGCTATTGCGATACGCTGCTTTTGACCACCGGATAAAAGGCGTCCCTGCTCCCCTATGTAATATTCAAATTTTTCCGGTATACTGCTTACAAATTCCTCAAGATTTACAGCTTTTATCACAGACATTAATTCTTCTTCAGACACTTCCCTGGTAATACCATACAGAATATTATCCTTAAGAGTTCCGGTTATAATGGCATTGTCCTGTGATACATATCCAAATAATTTTCTCCATTCTGTAAGGGAAATCTCATTAATGTTTTTTTCTCCTATTAATATTTTGCCTTTTTGCGGATAGTAAAATCTTTCAATAAGAGAAATTACAGTTGTTTTTCCGGAACCGCTTTCTCCTACAATTGCTGTTTTTTTGCCTTTTTCTATGACACAACTGAAATCCTCCAGTATAACGTCTGAATTGTTATAGGAAAAACTTACATTATCAAATATAATATTATCGCAAATAAGATTGTTTTCCCCTAGACTGAGTTCTTCTCCGACAATACTGCTTATTCTCAACAGTTCTTTTGTCGTACCTTTAACAGCTTCTTTTTCCATAATAAAGCTACCAATTGATTGAACAGGCTCTATTATCTGAAAGAAATATAATATAAAAGCCACCAAAGATCCCGGTGTAATATACCCCCGGCTCGTTCTGTACGTTCCTATTCCTATAACACTAATAACCAAAATTGTTATAATAGCCCCCATTATAGGATCCAGTACAGCCTGGATTTTAGCTGCATAGATTCCGAATTTACACATACCTTCAATTTTTGTAAATCCACGGTTTGCTTCAAATTGTTCAGCATTATAAGCTTTTATTAATCTGTTCTGTGAAAGAATTTCCGTAAAAAAGCCGTTCATGTCAGCTAAAAGCTCCTGTATCTTTTCCGTCAAATAAAGTACACGGTTTGATATAGGTTTAATCGTGAAAATTATTAGCGGTGTCAGGCATATAAAGACTAATGTAAGAACATGGTCCAGAAAAAACATAATTACTATTGAACATAAAATAGTTATCACACCTATAATCATTCCAGGTAATTCTCTGGAAACAAAGCTGGTAATAATAGATGAATCGCTAATTATTCGGCTGGATAATTCACCGGAATGCGTATTATCAAATTCCTCCACCTTGAATTTCAATACATTATCCCATGTTCTTCTTCGTATGTCACGGACCATTCTGTGTCCTGAAACAGAAAAAACATATTTTGATATAGTTTCTAATATTAGTGAAGCCAACACTACTGCAAGCGTTTTTATAATCTGAATTGTACGCATACTAAGCATATTGTTTATTATATCCTGCACAATAAGCGGCAGCCATAACGATAAAACTGTTGACAATAAGAGAGATATGCTGCCGATTATAAACCAATATTTATATGGCCCAAAATACGGCAAAAGTGACTTAATTACAGATTTACTCTTATGTTCCACAACTTTCTACCTCTTTTTTATTTTTTATACACGAAAGAATATTATCAATAGCCATATCAAAAAAATGATATGATAATCTGCAGTAACTGTCCTTATGGCAAATATCACCGTACTTATAATACGCTCTTGCCCTGCAGCCTCCCGCACAAAAATACTTATAACTGCAGTCGCTGCATTCCTTTATATCTTCAACTGTAAAATTGGAAAGCCTATCAATAACAGGATTGTTGTAAAACATATCTTTTAATGAAGTATTGAAAATATTTCCTATATAAAATTTATCTGAATGGAGCATATGGCATGGATAAACATTTCCGTTAGCCGCTACGCTGATTACAGTATATCCTGTACCACAGCTCATCCCTGCTTCCAAAGATACTCCAATCGGTGTATCATTTACAGGTACGCCATAATTCATCATATTTTCGGCTAGTATCTCCAACTGGTGATCCTTCAGCAAATAATCCTTTAACACCGAAGTTTCACATGCCGATAAGATACTGAAATTAATAGGTACTTCAAGCCTTTCGGATAATTCAAAATAATTATTGATATCATTGTAATTTTTACTGTGCAGAGTAGGAAGAATACTGACTTCTATTCCGCTTTTTTTAATTTCCTTTACAGTATTAATTATTTTATTAAAAATCCCTTCATCTCTTATAAATGTCGGTTGGATCTCACTGTAACCGTCTACCGAAACAGTTATTTCGTCAATTATACCCTTGTATATGGAATAATCCACTTTAACGGTACCATTGGTTATAACCGATAAATGCTTTATATTTGACAGATTACTTCTTGCGTAATACAAAAGATCGTATAAATCCCTGCGTAAAAAGGGCTCTCCTCCTGAGATAACAACATTACTGATTTGTGCTCTGTCAAGCTCAAACAAAGCTTTCTTTAAATTATCCAGAGTCGGTTCTATACCTGAATTCCGGTCACCGTCATAGGAATAACATCCCAAACAATGCAGATTGCAGTAGTTTGTGATATGCAAATATGCACTTACAATATTTAAACCGTGATGCTTTGAGTTGTCATAAGGCTCTTCAGATATAAAATCCAAATCCAATAATGACCTGATTAGTTCTTTATCTTCGGTATTTTTTGGGTAGATATCCTTCCCCTCCGTTATCTCATTCCAAAATTTATATCCTTTTTCATCCAACCCAACCACAGAACGGTTCTCTACATTACATAATATATAAATTCCTTTAACATTTACGGTTTTACACATATCATTAACATAGTATCTCATCTGCATCTTCCTCTATTTCAAATCTTTTTTGTCGAAAAATCGCATAGCGAAAAACATTATTAAAATAATATATATGGCAAATAAAAATACCCTTAATATTAATTCATAAAAATTCATGCCTTTTTCCATGATGTAACCGGCACAACTTTCGGGTACCAGTCTTTCAAAAGAATTAAAGAAGTCCAAATATTTTGATATGATCCATAAAATATAGGATATTGCGAAACTGGCGAAGGTCTTCATCCTTACACCAAGCAATAAAGTTACCGATGATGCCAATGCCAAATCTATGTAAGAGAATAAAAACATTCCCAAATATTTTCCGATATCATCTGAAAGGAAAATCCCGTTTCCGTACTTACTTTTTGCTACAAAAGCAAAATACAGTATCACAGATGTGCAGATAAATGTAAAAAGGAAAATCAGGTAGATAATCAATAACGAAATATATTTTGCCAGTATCATCTTTTTTCTGCTACATATTCTTTTCACATATAAAAGTATCTGCCCGTGTTCTATTTCACTGGCCAATAAAATACTTGATATTACTATAGCAATCAGATAGGTTATATAAGTTTCCTGAGAATACATAGTAGCGGCAAATTCAAAAACACTCATACCACTGTCCGAAATAACATCAATGCTTTCGCTTCCCGTGCTGTATAAAAATGATGCACCTGCATACATACTTACGGCAAACACAACAGGGCCTATTAACGTAATAATAAGCAAATATGTAATTTTTTTGCTTATTAATTTGTATAGCTCAAGTTTTAATAATGTTTTTAACTTCATAGCATACCTCTTTATTCGTCAGTACTTATCTGTTCTTTAAACAATTTAATCAGTGAATTTTCTATAATATCTATATAATTTATCTGATAACTTCTTTCATGAAGCAAATTCATTACTTCATTTAGTGAGTCTGAATTATAGTCAACCGTAATGCTGTCTTTATTATCCGAAATCATGTATTTTTGAAACTCAGGAATATCTTCATCCCTTAAATTACTTATTAATGTAATACAATATTTTTTCCCTGTATTTGCTAATTGCGCGTACGACCCGGAATATTTGATAATACCGTTATCTATTACAATAATATCGTCAGAAATTTCGGCCACTTCCGATAACTGATGGCTAGAAAATATAATAGAAACTTTTTTCTCTGAACAGAGATTCAGTAATTTTTCCTTTACCAGCTCTATACCCAGCGGATCCAATCCTACAAATGGCTCATCCAATATAAGAAGTTGGGGTTCCGCTATTAAAGCCTGAGAAAGAGCCAGTCTTTGCTTCATTCCAAAAGAAAAGGATTTGACTTTATCTTTTGCATTATTTTCGAGGCCCACAAATTTCAATAAGTCCATAATTTCTTCGTCCATGTTTGCTAAATCCTTATTTGGAGTTGCCATCATAAGGAGCTTTAGATTCATGTATGCGGACAAATCCTCATGAAACACCGTATCAACCAATACTCCTATTGTTGACATTTCCAACGGATCACTAAAGTTAATCGGTTTGCCTTTGTATATAATCTCTCCGTCATAATTTTTAAATAAACCGATAATTGTTTTTATCAACGTAGTTTTTCCTGCACCGTTTTTACCGAGCAAACCGACTATTTTACCGTATTCAATTGAAAAATTTATATTTTTTAATGCAACAAAATTGCCGTACGCTTTATACAGATTACGTACTTCCAATATCTTTTCCAATCATCTCACCTGTTTCATATCAAATATTTGGGGGAATGTTAAAATACATCCCCCCCTGTTTGTATTAATTAATAAATTAATACAAGATTACCCTTAGAATCATAATACGCTCTTCCGATAGCGTAACAAATCTTGGCATTACCAACACCGGTGCATGCCTTCTTAGCATTGGATTTTGATAAAGATCTGAATAACACTTTTATCCTTCCTATCTTTATGTAATTATTTGGAGTAAAACTCCTGGCATAATTATTGCATTTTTCCGTTTTTATTCAATAGGAGCAACGCGCAAATTTTTTGCTCAAAAGTCCTATTGCTAGATAGTTATTATTATCTAACAGCGCAATAATAAAAAAATGTCATTGCCATTATCAAAGAATGATCCAAGACCTTCAGTTGCCGCAGAAGATATTGCGGAAGCTGATCCGCCGCCTTCGATATTTGTTGACGGTGAATTGTATACCTTTTTTGATACGGAAAAAGGAAGCAGAATGAATGTTGATGAACTGGAATATTTGGGAAGTGTAATAGCCGTTACAGACAAAGAGAAATTGTCAAATGCCGCAAATGGGGAGAAGAAGGCCGCTTATTAATACGGTCCTTCTTCTCCCCATTACTAAATAAGGGTGTTTTATGCCTTGATTTGCTTTAAACCTATAATTATCTGAAGTATTCAACTCCCGACTCAAATATATGCTGGTTTTGGTTTCCGCTTATATTGATAGCTACAAAATCTCCTATTCTTTCGGAGTGAGTCATCTTGCCGAGAACCCTGCCGTCAGGGCTTATAATTCCCTCGATAGCGTAATAAGATCCGTTGGGATTGTATTCGTCATCGGTGGTCGGATTTCCGTTTATGTCAACATATTGGGTAGCCACCTGACCGTTTTTGAATAACTTTTCTATCCACTCTTTGCTTGCTACAAAACGTCCCTCCCCATGGGATGAAGGTATTGAATATATGCCTCCAAGCTCTGCTTTCATTAACCACGGAGAAGCTTTGCTTACAACCTTTGTATAAACAGTTTTGGATACATGGCGCCCGATTTTGTTGGTTATCAGGGTCGGCGAATCTTCATCCTGCGGCCTTATCTCACCGTAAGGTACCAATCCCAGCTTTATCAGTATCTGAAAACCGTTACATATGCCCAGGGCCAGGCCGTCCCGGTTATATAACAAGTCATTTACCGCTTCTCTTATAATTTCATTTCTGAAAATGGTGGCTGCAAATTTACCTGAGCCGTCCGGTTCGTCACCTGCCGAAAATCCGCCGGCAAACATTATTATCTGGGCTTTTCTTATGGCTTTTTCATAGTTCTTTACAGATTCTCTTATATCGTCCGCATTCATGTTTGCAAAAACGACCGTCTCCACTTCGGCTCCCGCCGCCTCAAAAGCCTTCATGGTATCATACTCACAGTTGGTACCGGGAAATACAGGAATAAATACCCTCGGTTTTGCCACCTTGTTCTTAGCCACATAAACTTTTCCCGCATCAAAAAGTTTGGTTTCAAAGGTTTTCACATTTCTTTCCGTACGGGTAGGATATACACCCTCCAAAGTTTTACTCCAGGCCGAATAAGCCTCATCAAGGGTAATAGTTTCATCACCATATTTTAATGCTTCATCTGCTGTAACTTCGCCTATTACATCATAGTCTTCCGCTATAAATCCGTATTCGGGCAACAACGATACGTCCTTGGCTTTCATCTCTGCTATGATACTTCCGTAATCCGGAAGGAAAAGCTCTTTTTCGTCAAGAGAAGCATATAAATTCACTCCCAGCTTATTGCCGAAAGCCATCTTGCTTACTGCTTCAGCTATTCCTCCAAAGCTTACGGCAAATGCTGATACTATTTTTTTATCCTTCATCAGTTTATGTAAATTGCCGTACAAGGATTTAACCTGTTCGTATACCGGCAAATCATAGGCGTCTTTTTTAATGTTGAATTTTACAATCTTATTTCCCGGGTATTTAAACTCAGTTGTTACGATATCCCCGGCCAGGGCCATATTAACCGCAAAGGATACCAGGGTAGGCGGAACATCTATATCATTGAAAGTTCCTGACATGCTGTCTTTACCGCCTATGGATGGTAGCCCAAGTTTTATTTGTGCATCGTAAGCCCCAAGCAGAGCAGCTAGAGGTTCTCCCCAACGCTTCGGATCGGTTCCAAGCCTTCTGAAATATTCCTGGAAGGTAAAGCGAATCTTTGAATAATCTCCACCCGAAGCCACTATTTTTGCCACGGAAGATATTACCGCATACACAGCCCCATGAAAAGGTGACCAACTGGAAAGGTAAGGATCAAAACCATAGCTCATCATGGATACGCTGTCGCATTTTCCTTTCAGCACTGGCAGCTTTGCCACCATGGTCTGTATGGGAGTCCTCTGGTATTTTCCTCCGTATGGCATGGTAACTGTAGAAGCTCCTATGGAGCTGTCAAACATTTCTACCAGGCCTTTTTTGGAGCATATGTTAAGATCGGCCAAAGCTTTTAACCATTTATCTTTTATGCTTATATTTTCGTGAATAAAAGGTAAAGCTCCCAGTTTAAAATAATTATTATCTTTGTCAGGAACGGTTACAAAAGCATCCGCTTCCTGATGGGCCCCGTTGGTATTTAAAAATTCCCTGGAAATATTTACAATCTTTTTGCCTCTCCATTCCATAATCAGCCTTCCGGTATCGGTAACCTCAGCCACCGCCACAGCTTCCAGGTTTTCTTCTTCGGCATATGACATAAATTTACCGACATCTTCGGGACTTACTACAACAGCCATCCTTTCCTGGGATTCTGAAATTGCCAGTTCGGTTCCGTCAAGGCCCGCATATTTTTTAGGTACCTTATCCAAATATATATGCAGTCCGTCAGCCAGCTCTCCTATTGCCACTGATACACCGCCGGCTCCGAAATCATTGCATTTTTTTATAAGAAGGCAGACTTCAGGCCTTCTGAACAATCTTTGTATCTTACGTTCGGTAGGAGGATTTCCTTTTTGTACTTCAGCCCCGCAGGTATCTATGGATTTTGTTGTATGAATTTTCGAAGAGCCTGTAGCACCTCCGATACCGTCTCTTCCGGTTCTTCCTCCCAGAAGTATAATAATATCCCCCGGTTCGCATTTTTCACGCTTGACATATTTTCTGGGGGCTGCTCCCATAACAGCTCCGATCTCCAGCCTTTTAGCCACATAACCGGGATGATAAACCTCATCCACCAGGCCTGTCGCAAGCCCGATCTGATTTCCGTATGAACTGTATCCTTTTGCCGCCTCGGTACATATTTTTCTTTGAGGGAGCTTACCCTTCATAGTAGCTTCTATAGGTTGGGTAGGATCGGCAGCTCCGGTGACCCTCATAGCCTGATAGACATAGCCTCTGCCCGATAAGGGGTCCCGGATGGCACCGCCAAGGCAAGTGGCGGCACCTCCGAAAGGTTCAATCTCGGTAGGATGGTTATGTGTTTCGTTCTTAAAGAATACAAGCCACTCTTCCGTCTTACCGTCTATTTCCACAGGAACAATTATTGAGCAGGCATTGATTTCCTCGGATACTTCCATGTCATCCAGCATGCCGTCGGCTTTAAGTTTCTTCATAGCCAAAGTAGCTATATCCATAAGGGAGATGTATTTATCATCCCTGCCTTTATAAAACTTTTCCCTGTCATTGGTATAACAGAAAAATGCAGCCTTTATCGGTTCTGTATAATACCCTTCTTCAAACTTAATGTCCTTAAGTTCCGTTAAGAAGGTAGTATGTCTGCAATGGTCGGACCAATAAGTATCAAGTACGCGGATTTCGGTTATATACGGATCTCTTTTTTCCGTATCCCTGAAATAATTCTGAATATGGCGAAGGTCAGCCAAAGTCATTGCCAGATTAAGGGAATCGTACAGTTTTTTCAGATCTTCATCGTTCATATTTATAAAACCCGAAAGTATTTCTACATCCTCAGGTTCTTCAAATTTTGCAACCAGGGTATCGGGTTTTTCTTCGTCCGTTTCTCTGGAATCTACCGGATTAATACAATAAGCCTTTATTTTTTGAAATTCTTCATCGGAAATATCTCCGGATAAAACGTATGTAGTAGCCGAACGGATTACAGGTTCTTCGTTTTCATTAAGAAGCTTTAAACATTGCTCCGCGGAATCCGCCCTTTGGTCAAACTGTCCGGGAAGATATTCTACCGAAAATATTCTGTCACCCGGGTTTATAGGAAGATATTCTTCAAATAAAATATCAACAGGCGGTTCCATAAAAACCGTATTCAATGCCTTTTCGTATGTATCATCACTTACATTATCTATCATATATCTGTTAAGTACTCTGACTGATTTCAGCCCTTTTATCCCCAAATAGTTCTTTAACTCCACTTCCAGTTCTTTTGCACGGACAGCATAGGGTTCTTTCTTTTCTACATAAATTCTTCTTACGCTGCTCATTAACAATCTCCTGTTCCTTATGATATATGTTATTTATGATAATTTTTAAATTATTCATGTATAATTGTCCATCATTTTCTTGCATTATAACATAAGTTGTCTTATAATTAAAATTAATATATGTAAATGCTTTTATTAGGGATTCTAATATATGTAAACTAATATAGTCGGTGGCCTTGCCCGCTTGCAGGTGTTTAGGCTTAATTTCCACTAATTATAACAAAGGAGGAACTGTTTTGGATATAAATTACGAACTGTATAAAGTATTTTATTATGTGGCAAAAAGCCTAAGTTTTTCTGAAGCTGCTGAAGCTTTGTTTATATCTCAGTCGGCGGTCAGCCAGTCCATTAAAACCTTGGAAAAAAGGTTAAATCAGCAGTTATTTATCCGCAGTACCAAACGGGTGGCTCTTACCAAAGAAGGGGAATTACTGCTTAAGCATATTGAGCCTGCGGTAAATTTAATTACCCGCGGTGAAAATCAGCTTTGTGCCGACCCCAAAGTCGGCGTTCAGTTAAGAATCGGTGCCAGTGATACAATATGCAGATATTATCTTGTCCCTTATCTAAACCGGTTCCACAGAGAATTCCCCAATATCCATATAAAAGTATCCAACGGTACCTCTATGCAGTGCGCAAGGATGCTTGAACGCAACGAAGTAGACGTTATTGTTACAAACTCGCCTAACCCTGCCCTGAATGATATGATGGATATTATTCCTGTTAAGGAATTTCGTGATGTATTTATTGCAAAAAAGGATGTTTTTCCTCTGCATGACCGTCCAGTAAGCTTTCAGGAACTTCAAAAATACCCGATATTGATGCTGGAAAAAAGGGCTACCACCAGTATATTCCTGCATAATTTATTCCTGGAGCATTCCCTTGATCTGGTTCCTGCCATTGAACTTGCAAGTAATGACCTTTTGATAGACCTTGCAAAAATAGGACTCGGTATCGCCTTTGTACCCGATTTTTGCATCAATGACCTGGGAGATCTGGCTATAATCGAAACCGAACAGGAACTTCCTACAAGAAAGCTTGTCGCAGCTTACAATCTGGATTTACCTTTATCCGAAGGTGCCAGGTATTTTATCGATTGTCTGGCAAGTGATTATAAAGAATAGTATAATATGTAATTTTACTTTATTAATAAAAGAAGCATCATTATAAGAAAGCAGAGAATGAAATCTGTCTTTATAATGATGCTTTTTATAATATAAATTTAAAATGCTTTATTTTACTATGCTTTATTGATTTAATTAACAGATGTATGGCTTGTTCATTATTAATCTTTTGCCAGTTCATTCAGTCTGCTGTTGATAACTTTATTATAATTGATTACTTTTCTCTCGTACTCTTCGGACATGTATTTTGAAGTAATCAAAAAATCAGCAGTTGCCCTGTTATTTGCTATCGGTATATCGTACACGGCAGCAATTCTAAGTAATGCTTTAACGTCAGGATCATGGGGCTGGGCTGCAAGCGGGTCCCAGAAGAATATGACAAAATCGATATTCCCTTCAACAATTCTTGATCCTATCTGCTGATCTCCCCCCAGAGGGCCGCTGTTGTAAGCCTTAACCGGAAGATCCGTTTTTTCCGAAATCAGTCTGGCTGTGGTTCCGGTTCCGCTAAGAAAATGATTTCTCAATATCTCTTTATTTGCCTCAACCCATTCAATCATTTCCTGCTTTTTGCTGTCATGGGCTATCAGGGCTATATGTTTTTGCTTTCCGATTGTAAATTTAATATATTCATCCTGCAACATAACTCAATTCCTCTCTCTTGTCTTATTCAGAATCTTTTGTTAATTCATATGCTTTTATATACAACTATAATAATGTATACGGTATTTAATTTCAAGTTCATTTAAATTATACAATTCATTATTAATTATATTTAATATTTATGTAATACTAAAGATAAGTTTGTAAATGCCTCCGCTTTAAATAAAGCAGAGGCATTTTTTATATTCATTGCGAATTTTTATTAGTTTAATTAAATACCTATTTAAATTTTCATAACTTAATATGCTGTCCATCCTCCGTCGGCTGTAATTACCGCCCCGTTTACAAAACTTGAATCATCCGATGCCAAAAATACGGCTATATGTGCTATTTCATCCGCTTGTGCAAATCTTGGATTATTGGCAGAGCCGGACATAGCCCGTTCTTTACCGAACTTGTCCGGATTATCCATAGTAGTTTGTATATTGGTTATTACCCCGCCCGGTGCTATGGCATTGCAGCGTATTCCCAGGTTTGCATATTGAAATCCGATGTTTTTAGTAAGACCTATCAATGCATGTTTTGATGCAGTATAGGCTGCTCCGGCACGGGAACCGAATAACCCTCCTATGGAAGCATTATTTATTATTATACCTTTTCCGTTTTTCAAGAAAATAGGCATACATTTTCTTATTAACCTCATTGGCCCTGTAGTGTTTATACCGATAACCTTATCCCACAGTTCATCGGAAAGCTCGGCTACCGGAACAAAGTTATCCATAATACCAGCATTGTTAACGAGTATATCAACAGTTGAATAAGTTTTTACCGTTAGATCCACCAGATTGTCCGTATCTTCCTTCTTTGCCACATCTGCTGTAATGCCCAATGCCTCTCCGTTTTCTGATTTTATCTGTGCTACCACTTCATCAAGTGCCGGCTGATTTATATCGGAAAGTACTACTTTCGCCCCTTCTTTCGCAAAACGAATGGCTATTGCTTTACCCATTCCCGAAGCGGCACCGGTTACTATCGCAACTTTGTCTTTTAGTTTCATTAATCTTCCTCCTTTCAGTGAAGGTTTATGATACTTTGGTTTATACTACCATGATATTTTATTTATGTCAATTATATATTATAAAATTATATTGTATTAAATATATTCTGGCTTTATTAACCTTTTGTATATCTTTAACTAAAGATATTATTTTTTATTGCCGCTACAAATATACTAACCTCTGCATTTATTAAATACGAAACTTAATCATATTAAACTCTATGCCTTCTCTGAATATATATGAAAATTATTAAAATATATAAGTTAACTATAAGAAAAAGAAAACGGGCAGAAAAAGATATTACATAAAATCATGAGATTTCTAAACCAGTCAGTTTTTTTCTTTTACTTATGACAAAAAGACGCGTGGCATTCTGGCTTTAACAGCTATCCTGCAACGCGTCTTTCTTATTAAAATATTTTACTTTTTCATATTTCTATTTTTTCAGGCTCTCCAGTCTGTCCATAACCTGTTTCATCATATCTGTATATTTCTCAAGTTTAGCCCTTTCTTCCGCAACTTTGCTTTCAGGAGCCTTGGATATGAAGTTTGGATTGGAAAGCATTCCGTTAACCCTCTTTAACTCCTGCTCTAAGCGTTCCTTTTCTTTTTCCAGGCGCTCTATTTCTTTGTCTATATCTACCAGATCTTCAAACGGGATGTAGATTGTTCCTCCTCGAATAACGGTTGATACCGCATCTTCTCCGATACCCGATTTATCATCCTGAACCAAAACTTCGCTTGCCATACCTAATGCGGCAAAGAAGGCTTTGCTCTCGGTAAATATTTCTTTTACCCTTTCGTTATCGGAGACTACAATCACTTTTGCCTTTCTGCTTGGCGGAACATTCATCTGGGATCTTACGTTACGGATACCTTTTACGGCTTCCTTTATAAGCTCGATACTTTCCGCATCTTTTTCAAACTCCCAGTCGGGATTGTATTCGGGCCATGAGGATATCATGATTGAATCTTTTTCTTTAAGCCCGGTCATCTCCTGTAGAGTGCAGAATATTTCCTCTGTTACGAAAGGCATATAAGGATGAAGCAGTTTTAAGGATACGGTCAGCACATGTTGCAAAGTCCAAAGGGCTGCTGTCTTGGTTTCATCCTGGTCGTTATAGAGTCTGGGCTTAACCATCTCAATATACCAGTCGCAGAATTCCTCCCAGATAAAATCATAAATTTTCTGAGCTGCGATACCGATTTCAAAGGTTTCAAGATTATCGGTTACCTCTTTTACAAGCTTGTTGGCCTTTGATAAAATCCAGCGGTCTGCCGGAGTCAGTAAATTCTCATCAATAGTCTTGGTTAACTCGGCTTTTTCAAGATTCATCATTATGAACCTAGAAGCATTCCATACCTTATTGGCGAAATTTCTGCTTGCTTCAACTCTCTCCCAGTAGAAGCGCATATCGTTTCCGGGAGCATTTCCTGTAATCAAGGTAAATCTTAGAGCGTCGGCACCGTATTTATCTATTACTTCAAGAGGGTCGATACCGTTACCCAGGGACTTGCTCATCTTTCTGCCCAGTGAATCTCTTACCAGGCCGTGAATCAAAACCTTATTGAAAGGCTTCTTGCCGGTATGGGCATATCCAGAAAATACCATTCTTATTACCCAGAAGAATATAATATCATATCCGGTAACCAAAACATCAGTAGGATAGAAATACTCAAGATCTTCTGTCTTTTCAGGCCAACCTAATGTAGAGAAAGGCCATAATGCGGATGAGAACCAGGTATCCAATGTATCCTCGTCCTGCCTTAAGTTGGTGTTTCCGCAAACATGGCATCTGGAAGGCTCTTCTTCTGCTACAATTATTTCGCCACAAGAATCGCAGTAATAAGCCGGAATTCTGTGTCCCCACCAAAGCTGTCTGGATATACACCAGTCTCTGATATTATCTGTCCAGTTAAAGTATATCTTATTAAATCTGTCAGGAATAATTTCGATTTCACCGGATTTTACGGCTTCTACGGCAGGCTTTATAAGCTCATCCATCTTAACAAACCATTGGGGTTTAATAAGCGGCTCTATGGTTGTTTTGCAGCGGTCATGGGTACCTACGTTATGAATATGCTTTTCTACTTTAACCAAAAGCCCCAGTTCTTTAAGCTCCTCTACTATTGCCTTTCTTGCTTCGTAACGGTCCATGCCGGCAAATTTGCCGCCATTTTCATTGATGGTAGCATCATCATTCATGATATTAATTTCAGGAAGGTTATGACGTCTTCCAACTTCAAAGTCATTGGGGTCATGGGCAGGAGTAATCTTAACTACACCGGTTCCGAATTCCATGTCAACATAAGAATCGGCAATAACAGGTATCTCCCTGTTTACTATAGGAAGAAGTACTTTCTTGCCTATTAAATGTTTGTATCTGTCATCCTCCGGATTTACCGCTACCGCCGTATCTCCGAGCATGGTTTCAGGCCTTGTGGTAGCTATCTCAACATATCCTTCTTCACCTACAACAGGATATTTGATATGCCAGAAATGGCCTTCCTTTTCTTCATGCTCAACCTCTGCGTCGGATATGGAAGTATGGCATACCGGACACCAGTTGATGATTTTGGAGCCTTTATATATATAGCCCTTCTTATAAAGATCAACAAATACCTTATTTACGGCCTTGTTGCATCCTTCATCCATGGTAAATCTTTCTCTGTCCCAATCACAGGAAGAACCAAGTTTCTTAAGCTGGGATATGATCCTGCCGCCGTATTCTTCCTTCCATTTCCATGCCCTTTCAAGAAAACCCTCTCTTCCCAGGTCTTCTTTTTCTATTCCTTCTTTTTTAAGCTGCTCGATAATCTTAACTTCGGTAGCTATACTTGCATGGTCCGTCCCCGGCTGCCAAAGGGCATTATATCCCTGCATCCTTTTAAATCTAATTAAAATGTCCTGTAGTGTATTATCAAGAGCATGACCCATATGCAATTGACCGGTTATATTTGGCGGCGGAATCACAATAGTAAACGGCTTTCTGCTCCAATCAACCGTTGCGCGGAAGTATTTGTTGTCCAACCATTTTTGATATAGCTTTTCTTCAATGTCTTTGGGATTGTAAGTCTTTGCCAATTCTTTCTTCACGGTAACCTCTCCTCTCTTTTAATTATGAAAAAACTGTGCAAGCCTTTCCTTTTTGAAAATTGTAATTTTACAATCTTTATAGCGTAACTAAACAGCATAAAAACCATAGTGATTATTAAGCAAATTTTTTTGATGGTTTGATTAACCAAATAACTTATAAAATAAATTTTAGTTTATCAAACCGTAAGGTGGATTAAGTCCTTAAAATTTTGCATAGATTAGAGATTATTCGGTATAAAAACGGATATTAAAAAAGGTCCTTCGACGCAAAGGACGAAGAACCGTGGTACCACCTTTATTCATGGCTTACATTTTATGAATTAATACAATTAACTCACATACGTAAAGCCACCTCATTAGTCTTTAACGGGGACAATCCGTCATTTCCTACACACCTGTAGTAATCAGGCTTCAGAAATGCTGCTCCAAAGCTACCTTCGGTAAGACCGCTTATAGACCATCTCTCAGCCGGTGAATGGTCCTCTCTGTTAAGTGTTCCTTACCTACTCCTCTTTTTCACTGCATTTAGCAAATATAAAGATTACTACTATATTATGCAAAGTTTACATTTCTGTCAAGTGCTTAGTTTTATTCTTTTACTTATAATGTTTGAATTTATTTTATTATAATTCTTAAGATGCTTTTCTGTACTATATCCATCATTTTATCTCTATAGCAACCGCCTTATTCCTCATTATATCCGTCTTTACACAAAAATTTCTTTGTCTTTAACATATAAAACAAAACAACAACCCTTACTGCTTATGTCCTTGAAAGGTTTCACTGTATTCTCCATTCGCATCCTCAATAATATGCGAGTTATAATACTTAAATCTGGGACTCCAATACATCCTGGCGTATTTTATACTCATCCAGAATGCGGATAGCATCATCTTTTCTTTCCGGACATGCTTTAATCATGGATATAATGTTTTTTGCTGCTTCTTCTTTTTGCTTCTGATAAGTATCAATTCTTTCCCTTAACTTCTGCCTGCGAACATTAAGCCTGTGCCGGATTTCCACCATTTCTCTGCTGTCCAGAATAGCCGACGGCTGATAGATCCAAATTTCCGCATCATTAACGCCAAATCTTTTAAGTTCATTTATAAGTCTTTCATAATAGTATTCCAAAAGTTGCGAATTGCTTCTGTATTTTTTATTCTCATCTTTTATTTTGACAAACTGCTCCCAACAATTTTTAAACTGCTCATAATTGTCTACCATATATTTATTATATATATAATCCAGATAATTACGGTTATTAACTGATTTTATAGTCACTTTATTTGCAAGCATAATAACCTTGTTAAGTTTAATACGCACCAATTGTATATCATTGGCATTTTTTCTGGCTTCCATAAATATATAAAGAGCAGTAGCCATGCCCATCAATACCGTAAGAAGGAAAGGAAGAGTCATATTTGAATTTGTGTAAGTAGTTAAAATTGCAAATATAGCAAAAAGCAGTACTATAATCACGCAGGTAGCAACAGCAATTCCTTTAAGGAAAGTCTGTTTATAAGCAATTTCATCCTTTTCATTAAGAAAGTTTTGCTTTTCCTGTTCCAATCGTTTTAAATCTGACTCAATACTTTCCTGATAGCTTTCCGCTTCTTTGACTGCCGCCAATTCTTTCGGAATTTGCATCTCATACCGTTCAAACAGGCGATACTGGGTATCTGTGATATCATACTTTCTGTTTTGGATCATTTCCCTTTCTTTGCTTAAGTTTACGATATTACTTGCCGCCTCTTCCAATTCCCCCCTTTGCTCCATGGGAATCATATCTATTTTTTGTATATCGGTCAAATATGAGGTCACCGCCTGATATTCCGTCTTGGCTTCCTCTATTAAGCGATGGCTTTCAGTTATAATTTCACTGTTTTCCCTAACATACTTGTTAAAATCGGAAACTTTACTGCTTTTTACCGGTAAAATATGCTCCTTATTCTTATCCGGTATAACTTGTTCCTTATTTTCTTTTAATTCCTTATTGTCAGGTTTAATAAATAAATTTTTAAGCCAACCCATAATATTATATCTCCTATCCTTAAGTTAATTATATCCGTCCTTATGGTTAATTATATTGACCTTATTTCCTTTATCCACCTGTCTAACATCTCTTTGCATTTTATCTCAAATTCTTCTGTCTTTCCTGTTTTATACAAAGCCCTTAGTATCTGCAATTCCTTCATATCCCCGGATAGTCTTGCTTCGTCTGACAACTGTTCCAGCTTAAGAGCAATTTTAGCGGCAGTTTCATCGTCCGCATTATATTCTTTTAATTTTTCATAAAACATTTCCCTGTCTTGGCATTGCCACAGAGTATAAAGATATTGTTTTAGGCTTTCCGGCCTCTGATTTCTTTCGTAAGCCTGCCTAAAAAGCTCCAGGGCTTTCCCAGGACCGTATAAATGCAATTTGGCAATAGCAAGATTATGCAGTACATCCCCGTACGACTTAGGGTCTAAGTTTATTGCATCTTCAGATACCAGCAGGCTTTCATATTCGGCTGCAGCCTCCGAATACAGTTTTCTTTTTAAATAAGCATTAGCTTTCAGATACCGGCGTCTTGCCGAAGGCATTGCTCTTATTTCGTCTATTACCGAAAGCAGCTTCTTTATTTCACTTTCCGTATAATAGTCCGCGCTGCATAATACTACCGTAATCAAGGTTTTAAGATCGGCACCCTGTTTTTTTAATGTATAAAGCTTTTCAGCTCTTTCGGACAAGCCAAGCTCTTTTCCTATCCAGTCTATCAAAGAAGCGGTAAACATGGCTTCTTCAATGGAATATACATTATTATATATGTAATAACATAATTCCTCAATCGAATATATCCTCTCTCCCGAATCCGGAAGTACGTATGGCCTGTCCGTCCTTTTTCCGCTGCACAGTATTAGTTTTCCCATGCTCTTTCCCCACTTGTCATTTGTTTCTCACTGATACTTATTATATATCTAATACATATTCAGCTGCTACACCCAAAGCAGGATATATATCCCCAAATCCCAAATCTGTAATAACTATTTTGACTTTGGACTTATCCAGGCAGGATATACTTATTTTCAGCCTGGTCATCCTGTTCGGTCTTTCAGGTAAGTTATAAAGGGGTATTCTCTCTCTGATAATTTCCTTCGTTAATATATTCCTGAATATGATTTCTATATCTGCCTCTTCATCCGGTATAACCTCTATTTCACTGTTTACTTCATACCAGGGAACGGCCGCATCTGACAGCATAACTTCCTTTATATGCCCGTCCACATAAACTTTTATCCATATGGAACTGACAATCATATCATTATTAAGTAAGATTATATCCCCAAGCTTTTCATCACCGGACAACTCCTTTGCCGCATAGCAGGCACCTTTTGTATAAAGACTTTGCCCCATAAATACCCTGCGGCCTGCACAAAGGCTTTTGATTACGTCATCTGCCCAGCCTCCCTCAAAACCTCTTCCCGTAATATACAAAGTGGATATAATTTGTTTATACATTGCAGTATGGGCTATGGTTTCAAATGCATACTTTAAATCAACTTTTTTATTTTTTAACATTTTATAGTTTAAAGTATCCGAAAAATCCCTTTTTTCCATCCCGGCTATCATAGGATTTAACCTGCGGTTAATACTAATCTGATAATAGTACAGCCCATTTTCATTAAAATCAAATAATCCTACATCATTGAGCCAAAGCTCCTTTTCCTGACTTAAGGCATAATACATAAAGCTGCTTCCGTGGCTTATTACGGTAGCCCTGTCCTTATCAATTCCAAGCATATATAAAGCTTCATAAATCCCTTCAAATAAGTCCGTATCCATTTCATCTATGGTAACTACCAAACGGGTTATTGTTTCTGTGGGGAAATAATTCTTTATAAGAGTTAGTGTTTTTCTGAAATATTTTTCAAGAAGTGTTACAGGACCGTAACTTTGCCCGTCTATTTCCACTGCTTCTTTATTTTTTAGTTTTGTAATCAGCTTATCGACCAGTACCGCAGAACCTTCTTTCGCACAACGTACTGCCTCTTTGCCAAACAGCCATATACCGGTATCGTATCTTACGGCAAGGGCTGTCGGAATAAGGGTATCTTCCTCATCATCACTTGGACTTATGGATATCGGTTCATAGGTCTTATAGCTGAAACAACTGATCTGTGAATAGTCATCACACAGATCAAAACCTACAATCAATTTTCTCGGGTTGTCCATTCCAATTCCCCTATCTTATGCTTAAATTTCAAAAAGAGCTTAAGGAAGCGGTTCGTAACACTCATTTATTATATACTCGTATATAATATACTCTTCCATCATATCAAGTAGGATTTCATCTTCCCGTTTGTCAAGGGCTTTCAGCATCTTATTTATTCGGTTGTATTTCGTATCTTCGTTTAGGTCGAGATTATTAGTAAAACTTAGTTGCCTTATATCGGTTTCATTTACCTGATCCGTAAGTTCTTCTGTTATGTAGTATTCAAGGCTTTCATTATAAAAGAGTATGAATTCTTTAATGTGAATCCCTAAAAACACATTGGGCATTCTTTCAGTATGGTATTCCCCTCCGGCTTTATTTTTCATCCTGTAATGAATAAAAACCTGTTTTTTAGGATCGGTCCTATATTCCACATAATACCTGTCTGTAATTCTTTCAGGCAATTTTATTGTATCACAATATTTTTTAAAAAACGGAAAAACTGTGCCTTGCCTTTCAAACCTGTCTATATGATACGAAATGAATACTATGTCATTCTCACTAAGCATAGTATTTTCACTGTTATATTTTAGCCATGCCAATAAAGTTATATTGTTTTCCTCATAGTTTAACTCCCTGCGTATAATCGGAATTATATCACCGCAGATCGGTTGATCGTGGACCAGATATTTGTATGCACAGTATGTTAAGAAAGCCTTTACCAGCAAATGATTGGTTACATCTTTGTAATACTCCAGGAATACTTCGTACTTATCATCTATATCTGCCTCGGTAAATAAAATCTGTGCCAAAAGCCGCTCTTCCAAAATACAGGTATCAATTCCAAACCCTTTTGCCGTATGCCATAAATCAAGCATGTCATAAACAGACCCGATATAATATTTAACCAAATAATTTAAAATAGATTCATCGTATTTATTCTGAGAATATATGTAATAACAAAGGTATAACAAAAGATCCTCTTTCTCATCCAAACCGGAATTGGTTATCCAGCCGGAACATAATTTAAGAAGCCTTTGAACAGAAATTCCTTCTGTTCCGAAATACATCAATGCTTCCAGGGCTTTGTCATAGTATCCCCGTATTACCATATATTCCAGGTATTTTAATCTGCCGGATTCCTTAACCTTTGACAGGTCCAGCTTCATAAGATAAGTCTCTAAATGTTCCTCATCATAATTTTCATAATAATAATCAATTATAGTCAAAAGGCAGTCTATGTAATACTTCTCTTTTAACCCGGGAATAGATAAAGCTTGTTTTCTAATCTTAATAGCTTCCTCATTCACAATCCTGTTGGCCCTGTAATGATCTAACAGGTATAACAAAAGGCCGGTATGATTTTCGTAGTCCGCAGCAATATCCATGAAATTCTCAGGATTTAACAGGGGTCTTAATGAATAATCTATGGAAACAACATAGCGGTTGCCAAAAGTATCTATAAGGAATATATGAGCATCACCGGTATAAAGCTGAATAAGGGCCTTCCCCTCTGTCAGATGAATAGTCAGTGCTTCATCAAGTTCTTTATGAACAACTACGGCACTTATAATATTTGGGTTATCGCAGTGTAACTCCTGTGTAAACATCACCCCGGGCAAATATTTTACATAGTAATCTAAAAGTTCAGGTTTACTTATAAACTCCATGTATATAACCGCCAGGTGAGGACTGATATTTTGATCTTCCAGCTGTTCTTTTACGAACTCTTCAATCTCTTTATAATATATTTGATATATGTATTCATTTTCATGCTTGTTTATTATAATGTTTGCAAACAAATAAGCCTTTTTCTTATCATTAAGCCTGTTGTTATAAGCAAAATATATAAGCAACGACTCCGGAAGAGGATCCATACAGTCCTCGTCAACAGAATACATAAAATACTCATACAATTGAGTTATTCGAAGGTTTGCATTGACTCCTCTTTTGAACCATTCGAAATATTTTCTTTCTCTTTTATAACCTTTTATAAGAAGGCTGCATATAGCCGAAAGAATTTCCTCTGTTTCATACATATCGTAAAGCCTTGTAAGGCCTCTGTAAACTATCGGATTAAAATATTTTAACCTGCCGGCCAGATATGTAAACTGAAAGGCCAATTCCTTGTTAAGGCTGTTATTTTTAATTCCGTAATTTATAACCTGGATTTCAAAATCGGTAAGTTCCCTAAGAAGATAAGGTTCTTCGTTATATGCACAAAGAGCCTCATAATACAAAATTGGTGAACGGCATCCCGCCTCATATTGTTCTTTAATATCAGTTATTTTATAGTATTTATTTCTTTCATAACGCCTGTCTGTAAAAAGCAAAAACCAAAGTATCCTCCAGTTAAAATTATCCCTGAAATAATACCTGCTTATAATTTCTGTTGCATTGCGGACATTATCCTCATCTTTTTTGTAAAGAGCGACAAGATACAAATAAGTACAATATTCAAAACCTGATTTTCTTCGTATATATGCTTCTTCTTTGCCCAATTCTTCAAGAAGCAAAGCCGCAGTTTGCCTGTCATCCGACAGTATGGCTGCATGTGTTCTAATTAATTTTATTATGGTACCTTCTTTATCTGTATCAAGATCAGGAATTAAATCTTTTATTTTCTGAATATATCTTGTCTTATTTATGCGTTCTAAACGAAAATCCAGATAATTTCTTGTGAAATCATAAACCAGTTTTTTTCTGTTTTTCAGTTCACTTCCATGGTTTAGGGATTCATTGTGATTTTTACAATATACTTCAACTGTAATGGTCTGATAAACAGTTTTTATCCATATATGTCCGTAATTGATGCCCGGCTTTAATCTGTCTGCCATTACGGAAAAGGTTATATTATGATTATTTCCGATAAATCTGTCTGACCATAAAAATTTTTGCTCAAGCAAAATAAAGGGGGCATCGGTGCTTACCCTGATTTCGGCATAACCCCAATGATCTTTGGAAAGTATAAGTTTATCGAGTATATCTTCACCGTAAACATCATATTCCAGGTGCGTTTTATCAATATACAAATTTATTCTTGATTTTTTATTAACGGCTATCAGGAACTCTTCTAAGGCTTGGCTGGTAGAAATGCTTTTTAACAGATTGCGGTATATAACGTGATATTTTTCTTCATTTTTTAAAATAATTTTTTCAAAATCCTCAGAGCGGAAAACCTTCTTTGCTTCTGTCCAGTCCATTCTTGCCAGATTTGCAAATTCAGAAAGATTCTTAATCTTACCGATTGAGGTGCTTATGGCAGAGGCTTCTACATGAGCAGTAAAAGGCACAGTGATTTCACCGCAATCACTGATTATTACAACTTTCCCTTGAATAATATCCGAGGGTTTTAAATAAGTTGCATCAAACCGATATATTATATTTATCTCTTTACCTGCAAAAGCTGTTTGATTAAAAGTGAGTAATCGGCTGGACGAATATAACAGGCCTTTCATAACTCTATTTGCGCTGTTTCCGATTGTAAAACTTCCTTCGTACTGCTTTCCTGCCTCTACATTGATCACAATTTCTTCTAAAGACAGCTTAAGAGCCGGAAGGTCATATTCAAATTCTCCTCTGGCAAACCGCTCGATCTTTTCTTTCAATTTATCACCTCATATACGGTAATCATTGCATTTTGATTGCAAAGAGATATAATATTATCTTATAATTCGGATAAATTTCCTATCCAGCAAAAATTTAACATACTATAACTAATTATAAATCAAAAATTATGAAAAATCCAGTCCCAAGGAGGATACCATGACTAGGCAAAGGTACAATTTTCACGGCAGTGATTTAGAAATTATAGAAAAGATATATAACATAAAAAAAGAAGATATAATAAACTTTGCGGCAAACGTTAATCCATTGGGAATTTCCCCGAAACTTAAGAAAACCTTGTCCGAACGAATCGATTCTATAATGAGTTATCCGGACAGAGAGTATACTTCATTACGAGAGAAAATATCTGAATACGTTGATGCAGATATGACGGATATAATTGTCGGCAATGGCTCTACGGAACTCATTTCACTCTTCATCCGGATTATGAAGCCAAAAAAGGCTTTAATTATTGGCCCTACCTATTCGGAATATGAAAGGGAAATATCCTTAGGAGGCGGCTCTTCCCTTTATTACAGGCTGGAAGAAGAAAAAGATTTCCGGATTGATATACCAAGCCTGGAAAGAGAACTTACACCGGATGTGGATCTGCTTGTTGTATGCAATCCCAATAATCCTACTTCTTCAGCAATTACAAAAGACGATATGCGCTCAATTTTAGACATATGCAAAAGCAAAGGTATCTTTGTAATGGTGGACGAAACTTACGTTGAATTTGCGGAAGATGTAAGCAGTATATCTTCCGTTCAGCTCACCAGGTTTTATAACAATATAATAATACTTCGGGGGGTATCCAAGTTCTTTGCAGCTCCCGGCCTGCGCCTGGGCTATGCCATCTGCGGAAACTCTGATCTTATTAAAGAAATTAATAAAATGAAAAACCCTTGGACCATAAATTCCCTTGCGGCTGTTGCGGGGGAAATAATGTTTACCGACGAGGAATATATAAACAAGACCCGGCAAATGATTTCTTCAGAGCGTACAAGAATTTGCGATACCCTTAAAACCTGCCCGAATATAAAGTTTTATAATCCTGCTGCCAACTTCGTCCTTGTAAAAATACTTAAAAATGACGTAACTTCCCTTGATTTGTTCGAAGCCGCCATCAAAAAAGGCTATATGATAAGAGATTGCTCCACATTCCCGTTTTTGAACAACAAGTTTATCCGTTTCTGCTTCATGATGCCCGAACAGAATGATGCCCTTCTTAAAACGCTTTTTAAAAATTTAGCATGATCAGGCATATTTCATAGTCTCAATAAATTAAGAAGCGGTAAATATATTTCTAAAATATTTGTTGACTTAATCAGGCATTTTATTATAATTAACCATTATGGCATTTTACTTCCATTATCTTGCAAATAATATTAAACAGTAATATCTATACTTATAATTTAACTAAGTACGGAAAGGAAATTTCTATGCTGACGATATTGCGAAACTTAAAAAAATCTACCCTTGCAATTATTTTTGTAATTGTTCTTTTAGTACTGCAGGCTTACTGCGACCTGTCGCTGCCTTCATATACCTCCGATATCGTAAATACCGGCATCCTACAGGGAGGTATTGACAGCCCCGTTCCCGAAGTTATAAGAGCATCCGAACTGGATTCATTATTGTTGTATACAACTCAAAAAGAAAAGGAAAATTTATTATCTCATTTTATCCTGTTGAACAAAGACACTATGGACCAAAATGAGCATGAAAATTATACCGGTAAATATCCTTTGCTGGAAAATGAAAACCTTTATATTTTAAGCGGGAAATATGATGAAAGTTTTAAAGAACTGTTTAAAATGCTTATATTCATAAAATACGGCTTTGAAAACATCCAAAGCGCACAAGGACAGGAAAACAGCATGATGGCAGGCTTGTTGCCTGAAAAGTATTCTGCGGTCAGTGCAGATATGAATAAAATTTTAAAAACCGTACCTGATGAAGCCAAAGAAGAAATGTTAAAACCTATAAAAGAAAAAATCGGCCAAATACCTGACACCCTAAAATCTCAGATTGCGGTTGCTTATGTCAGGGAAGAATATAAAGCAATAGGTATCAATGTCAGCAAAATACAGACCCAATATATACTGATTGTGGGAAGCAAGATGCTGGGTCTTGCCCTGGCTGCCATGGCTGCCGCCATCCTAATAACTCTTGTAGCTTCAAGAATTGCGGCAAAATTAGGCCGCGATTTAAGAAAACAAGTTTTTTGTAAGGTCCTATCATTTTCCCAGTCGGAAATGGACCATTTTTCCACGGCTTCCCTTATTACCAGAAGCACCAACGACATACAGCAAATTCAAATGATGGTTATACTGATGGTCCGTATTGTTGTATATTCTCCCATTTTGGCTGCCGGTGGTATACTAAAGATATTAAATACCAATACAACCATGACCTGGACCCTGGGTGTAGGAGTAGGTGCGGTCCTTGCTCTCGTATCGATATTGATAATTATTGCAATGCCCAAGTTTAAGCTTATGCAAAAATTAATTGACAAAATCAATCTTGTTATGAGAGAAATTTTGTCCGGCCTTCCTGTTATCAGGGCTTTCAGTAATGAAAAGTATGAAAACGAACGTTTTGACGGAGTAAATAAAGACCTTACCAAATACAGCCTCTTTATCGGACGGGTTATGGCATTTTTAATGCCGTCCCTGATGCTTATAATGAATCTGGTATCTATCCTTATTATATGGGTCGGTGCAGACCGTATAAATACAGGAACAATGCAGGTTGGCGACATAATGGCTTTTATTCAGTATACCATGCAGATAATCATGTCATTTTTGATGCTTACCATGATATCAATTATTCTTCCAAGAGCCAGTGTGTCCGTAAGCCGTGTTAATGAAGTCCTGAAAGAAAAAATCCAAATATCTGATCCGGAAAAGGAAGAAGCAATGGATGATTCAAAAAGAGGCCAAATTGAATTTAAAAATGTTTACTTCCGCTATCCGGATGCCGAAGAATATGTTCTATCGGATATCAGCTTTACCGCAAAACCCGGTGAAGTTACCGCAATTATCGGAAGCACCGGAAGCGGCAAGAGCACATTAATAAACCTTATCCCCAGATTTTATGATGTTACAGAAGGACAAATACTTCTTAACGGTACCGATATAAGAAACATTTCTCAAAAAGCTTTAAGAAAGCGGATAGGTTACGTGCCTCAAAAAGGAGTGCTGTTTTCAGGCACTATCAAATCAAATATTGCTTTCGGAGCACCCGATGCCGATGATGCTATAATTCAAAAAGCAGCAAGAATTGCCCAGGCGGAAGATTTTATACTGGAAAAACCCGAAGGCTATAATGAACCTATTGCTCAGGGAGGTACCAATGTATCCGGAGGCCAGAAGCAAAGATTATCCATAGCAAGGGCAATTGCCAAAAATCCGGATATATATATATTTGATGACAGTTTTTCGGCTTTGGACTATAAAACTGACAGCAACCTGCGTAAAGCACTGAAAAAAGAGCTGACAAACAGTACCGTTCTCATAGTTGCCCAGAGAATCAGCACCATTGTTGATGCCGATCAAATTCTTGTTCTTGATAACGGAAAAATTGTGGGCAAGGGGACCCATAAGGAACTGCTGAAAAACTGCGAAGTGTATTATCAGATTGCATCTTCCCAACTGTCAAAGGAGGAACTGGCTTATGAGTAAAAATACTATAAATGAAAATGCAAAAGATACCGGCCGTCCTTTTCAAGGGACCCGAAGAGGCGGTTTCGGCCCCCGTCCCGGTATAGGCGTTCCCGTAGAAAAAGCCAAAGATTTTAAAGGAACAATAAAAAAACTGACCGAGCATTTATCCCGTTACAAATGGGGTTTTATGATATCATTTATATTTGCCATCGGGAGTACCATATTTTCAATCATAAGCCCTACCATACTTGGTAATGCCGTAACCGAAATTGTAAACGGCCTTATAGATAAAATAAGCGGCGGAACCGGTATTGATTTTAATGCCCTTGGAAGAATTATTTTACTGCTGATAGGCCTATATGCCTTATCTTCAGTTTTTTCCTTTGTCCAGGGACTTATTACCACGGAAATTGCCCAGCGGATTTCATATAAATTTCGAAAAGATATATCCGAGAAAATTCACCGCCTGCCTATGAATTATTTTGACAGTTTGACTCACGGTGAAATTCTTTCGAGAGTTACCAATGACGTGGATACCTTAAGCCAAAGCCTGAACCAAAGCCTTACGCAACTGATTACATCGATTGTCAGCATAATCGGAATACTGATTATGATGTTAAGAATAAGCCTTCCTCTTACTCTTCTTGCCCTTCTTATTGTGCCTGTATCCACACTCATAATGGGAGTTGTGGTTAAAAAATCACAAAAGTATTTCAGACAGCAGCAAGAGTATTTGGGCCATGTAAACGGCCTGGTGGAAGAGGTTTACGGCGGCCATAATATAGTAAAAGCTTTTAATAAAGAAGAAGCATTTATACAGGAGTTCAATGATAAGAACAATACCCTGTATGAAACCGCCTGGAAATCTCAGTTTCTTTCAGGTCTTATGCAACCGATTATGCATTTTGTGGGTAATTTAAGCTATGTCGGAGTTGCTATACTTGGCGGCTATCTTACCGTCAGGGGCAGTATTCAAATAGGTCAGATTCAGTCATTCATCCAATATATAAGAAACTTTACCCATCCTATTACTCAACTGGCCCAGGTAGCCAATATGTTCCAGTCCATGGCTGCCACAGCAGAAAGGGTATTTGAATTTATGGAAGCCAAAGAAGAGGTTCAAAGTACCACAAATCCGATATCTACCGAAAAGGTAAAAGGTAATGTGGAATTTAAACATGTTAGCTTCGGCTATCAAAGCGACAATATTGTAATCCGCGATTTTAACGCAAAAGTAAAAGACGGTCAAAGAGTCGCAATTGTAGGACCTACCGGAGCAGGTAAAACAACTATTGTTAAACTCCTTATGCGATTTTATGATGTCACAGACGGGGAAATCCTTATTGACGGCCATAATATAAAGGACTTTGACAGGCATGAACTTAGAAAAATGTTCGGAATGGTTTTACAGGATACCTGGCTCTTTAACGGAACTATAATGGACAATTTACGCTACAGCAAACTTGATGCCACAGACGCTGAAGTAATAAAAGCTGCCAAAGCGGCTCATGTCCACCATTTTATCACGACCCTTCCCGGAGGATACAATATGGTGCTGAATGAAGAAACCACCAATATATCACAGGGTCAAAAACAGCTTCTTACCATTGCCAGAGCCTTCTTAGCAAATCCTAAAATACTTATTCTGGACGAAGCCACCAGTTCTGTTGATACAAGAACAGAACTTCTGATACAGAAGGCTATGGATGAACTAATGAAAGGAAGGACCTGCTTTATAATAGCCCACAGATTGTCGACCATAAAAGATGCCGACATTATCCTGGTTATGAACGAAGGCAACATAGTTGAACAAGGAAGCCACGAAGAACTCCTCGCAAAAGGCGGCTTTTATGCAAAACTTTATAATTCACAGTTTGAACGCAGTGCGTAAAAAATTACCGGGTTGAGTCTACCTCACTCAACCCGGTAATTTTTTATCATTTTTATTATTAATTCATTTTATTAAGTGTAAAATTTATTACATATAATTTTTCACTTTCTCAAACTCTTCCTGTATCTCTTTTGAAGGCGGTGCCGTACATAATGATACAATTACTATTGCCAGGCAGGATATGATAAATGCCGGTAATAGTTCATATATATCCAAATATCCTCCTAACGGCCTTATAAGCAGTTTCCATATGAATACCGTTGCTCCGCCTGCCACCATTCCCGCAACTGCACCTGCCCTGTTAACCCGTTTCCAGAATAGGGCAAACAGCATAATCGGACCGAAAGTTGCCCCGAAACCTGCCCAGGCGAAGGCTACGACTGTAAATATAACGCTGTCCTCATCCAATGCAATAAGCATAGCTATAACAGCAATTATGATTAACATTACCCTTGACATATAAAGTACCTGCTTGTCCGATGCGTCCTTCTTTAAAATTCCGTGATATATATTCTTCGAAAAGGCCGATGCGGCTATCAACAGATAAGAATCGGATGAACTTATAGTTGCTGCAAGTATTCCTGCCATAATTATTCCCGCAAGTAACGGGAAGAAGAATTTGCTGGAAAGCAATATGAAAATATTTTCTGCAGCGCTGTATGTAAGAAAAACATCCGGGTAAAGTACCCTTCCTATAATTCCGATGCACACTGCTGCAACCAGAGAAATTGCACACCAGATTGTAGCTATTCTCCTTGATCTCTTTAGCTCATTGGGATTATGAATTGCCATAAACTTTAAAAGAACCTGAGGCATTCCAAAGTATCCCAATCCCCACGAAAGGGTTGAAATAATAACAAGAAAACCATAATTTCCTGCTTCGCCGAATAAGGGTGTGCCTGCTTGGGTAACCTGCTGTACTCCGTCTACAACCTTGGGCTGGGCAACCCCGAAAAATTCAAGAAAACCCGGAATATTTCTGGCATTTTCAATTATTGCAGATATACCGCCGGCTTTTATCGTACCTACAATAAGAACAACCGTCAGCGCCAAAAACATCACTATACCCTGCATAAAATCCGAAGCGCTTTCCGCAAGAAAACCTCCGACAAAAGTATATGCAACGACAAATAAGGCACCGAGAATCATCATATAGATATAATCAGTATTAAACAACGTACTGAAAAGTTTTCCCACTGCCACAAAACAACTGGCTGCATATACACAGAAAAAAACCAAAATAAACAGGGCTGCAATTGTAAGAATTATTTTCTTTTTTTCCTTAAAACGGTTGCTTAAAAAATCGGGAATTGTTATAGAATCGCCTGCCAAATGGGAATATGTACGAAGTCTTTTTGCCACAAAAAGCCAGTTAAGATAAGTTCCAATCAGCAATCCGATAGCAGTCCATATAGCTTCTCCCAAACCACTCCAATATGCCACACCGGGGAGCCCCATAAGCAGCCAACCGCTCATATCCGATGCTTCTGCAGCCATAGCTGTTACCCACGGGCCTAATGCCCTTCCTCCTATCAGGAAGTTATCCGTGCTTTCGCTGGCCTTTTTTGCATAATGAAAACCTATAGCAATAACTGCTGCTATATAAATAGTCATTGCAATTATATATTGAATTTTATCTGCTCCCATTCTTTTTCTCCCTTCTTTTTTGCGCTTGGATAGGCATATTATAATATATATATTCACATTTGTATAGTGCAATTTTAAAGCGATAATACATTACTACAAAAAAGCAATCTATTAAGACTAATAAAGACAATATTCTTAACTCCTAAAAAATTAAGTTTGTATAAACCTCTTGTAATGTTTATACAAACTTAATTTACCTGATTTTAGCGATTGTAGAATCATATTTATTAAACTATGTATAATCAGAAAGCAATTATAGGTTATTGGTGTCAAGCCTTTAGTTTAAGTCGTGCTTCCGAAACCCCCGTTTCTGATTTCATATACTTCATCATCCACGGTTATTCCGTACTCCACAAATATCCCCTGCATAAAACCGGTGCCTTCTTCAATAGTGACGGTTTTTCCTTCATTGCTGTCGTTGGTAAGTTTGCAAAATATATGGCCTTCATTGTCGGAACCGTAATAATCACTGTCTATTATTCCAACAGTATTATTTAATTGCAGGCGGTATTTAAAGCCCAGGCCGCTTCGGGGATAACATTTTAAAACCCAGCCTTCGTCAATTCTGACACGAATCCCTGTCGGTATCTTTATGGTTTCTCCCGGTTTAAGCGTAAATGTAACCGGGCTGAAAAAATCATACCCTGCAGAACCTTTAGTTGCCCGTTTAGGTAATTTAATTCTGTCGTAAATATGTTTTATTTCATCATAATTTCCCTTATCCAAATGAAAGGTTTCAATCCAATCTTCTATAAATCTGTTGCAGCTTACTTTTTCAAATTTTGCTATCCGTTTCATAATACCTCCGATTAATCAACCGAATTTAACATTTCAAGCAATTTCATAGCGGCTTTAGATATAGGATTTTGCCGGCTTGTTATTATGCATATATGCCTTTCCGGAATCTCTTTGTCAAACTGTAGTTTGAACAGTTGCCCGCTTTGAATTGCTTCATTAGCAAAATCCTTTACCACACATCCTATCCCTAAATTTCGTATGGCAAACCGAACAATCATATCACTGGTAGCCAGTTCAAACTCAGGGTTTAATACGACTCCGTTTTCGCGTAAAAATTCATTTACATATCTTCTGGTACTTGTATTTTGCTCCAGGCATATTATCGGAAGCCTTTCCAGCTCTTTATATTCCAGGACCGTTTTTTTCAAATGCCCGAACTTACCTCCGGCCACAAAAACATCCCTTATCTTTTTTACCCTGCGGGAATGAATACCTGGTTTAGCCGAAAAAGGCTCACTTACCAGACCAAAATCAATCTTTCCGTCATAAAGTAGCGAAAGCGTGTCCGGTGTAGGAGCATTCGTAACAGATACTTTAATCCCAGGATATATTTCATGAAAACGTTCCAGATACGGAAGGAGATAGAACTGGAGAGTCATATCACTGGCTCCGATTCTTATTTCTCCGTATTCCATATCCAGCATCTTTCTGAATTGCTTTTCACCTAACAGGATATATTCATAGCCTCTTTTTATATAGGAAAATAAAACTTCTCCCTCAGGTGTGAGCCTGACCCCTTTAGGCACCCTGGTAAACAGCTTGCTTCCCAGACTCTCTTCCAGTAGTTTTATTGACTGGCTAACCGCCGGCTGCGAAATGCAAAGCTCTTCTGCAGCTTTTGTAAAACTTTCCGATATTGCCACATAATAAAAGATTTTATAGTATTCCAGATTGATATTCATTATAAAACTCCTTATGGAGAATTATATAATTATGTGTTAACAGTATAGCACAAAATTTCTTGTCATCAAAGAATATAAAAATAGAAATATAATTTTCTTAAATAAACATCAAAAATCCCTAAAAAAAATATCAGTAAATGAATATTTTTAATATATGTTTAATGTATTTGAATTAAAAATTTGATAATATTAAAGAAAACAGCATCCTAATTAAATGGGAAAGGGGAATTTATTTGAAACCCATAATTAATATTGAGGGACTGACAAAAGATTACGGCAATCATAAAGGAATATTTGACCTGACTTTTTGTGTTGAAGAAGGAGAGGTTTTCGGGTATTTAGGACCCAACGGTGCCGGAAAAACAACTACCATCAGGCATTTATTGGGTTTTCTGACACCGGATAAGGGCTCATCACAAATACTTGGTATGGATACCCGTACCAGGAGTGCAGATATAATGAAATATCTCGGATATCTTCCCGGAGAAATAGCCTTCTTTGATCAGATGACCGGCATAGAATTTCTTAAATTCATGGGTGAAATGAGAGGTCTTAATGACACTAAACTAAGAGACAGGCTTATAGATTTGTTTCAACTGGATACTAAAAGCAGAATACGAAAAATGTCAAAGGGAATGAAACAAAAGCTGGGCTTAATATGTGCATTTATGCATGATCCTAAAGTTCTGATATTGGACGAACCGACCAGCGGACTGGACCCCTTGATGCAAAAAATATTTGCTGCTCTGATTCTTGAAGAAAAATCCCGAGGGAAAACAATTCTAATGTCCTCCCACAGCTTCGAAGAGATTGAGCGGACATGTGACCGTGTCGGAATAATAAAAAGAGGCGAACTGGCCGCCACAGAAAATATGCATGATATAAAGCAAAAGAGAAGAAAAACCTATGTTGTTACCTTTGATAATGCCGTGACTGCGGCTGATTTTGCAAAATCCCATGCCTTTGATATTGTTGATATAAAGGAAAACATCGTAAGATTAAGCATTATGGGAAATGTTACGGAATTTATCAAATCCCTCGACAAATACACGGTATTGGACCTGGATACTGAAAGAAGCAGCCTGGAAGATATATTTATGCACTATTACGGTGACTCAGAAACCGATAATTAATTCAGAATAGGGAGGAAAGATATGATTTGCAAACCGCTTTTTAAAGCCACCGTTAAGCAAAATTTTACTGTATTCTTTATTATACTGGCAGTCCTTATGGTCTATCTTCCGATAATTATTATTATGTATGATCCTGCCACACAAGATTCCCTAAAGGACGTTTTGGCTCTTCTTCCTGAGGGTCTGATTGCAGCTATGGGATTTAATAATCTTGGAACCACTCTGACAGATTTTATAGGCAGTTACTTCTATGGGTTTCTAATTTTGCTGCTTCCCATGATATATACTATAACCGTATGCAACCGCTGTATTGCTTCCCATGTAGATAAAGGTTCCATGGCTTATTTACTGTCAACTCCAAATAAAAGAACTAAAATAGCTGCTACTCAGGCCCTTTTTATAATAACCAGTACTACCGTAATGATTGCATTTATTGCAACAGCCGGCATACTTATAAGCAATATTGCATTTCCGGGTGAACTAGATATATCTGCCTTTTTACTGCTTAACCTAGGCACCTTACTTTTATATTATGCTGTTACCGGTATGGGTTTTTTTGCCTCATGCTTTTTTAATGATACTAAAAATTCTCTTATGGTAGGTGCCGGCTTGCCAATAGCGTTTTTGGTAATTCAAATGATATCCGATGTCGGTGAAAAAGTCCGTTTTCTTAAATACTTTACCCTGTTCACTTTATTTGATCCCGAAAAAATAATCGGCGGAGAAAGTTTCATACCACAGTTTATTACATTATTAATAATAACTGCCATTATGTACGGACTAGGAATCTATGTGTTTGATAAAAGGGATCTGCCTCTTTAATGTAAAGTTTCCGAGAATATAAGATTAAGCAAATAAATAAAATAGAATTAATATAAAACAGAGTGTAGACAGACACTTTCTACACTCTGTTTTTACTCTTATGCTATTTTAACTTTTAAAGATTTGTTATTTTTAATGCCGGATTTTATCCTATTACAGTATATTAAAGAATTGATTAACACATAATTTATTCATAATTTTAACTGTAAAAAATAATTGTCCTTTCCTGATAAACCGGCTAAATCTTCATCCAATTATGGTTTAATTTAATTATATTTTTCATACACCAATAACTTTTATATTATTGTATCAAAATGCTGTTTATAGTACTCCGCTTTATTTATTTACGCCGTTATCGGGTATTTTTGTAGGATAATTTCCGGTAAAGCATGCGTCGCAGAATCCCAAATCTTTTCCCAGCATGTCGCCCAGCCTGTCCAGGGAAAGGTATCCCAAAGAATCTGCCCCTATCATATCACGAATCTGATCTATGGTGTATTTTCTGGCTATAAGCTGATCTCCTGTAGGCACGTCCGTACCGTAGTAGCAGGGATATAAAAACGGAGGAGAACTTATTCTTACATGAACTTCGGTTGCTCCCGCATTTTTCAGCATCCTGACAATATTGGCACTGGTAGTTCCACGGACAATTGAGTCATCTATCATAACAACCCGTTTGCCCCGGACAACTTCAGGAAGTACATTTAATTTTATTCTCACACTGGATGCCCGGAGGGCTTGCTTAGGCTTTATAAATGTTCTTCCCACATAACTGTTTTTAACAAAAGCCATACCGAAAGGTATACCGGATTCCAGGGCATATCCCAAAGCAGCGGCATTTCCGGAATCAGGAACTCCGACTACCACATCGGCATCCACCGGATGGGTCTGTGCCAGAATTCTTCCTGCCATTATTCTTGAATTGTAAACACTTACTCCGTCAAAATGAGTATCGGGACGGGCAAAATATATGTATTCAAATATACATCTTGCCTGCTTTTTATTTTCATGGGACATATATGAATGTATTCCGTCTTTATTGATCATTACTACTTCTCCCGGAAGTACGTCCCTGACAAATTCAGCATCCACGGCATTTAAGGCAGCGGTTTCAGATGACAAGATATAAGAACTTCCTTTTTTTCCGATACATAAAGGATGAAATCCATAGGGATCTCTGGCACCTATCAGCTTTCTTGGGCTCATAAGAACCAAAGAATAGGCTCCTTCCAGCTTCTGAACAGCCTTAGTGACGGCTTCTTCAACAGACTTGGATTTTAATCTCTCCCGCGCTATATGGTAAGCTATAATTTCGGCATCAACCGTTGTCTGAAATATAGCACCGGTTTGCTCCAATTCCTCCCGTAACATATCGGTGTTAATGATGCTTCCGTTATGGGCAATACACAGAGTACCTTTTACATAATTAAGTACCAGCGGTTGGGTATTATGGATACTGTTTTCACCGCTTCTAGCATATCTGACATGACCTACCGCTATATTCCCCTTTAAATTCTCCATGTTTTCTTCGGTACATATCTCACTGATTAAGCCCATACCCTTACAGGACATTATTTTCCCCTTAGGCCCGTTGGTATCGCTTACGGCTATGCCGCAGCTTTCCTGTCCTCTGTGTTGCAGAGCAAAAAGCCCATAATACATAGTGGATACTACATCATTTCCATCCGTGTCATAAACCCCAAAGACCCCGCATTCCTCATGAAGCTCTCCGTTTGAATTCTCGTAGTTCATGATCATATGCTTTCATCCTTTCTTTACTTACATAAAAGTTTATTTAATTGGATTTACTCCAGATTAAACACTCTCCTTGCCACCATTTTAGCCGCCTGCCCGTTATCAAGGCTACAAAACTTCTCATAAAATTCTTCATATTTTTCTTTATACCGGGCAGATATTATATCTATATTTTTTATCGCCTCCACTACTTCTTCATCGGTAAACAATAGAGGCCCCGGTACATCCTTTTCTATATCCAGATAAAAGCCCCGAAGCATGTCCCGATATTTTTCAAGGTCATAGGTATAAAAGAGGATCGGGCGCTTCAAATTCGCATAATCAAAGAATACCGATGAATAATCCGTAATAAGTATATCTGAAATCAGATAAAGCTCTGTTATATCATCATAGCCGCTTACATTTACAACAAAATCTTCAAGACCTGTTACGTCAAGCTTATCGGCTATATAATAATGGGTACGAAGTAGTATTGCATAATCGTTTCCAAGTTCTTTTCTTAGCAGCCTGAGATTGAGCTTCAGACTAAACTTATATTCCCCTTTGCCGTAATATTCATCGTCCCTCCAGGTGGGAGCATAAAGAATGGTTTTTTTCCATTCCGGTATACGAAGCTTTCTTTTTATATCTGCCGCAATCTTATCTTTATCCGGATGATACATCAAATCATTTCTCGGATATCCGTATTCGAGTATCTCCTTGTCGTATAAAAAAGCACTCCTGAATACTTCGGAAGAAAATTTATTGGCGGAGACAAGATAATCCCACAATCTTGAATGTTTATAAAACTGGGCCTTGTATAAAGGGGAAGCGGTCATAACTTCCTCCTGGTCAAATACCAGCCTTTTTAAAGGAGTTCCGTGCCAGGTCTGCAAAAATACATTGCCTTTTCTTTTTACAACCCAGTCCGGCTGACGGACATTAAAGACATAATACTTGCATCTGGCCAAATAATATGCATACCGGATACTGAATCTCCTTACTTTTATCGGCTTATAAGGTATTTTGGTCCTCTTGTTTATTACCCATATAAATTTGAATTTTCCCGGGTAATTCTTACACAAATACTCATAGATATATTTAGGGCTGTCGGAATAGCTTTTTCCAAAAAAGCTTTCACATATCACCCAGTTATCCTTAACGGGTAATTTTATAAAATAATGCTCATAGAGGTAACAGGCTAAAACTCTCCATCTCTTTCTGATTTTTAAAAGCTTCTTAATTCCGAGATTAAAATTAATCCTAAATTTAAGCTTATTAAGTTTGCCGGATAAAATATCTTTAACGATTTTCTTTTCGTATCCCTTAAAACAACCGATAACAGACGGTTCTACTTCTTGCATAGCCTCATTTAGCAGCTTAAAACGTTCCGTCCTCCAAAGCTCATCTTTATCTCTTGCAATATTTCTGGCAAATGTTTTTACAAAAGCATTAAGAAATTTATAATCAAGTATCCTGCATAAAACAGGATTGTTTTGTGCCAGTTTTCTTGCCTGAGAATAACTTTCCATATATTCTTCAAATCTGTCAGCAGTCTTAATTTGCGACAGGGCAGGATAATGTATGGGGTCATTATGATAACGTTTTACATATACGGCCTCTTCCGCCATAGAGAAGGATTTAGCCATATTTAACATCCTAATCATGAAGCCAAGGTCGTAAAAGAATATAAACTTCTCATTAAACCTTAACCCGTTACTTTCAAGAAAGCTGCGTCGAATTAGCACTCCTGTTAAAGTTACGTTCATAAAGCCTTTTCGTGATAAGATCAGGTTATAGTAT
>Ga0207869_1000028_pt1 | contig 152616 bp, 128 predicted proteins | sample HigsolmetaAR205D_FD_184837 | JGI IMG/M metagenome (GOLD analysis project Ga0207869, IMG submission 184837) | Ionic liquid and high solid enriched microbial communities from the Joint BioEnergy Institute, USA - AR20-5-D (SPAdes) (version 2) ...
CACAAACCCCAACATTTATTATAGAACCTTTTATTATAAACGAAAATGCTGGGGTTGTGAACTAACTGTTTCACAAACCCCAACATTTATTATAGAGCCTATATTTATTTTGTTATTCCGTTACATTAAAACTTCTTGTAAAGTTCCTTCTTTGCTCCGCAAACAGGACATTTATCAGGAGCTTCGTTATATACGGTATGGCCGCATACAGGGCAGATATAAACTGCCTCAATATCCAGGTCTTTTCCTTCGCGGGCACAGTCCTGGGCTTCTTTAAACATTTTGGCATGGATTTTTTCGGCTTCCAGAGCAAAACGGAATGAACGCATAGCGCCTTTTTCACCCTGGAACTCTGCAGCCTGCAGATAAACCGGGTACATTTGCTCAACTTCATGAAGCTCGCCGTTAATTGCACCCTGCAGGTTTTCTACGGTATTATTGTAACCAAATACTCCGCCTGCGGTTACGGTGTAATCGGTAGTAGGACCGCTAATTTCTTTAAAATGATTTTCAGCATGAACTCTTTCTGCAAAGGAAATAGCTCTGAATAATTTTGCTATGTTGTTAAAACCTTCTTTTTCTGCTACGTCAGCCCAGGTTAAATACCTCATATGGGCAAGACTTTCTCCTCCGTATGCGGAATGTAAGAAATCGTTTGTCATTGCATTTTTAACTGCCATTTATATATTCCTCCTTTAAATTATGTTTATACAAATTCATTCATTAGATTTTGGACAATCATAGGATCATATTTTTGATCAACAAGGGGCACTTTGCTCGCCAGGACCTTGTGTTTGGTATGGTAATCCGGTTTTTCTTCCCGGTAAAATATACCGATCGGAATCCGGTCGCCAAATTCCATAGCCCTGATCATGGCAGCAGCCTTATCTGTATAATCGTGATCCGTCTCCAGATAATATACCCTTTCTTTATAATAACTAAACGTATTAATTTTATTAAAACTTACACATGGCTGAAGAATATCTACCAGTGCATAACCTTTATAGCTGATAGCTGCTTTCATCATTTCGGTAAGATGCTTTGTATCACCACTGAACGACCTGGCAACAAATCCTGCTCCCGCGGCAATTGCAAGAAGAACAGGATTAAGCGGATAGTTTAAATTACCGTCTGCTTGGGCGTTTGTAACATGGCCTTCGGCGGTGGTAGGTGAGGATTGGCCTTTAGTAAGGCCGTATATTTGGTTGTCATGAACAAAATGAGTTATATTGACATTGCGGCGTATGGCATGTATAAAATGATTCCCGCCTTCACCATATGAATCTCCGTCACCCGTATTGACAATGACGGTAAGATTTTCATTGGCTATTTTTGCCGCTGTGGCGGCGGGAAGGCTTCTGCCATGCAGGCCGCAGAAGGTATTGGCACTGATATATTGCGGTGTTTTGGCTGCTTGGCCTATGCCGGCTGCCATAAGGACTTTAGCGGGATCTATATTAAGTTCCTCAAGGGCTGTTTTAAGGCACCTTAAAATGCTAAAATTTCCGCAGCCCGGACACCAGGCGGTTTCATATGTACTGAATGATTTACCCATTGTATCCCTCCTTAATCAGCCTGTCCGCTATTTCTTCTCCCGAAATCTGGCGGCCGTCATATTTAAGAATACTTCCCGTACACTTTATTCCGGTTACTTCCCGTATAAGGGATGCCAGCTGGCCTGTTGCATTTTGTTCTATATTTATAATATTTTTTGCTTTTTTTGCATATTTGGTCAGTGCCTTGACGGGCAAAGGATATATATCGCCGAATACTAAAGCCCCGAATTTTCCGCCTGAAATATCATTCAGGGTTGTTATTGCTTCTCTGATAGGACCGTATGTTGAACCCCATCCTAAAAGCAGGGTAGTACAATCTTCATCTCCCAAAAATTCAGGTTCTATCAGTTCTTCCATAAGGCCTTCCAGTTTACGCATACGCTTATCCACCATTTTAACCCTGACATCCGCTGATTCGGTTATAAAACCGTATTCGTCATGTTCGTCACTGTCGGCGGTAACAAAATAATCTCCTTTACCCGGAATACGTCTTGGCGATATTCCGTTTTCAGTAATACGGTATCTTATATATTTAGTTTCGTCGGCAGCCGAAACAAGCGGTGCATTGCTTGGAATTTCGGATAAATCATACTTCTTTACGGTAGATGTCGTATCTCCAAGATACTGATCGCTTAAAATAATCACTGGAATTTGATACTTGTCTGCCAGATGGAATGCTCGAGCCGTCTGATAAAATGCATCTTCATGATTTCTTAAGGCAATTACCATTCTCGGAAATTCTCCATGGGAAGCGGAAATCACAAATTTTAAATCGCTTTGCTCTGTACGGGTAGGTAGGCCCGTTGCGGGACCCGGTCGTTGGACATCTGCCACAACTACAGGTATTTCGGCTATGCCGGAAAGACCCAAGGCTTCAACCATTAATGAGAAACCGCCTCCGGAGGTAGCCGTCATGGCACGAACTCCAGCATAAGAAGCTCCTATAGCCATATTAATTGCGGCAATTTCATCCTCTGCCTGCTCCATTACCACACCGGCAGCTGTACTGTGTCTGGACAAGTATTCCATTATCGGTGTGGCCGGAGACATAGGGTAAGCGCTATAAAATTTAAGACCTGCCGCTATGGCACCGAGGGCTAAGGCCTGATTGCCGTTTATAAGCATGAAGTCTTTATATTTGCCTCCCATATGGGGATATATGTTATCCGTAGCTTCATATCCGTAATGGGCTGCCTGCATATTTACTTGAAAATAAGCTTTTTTTACGGAGGTATCTAAAACATTTTCAAGATGATTAAAATCGACACCGAATATTTTAAGAACGGCACCGGCGGCTATAGTGCCTGATACTCTGGGATTGCCAAATTCTTTGGCCTTTTCTTCCATCGGAATTCGTATTGCTTCAAAGTCCCCTTTAAAGTTACTGTCACATAATATAAAACCGTCTTTTTTCAGTTTACTTTGGTGTAAGCGGATGGTTTCTTCATTCAGTGCGATAATTCCGTCCAATTTGTTGCTGTGTGATGTTATTTCCTCATTTCCAAAACGGATTAACATAAAGTTATGACCGCCGCGGACCCGGGACATGAAATCTTTTACGGTATAGACAAAATAACCGGATTTCTTAAAAGCTTTTTCCAATATGGAAACGGTGGTGTCAATTCCCTGACCTGCAGCTCCGCCTATTAGGATATTGTACATTTATTACCTCCTTATGTAAAATTTGTATATACAATAGTATATAACAAAATATCTGAAATAACAATTGCTGTTATAAACATATAAAAGACAAAATAGTATCTGCAAGTTTTACCGGTGTAACCGTCCATATATTAAACACTTATTTGCATGCTAAGTTGATTTTATATAATTTTAATGTTTTTTTTGGTTGAATATGCTATAATATTTTCTGCATAATAAAACTTAGAAGATTTATGGACGGGTATTTGCTTTATTATGAGCAAAAATCAAATATACTGTCCTGTTTAATTGGAGGAAATATAATGGAAGACGACCCAGACGAAAATAATATAGGTATTCAACTGCTTATATTGGCGGCCCTGACCTTAACGAATGCGTTTTTTGCCGGCGCCGAAATGGCAATGGTATCTGTCAATAAATCAAAAATGCGAAAAATGGCCGAAGAAGGCAAAAAAAGCGCGAATCTGGTGCTTAAGTTTTTGGATGAACCGACAAAATTCTTATCTACAATTCAGGTTGCAATTACCCTGGCAGGATTCTTTTCCAGTGCTTCTGCAGCAACCGGTTTATCCGGACCGTTAGGAAAATGGCTGGAAAGTATAGGCATTGCATATGGTAATAGAATTGCGTTTTTCGGCGTAACTATAATATTGTCATATTTTACGTTGGTGTTCGGTGAATTGGTTCCTAAAAGGGTTGCCCTGCATAAACCGGAAGCATTCAGCTTGTTTTGCGTAAGGCCCATCAGCCTGATTGCAAAGATAGCTTCGCCTTTTATAAAATTTTTAACCTTGTCAACCAATGTGGTAACAAAGCCCTTCGGAATGAATGAAGGCAATACCGAAGAAATGCTGTCGAGAGAAGAAATAAGATCCCTGGTCAGGGAAGGACAAGCCAACGGTGTACTAAACGAAGATGAAATGGAAATGATAGATTCTATCATGGAATTTGACGATAAAATGGCTAAAGAAATCATGACACCCAGAATCAATGTATTTGCCATAGATATTACCGAGCCATTGGAAGAATATTTAGATGAACTTTTAGAGGCGAAGTACTCCAGAATTCCTGTTTATGAAGAAGACATAGACAATATTATCGGTATTTTGTTTATAAAAGATTTTCTTAAAGAAGCCGTAAAGGTCGGTATAACAAATGTAGACATAAGATCTATTCTTCGTAAACCTTATTTTGTTCCGGACAGCAAGTTTATAAGAGAATTACTCAAAGAACTTCAGCAATCCAAAAAACAGATTGCGATCCTGATAGACGAATACGGAAGTTTTGAAGGTATCGTTACCATGGAAGACCTGGTTGAGGAAGTAATGGGCGATATTGAAGACGAATATGATCCGGACAATGAAAAAATAAAGCAACTGGATGCGAATACGTATCTTATTGACGGGCTTGTCACAATAGAAGAATTAAACAGCGAACTGAATTTAAATCTTTATTCAGAGTATTATGACACCATATCCGGTTTTCTGATTGATAAGATCGGATGCATACCAAAAGAAGAAGATGACAGAACCATTGAAATTGACAATCTGGTTTTTAAGCTTGAGAGTGTCAAACATAAAAGAATAGATAAAGTAAAACTTTATATCGGAGAAAAAGCCGATAAAATCAATTTGGAATAATATCAGGATGATTAATAATTGCACAAATAAAGGGCTTACGGAAATACCGTAAGCCCTTTTAATGTAATAATAAATTTTAAATAACAACGTAACAAATACTTTGAAAATATAAAATTGAAAAATATAAAATTTATAAACTCCCTGAGAATCAGGCAAAAATCCTGCACTAATATTCTTTTTATGAATAAACTGAATTGAGAGTGCAATTGCTTGCATATCAAGGAGGAAACTATGCTTAACAATCAAAATAATGGCCAATTGTCCTATGCCGGAATTTCATATGAAGATATAAAATGGTACGACATAGCAGGACAGCCTTTTGGGATCGCTGTAAATTTTAATGCCATTGTTTTTGAAGATGCCAATAATATCATAGATATAAAAGGGGCATTTGCTGTAGGAAGGGATTTTGTAAGTACTAGAGGGTTAAGCCTTGCTTTCGGCAATGACAATAATCTTGTAGGGACTGGATACAGCCCGAACGCGGTCAGGTTTTTGGTAGGCAGAAATGTAGCCATGCAAGGACCGCTGGTTGTTATAGGCCATGTTGTGGCAGGAGGAACTTTCAGGGCAGCACACGGAAGTACTTATATGATAGGAAAAGACGGCGCACAGGATCAGTTGCAAACTTTAAAAAATCTGTATCAGGCCCAGGGCGGAAGCCCATATTGGACACCAAGTGACAGAGGGTCTCATTATGCTATTCCTAGTTACGATGTACCCCGTTATATTCCGGCAGAAAGAATAGGTGCGGATGTAAACGAATTTTTCAGGGAAGCTAAAGAAAGCATGCAATATTATCATGAATGCATTACACGACTTATGCCAAACGGTACCGTAACGGAACGTTTTTATGAAAATATACTTCAGGGTAACGACCCTGTACAAAATGTATTTGTCATTGATGCAAGACCTAACGGTATTCTTAATAAAGAATTAAGAATTGAAATTCCAGATGGAAGTATTGCAATTGTTATATTCAGAACAGGAAACAATGCTCATATTCAGTATGGCCTTTGGGGATCGCAGCGTTTGGCAAACCGTACCTTATATGTATTTGAGGACGCCGAAAATATATATATGGAAGTTCCTGCGGCCATATGGGGAAGCATACTTGCACCGAATGCAATGTTTCATGCACACAAGACAGGAGGACATGTAAGCGGTAATGCCGCATTCAGATCTTTTGCGGTAAATCCCTCCAGTGGATTTGAATTTCATCTGTATCCGTTTGTCGGTGGTGTAACTTGCGAAGACGTTTCTTTTGCACCTGTGCAAGAACCTGAACCGGAAGTTCCTCAGCCTGAAACTGTTCTACCTGAACCGTCCATACAACCGATATCAGAGTGTCCTCCGTGCCCGGAAGCTGAGCCTTGCCCACCCTGTCCGCAGCCAGAGCCTTGTCCGGAACCCGAACCATGTCCTCCCTGCCCGCAGCCAGAGCCTTGTCCGGAACCCGAACCATGTCCTCCCTGCCCGCAGCCAGAGCCTTGTCCGGAAGCTGAACCTTGTCCACCTTGTCCGCAACCTGAGCCTTGTCCTCCTTGTCCCGAAACGCGGATAGAATACAGGCCATATCCCGTAAGAGTACCTGTTCCTTGTCCCAGGTCAAAGACAAGAGTAATATATCGAAAGGTTATGGTAAGGGAAAAAGTAAATGACTGTAAGATTGAAGCAGGGAAAATATTCGGATGCATTTGGGGATGCGGCTGTAACTGTAATCACGAATATAAGGTAAATCTCTATAAAATCCGTAACGAAGGCAAAATTTTGATACAGAGCGAAAAGCTTGGTACATGCGGTTGTTTTGAATTTAATGTTCCATATGATGATTGCTATGTGCTGGAAGTTTGTCCCTTGTTAGCTAAAAAGAATTCATGCTGCAGGCCGATGCTTACACTTAAAAACGTGGGCGTATCAAGTCTGATGATATTAAACTGAATAATAAACCTTAATTGGAAGGGGCATTCTTAATGGCAAGATGTCAGAAACCGTTATAAGGTTTATTTATATTGCATATGGATGTCCCTTCCATTATAATAAGTGTATAAAAAATTAGGAGGTTAAATCATGGGAAAGGTATATATTTTTCTTGCGGATGGTTTTGAAGAAATAGAAGCATTAACAGTAGTTGATTTACTAAGGAGAGCGCAAATTGATATAGATATGGTATCCATAACGGGAAGTCTTCAGGTTACCGGGTCCCATCAGATCAGTGTTATGGCGGATGTTTTATTTGAGGATGCAAAATTTGATGATGCGGATATGCTGGTTCTGCCCGGAGGAATGCCCGGTACAAAGAATTTGAAAAACCATGAAGGGCTGGACAAGCTGTTAAGAAAATTCCACGGTGAAAACAAAAATATTGCCGCGATATGTGCGGCACCGACAGTTCTTGGAAACAAAGGATTTTTAGAAGGCAAAAGAGCTACCTGCTATCCCGGATGTGAAGACGAACTAACGGGAAGCACCGTACTTTACCATGATGTAGTAGAGGACGGCAATATAATAACATCCAGAGGCTTAGGAACTGCTATAGATTTCGCCCTGGCTATAATCAAAAAATTAGCTGATGAGAATACTGCCAGAGAAATAGCCGGCAAGGTGGTATACCGTCATTATAATTAAATCAAAAGCTGTAGCTGAATAGCCAATAAACATATAACGAGATATGTTTATTGGCTTTTAGTTTTTGTGCTTTATTCTAAAGGAGGTTTTTGTCATAGGGCAATATTTCCCGTCTTAATGTGATAAGGCATATCAGGTTGGGAAATGCCATTAAAGCATTTACAAAATCGGTCAGCTCCCAAACCAGTTTAAGCGACATTATTGAGCCGATAAAAATCATAACTATATAACATAAACGGTAAGTGTTGATACCGGATTTGCCAAACAGGTATTCAACTGCTTTTTCGCCGAAATAGGACCAGCCAATTAAGGTTGCAACCGCAAAGGCAATTAAGGACAAACCAAGTATGCTACGTCCAAAAGGCAGACAGGCAAAGGCAGCGGTTGTCAGTTCAGCCATAGAGTAGCCTTCGGCGGACAAGGGATTTTTTAATATATTTGTTACAATTACAAGTCCTGTTATAGCACACATGACAACTGTATCCCAAAAGGTGGCACTCATAGAAACCAATGCCTGTTTTGAAGGATGGGAAGTTTTGGCTCCGGCTGCTGCAATCGCTGCGGATCCAAGGCCGGCTTCATTGGTAAATAAACCTCTTGCTATCCCGTATCTGGCAGCAGCTTTTACGCTTCCCCCGATAAAGCCTCCAGCTACCGCCGCAGGAAGTTTTGCAGGATGAAAAGCGGAATAAATTATTATTTGTATACCTTGCAGCAGGAAATTGCGGTTTATGATAAGAATAATAATACATGAAAAAAGATAAAAGAAACCCATAGCAGGAACCAGCCTGGTACATATTTTTCCTATGGTTTTAATGCCGCCTATAATAACCAGGCCTACTATAACGGCTATTACAATTCCGACTAAATATTCCGGAAATCCCCATAGAGTATGGGCTGTTTCCGTAACTGCTCTTGCCTGAGTGGAACAACCGACTCCGTAAGAAGCAGTTAAGGTAAAGAAAGCAAAAATCTTAGCCAGCCATTTTTTGTTCATTCCGTATTCCATTGCATACATAGGGCCGCCTATATATGTATTGTCTTCGGTTTTCTTGCGATATAAAACGCCCAGGTAACATTCGGCGTAAGATGTGGCCATACCTAAAAGACCTGTAAGCCAGCACCAGAATATGGCACCTGGACCTCCTAAGGCGACAGCGGTTGATACGCCTACTATATTGCCTGTTCCTATGGTGGCTGCCAAGGTTGCGGCCAAGGCAGCAAAGGCGCTGATATCTCCCTCGGCACCGGTATCCGGTTTGACAGACAAGCTTATGGCCTTGCCGATATGCCTTTGAATTCCTTTTAGGAATATGCTGAAATATATGTGAACACCAAATAACAGAACAGGCATAGGAAGACCCCAGATAAATCGGTTAAGGTTTGATATCAGATTAAGCATAATCAACAATTCCAAAATCGGGATTTTCTATATATATATTCCGTTTATCCCATAAATATGGTAAAGATATTTATTTTGGATATAATTATTAAAAAAATCGGATAATCGAGGCTTTTATTGATTTGTTCTGTTCCGTTTTTTATGTTTACGGTATTTAGTTAAAAGGAGTATACAAAAGATCTTAATGTATATTGAAAAATTTTCTTTATCCAATAAATACCTCGAATAGTTTTGATTTAAGTAAGGGAATCATAACAGAGTATTCTATAAACAACAATACTTTTGGCAGTTGTTTGGAATACTCTGTTATTTTGTTATTTTTCATCTATATTTAAAAAAATTCCTCCTTTACTAAGAATATAGGGCATTATTTGATAAATTTTATTGCAGATTTAGTAAAAAATGTTGACAAATGTATGAAAATGGAATATATTTACAATAACTTCAATTATTTTATTATAAATATTAAGTATAATAAGGAGGCAAATAAATGGACAAAACACATTTAAAAGACCACATATCACTGGAAGATACTATAGGATATGGTTACTATTACCTACCCAGTGAAGTGTGCAAAAATTTTATAATTACGGCCGGAGTGAGCGGCTTACATAAATCAAAAGCTGTTATGAAAATAATGTATAAAATAAACCGCAGCAAAAAGAAACTGGCTGATATAATACCGGCTTTTCGCAGTATTGATAAGGAAATTATATCTTATTATGCAGGAGAGTTGGCAGAAAGCTTAGTATATGCTGCCGATAAAGGTAAAGGTGTGGAAATTGCTTTCGGATATCCTAAAATTCTGGTTATTTCTGTGAATTAAAACAAATTTATTTTATAATGGATGGTTATAGCGACAATAATTACCATAATAATATTTTCATTCTCTGTAAACAATATGATTACAGGCAATACAAAAACAAAATTCACTTGCGGTTACTAATCGCATAGGATGAAATCATCTTAGGTGAAAAACCCGGCTGGGATGAAATCGGCAGAAATCATCATATAAAAAATCATCTTTGATGATAAATCATCTTATGGTGATAAATCATCTTTAGATGATAAATCATCTTTAGATGATTATGATATTAAATTATCCTGCTGATTGTATCTTGTGATGATATACCTTTTTAAGATGATTTTTTGCCAGGAGGGAAATCATCAATATCAATAAGGTAAATCATCAACAAGGTAAATCATCCGGGAATAAGATGACGAATGATCATCGAATGATGATTGGCCGATAGAACCCAAATCACTTAAAGGTGATAAACACCTATGGCGATATAGATAAAACCGCTGAACCTACAAAGTTGATTTTGTTGCTTGTATGCTTTGATAATCATGACGGAGGTGAAATTATGGCTAACAACAATAACAGTGGTACTAACAGAGTAGAAGTTCCTGAAGCAAGAGAAGCTCTCAATCGTTTTAAGATGGAGGTTGCCAACGAGCTTGGTATTCCTTTAAAACAGGGTTATAACGGTGATTTAACAAGCAGACAAAACGGATCAATCGGCGGTGAAATGGTAAGACGTATGATCCGTCAACAGGAACAAGCTATGGCAGGCCAGTCAGGACAACAGCAATAAATAAATTTATTTAATAAAATTTGACGTAAAGCGGTGTCGGTTTATGACTGACGCCGCTTTTATTTTTTGCTTTTCAAACAAGATTGGCATATGTTAAAATAATTGCGAAATAGTACTTTGGCAAAGCAATTGACAGCTTGTTTAGGCATATATATTATTTATAAATTATTTTTCAAATCAAATTAAGAAAGGATTTTTTATAATGGGTAAATATTTCGGAACGGACGGGTTTCGTGGAGAAGCCAATGTTGATTTGACTGTGGAGCATGCTTATAAAGTGGGCAGATTTCTGGGACATTATTATGGGAAAGATCATAAAGCAAAAATAGTAATCGGAAAAGATACCAGAAGGTCAAGCTATATGTTCGAGTATTCCCTGGTGGCCGGACTTACTGCCAGTGGAGCAGATGCGTATCTGCTTCATGTTACAACTACACCCAGTGTTTCTTATGTGGTAAGAACAGAAGGATTTGACTGCGGTATAATGATTTCCGCAAGTCACAACCCTTATTATGATAACGGAATAAAAATTATAAACAGGAATGGACATAAACTGGAAGCTGAAGTGGAAGAATTAATTGAAGCATACATAGACAGTAAAGAAGACACCATACCTCTTGCAACCAGAGAAAATATCGGAAAAACTGTAGACTATGCCATGGGCAGAAACCGGTATATCGGATACCTGATTTCGCTTGCAACCCGTTCTTTTGAAGGAAAAAGAATCGGTTTGGATCTGGCAAACGGCTCTGCAACTTCTATAGCTAAAGGAGTATTTGATGCCTTAGGAGCCAAAACTTATGTCATAAACGGGGAGCCTGACGGAACCAATATTAACAGAAATTGCGGCTCAACTCATATTGAAGGTTTACAAAAGTTTGTTGTGGAGAATAATTTAGACGTAGGTTTTGCATATGACGGTGATGCCGACAGATGCCTGGCTGTAGACGAAAAGGGAAATGTTATTACCGGTGACCATATTCTGTATATGTGCAGTGTGTATATGAAAGAGAGAAATGATTTGGCCAATAATACAGTAGTTACGACCATTATGTCGAATATGGGCCTGTATAAGGCTTTGGACAAAAAAGGAATTAGCTATGAAAAGACCAAAGTCGGCGATAAATATGTTTATGAAAATATGCTGGCTAACGGTCATTCAATCGGTGGAGAACAGTCCGGCCATATCATATTTTCTAAACATGCTACTACCGGAGACGGGATCCTTACTTCTTTAAAGATTATGGAAGTAATGTTGGAAAGTAAAGCAAAGTTGTCCGAACTTTGCAAAGACTTGCATATTTTCCCTCAAGTATTGGAAAATGTAAGAGTAAAAGACAAAAAAGCTGCCACCGGTGATCCTGCGGTATGCGAACTTATCGAAAGACTTGGCAAGGAACTAGGCAATGACGGCAGGATTATTGTTAGGGAAAGCGGAACAGAACCGGTTATCCGTGTTATGGCCGAAGCAAAAACCGAGGAGCTTTGCAGGAATGTTGTTGAGCAGATAATAAATATGATAAAAAAACAGGGGCATGCAAAATAATATGCATTGTTTTGCTGTGTTTAGAAGAAAAATAAAATATGGTATTTACAGAACAGCTGTGATATAATATACTATTGTCAATATGCCCGCTAGTATAAAGCGTAATGTACTACATTCGTGATATACCTGAGAAAATGGTATATTTCGGTACTTAAGGTACATAATACAAGGAGGATGTAAAAATGAGTTTACAGGTTGAAAAGTTGGAAAAAAATATGGCAAAGCTTACTATAGAGACATCAGCAGAGGAATTTGACAAAGCCATACAAAAAGCATATCAAAAGAATAAAAATAAAATAAACATTCAGGGCTTTAGAAGAGGAAAGGCCCCTTTGGCATTGGTTGAGAAAATGTATGGGCCCGAGATCTTTTATGAAGATGCTGCCAATGAAATAATTCCGGAAGCATATGAAAAGGCAGCAAAAGAAAGCGGCTTGGAGATAGTATCAAGACCTGAAATTGATGTAGTTCAGATTGAAAAAGGAAAACCTTTTATATTTACCGCTCAGGTGGCTGTTAAGCCTGAAGTAACCCTGGGACAGTATAAGGGTATTGAAGTAGAAAAGAAAGAAGTTACCGTAACCGATGAGGAAGTTATGGCCCGTATTGAAAGGGAAAGGGAACAGAATGCCAGAATTATTACGGTAGAAGACAGACCTGTTCAAATGAATGATATTGTTGTTATAGATTTTGAAGGATTTGTTGACGGCAAACCTTTTGAAGGAGGTAAGGCAGAAGGATATTCCCTGGCCATCGGTTCAAAATCCTTTATCGATAATTTTGAAGAGCAGTTAATCGGCAAATCTGCAGGTGAAGAGGTTGACGTAAATGTTACATTCCCTGAGGATTATCATGTTAAGGATCTGGCAGGAAAGCCGGCCTTGTTCAAGGTTAAAATTCATGAAATAAAATATAAGGAACTGCCTGAATTGGACGACGATTTTGCTCAGGATGTATCAGAATTTGATACTCTTGATGAATATAAGGAAAGCATTAGGGCTACAATTAAGGAAACTAAAGAAAAAGAACTTAAGACAGCTAGAGAAAACGAGATTATAGACAAGATCATCGAAAACGCATCTATGGACATTCCCGAGCCTATGATTGAAACCCAGGTCGGACAGATGGCTGAAGACTTCGCTCAGAGAATGAGATATCAGGGCCTGTCTATGGAGCAATATTTCCAATTTACCGGCATGGACGCCCAGAAATTCTTTGACAGCTTAAGGCCGCAGGCATTAAAACGCATTCAGACCCGTCTTGTTCTTGAGGCTATAGTTAAAGCAGAAAATATAGAAGTTACCGATGAAGAACTTGAAAAAGAACTGAACGAAATGGCTTCCATGTACAAGATGGAAGTAGACAAAGTAAAAGAGATACTGGGCGAAAGCGGAATTGAAAACGTCAAGGCAGATGTTGCGGTTCAGAAAGCCGTAGATCTTGTTGTGAGTGAAGCTAAAGAGGTCTAATGTCTACAGTACAAAAGAAATTTAGATACTAAAAGATCTAAATTTTATAAAGGAGGGTGCAATATGAGTTTGGTACCTTATGTCATAGAGCAGACCAGTCGTGGCGAAAGGAGCTACGATATTTATTCAAGACTGTTAAAAGAAAGAATTATTTTCCTTAGTGAAGAAGTTAACGACACTACAGCCAGTTTGGTCGTAGCGCAGCTTCTTTTTCTGGAGTCCGAAGACCCCGGAAAGGATATTAACTTCTATATAAACAGCCCCGGAGGGTCCGTGACTGCCGGTATGGCAATATATGATACAATGAGATATATCAAGTGTGACGTGTCAACCATATGCATTGGTATGGCGGCAAGCATGGGAGCATTTTTGCTTGCGGGAGGCACTAAGGGAAAACGTTTTGCTTTACCTAATGCCGAAATTATGATTCATCAACCTTCCGGCGGTGCAAAAGGTCAGGCAACAGATATTAAAATAATTGCTGATAATATTATAAAAACAAAGAGAAAACTCAACCAAATATTGGCTGAAAATACGGGCAAGCCGCTGGAAGTTATAGAAGTTGATACGGAAAGAGATTACTACATGTCGGCAGAAGAAGCACTTGAATACGGTATAATTGACGGAATTCTGACTCACAGATAACTACCGGTGCATATTGTGCGTTAAAGAAAATGAGGTGAATTGGCAATGGCAGGAAAATCAGATGACAGAAAGCAACTTAGATGTTCTTTTTGCAACAAGACTCAGGATCAAGTCAGAAAATTGATTGCCGGACCGGGAGTTTATATCTGTGATGAATGTATAGAAATATGCAGTGAAATCATTGAAGAGGAATTCGACGGGTATCCGGCTGCGGATACGGATATAAATTTACTTAAACCGGTTGAAATAAAGAATTTCCTGGATCAGCATGTTATCGGTCAGGAAGAAGCAAAAAAGGTGCTTTCGGTAGCCGTATATAACCACTATAAGAGAGTGCTTTCTGAAAAAGATTTGGATGTTGAAATACAAAAGAGCAATATTTTAATGATAGGACCTACCGGATCGGGAAAAACATATCTGGCACAGACTTTGGCCAAGCTTCTTAATGTGCCTTTTGCGATTGCAGATGCAACTGCATTGACGGAAGCGGGCTATGTCGGTGAGGATGTTGAAAACATTTTGCTGAAACTGATTCAGGCTGCCGATTACGATATTGAGCGTGCTCAGTACGGGATTATATATATAGATGAAATTGATAAGATAACCAGAAAATCGGAAAATACATCAATAACCAGAGACGTGTCCGGCGAAGGAGTCCAACAGGCTCTTTTGAAAATATTGGAGGGTACCATTGCCTCCGTTCCTCCTCAGGGAGGAAGGAAACATCCTCATCAGGAATTTATACAGATAGATACGACAAATATATTGTTTATTTGCGGAGGGGCTTTTGACGGGCTTGAAAAAATTATTGAATCCAGAATAGGGCAAAAGTCTATAGGATTTAATGCGCAGATATCCGAAAAGAACAAGAAAAATATCGGTGAACTCTTCCGTCAGGTTATGCCCCAGGATTTGATTAAATTTGGCCTGATACCGGAGTTTGTAGGCAGGCTTCCCATATGTGTTGCCCTGGATGCCCTGGATGAGGCGGCTCTTGTGCGTATTTTGGTGGAACCTAAAAACGCCATCACAAAGCAGTATAAAAAGCTGTTTGAGATGGACGGTGTAGAGCTTGTATTTGAAGACGATGCTATTGAAGAAATTGCTAAAAAAAGTTTCAGCAGAAAGATAGGTGCCAGAGGGCTGCGGTCAATTATTGAAGCTGCCATGATGGATGTAATGTTTTCTGTACCGTCAGAAAACGACGTTGTAAAATGTATTATAACCAGGGATGTTATTTTGGGAAATGAAAAGCCTATACTTATCAGGTCGGAAGAGAGCGTGGTAAGAAAACCGTCTCTTAAAAGAAATTCAAAAAAAAGCAAAGGTGAAATTGCATAATATAAAAAATAAAAAGTGAGTAACCCGGGCTCCTAAAGCATCGGATTAAGGAGTCCGGATTGCTCATTTTTATGATTTAATAGGTATCAGGTAACAGGAGGTGAATGGGATGATAATAAAAAGTGTAAACCTTGAAACTGTGTGCGGAGTTCGCAGTGTACTACCCGAGAACAATAAGCCTGAGATTGCTTTCGCCGGCAAATCAAATGTAGGAAAGTCATCGCTGATTAATTCCCTGGTTAACCGCAAATCCTTGGCAAAGACATCGTCGCAGCCGGGTAAAACTCAGACCATAAATTATTATAATATTAATGACGCTTTGTATTTTGTGGATTTACCCGGATACGGATTTGCCAAAACTTCGGCCGTATTAAGAGAACAGTGGGGGAAGATGGTCGACAGATATCTGATGAGTTCAAAACAGCTTAAGGTTATATTTTTACTTGTGGATATTCGTCATGAGCCTTCACAAAATGACAAGCAAATGTATGAATGGATGGTTTATCATGGCTTTGATCCGGTTATAATAGCCACAAAACTGGATAAAATTAAAAGAAGCCAGATAAATAAGCATATAAAAATGATAAAAGATGGCATCGGAGCAGGACCGGAGACAAAAATATTCCCATTTTCGTCCCTCACAAAACAGGGGAAAGATGAAATATGGGAATATATTGAAGCAGTATGCGGATTATCGGATGACAGGCAGCAGGAATATTAAATGTGTCAATATCATAAAATTCAGCTAAGAAGTACAGACATCAGGTAGGCGTAAACTTCCGAACTCTTTTCACTCCAGTTGTTGCATATTGCAGCAGCCTCTTTTTCTGAAGGAACAATTAAGGATAAATCGATAATATGTGAATCCCTTTCTATAACACTGAGTTTTACAGCAAATTCGCCTTTTTTAACCTGATAATAATCTGCCGGGGTGGAGACTTCTTCTTTAAGTTTATATTTATTCTGTGAAAGATATTTTTCTATATCTTCTTTTATTCCCGATGAAATCATGTTATCAAAAAATTTTAATGTTTCGCTGCCGATTTCGGTTATACTGTATAGGGAACTGTTGCGTATGGTTTTTACGGCAATAAATTCTTCGTCCAACAGTTCGGAAATGGCTCTTTGAATATTAAAATAATTGGTATATTCCTTTTCCAGTATAAAAGCTGTCAATTGTGCATTGGTCAGGGGAAAGTCAACTCTGCTTAAAATATATAGTATTATTAGTTTATATAACATAAAAGTATCTGACTGCATTAAACCCCTCCTGTTTTATAGTATTTACCTTGCCAAGAATCCTTTTCTTTCATTCTGCTGTTAATAGTGTTTAAAACAAGCTTTTTATTGGCGCTCCATAAAGGTGCAAGAAGAATTTTTTTTGGGCCGTCTCCGGTAAGCCTGTGAATTACCAAATTCGGCGAAAGATGTTCAAGGCAGGTTATTACTAGATCTATATACTCATCCATGGTTATGGAATACGTTAACTTGCCTTCCTGGTATAATCGACCGAGATCTGTGCCCTTAAGAATATGAAGCAGTTGCAGCTTTATTCCCCGGACCAGGTTTTTTTCGGCAAGATTGCTTAAATATTCCATGGTTTTTAACATATCATTTTTTGATTCCTTTGGCAAGCCAAGAATTGTATGGACTATTACATCTATTCCCCTTTTATTCAGTTGCCTGACGGCTTCTTCAAAAACAGGAAGTGCATAGCCCCTGCGCATCCATCTGGCGGTATCTTCATGGATAGTCTGAAGACCAAGCTCAACCCATACCGGTTTAATTTTATTTAGTTTGTCAAGCAAGGCAATCACATTATCACCGAGACAATCAGGCCTTGTAGCTATTGACAGTACCGCAATATCCGGATGGTTAACAGCCTCGCTAAAAATTTTTTCAAAATAAGAAACCGGGCCGTGAGTATTGGTGTAAGCCTGAAAATAAGCAATATACTGTATATCGCTATGAGATGACAGTTTTTTAGCTACTAAAGCTTTGGCTTCTTCTATTTGGTCTGAAACAGACAGACCGGGGGTGGCGCTAAAATCTCCTGAACCCCCTTCACTGCAAAATATACAGCCTCTGGTGTCTATCGTTCCGTCCCTGTTTGGGCAGCTTAGGCCTGCGTTCAAAGACAGTTTATATAATTTTTTACCGAAAGTTTTTTTTAGTTCATAATCCAATGAATGAAATCTTTTATCGTTCCAAAACGTTTTATTATTAAGGTCATGCATAAAATCATCCTCTTGAAAGGGGGGAGTTAATTATAATTAAAGTTATCATATCATCACCGGCTTGCTAAATCAAGCAATTCAAAAATCATAAAATTGAAAATATTTTACTTTCTTATAAAAAAGGTGTATAATTTAAAAAAGTAAATTTTAAAACAGAAAGTTCGCCCATATTTCACATATTTTCTATATCATATCTGTTCCCATGTTCATCAGACATAAATCCAAGAATTTGTTAAAGGAGCTGAATATATGGATAATCAATATGAATCGATGACGCTTGTCAAATTAAGGGAATATGCCAAGGAAAAAGGATTAAAGAACTTTTATTCACTAAAAAAAAGTGAATTAATTGAGTTATTAGTGAAGTATGATAATGAAAAAAACAAGGTTAAAGATAGTAGTGAACATATAAAAGAGGACAATAAAAAATGTAATAAGGAAATAATAAAAGAGGCAGGCAAAGAGGGCGGTAAGGACAATATTAATGATAATAATGAAAGTAATAAAGAAAGTGATAAAGAAACTTTAAAAGAAAGCAGTAAAGAAATTAACGCCGAAGAAACAGGAGCTGCTGTCCAAAATGCCGCTCAGAACAGGGAAGAGAAAAAAACTTTTATTCATATAGAGCTGGAGCAGCTTGACAGCGGAGAAACCAAGGAAGGCATTCTTGAGGTGTTGCCTGACGGATATGGTTTTATAAGATGCGACAATTATCTTCCGGGTGAAAATGACGTATATGTATCTCCCGCTCAGATAAGAAAATTCAATCTTAAGACAGGAGACATTGTTACCGGCAATACCAGGATAAAAAGTCAGAATGAAAAATTTTCGGCTCTTTTGTATATTAAAGAAGTAAACGGTTTCCCGCCTACTGAAGCCCAAAAAAGGCCTAAATTTGAAGACCTTACTCCGGTTTTCCCTCATGAAAGGATACATCTGGAAACTCCTGGAGCGGGTATTGCCATGCGGATGGTAGACTTAATCTCTCCGATTGGAAAAGGACAAAGGGGGATGATTGTATCCCAGCCTAAGACCGGTAAAACGACATTGCTGAAGCAAATAGCAAAGGCAGTAACAAGAAACCATCCTGAGATAAAACTTATTATCCTTCTGATAGACGAAAGGCCCGAAGAAGTTACTGACATAAAAGAATCAATTGAAGGCAAGAATGTAGAAGTAATTTATTCCACTTTTGATGAACTGCCCGATAATCACAAACGGGTATCGGAGATGGTTATTGAGCGGGCAAAACGTTTGGTAGAACACAGGCAGGACGTTATTATACTGCTTGACAGTATAACCAGGCTTGCAAGAGCCTACAATTTAACGGTACAGCCTAGCGGAAGAACTTTGTCCGGCGGTTTAGACCCTGCAGCTTTATATATGCCAAAGAAGTTTTTCGGATCCGCCAGATGCATGAGAGAAGGTGGAAGCTTAACGATTCTTGCAACCGCTCTTGTAGATACCGGAAGCCGTATGGATGATGTTGTGTTCGAAGAATTTAAAGGAACAGGCAACATGGAATTGGTTCTTGACAGAAGTTTGTCTGAAAAAAGGATCTTCCCCGCCATTGATCTTCCGAAATCCAGTACAAGACGGGAAGATTTGCTGCTTACTCAGGCGGAACTGGAGGCTACTTATCTGATTAGAAAGGCCTTAAGCGGAATGAAATCCGACGAGGCTTTAGAAAGAATTATAGATATGTTCCTTAAGACAAAGACCAATACAGAGTTCGTTGAGATTATCAGAAAAACCAAATTAGCTTTTTAGGTATTGCATCAGCTTAAAAGCTATGCTATAATTAGTAAGCTGTTTATTAAGTTGGGTTATTATATAGACCAGTAAATCAGATATATAATAAAGAGGTGAAATTATGAAAGCAGGAATCCATCCCAATTATTATCAGGCAAAAGTAGTCTGCAACTGTGGGAATGAATTTGTAACAGGTTCAACAAAGGAAAATATCCGTGTTGAAGTTTGTTCCAAGTGCCATTCATTCTATACAGGTCAGCAAAAGACTGCTGCAGCCCGTGGAGCGATTGAAAAATTCAACCGCAAGTATGGTATTAATCAGGACAACTAGGGCTTTTTATAGAGGCATTAAAAATTGGGTTGAGGTTCGCTTCCTCAGCCTATTTTTAAATTTATCAATAGCATTTATTTGGCCAAAATTTTATGATATAATAAACTAAGACATTCTGACAGATGCAAGAATTTTATGTCGGATGTATTCTGTTAAGTAAATTTTATGTGAAAAACACAGGTAAAGTAGTCAAATATAATACAGGAAAGGCTCGGGATTAAGATGAAACCATCCGGTATTGGGGGAATGGCTGTTATCGAAGGCGTAATGATGAGAAATAAAGACGATTACGCCGTAGCCGTACGAAAGCCAAATAATGAAATAACGGTAGGAAAATTTAAGTATAAGGATTTTTCTAAAAAAGTTAAATTGTTTAAACTTCCAATTTTCCGAGGGATACTGGCTTTTATCGATTCAATGGTAATCGGTATAAAAGTAATAAATTATTCAGCCAGCTTCTTTGAAGAAGAAGAACAGCCTAAAAAGGCAAAGAAAGAGCAAGCAAAAAAGAATGATTCATTTATTACGGCTTTGCTTACAGCTTTAGCTGTAATAGTATCTCTTGCAAGCTCGATTTTAATATTTATGGTACTTCCGGTTCTGATTGCCAATCTGTTTGCCAAGATGATTAAAGGCACTTTTTTGCTGTATCTTTTAGAAGGTATATTAAGGCTCCTGATTTTTATCGGATATATTTTGGCTGCTTCACAGATGAAAGAAATTAAAAGGGTATTTATGTACCACGGAGCCGAGCATAAGGTAATCAATTGCCTTGAGAACGGTTTTGAACTTACCGTGGAAAATGTCAAATGGCAGACCAAAGCTCATAAACGGTGCGGAACCAGCTTTATGTTTTTGGTAATGTTTATAAGTCTTGTATTTTTTGTTATTATAAGACCTCAGACTCTTTTGTGGAGAATCCTTTCAAGAATAATGCTGGTACCGGCAATAGCAGGGGTATCCTATGAATTTATCCGTCTGGCAGGAAGAACCGAAAATAAGCTGGTAAACATATTAAGTAAACCCGGATTATGGCTGCAGGCATTAACCACCAAGGAACCTGACGAAGATATGATTGAAGTTGCTATAAAATCAGTCGAAGCAGTTTTTGATTGGAGAACCTTTTTAGAGGAAGCGGCTAATGAGAAAGAGCAAAGCAAACCGGGGAAAAAATCTGAAAAAGAGAGAAAAACCGGAAAAACATATGGAAGCAGTGAGTATTCGGTTACAAGAGGAAAAAACGTAAGGGGAGCAAGAAAGGGTACATCTGTCACAAGCAAAGATGCGGCTAAAAAAGAATATGCCGCGGCTGCCGAAATAACCATTGCCAGTCCCAAGACCGCAGCCTACGATGATGAAGACGATGATGAAATTTTGAAAGCCCTGGATAAATATCTTGATTTTAATGACGAAGATTAACCCGGATCAGACCGGAGGCTAAAGAATAAATGATGACCTACAGACAGTTGCTGAATGAATCAAGGGAATATCTGAAAAATGCAGGTGTAGCAGATGCCGAAATTGATGCCTGGTATCTGCTTTCCCATGTTTTTGGAATAAGCAGGGCGGATTTTTTGCTGTACGGACAGGATGAATGTCCGAAGGATAAAGTTACTGTTTATAAGAAACTGATTGAAAAAAGAGCTGCCCGAATACCACTTCAATATATTACCGGTGTCCAGGAGTTTATGGGTCTTGAATTTGATGTTGACGAGAATGTTCTTATACCCAGGCAGGATACGGAGATTCTTGTAGAAGAAGTGCTTAAGGTTTGTAAGGGCAAATCTGTGCTGGATTTATGTACCGGATCAGGATGTATTATTTTGTCCCTTGCCAAATACGGAAATTTAAAAATGGCAGTTGGTTCTGATATATCTGAAAAAGCACTTCAGGTGGCAAGGAAGAATGCAAAAAAGCTTAATTTGGATGTTTTGTTTATTTGCAGTGATTTATTTGAAAAAATTGAGGGAAAATATGATATTATAGTATCCAATCCGCCGTATATAAAGTCGGAGGATTATATTTCCCTTATGCCTGAAGTACGCGACCATGAGCCTAAATTGGCTTTGGAAGCGGGAACTGACGGGCTTATATTTTATAGAAGAATTATTAATGACCTGCCACGGTTTTTAAATCCCGGCGGCTTTGTATTTTTTGAAATAGGATATGATCAGGGCGGGGCCGTCGAAAAACTGCTGTCAAAGGCAGGATTTACGGACATAAAAGTTAAGAAGGATTTAAGTGGTCTTGATCGGGTTGTATATGCAAAGACCGTTTCACATACAAAATAATGGAGGAATAACGGATGTTTGATCGCTTGGAAGGTATTCTTACCAGATACAGAGAAATTGAACAGGAATTAATGGACCCCAATATTGTTAATGATAAAGAAAAATATAAAAAGCTTATGAAAGAGCAGGCAGATATTTCGGATATTGTTGAAAAATATCTGGAATATAAGGAAGTTCAAAAGACTATCGAAGACAGCCTTACTATACTGGATGAAGAAAGCGATGAGGAACTTCGCGAACTTGCCAGGGAAGAGCTGAGTAAAAGCAAACAAAGAATAGGGGTTATAGAAGATGAACTAAAAGTTCTTCTTTTGCCTAAGGATCCCAATGACGAAAAGAACGTTATTGTTGAAATAAGAGCCGGAGCCGGCGGTGACGAAGCGGCTTTGTTTGCGGCTGAATTATACCGTATGTATGTTATGTATGCCGAACGCAACAACTGGAAAATTGATATGATGAACTTAAACGAAAACGGAATAGGCGGATTTAAAGAAGTTATCTTTATGATTAACGGAAAAGGAGCATATTCCAAACTTAAGTATGAAAGCGGGGTTCACCGAGTACAAAGGGTACCTGTTACGGAATCCGGAGGAAGGATTCATACATCCACGGCGACGGTTGCGATTATGCCGGAAGCAGATGAAGTGGATGTTGAAATTGATTTAAATGACTGCAAATTTGATGTTTTCAGATCTTCCGGCCACGGGGGTCAAAGTGTAAATACGACTGACTCCGCCGTAAGACTTACTCATATTCCGACCGGAATTGTGGTTACTTGCCAGGATGAAAAATCTCAGTTAAAAAATAAAGAAAAAGCCATTAAAATTTTGCGTTCCCGTCTTTACGAACTGGAACTGGAGAAAGCCAGAAATGCCGAAGCTGAAGCCAGAAAAAGTCAGATAGGAACCGGTGACCGTTCGGAGAAAATAAGGACATATAATTTCCCTCAAGGCCGGGTAACGGATCACAGAATAAAACTTACTCTTCATCAACTGGACGACGTATTAAACGGAAATCTGGATGAAATTATTGACCACCTTATTGCCGCAGACCAGGCTGCAAAGCTGAGTATGATGCAAGAGGAAAAATAATATGAATGGGAAAACTGTAATAACAAGTTCCAATAATCCGCAAATCAAGAATTTAGCCCTGTTGCAAAAGAAGGCGAAAGCCAGAAATGAACAGGGCTTATTTGTCGTTGAGGGAATTAAGATGTTTGAAGAGGCAAGAAGAGAAGGGCTTCTTTTGAAAGCTTATATGTCCGAAAGTTTTTATGCAGAAAAAACTAAAACACCGGAGTTTTTTAATGGACTGATTTATGAGATAGTAAGTGATGCTTTGTTTAGGCAGATAACTGACACCATGACTCCCCAAGGCATTATGGGAACGGTTAAAAAACCCGTATATGCATTTGAAGATTTGCTTAAGGCTAAAGATGCTTTTTTGCTTCTTTTGGAAGATATAAGGGACCCGGGAAACCTGGGTACTATTATCCGTACCGCCGAAGGAGCCGGTGTCACCGGCATAGTTTTAAACCGTTCCTGTGCCGACATTTTGCAGCCCAAAGTAGTAAGGTCAACCATGGGATCTATTTTCAGGGTTCCCTATTATGAAGCGGAAGATTTTTTGGCGTTTCTTGATAAATTAAAAACGATGGGCTTTACTTTGTATGCGGCCCATTTATCCGGAGATCTGTACGATACGGAAGGAAACTTTAGGGGCAAAATCGGTTTACTTATCGGAAATGAAGCAAACGGCTTGTCGGACGAAACTTCCAGTAAGGCCGACAATTTAATAAAAATACCCATGGCAGGCAAAGTAGAATCCCTCAATGCCGCCATTGCTGCGGCAATATTAATGTATGAAGCGGCTAGACAAAGAAGAAAGAACTTGCATTAAAATATGATTAAAAAAGACCCTGTACTATTGTATAACTCTTATCTTTTCTATAGAATAGAATTGATAAGAAAGGAAAGGGGGATACAGGGAGATGAATTCGATGTTGTGGCTGATACTTCTGGCAATACTGCTTATCGTGGAAATGGCGACCCTCGGACTTACGACTATATGGTTTGCAGGGGGGGCTTTAGTGGCATTTATAGTATCCCTGTTTTATGACAATATACTGCTTGAAATATCATTGTTTCTTGTTATATCCTTGTTATTGCTGATTTTTACAAGACCGTTCGTAAAAAAATATTTTAATTCTACCCGTATAAAGACAAATTATGAGGCTTTAATCGGAAAGGAAGCTATCGTTACAGCAACGATTGACAATGATTTCAATACAGGTCTTGCTATAGTGAACGGACAGGAATGGTCTGCCAGGTCGGTTGACGGTTCAAAAATAGAAAAAGGGTCTAAAGTAATTATAGAAAACATATCGGGTGTGAAACTAATGGTAAGTATTAAAAAGGAGGGATAGATAATGCCTGCAGAAGTAATTTTAATTATTTTTGTATTAATAATCTTACTTATTTTGGCATCCTGCGTAAGAATAGTTCCTCAGGCCCATGCATATATTGTGGAGCGCCTCGGAGGATATCAGGCCACCTGGGATGTCGGAATCCATATCAAGTTGCCCCTTATAGATAAGATTGCCAAAAAAGTTCTTTTAAAAGAACAGGTAGCGGATTTTCCACCCCAGCCGGTTATAACCAAGGATAACGTAACAATAAAGATAGATACGGTGGTATTCTATCAGATAACGGATCCCAAGCTCTATACGTACGGAGTTGACAATCCGCTTTTGGCGATCGAAAATTTAACGGCTACAACATTAAGAAATATTATCGGTGATTTGGAACTGGATGAAACCTTAACATCCAGGGAAATTATAAATGCCAAGATGAGAACTATTTTGGATGAAGCTACGGATCCCTGGGGTATCAGGGTTAACCGTGTGGAACTTAAGAATATAATTCCTCCGGCTGCCATTCAGGATGCCATGGAAAAACAGATGAAGGCGGAAAGAGAACGCAGAGAAGCAATTCTTATTGCCGAAGGGCAGAAAAAATCACAGATTTTGATAGCCGAAGGTAAAAAAGCGGCTGCCATTCTTGAGGCAGAAGGCGAAAAGCAGGCGGCAATTCTTAAGGCAGAAGCCAGAAAAGAATCTATGATAAAAGAAGCGGAAGGTGAAGCTGAGGCGATTTTGGCCGTACAAAAAGCCCGGGCGGAAGGTATCCGTTACTTAAAAGAAGCAGATCCTTCTGCGGCAGTACTTCAGTTAAGAAGCATGGAGGCCTTTGAAAAGGCGGCAGACGGAAAAGCCACCAAGATTATTATTCCTTCCGACATACAGGCTGTGGCAGGTCTTGCAAAATCTTTAGTTGAAGTAACAAAAGACGAATAAATTTTATTTCATACGGTTTATTACGGATGCGGCTGTTTCATATTTAGGTACGGAAGATAAAGGATACTACCGTAAACGCTTATGAAACAGCCCATCTGATTTTTGTATGAAAAAAGCAATATCAAGCGAAAGATAGAAGTAAATAATATAGGTTGCATATTTTAATCGGTTAAAGTCTAAAAAAATATGTTGAAAAATACGAAAGGCGGTTCGCAAAAAAGACATTATTTAATGATATTTTATATTTCTGTTAAGGAAAAGTTAAGATTATTTTACTTGATTTCTTGATGTATGATTGATATTATGTCAATGATGGGATTTGTAAATGTATTACAATCATTAATGTGCACGTATATAATTTAATGAATGCAAGACATTTAAGAAGGAATGACGTAAAAGCAGGTGGGATTATGAAACTAATCAAAAAGATATTAATATCGCCATATTGTATAGCAATCCTTTTTGCTCTTAAGATGGCGATTTACTATACCCTGATTGATGTGGACAGGGTATGGATTATACTTACTTTAATCAGTATGGCGGCATGGACGTTGATATTTGTATTCTTCGGCAGGTGCGGATTAAAAAGCAAGCGGTGGATTTTTCTTTTGATTTACAGCTTGTTAAGTTTGCTTATGTTCGCAGACACGATGTATTATAATTACTATAATCAGACTGTATCGATAAGGCAGCTTTGGCAGGTAAAAGCTGTTACAGCCGTACCTGACAGTTTTATAGCCACTCTTATTCCCGCAAGTTTTTTATTATTTGTAGATATACCTTTTGTATATTTTTCGTTTAAGAAATATTCGGTAAAGCTTCAGAATATGAAACCGTCCTTTTACAGACGCATTAAGCTGGCATTTTATTTGCTTACGGCAGTAATGTTTGCTATGATTGTAAATCCCTTTCAGTCTGCGGCTATTGCGAAAGTAAATACCATGGAGTTTTTTACAAGCCATGTGGGAGATATATATGAAGTAATCACAGACAATCTGGTAAGAGAAGAAATGGAAGAAGAGGAAATTCTGGAAGTTATTTCAGGGAACATACAGGAGCCCGAAAAGCCTAAATATAACCGGGTGGGTGCAGGCAAGAACCTGATTGTCATACAGCTTGAGGCTTTCCAGGATTTTGTGATAAATGCTTATTATAACGGGCAGGAAATAACGCCAAACATCAACAGGCTGCTTGATAATGATACCCTGTATTTTGACAGGTATTATTCCAATATAGGGAAAGGAAATACCGCCGATGCGGAATTCTCCACTCTAAACAGTCTTTATCCTTTGATAGACGGTGAAGCATACCGGCTCTATGAGGACAATACTTTCCACGGACTTCCCTGGCTTATGAGAGAGCAAGGCTACAAAGCCTTCGCTGTTCACGGATATGAGGGAGAGTTCTGGAACAGGGAAGCGGCTTATCCATATCAGGGATTTGAAGATTATATAAGTATGGAAGATTTGGACCAGGATGAATTAATAGGCCTTGGCATATCCGATAAATCTTTATTCAGACAACTCGTTCCTATACTGAAAGCAGAGCAAAAACCTTTCTTTTCTTTTATAATAACCTTAACAAACCATCATCCTTTCATTCTTGATGAGGAGTATCAGACCCTTAAGCTTCTTGAAGAAGATATTGACACCAAATTCGGTTCATATCTACAGACAGTCCGCTATACAGACGAAGCCATCGGGCAATTTATTGAAGACCTTAAGGAAGCCGGTTTGTATGAAGATACGGTAATAGCTCTTTACGGAGACCACCACGGGCTTAATTGTGGCATGGAGGATGTGAACGAAAGGGTCAGCGCATTTATAGGCAGAAAATATGATTATGATGAGATGCTGAACGTACCGTTAATAATACACATACCCGGAAGCGGCATTAAAGAAACAATCCATACCACCGGAGGTCAGGTGGATTTCCTTCCTACCATAGCAAATATTATGGGATTGCCTTTGGATGACACCCTGTTTATAGGCCAGGATCTTGTAAATACCGACGACGGGTTTGTGGCATTTACGGCTTACCTGTTTGAAGGTTCGTTTGCCAATAACGAGGTGATGTTCCAGATATCGAGAGAAGGCATATTTGAAAACAGCCGGGCCTGGATTATTGGGACTAATGAAGAAGTAGACATAGATCCCTACAGAGAATATTACGAAAAAGCAATATTGTTAAAGAAGACCTCGGAAGAAATACTGGAACAGAACTTGATGGAGAAATATATTAAAGAGAATAAAACAGATAAAATTAATACAGGGGATTTAAAGAATAAATATTTTGAATAAATAAAAGCAAAAAACCTGCCATGACTTAAAAAAATAAAAAGCCATGGCAGGTTTTTCTTGACATTTCGGTAAATTTGAAATAATGTATAATTAATCAAAATGCAGAATAAATATAAATTTATTACATTGGAGGAAATAGTATGAATTTAAAGGGGAGAAGTTTTCTTACATTGAAGGATTATACTCCGGATGAAATCGAATATCTGATTGATTTGGCTGCAAAACTTAAAGAGAAAAAGAAAAAAGGCATTTTAGGAAACAGCCTGAAGGGAAAAAATATAGCCCTGATTTTTGAAAAACCATCAACCAGGACCAGGTGCGCATTTACCATAGGATGTATAGATGAAGGCGGGCATCCCGAATATTTAGGAAGGGATGATATTCAGCTTGGACATAAGGAAAGCATAGAGGATACGGCAAGAGTACTTGGAAGGATGTTTGACGGGATTGAATATCGGGGATTTGCTCATGAAAATGCGGAGATATTGGCAAAGTACAGCGGGGTTCCGGTATGGAACGGTCTTACGGATACTTATCATCCTACACAAATTCTGGCAGACTTCTTGACATTAAAAGAACAGTTTGGTAAGCTGAAAGGGCTAAAATTATTGTATGCTGGAGACGGACGCAACAATGTGGCAAACAGTTTGCTTATCGGCTGTACCAAAATGGGCATTGACATTACCATCCTCTCTCCCAAGTCTTTGTGGCCCGAAGGGGAACTTGTTAATATCTGCAAGGGATATGCCGAAGCTTCGGGTAGTATAATAGAAATAACGCAGGACTTGAACAGTGTAAAAGATGTGGATGCAGTATATACCGATGTCTGGTGTTCCATGGGTGAAGAAGCCCTGGCAGAAGAAAGAATTAAACTGTTAAAGCCTTATCAGGTAAATGATGACCTTCTTAAAAAGGTCGGTAAACCTAACACTATAGTGCTTCATTGCCTGCCGGCCGTTAAAGGGAACGAAATAACCCATGAAGTTTTTGAACGTTTCAGCAAAGTTATTTTTGATGAGGCCGAAAACCGAATGCATACAATAAAAGCCGTAATGGTAGCCACTCTTGGAAACGGGCAGGCATGATACGTAAATATTTTTATATGGCATAAGTACATAAGTAAGGCATATAAAACACGTAATAAATATAAGTGCGGATATATAAGAAACCATAAACTGCAAAAATATTAAACATACGGGTACCTGAATATTTACATCAGTATTTGGGTACCTGAATAATAAAGGAGATTTGTTTATGAACCGGGACAAGGTCGTTCTGTGCGCCAGCAGTGCTTACGACAAAAAATATTATTTTAATGAAGATTTTCAGATGCTTCCTGAGCAGATAAAAAAAGAATTAAAGATTATGTGCGTCCTTTATACGGAAGATGTGGGAGGCATTCTGGTTTTGGAATTTGATAATGACGGAAACCTGCTCTTTAGAGTGGAAGCGGACGAAGGAGACTATTTATTTGATGAAATAGGAAGCGGACTAAAAATAAAGGAATTGCAGAGGACCAAAAAAGAACTTCTTCAGTCCCTGGAATTGTTTTATAAAGTATTTTTCCTTAAGGAAAATATCTCCGAGATATTAAAAGAAAACCGGGAGGAAGCCTAATGATATTTGTTATAGATGTCGGCAATACCAATATAACTATGGGTGTTTTTGACAAAGATGAAATCATAGCAAAATTCAGGCTGACAACCCAGATTAACAGGACTTCGGATGAATACGGCCTGATATTGACCGACTTACTTAATATAAAAAAAGTAAGTATTGCGGCTATTGATACGGCTATTATTTCATCCGTGGTACCCAGGGTGATGTATTCCCTTACTTCTGCTATAAAGAAGTATCTGGGAGTAACTCCTCTAAATGTTGAAGTCGGAATAAAAACCGGAATTAAAATACCCATACCCAATCCCAAGGAAGTCGGTGCTGACAGGGTTGCTGATGCCGTAGGGGCATACGAGCTTTACGGAGGCCCTGTGCTTGTTGCTGACTTTGGGACCGCCAATAAATATGACTTAATTACAGAAGACGGATCTTTAATTGCCGCTGTAACCTGCCCGGGACTAAAGATGTCTGCCAATGCCATGTGGTCCGGTACGGCTAAATTGCCGGAAATAGAAATTGCTATGCCAGACACCATATTGGCAAAAGATACGGTTACCAGCATGCAGGCCGGACTCATATTCGGCTGCATCGGACAGACAGAATATATCATAAAAAAAATGCTTAAAGAAGCCGGTCTTGAAAAATGTAAGGTTGTGGCAACCGGAGGGTTTGGCAGAATAATAGCAAGCAATACGGATGTAATCGACATTTACGATCCCGATTTGCTACTTAAAGGATTAAAGATTATAGCAGAAAAAAATAAAAAGGTAAAATAACGGTAGGAGATACTAATGAGCTTTTATATAGGTAACGTTAAAATAGACGGGAAGTTGTGTCTGGGTCCGATGGCAGGGGTAACTGACCTGCCATTTCGTTTATTATGCAAAGAAAAAGGTGCTGATTTAGTTTATACGGAAATGGTAAGCGCTAAAGGGATTAAATACAATAACTCAAATACGATAAAACTGCTTGAAGTAAGCAAGGAAGAAAAACCGGTTGCCGTACAGCTTTTTGGGTCTGATCCGGATTTAATGGCTGAGGTGGCCAGGGAAATAGAGTATATGGATTTTGACATTCTGGATATAAATATGGGGTGTCCTGTCCCCAAAGTGGTAAATAACGGGGAAGGGTCAGCCCTGATGACCAATCCGAAATTGGTGGGGGAAATTATTTATAAGGTTTCAAGAGCTATAAAAAAGCCGGTAACGGTTAAAATCAGAAAAGGGTTTGACAAAAACAGAATCAATGCGGTGGAAATAGCAAAAATAGCTGAGCAAAGCGGAGCGGCGGCGGTAGCGGTCCACGCCAGAACCCGCGAAGAGTACTACAGCGGAAAAGCAGACTGGGAGATTATACGCCGGGTAAAAGAAGCAGTATCAATTCCCGTAATAGGAAGCGGTGATATTGTAACACCTCAGGATGCAAAAAATATGCTTAACCAGACCGGTTGTGACGGCCTGATGATAGCAAGGGCAGCCAGAGGTAATCCATGGATTTTTGCACAGGTTAAGGCATATCTAAATGAAGGAATATTAATATCTAAGCCTGAATTTGCAGAGGTTATGGATATGATTTTGCGTCATGCCCGTTTAATCGTAGATTATAAAGGGGAATATACGGGAATGCGGGAAATGAGAAAGCATGTCGCCTGGTATACGTCAGGCTATCCCGGTTCGGCTAAACTCAGGAGCAGGATTAACGAAATAGAAACCCTTACAGACCTTGAAATATTATTGAATGAATATTTTGACATGTTAAAATAACCAAAGGGGTTTAATAAATATACATTTTTGTGATTAAAATGACGAAAATTAATTAATTTTAAAAAAAGAGTTGATTTTTTCCGCTTTTGGAGTATAGTATATTTACTAAAAAGACAAATGTCTGCCATACAAAAACAGAGCGGAGGAATGACTATGGAAAAGTTGAGAGTTGGTATCCTGGGGGGTACCGGAATGGTTGGGCAAAGATTTGTGTCCTTACTTGAAAACCATCCCTGGTTTGAGGTGGTAACCATAGCCGCAAGCCCGAGAAGTGCAGGAAAGACATATGAAGAGGCTGTGGGTTCAAGATGGAAGATGAAAAGTCCCATTCCGGAAAAAGTAAAGAAAATTGTTGTAAAGAACGTCAATGATGTTTCGGAAGTATCCGAAGGCGTTGACTTTGTGTTTAGCGCCGTGGATATGACGAAAGAAGAAATAAAAGCTATAGAAGAGGCTTATGCAAAGACTGAGACCCCTGTAGTCTCCAATAACAGTGCTCACAGATGGACTCCGGACGTGCCAATGGTGATTCCCGAACTTAATCCGGAGCACCTGGACGTAATCGAATTCCAGAAGAAGCGTTTAGGAACAAACCGCGGGTTTATTGTCGTAAAACCGAACTGTTCAATTCAAAGCTACGTGCCTGCTTTGCATCCTTTAAGAAAGTTTAAGCCTACGGTGGTTGTAGCAACCACATATCAGGCTATTTCGGGCGCAGGCAAGAATTTTGACGACTGGCCGGAAATGGTGGATAATGTAATACCGTATATCGGCGGGGAGGAAGAAAAAAGCGAACAGGAGCCCTTAAGAATTTGGGGAAGGATTGAAGACGGCAAGATAGTAAAAGCCGAAAAACCGGTTATAACTACCCAGTGCATCAGGGTGCCGGTAACTGACGGGCATATGGCCGCTGTATTTGTAAGTTTTGAAAATAAGCCTCAAAAAGAAGAAATTATAAATGCATGGAACGAATTTGAGGGACTTCCTCAAAAGTTGGCACTTCCCAATGCGCCGAAACAGTTTATTAAGTATTTTGAAGAGGATAACAGGCCTCAGACGAGGTTTGACCGGGATTATGAAAACGGTATGGGAGTAACACTGGGAAGACTTCGCGAAGATTTTGTATATGACTACAAATTCATAGGCCTGTCGCACAATACCGTTCGAGGAGCCGCAGGTGGAGCACTTTTGATTGCCGAGCTTTTAAAAGCCCAGGGCTATATTACCAAGAAATAATTAATCAGAAAATATGTCTGTAATAATTACTAAGTATATATAGTATTAAATCAATCAAAGTTAATAATTAAGAGGTTTAATTGGTACAGAAGAGTCTCTAAATCCGTTTATGAAAGCAAATATAGCTAAAAGCCAATTTAAGTTAATAAGGTGTCAATTGCAAGAAAAAGACTGCCGCTATACTGGACGGCAGTTTTTTTTGGGAAACCGTATTTTAATATAGAAACGGATAACGTTTTAAAATCGTGCATATATAGAAGCTTATCATATGCGGCTTTATATAGGATCTATTTTTCGCTGAAAATATATCTGATAAATTCGATGGCATTCTTCTTGTACTTTGAATTTACTACGATTCCGATCAGGTAGGGCTCTTCGGTAGTAATGGAGTATTCCCTGAACAACTTTGTATCTGTTAAATATATACCGTAGGCGGATACTCTGGGATTGTCTTCGGTACTTGACAGATAAAACTTATCTGTAAGCAGGCTGTATAAATCCGTAGGCAATTGATCGGATAAGGGATCAAAAAATCCGAATTTAACATATTGAGAAAATTCCGACAAAGGGGCTATTATTAAATCGATTTCAGATGCGGCCAAATGATACGATAATACCTGGCGCATACCAACTTCATAGTCGGAAGTAGTATTAAAATAAAAATTATAATTCAGGAATATATCTTCCGTTTCAGGATCAAGTTCCAGATAATCGGTTAATTTATCTTTATATTCCGGCCAAACATCAATCGGTATAGGGTTGTTTACAATAGCCGCATACAGTATGGTTTCCGTCTTGGGTTTTAAAATTGTAATCACTGTGTATATTATAAGTATTATGGCAAGAACGATGGCTAAGCCGTGATATTTATAATATTCCCAGATATAATCAAACCTATCTTTCCAGGACATATTCTTTAATTTTTCTTTTTCGGACATTTGAGTGTTTTTTTGCTGGTAAATTGCAGCATCATCGCCCAGCCTGGTTTTTTTAGGCATAATTTCCTCCGTTTAATTTGCTTTTATTAATATAATTGTTTCCGGCTGATAGTTGTACAATTATTTTTATTTAGTAAATTAGCGGATAAAAACTTGCAAATTAGTTCTCTTGTCAGTGTATAGTTTACCATAAGCTTTAGCAGAAAAAAAGAAAATACTTATAAAAAATATATTAAAGATATTCAAATATTACAGTAAAAAAGGGTTTCAGATTATCTCTAAATATGGGATTTTAAATAAAAGACTTATTATTGAAATACTTAAACAGGTATAATATAATATGGCTATTGGCGGGTATAAATAATATGATAAGGAGGATATACCGAATGAAATACGGTTTTTTTGACGACTTGAATCGCGAGTATGTGATAACTACGCCGCTGACACCATATCCATGGATAAACTATCTGGGCTCACAGGATTATTTTGCATTAATATCCAATACTGCCGGAGGATATAGCTTTTACAAGGACGCAAGACTTCGGAGAATAACCAGGTATCGTTATAACAATGTCCCGCTGGATTTAGGCGGCGGAAAATATTATTATATAAATGATGACGGAGATGTTTGGTCACCGAGTTGGGCACCGGTAAAGAAAGATTTGGATTTTTATGAGTGCAGGCACGGCATGGGTTATACAAAGATAACAGGCGAATACGGGAAAGTAAAAGTAGGTATAACCTATTTTGTTCCTCTTAATACCAATGCCGAGATACATAAGGTTGTTATTGAGAATAAATCGGAAAAAGAGAAAAAAATTAAACTTTTTTCATTTGTAGAGTGGTGCTTATGGAATGCTTTGGATGATATGACAAATTTCCAAAGAAACTACAGTACAGGTGAAGTCGAAGTAGAAGGGTCTGTAATATATCATAAGACTGAGTATAAAGAAAGAAGAAATCACTACGCTTTCTTTTCTGTCAACGCACCTGTTTACGGGTTTGATTCTGACAGAGAAAGCTTTATGGGAACATATAACGGTTTTCATAATCCGGATGCGGTATTTAAAGGAGTACCCACCAATTCGATAGCCGACGGATGGCATCCGATAGCTTCTCATTGTGTAGAAGTAAACCTTAAACCGGGGGAATCTAAAGTTTTAATATTCCTGTTAGGGTATGTTGAAAATGATCCCGAAGAAAAATGGGAAGCCAAGAATGTAATTAACAAAAAGAAAGCAAAGAAAATGATAGAAGCATTTTCTACCGAAGAAGCTGTCGACAAAGCCTTTGATGAGTTGGCTAAATATTGGGATGGCTTGTTGTCTAAATTTGTTATTGAATCCCATGATGAGAAACTTAACCGCATGGTTAATATATGGAACCAGTATCAGTGCATGGTAACATTTAATATGTCAAGAAGTGCATCCTATTTTGAATCCGGTATCGGCAGAGGAATGGGCTTCAGGGATTCCAACCAGGATATTTTAGGCTTTGTTCATCAAATTCCGGATCGGGCAAGAGAAAGAATTATTGATCTGGCATCCACACAATTGGAGGACGGTGGGGCATATCATCAGTATCAGCCTCTTACCAAGAAAGGAAACAATGATATAGGAAGCAATTTTAATGACGACCCGCTGTGGCTGATCCTTTCTACCGTTGCATATATAAAAGAAACCGGAGATTATTCCATATTGGATGTAATGACACCGTTTGACAACGACGAATCAAAGAGTACTCCTTTGGCCGATCATTTAAAGAGATCTTTTGACCATGTGCTTAACAACTTAGGGCCTCACGGACTGCCTCTTATCGGAAGGGCCGACTGGAATGATTGTCTGAATTTGAACTGTTTCTCATCCGAGCCGGGAGAATCCTTCCAGACCACAACCAATAAAGACGGCAGAGTTGCGGAATCCGTAATGATAGCAGGAATGTTCTGCCATATTGGTGAGGAATATGCAAGGCTCATGGAAAAGATAGGCAACAAAGAGGAAGCAGACCGTGCTTACAGGGAAGTAAAGAAAATGCGTGAGGTTATCATGGAGCATGCATGGGACGGTTCATGGTTCTTACGTGCCTATGATGATTTCGGCAGAAAAGTGGGAAGCCATGAGAATGAGGAAGGCCAGATATTTATCGAATCCCAGGGCTTTTGCATAATGGGAGGATGCGGGCTTAATGACGGCAAGGCTATACAGGCTTTGGATGCAGTAGAGGAAAGACTGGCGACCAAATACGGTATAGTCCTCCTTAATCCTGCTTATACCCGATACTATATTGAATACGGTGAAATTTCCACTTATCCCGCCGGTTATAAGGAAAATGCCGGTATCTTCTGCCACAACAATGCCTGGATTATGGCAGCAGAAGCAATTGTGGGAAGAGGCGATAAAGCCTTCGATTATTATACAAGGATCGCACCGGCATATGTGGAAGAACGTTCCGAAATTCACAGGCTGGAGCCTTATGTATATTCACAGATGATAGCCGGTAAAGATGCAAGACGCTTTGGAGAGGCAAAGAATTCCTGGTTAACAGGAACAGCCTCATGGAATTTTGTGGCGATTACCCAATATATTCTTGGTATAAAACCTGATTTTGACGGTTTAAAGATAGATCCCTGCATACCAAAGGCATGGGATGGATATACCGTTATCAGGCAGTACCGTGGAGATACTTACCGTATAAAGGTTAAGAATCCTAATCACGTTTCTTGCGGTGTATCCAAAATAACCGTAGACAATAAAGAAATATCAGGAAATATCCTTCCGCTGTTCGGAGACGGAAAGCTTCATGAGGTTGAGGTTATTCTTGGTTAGCGATTTATAAATTTAAATTTAATCATATATGGGGTTGTCTCAGACAGTTTAATCAGGTTTTGAGACAGCCTCATTATTACATGTAAAAAACAGAAACGAGGGTTATAATGAGAAAAACTTTAATTGTTTTACAGGGTCTTGTGATGACTTTTGCGGCATTTTATGCCGTTTCGCTGATTTATACGATTATTAATGAATTGTTTTTTCTGATAACAGGTGTTCGGGAAGTAAATCCGCAAGTAGACTATTGTCTTGTGGTACTGGCTGTTATGGTATCTATTATTATTTTAAATTTATGGTACAAAAAGTTTATGAGTATCAGGCATAGAGAACAGGTGGATTTAAAAAAGGTTTTTAAAATAAAATATATATTGGCTTATTTCGGAATCGGGACAGGGTGCCAGTTGTTTTTTTCAGGTATTTTGACCTTACTTAGACCGATGTTTGAAAGCCTGTTTGAACGGTATGATGAGACCATTGGATCTATTTTTATTTCAGATCCGGTTATTGCCGGGGTATATGTTGTTATATTGGCACCTGTTATTGAGGAACTGATGCTTCGAGGTATTCTTCTCAGACGTTTAAGGTTAGCACTGCCTTTTTATGCCGCCAATTTGATTCAGGCGGTAGTGTTTGGAATTTATCATTGGAATATTATTCAGGGTTTATATGCTTTTGGTATCGGACTGATACTGGGATATATATATGAGAAGACAAAGACACTTTGGGCATCTGTTTTTGTCCACTCGCTGATAAACGGTACCGGATTTCTTATACTGCAGCTTAATATCGGAATTCATTTATCAGTATATATGTCGGTAATATTAGGAGGTTTACTGCTCCTTAGCGGTCTAACAGGTTTTGTCTTGTTTTTTTATAGGGAAAAGAATAATAACAATACGGATAAGGGGAATATATTAATTTAAAATTTAAGTTTGTAGGTAATAAGTTACCCCGGAAATTTGTTTTTATAAAAATAGAGATGCTGCCGTACCCATATTTGGGACGGTAAGCTAATAGGACAAAATTTACTTATGTATTTTTAATTATTCATGTTTAAGTAAATCCTACCTATAGGAACATAATGCTGCTTTGAGCTTATGTAAAGCTGCAGCCTGAATTTGAAAGGAGGATATTATGATAGTAAAAGAACGGACATTAAAGATGGTGCAACTGGCAATGTTTACAGCCATAATCCTTTTGCTGGCTTTTACACCTTTAGGTTATATAAAGCTGTCATTCGGATTATCCGTAACATTAATAGGCTTGCCGGTCATAATTGGGGCAATAACCATCGGACCAGTCGGAGGAGCTGTTCTGGGAGCGGTCTTTGGTCTTACAAGTTTTGCCCAGGCTTTTGGACCGGATGCTCTGGGAGTTATACTGCTTGGCGAAAATCCCATAGGTTTATTTATTACGTGCCTGGTACCGAGGGTATTTATGGGTTTATTAACAGGCCTTATATTTAAATTATTAAAAAGAATAGATAAATCAAAATTTATAAGCTATGCGCTGACAAATCTGATAGGTTCGCTATTAAATACAGTTTTATTTTTGACTTCATTAATGATTTTCTTTTACGATACACTGATACGGTTAAATGTAGTTGAAATTAGCGGAAAAATCAACCCGTTTATGCTGGCGGCTGTTCTGGCAGGCTTTAATGCCTTGGCTGAAGCCCTTGTTTGCTTGGTTATAGGTACTGCAGTATCCAAATCAATTGATGTATTTGCTGCAAGAGCATAACCCTGTTAAAAAACTTTTTATATCCGATATATAAGGATTGATAAAATTACAAAAAATATAGATGATTAAAAAATTATAGGAAAGAGTACGATAAATAATAAAAAAATATTTGACAGACTTCGGACTATATGCTACAATATCTAAGCTGTAACAATTTAATAATGTGTAATAAAGAAGAGTATCCATCTCTCACCCATAGCGTAAATTTAAACATTTACTGTGACCGGGTTATTATGAAGTTGCTAATTATACACAATTGGCATTGTATGTATTTAGCATAATATCAACAGGTTTAAGCAGGTGGATAATCTCTGGATTATCCACCTTTAATTGTATATGAGTTTATCATCTTTATATATAAATAAAGATTTGATAACGGAAACTGTAAATGTGATATAACCTATGGAGGTGTAGTACTATTAACGATTTAATGATCAATGAACAAATCAAGGATAAGGAAGTCCGCGTAATTAATGAGAACGGAGAGCAGCTGGGTATTATGTCAGCTAAGGAAGCCCTGAAACTGGCAAGAGAAGCAAATCTTGATCTGGTTAAAATTGCTCCCATGGCAAAACCGCCTGTATGTAAAATTATTGACTATGGCAAGTACAGATATGAACAGGCCAGAAAAGAAAAAGAAGCCAAAAAGAAGCAGAAGATTACCGAAGTAAAAGAAATCCGCTTCTCTCCCAACATTGGTGATAACGATCTGAACACGAAAGCAAATATGGCCCGGAAATTCTTAAGCAAGGGAGATAAAGTAAAAGTAACCTTGCGTTTCCGCGGACGTGAAATGGCACATACGGCTGCTTCAAAAGTTATCCTTGATAATTTCTATGCGAAGCTGGAAGATATTGCAGTGATAGAGAAACCGGCTAAGCTGGAAGGAAGAAACATGACTATGGTCTTATCAGAAAAACGTTAAAAAGTAACAGCAATTTTAAATACACCACGCCAGTAGTATTAAAACCTGCACAGGCAGTATTTATATACACCGGCAGGTTGATGCTGCATCGGCGGTATTTATTCTGCATTAGCAGGATATATGCTGCGATAAGCAGAAATAAGCTGTACTAATAATAAGGAGGAAATATCATGCCTAAATTAAAAACAAACAAATCGGCGGCAAAGCGTTTTAAGAAAACGGGAACCGGTAAATTAAAAAGGATGAAGGCTTACAAGAGCCATATCTTAACAAAGAAATCCGCTAAAAGAAAGAGAAATCTCAGAAAAGCAGCTATAACTGATGCGACCAATGTAAAAAACATGAAGAAGATCTTACCATATCTGTAAGGATTGGTTATAAGGAGGAATAAAAATGGCAAGAGTTAAAGGCGGATTGAACGCTAAAAAGAAACATAAAAGAGTATTAAAACTGGCTAAAGGTTATAAAGGAGCCAGATCAAAGCAATATAGAATTGCAAAACAGTCTGTTATGAGAGCGCTGGCTTCATCTTTTGCAGGAAGAAAACAGCGCAAGAGAGATATGAGATCTCTTTGGATTGTAAGAATTAATGCTGCAGCAAGAATGAACGGCTTATCCTATAGCAGATTCATGCACGGCTTGAAGTTAGCCAATATTGAAATCAACAGAAAGATGCTTTCAGAGATGGCTGTTAATGATGCGGAAGGCTTTAAAGAACTTGCCGAAGTAGCAAAATCCAAATTGGCGTAAGAACTGAAAAATATAATAAAATAACGGATAAATAAATGAGCTGTATTCTGCCGGGCAAAAGCCTGGAAGAGTGCAGCCTTTTTATTTTGCAACATGAAGTCAGATGAAATTCAATTGCTTTATTAAAGGCTCTTTTCCAAAGAGTATTAATTTGCCGGATTATTATGATTATACTGTCATTCAGATGAAAGAAATTAAACAATTAAATTCTAATTAGAAAGATTAAACTATTCCGATATGTATTGCAAATCAGGTTTGATTAGAGTATGATATTTACATGTGTTATCCAATTTATAGCATATAGTGGGAGGTAATAAACCGTGAGAAAAAAATTATCAAATATATTTTTAGGCCTTGTTTTCCTTGTAATTGGTATAGGTTATGCCGGGGATGCGGTAAATTTATGGGATTTTTCTTTGTTTTTCAGAGGATGGTGGACTTTGTTTATAATTATCCCATGTCTTGTATCTATTATAAATAATGGCATTAATGTGGGTTCTTTTACGGGATTAATTATAGGGCTTATGCTTTTGGCCGCCCATTATGTTAATATAAGAATAAATTTCTGGGGATTAATAATACCTGTAATTTTTATAGCTATAGGTTTAAAGATTATATTTCAAAGTTTTCAAAGAAAAACAATAAATGTAGAACCGACTATACATGTTGAAGGGCAGGCAGGCAATTATGGACCTGGCCGGGCAGAATACAGTGCCATATTCTCAGGAAACAGCATAAAAGTAACAGACCGTTTTACAGGGGCCGATTTAAACGCTATATTCGGCGGATTAACTTTGGATTTAAGAGATGCTGTTATCGACAGTAATGTTGAGATAACTGCAACTACCGTATTTGGAGGTATTGATATATATGTACCCAGTGGTGTTCAGATCAAAGTAAATAATGTGCCTGTTTTTGGAGGAGTTAGCATTAAAAACCGTCATAGTTACGATTCGGGGGCATATACGATTTATCTGAATTCCACCACAATGTTTGGAGGGATAGATATTAAATGAATACTTTTCAAAAAGTTATAAAATATGCAGCAATTACTTTAGCTGTCCTTTTGACCGTTGGGATTCTTACGGCAATAGTAAGTTTTGTCTCACATGCGGTTACATTTTTTAATATAAGTGAAGGGTTGGAAAACGCATATTTGGATGATAATATGGATGAATACAAGGTAAATTTCACCCAGGAATTTATCGGCGTAGAAAAATTGGATATCAGTAACAACGTCGGTAAGTTGACTGTCAAATCCGGTGACAGATTTATGGTTGAAGGACGAAATGTTTCAAAGGATTTTAAAGCTTCGGTAAAAAACGGAACTCTTATTGTTAAGGATGACAGCGTAATTAAGTTCCTGTTTTTTACGTTCAGAAGGCCGAAAGACAAATCATATATCACAGTATATGTACCTTCTGATTTTACAGCCGAGGAAATAAAAATAAACAGCGGTGCGGGAGAAGTATTTATGGAGGATCTTTCAACCGAAAGGCTAATAGTTGATGCAGGCGTCGGTACGATTTACGGATATAACATAACCGCTCAGCATGTCAAAGGCAACGGTGGTGTAGGAGATATAACCTTTAATGATGTAAATCTTTCAAATGTTGATTTTGACAGCGGAATAGGAAATTTAAAAATTGACGGATTGCTTTTAGGCAATTCGAAATTCAACTGTGGAATAGGGGACATCGTATTGTATATAAACGGCGGCAGAGATGATTATGGCCTTAAGATTGACAGTGGTATAGGCTCCATTAGGGTTAACGGAGAAAAAATATCATCCGATTACAATGATATCGGTACGACAGACCACACCATAAAAATAGACGGTGGTATAGGCAATGTAGATATTAACTTCAGCTATTAATTTATTTGAACAGATATTTAAAGAATTTAGGATATTCCTTGCATTCTTTGGATATAACTATTACAATAAGAAGAAAAAGGACGTTAAAATTATGATTGTAACGTCCTTTTTTATTAAAAAGGATTTACGGACTTGTCAGATGCCGCATGGCATTTATATAAACAGGTACAGGTTTAAGGAGATAATATAATGAACAGAAAAAGTATTTTAGGACTTATTCTATTCGCATGCATGGTCATAGCAGGCTTGTTTCTTGGAACAATGATAATGATAAGGCAGCCTGCAGACTTTAAATACAGTCAGAATCAACAGCAGTTGGCAGATGCCAATGATAATGATGTTTTAACGGAGGGAAACAATAAAACAGACAACAGTCCGAATCAGGATAATAACTTAGGTGTTGCTGCAGGAGATGAACTTACCTTTGCAGATGCCCAAAAGCCGGATAATAATGATGAGGAGACATCGGAGACTTCAAATAATCTTCCGCTTGATGTTGAGAATGAGTCGGAAGAAAAGCCTATACAGCAGGAAGATTCCGATTTAACCGATGTCGAAGAAATCGATACCGATGCCGGCGGGATAAATGAAACGGAAAATAATCCCGACGATGAGGAGACTATAGATTCTTACAACAATTCGGAAGCTACACTGGGAGGAAATATTGTAGATCTGCCTGATATGCAATTAATTACCGACAGCAGTCAGGTGGATTATATGAAATATATTCCCGAAATGATTTATGACAGCAGAATAGAAGTAGCTCTGGACATAGAAAATCCTTCTCTTAATATAAAGGCGAAATCTGCCATATTGTTTGATGCGGATACCGGAAAGGTTTTGTATCATAAAAATGCCGTTGAGCCGGTATTTCCTGCCAGTACCGCAAAACTTCTCACAGCGCTTGTAGCACTGGATTGGTGTATGGAGCAGGAAGAAGTAACGGTAGGAGAAGAACTGAAACTTGTGGCCTCGGATTCGACAGTAGCAAGACTAAAGAAAGGCCAGATTCTTACTATAAGAAATCTTTTAGAAGGTATGCTGGTACCGTCGGGCAATGATGCGGCTTATGTTACGGCTGCTTATGTAGGAAAAAAATCTTTAAAGAATGAAAATCCAAGCCTTAAAGATTCCATTTTTGAGTTTATCAGATTAATGAACGAAAAGGCTAAAAGTTTGGGAGTCGTCAATTCATGCTTTAAAACCCCCGACGGATATGATGCCATAGGTCAATATACTACCGCATATGATATGGGGTTAATAGGGCTGGCAGCAGCAGATAATAAGGTTATTGTTGAAATATGCAATAAAAGTTCTGCAAGAAATGTTTTTGTTGACGGATCCGATGTGACCTGGAATAGCACAAATTCTTTAATAAAAAAAGGCAGCCCCAGATATTATCCTTACTGTATGGGGCTTAAAACAGGTACCAGTACAATGGCAGGAAAATGCCTTATATCTTTGGCAAAAAAAGGTGACAAGACGGTTCTTGCCGTGGTTATGAATTCGGATTCGGAAGGCAGATGGGAAGACTCAAGAAAGCTTCTGGATTTCGGACTTAGTCAATAACGGAGGAAGCCATGGAAAATTATAATAATTTTTATGAAGAATCAAAAAAGTATTTGAATAATGATTCGGAAAAGATTCAGGACAGAAAAAGAAACAAAAAGATTTTAAGCCTTTGTGGATGGTTTTTGTCTATTATCTTTGTAGTTATATCAATTATACAGGTAATTTTATTTGTGTTATCCAAAAAATATTTTATAAGTTTTTACGAATCCGATTGGTTTGAACTTACTCTGACAGCAGTAAGCATATTGGGTGTAGGCTTGCCTTTGGCTTTTATATTGATGAAAAAAATACCTGATTCCGAAAAGGGAGAGGTAAAGAAACTGTCCTTGGGAGAGTTTGTTAAATACTTTTTAATATGCTATGCGGCAATGTTTTATACCAATCTGATTACCTTATTTATCAATAACATAATTTCATATTTTACGGGTTCTGAAGTGGTTAATCCATTGGAAGAGGTCATTTTAGGAAGCAATACATTTATTATAATTCTCTATGCCACAATACTTGGACCTATAGCCGAAGAGTTGATATTTCGTAAGCTGCTACTGGATAAACTGCGCAGGTTTGGAGATTTGCCTGCAATATTACTTACAAGCATAGCTTTCGGCCTTTTTCACATGAATTTGTCACAGGCTCTATATGCAACAGCAGTAGGAGCCGTTATGGCCTACGTTACCGTTAAAACCAATACTATCAGGTACTCTATATTAATACATATTATGGTAAACTTTATCGGCTCCGGCCTGGCACCTCTAGTCTTATACAGTGGAGATATGAAAATTATTATATTAATATCTCTTGTTATACAGGTTATTGTTGCAGCTGGTACGGCATTTTTTATTATTAATATTAAGAAAATCAAATTTACCAAAGCTGCCATTCCTTTGGTTAAAAAAAGCGACTATATACTTAATTCCGGTACAATCGTATTTATCATTCTCTGTATGTTTATGATTGTGGAAAGTGTGTTATAATAACAGACCGATATGTACCCTTTAAAATCATCATAAAAAAACTGTGTGTGTATTATGATACACACACAGCAGTTCCGGAGGCAGTGACCATCAGCATACCGTTGTTGCTGCCGAGTACTTCATAGTCTATATCAACTCCGACTATGGCATTTGCACCTAAGGCAGCCGCACGCCTTGTCATTTCTTCAATAGCTTCTTGTCTTGCTCTGATCAGCTCTTCTTCGTAAGTTCCTGACCTGCCGCCAAAGAAATTTGACAATCCGGCAGCAAAATCTTTGATGAAATCAACTCCTGATATAACTTCCCCGAAAACTATACCGAGGTAAGTATCAATCTGCTTTCCTTCTATGGAAGGGGTAGTAGTTATTATCATGTTAACCGCCTTTCTAGCTTTGATTTTTCTTTTATGATATAATAATAAAATAAAATCGTAATTTAAGAATGATTATAAAAAGAAAAAAATTGGTGACAGTAAAATACAGAGTCTTTTAATATTTTTTAGTAAAATTTAATTAAAATAATCAAATTTATAATAGGAAAAAGCAAATAAAGATATATAATTGAATTATGGCATATATTATATCATTTAATATATGGAATGTTTTTCATTTTCAATAAAGAGAGAGAACAAAAAGCTGAAAGGAGAAAAAGGTATGAATAATTTTACTTTTTACAGCCCGACTTATTTTGCATTCGGAAAAGGGACAGAAAAAGAAGCCGGCCGTTTGATTAAACGTTTTGGTGGGAGTAAAGTATTGATCCATTATGGGGGCGGTTCTGTCATAAGATCCGGTTTGCTTGACCGGGTAAAAGAATCACTCAATAAGGAGAATATAGAATATATTGAACTGGGTGGAGTTAAACCAAATCCCAGAAGCGGCCTTGTTTATGAAGGAATTGACCTTTGCAGGAAAGAAGGAATTGATTTTATCCTTGCAGTAGGAGGGGGCAGTGTTATCGATTCTGCCAAAGCTATTGCGGCAGGAGCAATGTATGAGGGTGATTTCTGGGACTTCTTTGAGGGAAAACCAATCGAAAAAGCCCTTCCTGTAGGAACCGTTCTTACTATTGCGGCCGCAGGAAGCGAAGGCTCCGGTGATACGGTAATAACTAAAGAAGAAGGTATGCTTAAAAGGGGAGCCGGAAGCGAGGTTCTTAGACCTAAATTCTCCATACTAAATCCCGAACTTACCCAGACCCTGCCGGCATATCAGACTGCATGTGGTGCCGTTGATATTATGGCCCATGTATTTGAGAGGTATTTCACCAATACTAAAGAAGTAGAAATAACCGACCGTCTGTGTGAAGCTATACTGCTTACCATGATAAAAGAGGTTCCCAGAGTTATAAAAGATCCCAATAATTATGAAGCCAGGGCTAATATTATGTGGGCAGGCATGGTGGCACACAATAACCTGGTTGGTGTAGGAAGAGAGCAGGATTGGGCAAGTCACGGCATAGAGCATGAACTTTCGGCTTTATATGATGTGGCTCATGGAGCCGGCCTGGCCGTTGTTTTCCCTGCCTGGATGACTTATGTTATGAAGCATGACATAAACCGTTTTGCCCAGATTGCGGTAAGAGTATGGGGATGTCATATGAATTTTGCCAATCCCGAAGAAACTGCCAGGGAAGGAATTGAAAGATTTAAGCAATTCCTTAAATCCATAGGAATGCCTACTACATTTAAAGAATTGGGAGCTAGGGAAGAAGACATTCCTTTGATGGTAGAAAAACTTGGCCTTGGTGAAAACGGTACTATCGGAAGCTTTGTGCGTCTGAATTCCAAAGATGTAGAAAATATCTACCGTCTGGCTTTATAAACTACACGCGTAGAATTAACTTACAAAATTAGGAAATATCTTTTGGCAGATGATTTTAAATAAAAATAAATAAAAGTTAAATAGCTGGATATTCTATATAGGTGCGTATCATCTGAATTATATATTTCTTGCCGGCAGGAAATAATCATAAGCGTGCCGGATAATTAAGGTTATAGGATATGAATGTACGAAAGGGGATATTTAACTTGACAGATCTTTTAGTTAAATTATTCATAAAAGACAGTGAAAACGTTGAGGATCAGAGGGTACGCACCTCATATGGGACTTTATCCGGGATAGTTGGCATTGTGTGTAATATTATTCTTTTTATAGGTAAACTGACAGTCGGTATTCTTATAAAAAGTATATCTGTAATGGCCGATGCTTTTAATAATTTATCGGATGCAGCTTCATCTGTTATAGGCTTTGTGGGAATAAAACTGGCAGGGCGGCCTGCCGACAAGGAGCATCCTTTCGGTCATGGAAGGCTAGAGTATATTGCAGCCCTGGCGGTTTCTTTTATAATAATACAAGTTGGTATTTCATTGTTTAAAAATTCATTTGAAAAAATCCTAAATCCGGAAGCTGTTGTGTTTAAACCGATACTTATAGGAATTTTGATTCTTTCCATATTTATTAAAGCATGGCTGATGCTGTTTAACAGAAAACTCGGAAAAAAGATAAAATCTTCTGTTATGCTTGCTACGGCAGCAGATTCTTTGAGTGACGTATTGGTTACTTCGGCTACTGTAGTATCTGCGGCAGTCGCGGGTTTGACAGGCCTTAAAATCGACGGATACATGGGGCTTGTGGTATCTGTATTTGTTATGATTGCGGGATTTAAAATAGCAAAGGATACCTTGGAACCTCTGCTTGGGCAAGCGGTCGACAGGGAAGTTTATAAGAGCATAACAGATATGGTGGAAAGTTACCCCAATATAGTTGGAACTCATGATTTAATAATACACAGTTACGGCCCAATTCACCGTATGGCAACGATTCATGCGGAAGTACCAAACGACATCAATTTTGAGGAAATACATGAAACAATAGACAAAATAGAACGGGATATACTTGAAAAAATGGGGATATTTCTTGTTATCCATATGGACCCGGTGGAAATGAACGATGCTTTGGTGCTTGAGAAAAAGAAATTGGTTATTGATATAGTAAAAAGTTATGATGAACGGGCTTCAATTCATGATTTCAGAGTAATAAAAACAGAATTTCAGATTAATCTGATATTTGATTTGGTGGTGCCCTTTTCTTATACGCCTAAGCAGGAAGAAGAAATCCTTGCAAAAATCATGGAAGAAACCAGAAAGCATGATTCCAGATTAAATTGCGTAATAACCCTTGAAAACAGCTATATAGCCGAAGACTAGCCCAATACAAAATATGTAATAAATTTCTTAAAATTTATACTTGAAATATGGCGGGCGATAAGTTATAATATCATTCGTGGCGGTCAGAAAGAGGCCGAAATCAAGTAAATATATAAATTGGGCTATCGCCAAACGGTAAGGCACCGGACTCTGACTCCGGCATTTCTAGGTTCGAATCCTAGTAGCCCAGCTATAAAAAAGTGATTATCTTACGATAATCACTTTTTTTGCTTTTTACACATACAAAAAAGTATCAGATGATAAGGTTTTAGTCCAATATAAAACACAGGTTATGCCTTGGTACAGGCCTGATTTATGCTTATTGTTGCGTTATCAATTATTTTAATATTATTTAAACTTCTTAAATTCAATAAAATAACTAACTGTTTATTGATTAAACACATAAAATGTTGTTAAATAAAATTAGGAAAACAAAAGAAAGGAATGATATTATGGAAAAAAATATAATGGGAACAAATGTAGTTACTCAAATAGGTATTTTATGTCATGACATAGAAAAAACAGCCCAGGCTTACGCGGATCTTTTCGGTATTGAAAAGCCTGAGATAGTAATGACAGCCACTGAAGATATTGCAAAAACCGTATATCGGGGAAATCCTACACCTGCCCGCGTAAAACAGGCGTTCTTCCATGTAGGTCCTAATTTGGATATTGAACTTCTTGAACCTGATCATGAGCCAAGTACATGGAGACATGATCTTGATACTTATGGTGAAGGAATCCACCATATAGCATTTGTTGTTGACGGAATTAAACACGTAGTTGAAAAATTTGAAAGAAACGGAATGAAAGAAATTCAAAAAGGAGAATGGATCGGCGGACGTTATTCTTATATTGATGCGAAAGATTTGCTGAAAGTAACCGTAGAGTTGTTGGAATTTGACAAATAAAACTGTTAAATTGGATATAAATAACTGTAGTCATAAAAAGATTTATGCTGTTTATTATCAGGCAGCTAGAATGCATATTTTGAGTACTTTTAAGGAGGATAAACGGTGAGGAAGGTTAAGATTGGCATTATAGGATGCGGAGTCATAAGCAATACCTATATTTCAAATATACAAACCATGTTTACCTGGTTGGATATTCAGGCATGTGCAGACCTGGACAGGGATAAGGCCGTATCAACGGCTAAGAAGTACGGAATTCCAAAAGGCTGCAGTACAGAGGAACTGTTGAATGACCCTGAGATAGAGATTGTAATTAACCTTACAATTCCGGCTGCTCATACGGAAGTCAATAAACAGATATTGATGGCAGGAAAGCATTTGTATTGCGAGAAGCCATTTGCCCTTTCCTTACAGGAAGCAGAGGAAGTTATATCCTTAGCCAAAAGCAAAGGCTTGATGATAGGAGCTGCTCCGGAAACGTTTCTTGGAGCCGGGCTTCAAACCTGTCGTAAGGTAATTGATGACGGATGGATAGGGACTCCGATATCGGCAACTGCCAATATGATTTCATATGGTATTGAAACATGGCATACCTCACCGGAATTTTTCTATAAAAAAGGAGCCGGTCCGATGCTTGATATGGGACCGTATTATATAACGGCTTTGGTATCACTGCTTGGTCCGATAAAAAGGACGGCTTGTTTTGCAAATATAGGGAGAAAAACAAGAAAAATATACAGCAAGCCGCTTAGAGGAAAGACTATATCGGTGGAAGCGCCTACAACCTATACCGGAATTATGGAATTTGAAAACGGTGTCAATGCCAATATTAATATGTCATTTGACATCTGGATGTCAAACCTGCCCAAGCTTGAGATATACGGGACAGAAGGCACCCTGATTTTGCCGGATCCCAATTACTTCGGCGGTAAGATAAAGATTTTCCGTAAAGAAAGAGTGCTTGATGCCCTGAAGCTTTATGGCGGAGAAGATAAGCCACAGATTGACATCTGCGAGGACATTCAGGAGATACCCCAAATATACCAGCAACCAATGGATTATATCCGCGGTCTTGGAGTTCTCGATATGGCATATGCACTGGTAAACAGAAGAAAACACAGGACCAATGAAGATTTAATACTTCATGTGACGGAAGCGTTACTGAGTTTTGACCAAGCTGCAAAAACCGGTTCCGTTTATAATATGAAGACGACATGTGAAAGGCCGGTACCTTTGCCTGCAGGAAAGGATATTGATGAGTTGGATTAACAACAAAGGAGGATGAATATGAGAATAGGTGGAGGAATAGAAAAGCCCTACTCCAACCCTGACGAATGGCTTGCCCTGGTAAAAGATTTAGGATACAGTGCAGTCCTTGTTCCTGTATCTTACGATGATCCCAAGGAAGTCAAGCAGGAATATAAGCGATATATTGAGAATAACAATTTGGTTTTAGGAGAAGTAGGTGTGTGGAGAAATCCGATTTCTCCCAACGAGGCTGAGCGCAAGGAAGCACTGGAATACTGCAAGAAGCAACTGGCATTGGCAGATGAAATGGATGCCAATTGCTGTGTAAACGTTGCAGGTTCCAGAGGAGAGCTTTGGGACGGATTTTACAGTGAAAATTATACCAAAGACACCTATGCTTTGATTGTAGATACCGTTCGGGATATCATAGACAGTGTAAATCCTAAAAATACTTACTATACTTTGGAACCTATGCCGTGGATGATACCGGATTCACCGGATGTTTATCTGCAGCTAATCAAGGATATTGACCGCAAAGCTTTTGCGGTACATATGGATTTTACAAACATGATTAATAATCCGTACAGATATGTGCATAGGTCGGAATTTATAAAAGAATGCTTTGAAAAACTGGGGCCTTATATTAAGAGTATTCATATTAAAGATGTAAATATGAAAAAGGTATTTCCGTGCGTTATTGAGGAATGTATGCCTGGAAAAGGCACTATAGACTATGGTTTGGTACTTAGGTTATGTGAAAGCCTTGGACCGGAAACAACCGTATTCGTAGAACATCTAAATACTTATGATGAATATAAGGAAGCGGTCCGCTATGTAAGAAGCGTGGCAGAAAAAGAGAACATCAAAATAATATAAATCATATGAAAGATTAGACGTATTAAGATACGCCTGTATTTGATTGCTTTATTCGAAAGGGCAGCAAAGGAATAAAATTATATAATATATTGTTATATTGTTTTAATTATAAGTTGGTTTAAGAAAAATAATTTAAAAAGTATCCGCATAAACAATAATTCTGTTTATGCGGATTTTTCGGTTGGTTAGTTACGGTATACCTATTATCTAAAAATAAGGGTGTTATTGACAATTATAAGAAAATAAAGTATATTTATTTGAAATTATCAATTTCGAAAAAAACTAGGTTTAGGGAAATTTATATAACAAAAAAGCGCAAGAAAAAAGCTTCAGCTTCCGGTCAGCCATAAAGGAATTTGTTGATGATAATAATAAGAATACGGCAGAGATCAAAATAATAGTATATAAAATAATGTATTATGTAAAGATGGGGTAGAATATGAATTCTGCTCCATTTCTTTAAAAATTAAATGAAATATTTAAATCTATTGGAAACAAAATATATGTTTAGTTTTGCTGTATCTTTATGTTAATTCTTATTTTTCATTTCTTAGGAGATTTTACGAAAATTAAGAAAAATTCTGCGGTATTTGATTATACTATTCATAAAACACTGATCCAAAATAATTTTTAATAATTACTTTGATAATTAAATTAATATACTTAGAATAAAAGAACTGCTAAAAGATCAATGATAAGAAATAGGATAAGTTTTCCGTGTCTGATTAGGGCAAAGAGGTGAATAAATATGCGGATTGCCATGCTGACAAATAACTATAAGCCCTTTGTAGGCGGAGTCCCTATATCTATTGAAAGACTGGCACAAGGGTTACGAAGCCTTGGACATGAAGTATATATATTTGCTCCCAGCTATGAGGGTCAGGAAGAAGAGCCATATGTGATACGGTATAAATCAAGAAAGAAAAAGCTAAAAGGTGAATTTGTAATACCTGATATTTTGGACAAAACTATAGAAGAAAAGTTTGCCGCCATACCTTTTAATATAATCCATGTTCACCATCCCATGCTGATGGGATATATTGCCCAGTATCTGCACAAAAAGTACGATATACCTATTGTATTTACCTATCATACCAGATACGAACAGTATCTGCATTATTTAAAACCGTACGACTATGTGCAAAATTTCTATATGAGAAATGCTAAAAATAAACTTAGGGCCATACCTCATAAGATTTTGTTTGACAGCGGCAAAAAGCTCGTAACGTTTCATAACCGCATATTTACAAATCTGTGCAGCATGGTTTTTGTACCGACCGAAAGCATGAAACAGTATCTTATTGAAAACGGAACCAGCACAAAAATTGAAATTGTACCAACCGGAATAAATCCCGAAGACTTTTTATATGATAAAGAAGCAACCAAGAAAATAAGGAGTCGATATTTAGAGGGAAAAAAGTTTCTTTTATGTACGGTATCCCGATTGGAGAGAGAAAAAAATATCCTGTTTATACTGGAAGGGTTGGCCAGACTGAAAAGCAACATAGGCTCCTGTTTTCGCCTGCTCTTAATCGGGGATGGAAGTCAGAGGGATGAAATAAAGTCTGTGGCTCACTCCCTTAATTTGACCGATAATATTATATTTACAGGCTGTGTTGAACATTCGCAAATCCGAAATTTTTATCATGCCTGTGATGCTTTTGTGTTTGCATCAAGATCAGAAACTCAAGGTATAGTTCTTCTCGAGGCCATGGCAGCAGGCTTGCCTGTAGTTGCCGTAAAAGCTTGTGGTGTTAATGACGTAATTTCGGACGGATGGAACGGGTATTTGACGGAGCCTTATGTTGCAGAGTGGGAGAGAAAGCTGGAGATACTTCTTGGCAATTTGAGCTTAAGAAAGTGGATGAGCAAAAATTCTGTAAACAGGGCTAAGGATTATTTGGCATCCAATATAGCAAAGAAGGCAGAAAAATTATATAAAGATCTGATTTATGAGCGCAGTATTGAAGAAGTTTATTAAAACAGGATTATGCCATATTAAGATAGTTCGGTAATAAAAAATTGGCTTGCTTAGAAGATTTTTTGCATACTAAAATAAGGACGCATTGCATCCGGCCTTTATGGCGGTTTTGCAGTGCGTCCCTGTGGGTGTTATATATATTTGAATGAGTGATTTAGATTCTTTAGAATATGTTATCCGGTTTTTTATCAGGATGTTCGGGTGCAGGCCATACAGTATTAAGCGGATAAGGTTTCTTCTTGGCATCATCCTTAAGAGGGAAGGGCCAGCATACTTGCTGTTTTTGCAGAAGTTTAATGCACAGATAAATGACAGATTTATCTGTAAATTCTCTGAATTCTTCCTCGTTAGGCATATTATCAATAGGTTTACCCTTCTCGTTTATATCGGCATCATATACTGCGGCCCATTCAAGTTCGCAGTATACAGGCTCGTTAAATATTTCAACATTTGATCTGTCAGCTTCTCTTATGTCTTTTCCCATTCTCTTTTCATCAAAGTATCTTGCTATTAATGAAGGAGGATTCGGTATAATCTGAGGTTTTGCTCCAAAGAATTCAACCTTTGTATATACTTTGAAAGGAACATGAACAGTAGTATCTTTTATGGTGCCTGCAATACTGTTGTGCTTGTTGGTGCAGGTCTTAGTGGCATATTCAATGTTTTTCCTGATGTAACCTTCGATAAATACTTTATTTGTTTGAGGAATGTACCTGCATTGTGTCAGGAACACCTGTTTCTCAATTCTCTTAATTTCGTATGCGGGTTCATTAAGTCTGATTTTAGCCTCGGAATCGATCTGAACTACGAATTCACTAAGAATTCTGGGGATTTTAAAATCTCCTCCGGGCCAAGGATAATTTTCGGCACCCGGCAGGGTATCCGATTTCAATACAGAAGCATTGCAGAAATCTTTATCGCAGTTGCTGGCATAAGCTTCTGAACTTACAACAGTGGCACTTCCGTATTTGTAGTAATTATCCATATCTCACCTCTCCTGCTTTTATTTTTTTTTGGTTTCAATATATAATATTCAGAATGTCGAAAAATGTGCAAACAATATGTCGAAATAAAATTATTTGCGTCGGTTATATATAGTATGATGTAAATAAAGAACGATAAAAGCAGATTAAATTAAAATTAGGCAAAGCTTCTTAAATCGGCAGAATCGTGTTATAATTTATAAGGAAATTTCGCATTTTAAGTTAAGGACTTCGAAATGTAAAGGGGCATAAAAATGAACATAGCATATTTTTTAAAAACCAAAGCAGAAGTATCATATCTTTATGAGGATTATACCCTTCGCCAGGGTCTGGAAGAGATGAGAAAACACGGTCATACAGCTATTCCCGTGCTTTCAGCCGATGACAAATATATAGGAACTATAAGCGAAGGGGATTTTTTATGGTTTTTGGTAGATGACAGAAAAGAAAATTTGTATAAAACCAATTTTGATAATATAGACAAGATACAAATAAAAAACATATTTAAGAAAGGGAAAAACCCCAGCGTCAGAATTACGGCAACAATGGATGAACTTTTGATGAGGGCCATGGATCAGAATTTTATTCCTGTGGTGGATGACAGAAATTATTTTATCGGTATAATTACTAGAAGAGATATAATGCGTTATATAAATTCCAAACTAACAAATGATAATAAAAATACCTTATCGGAGGAGAAAGATGTCAATTGAAAGAGTAAAGCAATATTTCCGCAGACTGGGAATAGAAGATAGGATACTGGAATTTGACGTATCCAGCGCGACAGTTGAACTGGCGGCCCAAGCGGTGGGATGTGAACCTGAAAGAATTGCAAAAACATTATCCTTTCAGGTTCAGGATAAGTATATTTTAGTGGTGACCGCCGGGGATACCAAGATTGACAATGCCAAATTTAAACAACAGTTTCATACTAAAGCAAAGATGATAAATCCTGACGAGGTAGAAAGGATAATCGGACATGATGTAGGCGGCGTTTGTCCTTTTGGCATTAATGAAGGCATTGAAGTATATCTGGATGTATCATTGAAAAGATTCAAAAGCGTTTATCCTGCCTGCGGAAGCAGCAACAGCGCTGTCGAAATGTCCATCGAAGAATTGGAGAAATACTCTAATTTTACTGCGTGGATTGACGTATGTAAGATAATAATTCATTAGATTAAATAATTAAATATTAAGGATATCAAACGGCATGGATGCCATAAGCCATAATGTCGTATGATACATACATAGATTATGGAGTAAATAATTACGTATATAGTTTTGTTTATAAGACAAAGTATGTAATACGGTTTGAATAAATAACAATAAAAGTGTAGAAATCATAAAAACTTATAGAAAAACTCGATATATTTAAATAGATTTATTAAAATAAGATAAACAAATAATTCATTGAAAGGTCGGCATATATGGAGAACATAGTGTTAATAGGAATGCCCGGTGCCGGAAAAAGTACGGTTGGAGTCGTCTTGGCTAAGGTATTGGGCATGAATTTTATTGACTCGGATATATTAATCCAGAGACAGGAGGGAATGCTCCTAAAAGACATTATAGAAAAGAAGGGGCTTAAGGGATATCTGGACATAGAAAATCAGGTTAATCGGGACATTTCCGTAGAAAATACGGTAATAGCTACCGGGGGCAGCGTAATATATTGTCCCGAGGCAATGGAACATTTCAGAAACATTGCCAGAATAGTCTATATTAAGCTAAGCTATAATACAATACGTAAAAGGCTCGGCAATATAAAACAGAGGGGAGTTGTGCTGCGTGAAGGTCAAACCTTGCTTGACCTGTATTGTGAGCGCTGTCCCCTCTATGAAAAATATGCCCATATCATAATAGATGCGGAAGGTCTTAGTGTTGAAGAACTTATGGATAAAATAGTAAAAGAACTTGCAGGCAAGTAGAGCCTTATATTATTTCATCCCAATTGCAGCCATCTGCCAGTATCCTTGCTACTTCCTCAAGCCCTTTAAGATCAGTCTGGTCAAACCTGTTAAATTCAGGGCTGTCAATATCAAGAACACCTACAATACGGTCGCCTGCTATAATAGGTATGACTATCTCTGAATTTGATGCACTGTCACAAGCGATATGTCCAGGAAAGGCGTGGACATCGGGAACCAGTTGGGATTTGGCTTGGGCTACAGCAGTACCGCAAACTCCTTTTCCTACGGGGATACGGATACAGGCGGGCTTACCCTGGAAAGGGCCCAAGACAAGTTCTTTATTTTTCAGCAGATAAAAACCTACCCAGTTTATATCTGGGAGGGTAAGGTTTAGCAAAGCTGAGGCATTTGCAAGATTGGCTATGGGATAGGTTTCATTTTCAATAAGTGATGAAAGCTGGGCAAATAATAAATTGTAACATGCCTGCTTATCTGTAAGGTAAAGATCCGAAAGTTTTTCATTATCTTGTTGTTGGGTATTCATATTTTACTTCTCCTGTTAACTATATTGAATTAATTTATACTATTCTGATTATAGTATTTGTAATGAAACATTTCAACCATAGGAATATTTTATAGTTTCAGCCCTGCATTTTATAATTTAAAACATTGAATCAGTTTATTGATTAATATATTATTGTATGGTAAGGGCTTTCGCTCTTATCAGAATTAATATGTTGCAAAATAATACATCAGCAAAATTGCGATAAAGTTAACTGTGTATGTATTATTCGGATCTATCTGACGGAGGATATCATGAGGCTTTTTACGGCAGTTATTTTTGACGATGAAATAAAAGATTCCTTGTGCGGCGTTATGGAGAAGCTGCGGCCTTTAACCGATAAGGGGAGCTTTACTTTACGGGAGAATCTGCATCTGACATTGAATTTTATAGGAGAGACCGACAAGGAAAACCTTGTTATGGATGCCATGAAAAAAGCGGTATCCCTTGCGGATGCAAAAGCTTTTGAGCTTACTTTTGCCGGTTTTGGGAGATTTAGGCGCAGTGAGGGAGATATCTGCTGGATAGGAGTTGAAAAAAACGGGCAATTAATCAGGCTTCAGAAAGAATTGGCAGACTGCCTGACTGATGCAGGCTTTGTTTTGGAAGACCGTGAATACAAACCCCATCTTACTTTGGCAAGAAGAGTAAAGTTTAAGGATAAATTTAACCAAAAGGAATTTGAGGCATATGTTCCGAGAATGACCCAGCGCGTAAGCAGGATAAGCCTGATGAAATCGGAACATATTAAGGGGAAACTGACATATACGGAGATATTTTATGTTGATTTACAATAATAATTATTAATTTTAAAATTCATAATAAAACGGTTTATTATTAATTCTAAAACTGCTTTTCATATTCAAGCAAAAATGAGATGCAATTATAGTGCTGTAATACACTGTATAATTTTTATCTGTAATTAAATGACCTAATGGTATGGGGGAATTATGTTTAAACTGGCAAGATACTTAAGATATTTTAAGAAAGAAGTTATTATAGGGCCTTTTTTTAAACTTCTGGAAGCGGTATTTGAACTCATTGTTCCGCTTGTTATGGCATCTATTATAGATATAGGAATAAAAAATAAGGATACGGCTTATGTGCTCCAAAGGGGAGGAATAATACTCCTTCTCGGCTTTATGGGGCTTATTTTTGCGCTTATTTGTCAATACTGTGCAGCCAGGGCATCCCAGGGATTTGGAACTATGGTAAGAAACGACCTGTATGCCCATATAAATTCTTTTTCCCATGCGGAACTGGATTTGTTTGGGACAGATACTCTGATTAATGTTCTTACAAATGATATTAATCAGATGCAGTTGGCAGTAGCTATGCTGATAAGGCTTGTGGTAAGAGTACCTTTTCTCATAATCGGTGCGATAGTAATGTCCATGATTTTGGATTTAAAGTTGTCGGTCATATTTTTGATAGTGGCTCCGTTGGTTTCAGCGGTATTATACCTGATTATGAAAAAGTCTGTACCGTTTTATAAAGCCAGGCAAAAGAAATTGGATAAGGTATCTTTGATAACCAGGGAAAGTTTAAGCGGCGCCAGGGTAATCAGGGCTTTTTCCAAACAGGAACATGAGATAGAAAGATTTAAAAGGGCTAATGACGAAGTGGCCGACATTGCCATAAGTGTCGGCAAAATTTCTGCCTTTTTAAACCCGGCTACCTTTGCCATTTTAAATATTGCAATTCTTACAATTTTATGGTTCGGAGGTATCAGGGTTAACGAAGGCAGTCTGACCCAGGGGGAAGTTGTTGCCTTTACCAACTATATAACTCAAATATCTTTGGCTTTGGTGGTCTTTGCCAATCTTGTGGTTATATTTACAAAGGCTGCGGCATCGGCAGCAAGAATTAATAATGTATTTGAAACTGTGCCTACGCTTACGGATAAAGCCGGCGACAGATCCAATTTGTCATCGGAAGAATTAACGGATACAGGCTTGGACGGGTATCCGCTTATCAGCTTTGAAAATGTTTCTTTTGCTTATCCAGGAACGGACAAATATGCCCTGGAGGATATTAATATTGACATAAATGAGGGTGAGATAGTAGGAATTATAGGAGGAACCGGATCGGGCAAGTCAACATTGGTCAATCTTCTGCCCAGATTTTATGACGTAAGTAAGGGAGTTATAAAAATTAAAGGGAAACCGGTACAGGATTTTTCCATTGACAGTCTTAGGAAAATTTTTGGCCTTGTACCTCAAAAAGCAGTCCTTTTTTCGGGAAGCATTTCGGATAATATCAGATATTATAAAGAAGATGCAACCATGGAAGAGATTAAGTGGGCGATAGAAATAGCCCAGGCAAAAGATTTTGTGGAACGGCTTCCTAACGGATATGACACCATAATCAGACAGGGCGGAAAGAACTTATCTGGAGGGCAAAGGCAGCGTATTACTATAGCCAGGGCTCTTGTCAGAAATCCAAAAATACTTATACTGGACGACAGTTTCAGTGCCCTGGATTATGCTACCGATGCCAATTTAAGAGAGGCTCTAAAGAAAAACTTAAAAAACACAACGGTAATTATGGTTTCACAGAGAGCAAACACGATAAAGAATGCGGACAAGATTATTGTTTTGGATGATGGCAAGGTGGCTGGTATAGGCAAACATGAAGATTTGTACAGGTCCTGTCATGTATATAAAGAAATTTGTGATTCCCAGATAAGCTAAGGAGGTATCCTATGACATCGAATGAGAGCAATCAGACACTAAAAAGATTATTTTCATATGCAAAACCATACAGAATGTATCTGATAGGGGCTCTTTTCAGTGCTTTAGTCAGTGTTCTTTTGTCACTTTTGCTTCCGGTTTTTCTGGGAAAAGCGGTTGACTTTATTGCAGGACCGGGAAAGGTGGATTTTAACGGGCTTTTAAGGACTATTGCTTATATGGCCTTGTTTATTGCGGGAAGTTGCATTTTCCAGTGGACCATGTCTTTTTGTACAAGCAAGATAACATATTTTACCGTTAAGGATTTAAGAAACAGCGTATATGAAAAATTAAATATAGTACCTTTGGAGGTAATCGATAAAACTCCCCACGGCAATATAATAAATACTATGGTAAATGATATAGATGCTGTTTCCGACGGGCTTTTGCAGGGCCTAACCCAGTTGTTTTCGGGAATAATGACTATTGTGGGAACTATTGGACTTATGTTAAGCATTAATCTGGGCATAGGTTTTGCGGTTATCCTTCTTACTCCTCTGTCCTTATTTGTGGCTTCATTTATATCACGAAGGACTTATCGGAAATTTACCGAGCAGACCGAGATAAAAGGAGAAATGGGCGGTCTGATAGAAGAAATGCTGGGTAATCAAAAACTTATAAAAGCATTCTCATATGAGAACAGGGCTTTGGAAAGATTTAAAGAAATAAACGCAAGACTTCATAAATGCGGAGTTATGGCACAGTTTTATTCGTCCCTTACCAATCCTTGTACCCGCTTTGTCAACGGTGTGGTATATGCCAGTGTAGGTATTTTGGGCGCATTTTCAGCAATAAGGGGAAATTTGTCCGTAGGGCAGCTTACAAGCTTTCTGGCCTATGCCAATCAGTATACAAAACCGTTTAATGAAATCTCGGGAGTTATTACGGAGTTTCAATCCGCCCTGGCCAGTGCAAAGAGGGTTTTTGCCCTTATTGATCTTGAGCCTGAGCCTTCCGATGAAGGCCTGCTTTCCGGTATTCAAGCAGACGGAAGGGTAAGCCTTAAGAATGTGTATTTTTCATATGATAAAAGTGTAAAACTTATAGAGGATCTCAATCTGGAAGTTAAGCCGGGCAGCAGAATTGCAATTGTAGGACCAACAGGTTCCGGAAAGACAACGGTTATAAACCTGCTTATGCGTTTTTATGATGCTGATAAGGGAACAATAGAAGTAAGCGGTGTAGATATAAAGAAGATGCAAAGGAAAGCCCTTCGAAATATGTACGGAATGGTGCTTCAGGACACCTGGCTGTTTGAAGGAACCGTAAGAGAAAATATAGCTTACGGCAAAGAAGATGCCACAGAGGAAGAAATAATAAATGCAGCTAAAGCTGCCTATGCCCACAGTTTTATCGAGCGGCTGCCTAACGGCTATGATACTGTTATAACCAAAGAAGGGTCAAATCTTTCCCAGGGCCAAAGACAGCTTCTTTCCATCGCCAGAGTTATGTTAATAAAGCCTCCCATGCTGATACTGGATGAGGCCACCAGTAATATCGATACCAGAACAGAAATTCATATACAGAAGGCCTTTGCCAGACTGATGGAGGGGCGGACCAGCTTTATTGTAGCCCACAGGTTATCTACTATAAAAGAATCCGATCTTATTCTGGTTATGAATCAGGGAAGGATTGTCGAACAGGGAAGTCATGAAGAACTTTTGCGTAAAGAAGGCTTTTATCATAAACTTTATTACAGCCAGTTTCATGTTACACAAACATAATTGATATTTGCCGTTTATTATCAAAAAACATGATTAATTTAGATATTAATTAACAGATATTTAGAAATAAGGGATATGGGTATAGTAAATAAGCAAAGTTGAAAATCTGATTTGCCATCGTTTTATTTTTAATATAAGACAGAATTCAGAATATGAAAAGTTTTTTACAATACTAACCGGTTATTAAAGATTTTCGAAGCCTGCTGTGAAATGTGCTTATATAAACACATACACGGCAGGTTTAATTATTGAATACCCAGGTATTGTGCATAATGGAAAAATAGAACAAACATTCGAAAATCTATTGCTTTTGCCAAACCACTGTGATATAATTACAGACACTTAAGTAGATATATAGGATATTTATAAACTTATAAAATTAATGCACTTATATGTTTATATTTACATATAACGGATAAAGTTAATATAGGCAATTATATTTCAAATATACAGTTTATAAAAAGTTCAAAAATACATTTTATATAAACTTATGATTATTAGATCCCTAAGCTTGATGAAGGGCAGATTGGTTTGTAAATTAATAAACAACCGAATATATTAGAAAGTATTATTATTTTATCAAGTGTTATACGAAATATGCAGGTAACTATGAAAGGAAGGTGTCGTTATGGAGTTTAAGCTGGTTTCCGAGTTTTCCCCGACGGGAGATCAGCCCCAAGCCATACAGGCTTTGGTGGAAGGCTTCAAAAAAGGTAACAAATATCAGACATTGCTTGGGGTAACAGGATCGGGAAAAACCTTTACCATGGCCAATGTTATACAAAAACTCCAAAAACCTACCTTAGTCATAGCTCATAATAAAACCCTTGCGGCTCAGTTATACGGAGAATTTAAAGAATTTTTTCCGGAAAATGCAGTTGAATATTTTGTAAGCTACTATGATTATTATCAGCCGGAAGCATATGTACCGTCAACGGATACCTATATAGAAAAGGATTCATCTATCAATGACGAGATTGACAAACTGCGTCACTCCGCTACGGCAGCGCTGACAGAGCGAAGAGATGTTATAGTTGTGGCCAGTGTATCCTGTATTTACGGACTGGGTAGTCCTATAGATTACCAGAACATGGTTCTGTCTTTGCGGCCGGGGATGATAAAAGACAGGGATGAAGTGTTAAGAAAACTTATAGACATACAGTATGTAAGGAATGATATGGACTTTAAACGCGGCTCTTTCAGAGTACGGGGTGACGTGGTAGAGATATTCCCAGCTTCCTCCGCAGATGTAGCTGTAAGGGTAGAATTCTTTGGAGATGAAGTGGACAGGATATTGGAGATAGATGTACTTACGGGTGAGATAAAAAGCAGCTTAAAGCACATAGCCATATTTCCCGCATCCCACTATGTAGTGGCACCGGAACAGTTGGAGATAGCGATAAAAAATATAGAGGCAGAATTAGAAGAGAGAATCCGTTACTTTAAGAGCGAGGACAAGCTGCTTGAAGCTCAGAGAATAGCCGAAAGAACATATTTTGATATAGAGATGCTCAGGGAGACGGGTTTTTGCTCAGGTATCGAGAATTACTCCAGGCACCTTACCGGATTGAAACCCGGACAACCTCCCCATACGCTTATTGATTATTTTCCGGATGATTTTCTGATAATCGTAGACGAATCCCATATGACAATTCCGCAGATAAGGGGAATGTATGCAGGGGACAGGTCCAGAAAGCAAACACTGGTGGATTACGGTTTCAGACTGCCTTCGGCTCTGGATAACAGGCCCCTTAATTTTGAGGAATTCGAAAGCAAGATAAATCAGATACTGTTTGTTTCAGCCACACCAGCAGAATACGAAAGAGAGCACGAACAGCTTCGGGTGGAACAGGTTATACGACCTACCGGCCTTTTGGATCCGGAAGTTTCCGTTCGGCCGGTTGAAGGTCAGATTGATGATCTGCTTGGAGAGATCCGAAAAGAAATTGAGAAAAAGAATAAAGTTCTTGTAACTACCCTGACTAAGAGAATGGCCGAGGATCTGACTTCTTACTTAAGAGAAGTCGGCATCAGGGTAAAATATCTGCATTCCGATATTGATACCCTGGAGCGGTCGGAAATAATCAGGGACATGAGAATGGATTTGTTTGATGTTCTTGTAGGTATAAATCTTTTAAGGGAAGGCCTTGATATACCGGAAGTTGGACTGGTGGCAATTCTTGACGCCGACAAGGAAGGTTTCTTACGGTCTGAAACATCTTTGATACAGACCATAGGAAGAGCCGCCCGAAACGCCCAAGGCCGGGTTATCATGTATGCCGATATTATAACCGAAGCCATGCGAAACGCAATCGGTGAGACTAACCGCAGAAGAAAGATACAGCATGAATATAACCTTAAACACGGAATTACACCTACAACCATACAGAAAAAGGTACGGGATTTGATAAGCATATCTAAAAAGATTGACCAGAATATCAATGAGATTGAAAAAGATTTAGAATCCATGTCAAAGCAGGAATTAAACGAGCTGGTTAAAAAGATTACCAAGCAAATGCATGCTGCGGCTGCGGAACTTAACTTTGAGCTGGCTGCCGAGTTGCGTGATAAGATGATAGAGATAAAAAAACACCTGCTTGAACTGGAAGGAGAAAATAAATAACGGAAAAATATCTTTTATCGGATGGCATTGAAAGCTTGTCCGCTACGATATTATAGAAATTAAATATACCTATTAATTTTATTTAAAGTATTATATATATTTATAAACTTTACGAATTAAAATGCACAGATATACGATTTAACGAAACAGGTGAAATTATGTCAGATCAAAAAAAATATATCAGAATAAGAGGAGCTAAAGAAAATAATTTAAAGAACATTGATGTAAATATACCCAGAGATCAGCTGGTAGTTCTTACAGGCCTTTCAGGGTCAGGAAAATCATCCCTGGCTTTTGATACCATATATGCCGAAGGGCAAAGAAGATATATGGAATCGTTGTCTTCTTATGCCAGACAGTTCTTGGGGCAAATGGAGAAACCCGATGTGGAAAGCATAGAAGGCCTGCCTCCGGCTATATCAATCGATCAGAAATCGACAAACCGCAACCCCAGATCCACGGTCGGAACTGTTACGGAAATTTACGATTACCTGCGGCTTTTATTTGCCAGGGTAGGTATCCCACATTGTCCCAATTGCGGAATGGAAATAAAAAAGCAAAGCGTGGACCAGATGGTTGATGAGATAATGAGCCTTCCCGAAGGAACCAGAATCCAGCTTTTGGCTCCTGTGGTACGGGGACGTAAAGGGGCTCATGCAAAACTGTTTGAACAGGCAAAGCGCAGCGGATATGTCAGGGTAAGAGTTGACGGAAGTATTTATGATTTAAGTGAAGAAATAAGCTTGGACAAGAATATAAAGCATAATATTGAAATAATTGTTGACCGTTTGGTTATTAAAGAGGGCATAGAGCAAAGGCTGACAGATTCTATTGAAAATGTGCTAAAGCTTGCCGACGGCCTTATGATCGTGGATGTAGTAGGCGGTGAGCCTATGCAATTCAGCCAAAATTTTGCCTGTCCAGATTGCGGCATAAGTATAGAAGAACTGGAGCCCAGGGTATTTTCATTCAACAATCCTTTCGGGGCTTGTCCTGAGTGCCACGGGCTGGGAATCAGAATGGAATTTGATGAGGACCTTCTTATTCCTGATAAAGATTTAAGCCTTATAGGTGGGGCCATTGCAGCTCCCGGCTGGCAATCCGTCAAGGATAAAGGGAGTTTCACAAGAAGTATTTTGGAAGCTATGGCCAAAGCGTATGATTTTGACTTAAATACCCCTTATAAAGACCTGCCCCAGCATGTAAAGGATATTTTCATGTACGGTACCGGCGGGAAATCTGTACAGGTTCACTACAAAAGCCAGAGAGGGCATGGAGTGTATGACGTTACTTTTGAAGGCCTTATAAAGAATGTTGAAAGACGTTACAGGGAAACTTCATCAGAAACAGCAAAACAGGAATATGAAACATTTATGAGAACTATTCCATGCAGCTCCTGTAACGGTAAAAGGCTCAGAAAAGAAGCACTTGCCGTTACCGTAGGCGGCAAAAATATAGCTGAGATGACGGAAATGTCCGTCCGTGACCTGGCTGAATTTATGGAAAACATAGAACTTACCGATATGCAGATGAAGATCGGTGAGATGATATTGAAAGAAATTAAAGCCAGGTTGAAGTTCCTGATAAGTGTAGGCCTGGATTATCTTACTCTTGCCAGGTCTACAGGGACTTTGTCCGGAGGAGAGGCTCAAAGAATCCGACTGGCTACGCAAATCGGTTCCGGTTTGGTAGGCGTGGCGTATATACTGGACGAGCCCAGCATAGGGCTTCATCAGAGAGATAACGATAAGCTGATTAAGGCTTTGCAGGATTTGAGGGATTTAGGAAATACCCTGATAGTGGTAGAGCATGATCTGGATACCATGTATGCGGCAGACCATATTGTGGATATAGGACCCGGAGCCGGTGAACACGGTGGAATGGTTGTTGCCGAGGGTACGGTAGAAGATATTATTAAGGCTGAGAATTCCATTACCGGTGCATATCTTAGCGGTAGAATAAAAATTCCTGTACCCAAAGAGAGACGTAAACCTACGGGATTCCTTACTATTGTGGATGCACATGAAAATAACCTTAAACACATAAACGTAGATATACCTTTGGGAGTGATGACCTGTATTACAGGCGTGTCCGGTTCGGGAAAGAGTTCACTTATAAATGAAATTCTGTATAAAAAACTGGCCAGAGAACTTAATCGGGCCCATACGATACCCGGAGCTCACAAAGATATACTATGTATAGACCAATTGGACAAAGTTATAAATATTGACCAATCCCCTATAGGAAGGACACCCAGGTCAAATCCTGCTACTTATACCGGAGTGTTTGATCAAATCAGGGATTTGTTTGCTGCAACTCCGGATGCCAAGATGCGAGGGTATACCAAAGGAAGATTCAGCTTCAATGTAAAAGGTGGACGCTGCGAAGCCTGCAGCGGAGACGGTATTATAAAGATAGAGATGAACTTCCTTCCCGATATTTATGTTCCCTGTGAAGTTTGTAACGGGAAAAGATACAACAGGGAAACCCTGGAGGTAAAATATAAGGGCAAGAGCATATATGATGTACTTAACATGACTGTGGAAGAAGCGTTAAAGTTCTTTGAAAATATTCCGTCTATAAAAAGAAAGATACAGACTTTGTATGATGTAGGCCTGTCCTATATCAGGCTCGGACATCCATCCACAACCCTTTCCGGCGGTGAAGCCCAGAGAATTAAACTGGCAACTGAGCTGAGCAAGAGAAGTACGGGAAGAACCATTTATATACTGGACGAACCTACAACCGGACTTCATTTTGCCGATGTTCATAAACTGATTGACATTTTAAAGAGATTCTGCGAATCGGGAAATACCGTAGTCGTAATAGAACACAATTTGGATGTTATAAAGACAGCGGATTATATTATTGACATGGGGCCGGAAGGCGGAGATAAGGGTGGGACTGTTGTAGCCTGCGGAACTCCGGAAGAAGTGGCTCAAAATGAGAAGTCCTATACCGGTCAATACCTGAAGAAATATTTACAGGGATAAGTTTGTTGCAAATATGGTCTGAATAAGATTAATATTAAATTGATAAATATTAAATCGATTATAAATTATTCATATGTCACAAGGGCATTAAAGATGAAATATCTTTAATGTCCTTTTGGAATATAAACTGTTGGGAGAGTTACATATGGTATCTAATTTTTTTGCCATGATATCAAGAATGAAATTTATAGAACGCTGGTCGCTTATGCGTAACTCCAGGCAGGAGAATTTAAGCGAGCATTCCCTAGAGGTCGCTATGCTTGCCCACGCTCTGGCTGTTATCAGCAATGAACGGCTTGGCAATAATTTAAATGCGGAAAAAGCAGCAGTCCTTGGAATATACCATGATGCCACCGAAATAATAACAGGTGATATGCCTACTCCTATTAAGTATTTTAATAAAAATATTCAGGGGGCTTTTAAAGAGGTGGAAAAGGATGCGGCAGAAAAACTATTCTGTATGTTGCCGGATTATTTGAAAAAATATTACGAAGATATCTTTTTTGCGTCGGAAGAAGATTTATATTTACGTAAGCTGGTAAAGGCAGCGGATAAAATATCTGCTTTGATAAAATGTATAGAAGAGGAGAAAGCCGGAAATAGAGAGTTCGTATTGGCAAAAAAATCGCTTTATGACCAGCTTAGAAATATGAAACTGAAAGAAGCGGATATATTTATGGAAGAATTTTTACCGGCATACAATAAGACATTGGATGAGTTAAACTGATGATTTAAGGGTGTAATCAATAAGGTACTATAAGTACCTTTTGGCTCTTTATTGGAAAGAGAGGTGAAGATAGTGATTGTTGCCAACGGCCAATGGATTATGGAAGGCTTGGATCGAAACGACGACAGGCGAATAAAAAATGTTGAAGAACTGAAAGAATACATAAATAAAGTAGGTTTTCTCCCTTTTTTTAAAGGTGAAGTAGAAGGGTTTTCTTTGGAGGAAATGACAGCCAGGGATGCCTGGTGGTCGGGAGATCCTGTGGAGGACCCCTGGGAGTGGAGAGGAATCATTGCCGAAAAAAGCGATATTGCTTACGGAAAACTCTTTTGTAACAGGGCAGGTTTTATATCTAAAGAATGGTTCCCTATATTTGCGGCATACCGTAGAGACGGATATGATTTTGACAGCAGGTATGAGGATGGGCTTGCAAGTATAAGGCAAAAGAAAATTATAGATGTTTTAAGCAAATATGACAGGGTGGCGTCTTATGAATTAAAAAAGCTGGCAGGTTTTAATAAGGGTGGTGAAAAAAACTTTGAAGGGACGTTAACATCTCTTCAAATGCAGACCTATGTCCTTATCCGCAGCTTCAGAAGAAAAAAGAACAAAAAAAACCAGGAATACGGCTGGGCTGTAGCGGATTATACCCTAAGCGAAAATATATACGGCGGGGATTATGTCCGCAGCGCATATCATCTTTCGGCACAAGAGGCAAAGGATATTATTATAAATCACTTGCTCAAGCTGTTTCCGGATGCAAAGCCAAAAGAGGCAGAGAAATTAATTAAATAAGTGAAATTAAAACAATGGGACGGTTCCTGACATACACACAAGTATAAAAGGGACCGTCCACTTTATGTATGAATTCAAGAAAAATCCTGCAAACTAAATTGCTTGCAGGATATACTAATTATACTAACCTATATTTTTAATATATTTTCTACTCCCATTCAATCGTAGCAGGAGGCTTACCTGTGATGTCATAGCAAATACGGTTTACATGTTTTACTTCGTTAACAATTTTCCTTGATATGCGGCCAAGTACTTCCCAGGGAATTTCCACATATTCTGCCGTCATAAAGTCGGTTGTTGTTACTGCCCTTAAGGCAACGGTATAATCATAGGTCCTTTCGTCCCCCATAACACCGACACTTCTTAAATTTGTTAAGACAGCAAAATATTGGCTGATTTTTCTGTCCAGCCCGGCTTTTGCAATTTCTTCCCGGTAAATATAGTCTGCTTCCTGAAGAATCTTGACTTTTTCGGGTGTTACTTCTCCGATTATACGTACGGCAAGTCCGGGTCCCGGGAAAGGCTGGCGATATACCAGATGTTCAGGCATCCCAAGCTCAAGACCGACTCTTCTTACTTCGTCTTTAAATAAATCTCTTAAAGGCTCAATGATTTCTTTAAAATCTACATAATCGGGAAGGCCGCCTACATTATGATGGCTTTTTATAACCGCAGACTTACCGAGGCCGCTTTCTATTACGTCAGGATAGATGGTTCCCTGAACCAGATAATCTACTTTGCCAATTTTTTTTGCTTCTTCTTCAAATACCCTTATGAATTCTTCACCGATTATTTTTCTCTTTCTTTCGGGATCGGTGACTCCTGCCAGTTTATCATAAAAACGCTGTTGAGCATTTACACGGATGAAATTTACGTCAAATTTTTTCGTAAACACTTCTTCAACTTCATCGGCCTCGTTTTTTCTTAAAAGACCGTGATCTACAAATATACATGTAAGCTGTTTCCCGACAGCCTTGCTTACCAAAACAGCCGATACGGATGAATCAACTCCGCCTGATAAGGCACATAAAACCTTTTTATCTCCGATTTTTTCTTTTAAATAACGGACTGACATATCAACAAAGGATGACATAGTCCAATCGCCCGTACAACCGCAAATTTTAAATAAAAAGTTTTTCAGCATCAGAACACCTTCGGGTGTATGTTCCACCTCGGGATGGAACTGTACACCGTATAAGTTCTTTTCAGGATTTTCTATGGCAGCAACGGGACAGGATTCGGATTTTGCAATGACCCGAAAGCCCGGAGCAACAGTTTCTATATAATCTGTATGACTCATTAGGCAGGTTGTATTTCGGGTTACATTTTCAAAAAGTTTGGAACTTGAATCTACTTCTATTTCTGTTTTGCCGTATTCCCTTTTTGGCGCCTTGCCGACTTTACCGCCGTTTAGATGACTCATAAGCTGGCAACCATAGCATATCCCAAGTATAGGTATTCCTAATTCAAAAATTTTAGGATCGCAGCTTGGTGCATCAGGTTCATATACGCTGTTGGCACCTCCGGTAAAAATTATTCCTTTTGGAGCCTTTTCCTTTATAACTTCAATATCTGTATTATATGGCAGTACTTCACAATATACGTTAAACTCCCTTACACGTCTTGCTATAAGCTGATTATACTGCCCCCCAAAGTCAAGTACAATTACTAATTCTTTATCCACTGTTCAACCTCCTAATTTGTCATATAAACTTCAATTTATGTATATTTGGACAGACTTTTATACCTAAAAATTATGATTTATAATACATCATTTTGATGTAATCCGCAAGCCCTGTCGTTTTTTTATATATTAAAAATTTTAATGTTTTTATTTACTAATGATGTTAATAATGAATAAAATTTATAATTTCAAGGAATATATGGGAAAATATTCTTATATTTAAAAATTTTTATTTACAAAACCACTGTATAATGTTATTATTATTCTGTTATGTTACAATATATGGTATATTCTGATTTTTTATAAAAAAGTCAAACTTTTCATACATTATTACATAATCAAATCAGGTTATATAGGACATAAATTAAAATAAATATGCTTTTATAATGTTTAAAGGGGTTATATTGCTTGACTAATATGTTAGGATATAAAAGTGTTTTTTAAGTTTTAAAGTTTCTTAAGTGAATGTTTTCGGTTTATTTGGGGGGTTATAATATGTTTAGACACTATATGCAAAATCTGTTTGATATAGTGCCGGAGATTGATTTTTATAAGGGGTATGATTATTACCTTCATAATATGGAGAATTATTCAAAGGCATTATTGGCGACGTTAAAAAGCGTCAAATCAAAGCTTCCTATTCTAAGAAACATGACAGAAACAGAAGAATATGAAGGTTTACGAATGATTACCCAGACATTAAGAAGAATGATGCACACTATAGGGGGAGAGAAGATTGCTGATTTGTCATACAGGTTGGAAATGGCTTTATTAAATGAAGATAAAGATTTGAACAACAAAATTTTTGAATATTTGATTACGCTTGAAGATTTGGCTGACCGAATGGAGGAACTGATTAAGAAGCTGCCGATTCAGTATACAAAAACAGACCCTGATAAAAAGGACTCATACTTTAATTACAACTTTGCCAAAACCAAAGAGTTTATTGATTTTTCAAATGATTTTATAGAAAAGAAGATAATATAACAATCGCTTTGTACCCTCACATCTCTTTTCAAGTCCTGTCTTTTATCATATCCGTAAAGACAGGGCTTGATTTTTTTCTTAAAAATAATTTTTGTTAGCGCAATTGCTGATGTATGCTTGCATATTAAGATCTGACTACCGGGATGATGATTTATAAAATAATATTATCTAAAGTTTATGAGGGCGTGAATATGTACAAAATACTTAAGTTGAAGATGATATGACAATAGCTAATATTATAAAAGAACGTTATATCGGCCATACGGTGGATTTTTTTCTTTGCTTTATATGCTTATGTGGATAATTTTCATATTTAATTTAACGCTGTGTTAAACCGGTATTATTATGATGGAAATTTTATACATAATATGATATTATGTATGTAATCCGTATTTTAACTTACATGCTGAAAATTGTTGTTTTATCTAATTAACAATCTGTACGAAAGGAGAAGGATTTTTGAACAGTTTAAAATCAGTCAAAAATTATATATTCTGCTTTATTATAATAACAGCATGTTTATTTATCTGCGCATGTTCGGCAAAGAACGAAGCAGAACCGGTTTATGGGAATAATGATGAAATTACAAATAATACAGAAGGTACCATAGCAGACAATGAAGATGATGCTGTCGTAAATACAGACAAGGCAGGGGTAGGAATTGTTAAAGACATTGCAACAGAGGATATTGCAACGGAAGAAAATGCAGCAGAAGATATTGAAGAAACATCTTATGTTAAAGAAGCCTTGAACGATGATAATGTAAGCAGCGAGTTTATACAAAAATATTACGACTTCACCGAGCAAACCGCTGTGCATATCTTTTGCAGCAAAAGCCGGGATAATCAGCTTTATGCTCCTTTTAACCTGTATCTAGCTATGTCTGTGCTTGCGGAACTGACCGGTGGCGAAGCCTGGGAAGAGATGCAAAAAGCATTGGGTTTCAGTGCTATTGACAGCAACAGAACTGAATTGAATAAAGCTATATCTGCCCTTGATAAGAGATATCTAAACGTAGGCAGATTTAAGATAAAAAATTCGTTGTGGCTGAATGATAATATCAAGTATAAAGATGATATTCTTTCAACGGTCAGGGATAAATACGGAACTGAAATATTTAAGGGCGATTTTCAGGATGCTGAATTCCAGCAAATGATGACCGATTGGGTATCCCAAAATACCAACCAAGGATTTAAGCCCGATTACAGTGATTTATCTTACACGGGAGGTACCTTTGTTGCGTTAAATACCTTGGATTATTATGAAGAATGGATTACAGAATTTGACGAAGAAAGTACATCTGAGGATTACTTTACTTGCAGCGATAACAGTAAGGTACTGTGTGAATTTATGAATATGGAAGAAGAGCCTTACTCATTTCTTAAAGGTGAAGACTTTATATCAACATATTTACACTTAAAGGATAAATCGAATATGTTATTTATTCTTCCGGACGAAGGAATAGAAGTAGAAGATTTTTTACGTAAGGAGGGTAAACTTGCCGATATTATTTACAACTGGGCAAATTACCAAACTACTATCGGAAAAGTTAAGCTCAGCATACCGAAATTTGCATATGCTGATGAGAATTATTTAAATGATACAGTAAAGGCAATCGGAATAAATAAAATATTTGATGTGGAAGAAAATGCATTTTCAAATCTGACCGATGAAAACATTTTTGTAGGAGCTATTAAGCAGGCATCAAAGATAAAAATTGACGAATACGGTTGCTCTGCCTCATCCTATACGGAGGTTAATCTTTTCGCAAACTCCGGATTAGTAGGGGAAGATGAAGCGGTAATAAACTTGAACAGGCCTTTTATTTACGTTTTATATAAAGAAAAGCTGCCGTTTTTGATAGGGGTGGTCCGAAATCCTTTGAACAGTTAATTGGCATATGCTATAAGCTAATGATTAAGAAAAATTTTATTAATAACATTTATTATAAGATGAACATAATAATAGCCCGGTTAACATGATTTTCCGGGCTATTATTTATGTTATGTTATTATTAAATTAATTATGTTTTATAAAAACTATTAATTTAAATAAATGAATAATTACAGATTAGCTGCTTATTAACCTAATCGTAGCCTTATATAATTTAATATAGTTTTTTATAACCCATCATAACCTTTTACAGCTTAGTCTTTTGTCCTTTGTCTCCACGGTTACGGATTTTTATCTTCTTAACTTCTATCGGTTTGTTGTTATATTCAACTGTTTGTGTATCCGGACCGACTACCGCAGCAAAGCGTACAAAATCGTCCTTATTAAGCTTAATAGCCTTAACACCTCGGCTGTTTTTCTTAAGTTCCGGTACTTCCGAAAGGGAGAAGCCAAGGGATAAGCCCTGATCGGTAAGAATGATTACATTTTGATTGCCCGATAATATATCCCCTGCCGAAAGCAAGGTTATTCCGATCACTTCGTCTCCGTCTTCAAGTTTTGTGGCATTAACCTGAGAACGGTTCGTTTCAAATTCCGCACCTGAAACCATCTTGATATATCCGTTCTTTGTTACAAATAAAAGCTGGGCTTCAAAGAGCTGCTCAAAGGAGGTATAAAGGATTACTTCTTCTTTTTCCAGTTTACATAAGGTATGTATTAAAGCTCCTCTGTCTTTCATCTTGCATCTTGGAATATTTTCCGCCTTAACCTGGAACATGTTACCTTCCTTCGTGAAACAGCACAGCTTGTCCGTATTTTTCATCTGTATGATATAGCTGTATTCCTTGAGGTTTTCTTCAAGGACCCTGGTATAACTGCTTGTATCTATGGATTTGGTATAACCGAAGCGGTCAATAAGAACATATATATCTTCAACTTTTTTCTCTTCCACATAATCTTCGGTTATAGCGTTAATAAGCATGGTCCTGCGGTGGGAATGGAATAATTTCTTAAATTCTGTGAGGCGTTTCTTAATTACTTTAAACAGTTCTTTTTGACTTCCAAGAACTTTTTCGTATTCTTTTATGGAGTCTTTTAAACTTTCTTCTTCTTCATGCAGCTTTAAAATTTCCAGGCCTATTAATTTTGAAAGCTGCATGGAAAGAATGGCATCGGCTTGTCTTTCAGTAAAGTTTAGGGTGCTTGCCTCCTTTTTTGAAGCTTCCGACTTAAAGCGGATACCCTCGGTATTGCCGTTCATAAGACAATCTTTGGCTTGTTTTACTGACGAGCTTCCGCGAAGGATTTCGATAATCAGGTCGATTATATCGGTAGCTCTTATTAAGCCTCCCACAATCTCCAAACGGTTTTTTGCCTTATCGAGAAGGTAGTTGTATTCTTTGGTATACAGCTCGATTTGGAAATCTACAAATTCTTTGATTAAACCTTTCAGGTCAAATAATACCGGCTGTTGATTCTTGATGGCAAGGAGATTAACCGAATATGTATCTTCCATAAGGGTCTTTTTATATAAACCGTTTAGGAGATTTTGAATGTCTCTGTCTTTTTTTACTTCGATGACTATTCGGATACCTTCCTTGGAAGATTCGTCCCTGACATCGTTTATTTCATCAAAAACTTTATCCTTAATCAAGTTGGAAAGATTTTCAACCAGCTTTGACTTGTTTCCCGCTACAGTATATGGGATTTCGGTAATAACTATATTTTTCTTTCCGTATTCGGCATTTTCTATTTCGGTCTTTGCACGAATCCGGATTTTCCCTTCTCCGCTTGTATAGATTTTTTCCATTTCGTCCACATTTATTATGGTTCCTCCCGTAGGGAAATCCGGAGCGGGAATATATTTCATCAGTTCCTTTACGGTTATATCGGGATTATCCATGTAAGCTATAATTCCGTCTATAACTTCGTCGGGATTATGGGGAGGTATATTGGTTGCCATACCGACGGCGATACCGGTTGTACCGTTAATAAGAAGGTTTGGTATCATGGCAGGAAGAACCGCAGGTTCTTTTTCGCTGCCGTCAAAGTTCGGGTTAAAATCTACCAGGTTTTTGTCCAGTTGCTCAAGCAGGGCCATGGCTCCGGGCGAAAGCCTGGCTTCTGTATAACGCATGGCAGCAGCACCGTCTCCGTCTATGGAACCGAAGTTTCCGTGGCCGTCTACCAAAGGAATCATAAGGGAATAATCCTTGGTCATGTTGACTAAGGCATCATAAATTGAACTGTCGCCGTGGGGGTGATATTTACCCATGGTATCACCGACGATACGGGCGCTTTTTCTGTGGGGTTTATCCGGCTCCAAGCCCAATTCCATCATGGAATAAAGGATTCTTCGCTGTACGGGTTTAAGGCCGTCCCTTACGTCCGGAACGGCTCTGGATACTATTACGCTCATGGCATAATCCCGATAGCTGTTTTTCATTTCTTCGGAATAATCCAGTTGAATTATTTGATCGGTTTGATTTTGATGACTCATTGTTACCTCCTATATAAGTTTAATGGAGCTTATATATCCAGCTTGGCGTATTTTGCTTCTTCCATAATAAAAGTACGCCTCGGAGGAACATTGCTGCTCATTAGGATATTGGTAATCTCATCGGCCTCGATATTGTCGCTTATGGTTATTTGGGCAAGTACTCTTGTTTCAGGATTTAGAGTGGTCTCCCAAAGCTGCTGGGCGTCCATTTCACCGAGACCTTTATACCGCTGGATATTTATAATTTTATAATCCTTATTTTTACGGAATGTTTCCAGTTCAAAATCGTTGTATAGATATTTGAATTCCCTTTTTTTCTTACTTTTTGATGCGGGTTCATACTCCACCCTGTACAAAGGCGGAAGACCTTTGTAAATCTTTCCTGCCTTTATAAGGTCCGGCATAAAGCGGTAGAAGAATGTTAAAAGCAGGGTACTGATGTGGGAACCGTCTACATCGGCATCGGTAAGGATAATGATTTTATCATAATTTAACTTTGATATATCAAAATCTTCTCCGATACCGCAGCCAAATGCCGCAATCATGGATTTTATTTCATTGTTTAACAGTATTTTATCTAAGGTCGCCTTTTCTACGTTGAGGATTTTACCCCTAAGAGGAAGAACTGCCTGGGTGCGGCGGTTTCTAGCGGTCTTTACTGTACCGCCGGCAGAGTCTCCCTCGACTATATACAGTTCACATTCTTCCGGTTTTTTTGATGAGCAGGAAGCCAGCTTGCTTCTGGTATCCACATCGTTTAACTGCTTTAATATGGCCGTTCTTGCCTTGTCGCTGGCTTTTCTGGCATTGTAGGATTTCATCGTATTATCAAGGATAGCTTTTAATACTTCGACATTTTTATCAAACCAGCGCTGGGCTTCCTGGGAAAAGACTTCCTCAACCGCAGTTTTTGCGTCGGTATTTCCAAGTTTAGTCTTGGTCTGACCTTCAAACTGCGGGTCGGGGTGTTTAATGGATACTATGGCGACAATGCCGTTTCGGACGTCTTTGCCGTCAAAATTCTCATTCTTGTCTTTAAGGACACCAAGTTCCCTGGCATACTGGTTTATAACCCTGGTAAGACCTGTCTTAAATCCGGTAACATGGGTCCCGCCGTCTACAACGTTTATACAGTTACAGTAGGAATTTATCTGTTCCGCAAAATTATTGGTATATTGGAAAGCTATTTCAACTTCAATGTTGCCGCTTTTTCCTTCCAAATAAATAGGCTCCTCATGAAGTACGTTCATATCTCTGGTCAAATATGAAATAAAGCTCTTGATACCGTGTTCTTCCTTATAGGTCTGTGATATGCCAGTATTTTCATCATAAAAAGTCAGTGTCAGATTTTTATTCAAATAGGATAATTCCCTGAGCTTTTTTTGTATTATTTCGGCTTTAAATTCTACGGTTTCGAAAATGGCATCGTCCGGGAAAAAGATAACTTTTGTACCGGTCTCGTTCTTTTTGCATTTACCTACAACGGGAAGGAGGCCGTCTACAAGTTCCGTAACCGGATGACCGCCGTTTATATATTCATCCCTGTAAATATTTCCGTCTCTTTTTATTTCTACAATCATTCGCTTGGAGAGGGCGTTAACGACGCTGGCACCTACACCGTGAAGGCCGCCGGATACTTTATATACGGAATGGCCGAATTTGCCCCCTGCATGAAGAATTGTATAAACCACACGGGCAGTAGGAATGTTTTTTTGTGGATGAATGTCCACAGGTACTCCGCGGCCGTTATCCTCTATTTCTATTCCACCGTCCTTGCGGAGAGTAACATTTATCTGTGTGCAGTATCCTGCCAAATGTTCGTCTATACCGTTGTCTATTATTTCCCAGACAAGATGGTGAAGCCCTCTGGAGCCTGTGCTTCCGATGTACATTCCGGGACGCCTGCGGACTGCTTCCAGTCCTTCCAAAACAACGATCTGACTTCCGCTATACTGTTCCATGGTTTATATTCCCCTTTTTTAAATATATAAAATTTATAAATATTTAGAAAATTTCTATATGTAGTTTGCTCTTCATGATTATAACACAAGAGTTTGTATTTTTCTAGTAATTTTGCAATCGTATGTTCTCTTAGCGATCGATAAAACCCGACAGATGCTTAACTTAAAAGATGTTTTACAGCAAAAAAGTAGGTATCAAAATTATAATTTTATGCAAAAATAAAGAAAATTTTGATTAATTATAAAAAGGGTTTTAAATTGATTTAAAATGATGTATAATGGGAACAATTCTTTAGGACGATATGAATAATGACGGAAAGGACCGGGGGTCAATATGGACTTATATTTATATGAAACCCATCTTCATACGGCTGAAGCCAGTGCATGTGCTATATTGACAGGAGCACAGCAGGCGCAGTTGTATAAAAAAGCAGGATATGCAGGCATAATTGTTACTGATCATTTCTTTAACGGAAATACAGCCATTCCTGACGGTTTGCCTTGGGAAGAACGGGTGGATTTATTTTATAAAGGATATGAAAATGCGAAAAAAGAAGGAGAAAAAATCGGCCTGTCCGTTTTTTTCGGATGGGAAGCCAATTATGACGGTACAGAATTTTTAATTTATGGTCTTGATCATGAATGGATGAAAAAACATCCCGAAATGCTTGAATGGTCAATCGAAGACCAATACCGTTATATCCATGAAGCCGGAGGATTTGTAGTTCATGCTCATCCATTCAGAATAAGGCCGTACATAAAAGAAGTCAGGTTATTTCCGGATTTGGTCGATGCGGTGGAAGTATACAATGTGGGCAACAGAAATTTAGAATTTGATAAAAAAGCCAGCGAATACGCTAAGAAACACAAGCTGCCTGTAACGGCAGGTACTGATGCCCACGGCTTTGAACAGGAGCGAAGCGGTATGGCATTTTATAAACCGCTTAAGGATATAAAGGATTTTATAGAAAATGTAAAATCAGGTAACTGCCGATTAATAATGAATACTTAAATTACATAAGCTAAAACCGATATTCATAGCAGGGGAGGTAATATATGAAGAAAAAACCGTTTGTAACCTTGGAACAATTGAAAGAAATAACAAAGCAATATCCTACACCATTTCATATTTATGATGAAAAAGGTATTCGTGAAAATGCAAGAAGATTAAAAGAAGCTTTTTCATGGAATAAAGGCTTCAAGGAGTATTTTGCGGTTAAAGCCACGCCCAATCCTTATATTATAGAAATATTAAAGGAAGAGGGCTGCGGTGTGGACTGTTCCTCATATACGGAACTTATGCTTGCAGAGGCTCTTGATTATTCAGGCGATGAAATTATGTTTTCATCAAATGCCACACCGGCAAAAGAGTTTGTAAAAGCCAGAGAACTGAATGCCATTATTAACCTTGACGACTTTACTCATATTGAATTTCTTGAGAAGGTGGCAGGGCTTCCTGATACTATCTGTTGCAGATACAATCCCGGCGGTATGTTCATGGCTTCCAACAGGATAATGGACAACCCCGGCGATGCCAAGTACGGTTTTACAAAGGAACAGATGGTAGAAGGTTTTCGTATATTAAAAGAAAAAGGCGTAAAAACATTCGGTATTCATGCTTTTCTTGCCAGCAATACCCTGACCAATGACTATTATCCTACTTTGGCAGGAATACTATTTGAGCTGGCGGTTGAGCTAAGGGATAAAACCGGAGCGGATATTAAGTTTATCAATTTATCAGGCGGTATTGGCATACCTTACAGGCCGGAAGATGAGCCCAATGATATTATGGCTATCGGTGACGGGGTAAGAAAAGCTTATGAAAGAATTCTTGTTCCTGCCGGCCTAGGAGACGTTGCTATATATACCGAGCTTGGAAGATATATGCTTGCACCTTACGGTCATCTGGTAGCTACGGCTATTCATCAAAAGCATATATATAAGGAATATATCGGACTGGATGCCTGTGCGGCCGATCTTATGAGGCCGGCCATGTATGGGGCTTATCATCATATTACTGTTATGGGTAAAGAAGATGAGCCGCATGTTTATAAATATGATATAACCGGTTCCTTATGTGAAAATAACGATAAATTCGCGATTGACAGAATGCTTCCTAAAATTGATATAGGTGATTTGATTGTGATTCACGATACCGGTGCTCACGGATATGCCATGGGGTACAATTACAACGGTAAATTAAGGAGCGCTGAACTGCTTCTTAAAGAGGACGGTTCGGTAAAACTTATAAGAAGGGCCGAAACCCCTCAGGATTATTTTGCAACTATTGATTTTAGCGATTATTATAAAAAATTATTTAATTAACAGGTTATTTAACAAAATCTCAAAGATTATTCATAAAAGGATAGTATATTTTATATGCTGTAAAGATAAGATATACTGTACGAAAACGTAATACGCCAACTTTATCAATCAAAATGCCATGCGAAAACTTATATGTTTTTGCAGGGCATTGATTGATATTGTCTAAATTTTTCGAAAAACATTGCAAACATTGCGTTATTGCTGCATAATATATAATGTTGACAAGAAACAGGCGTTGATATATAATACTTTGAATGTATTGTATAAGTCTATAAAAATATACAATATGCTATATGGAGGAAGGGTGTTTTATGGTAGAAAAGAAAAATATACTGACTTATGAAGGTCTGCGGCAGTTGGAAGAGGAACTTCACGATCTTAAGGTAAATAAGAGAAAGGAAGTTGCTCAAAAAATCAAAGAGGCAAGAGAACAGGGGGATCTTTCTGAAAATGCCGAATATGATGCTGCCAAAGATGAACAAAGAGACATTGAGGCAAGAATAGAAGAGATTGATAAAATTCTTAGAAATGCCGAAGTTGTTTTGGAAGATGAAGTAGATGTTAATGTTATAAATATAGGTTGTAAAGTTCGTATATTGGATATGGAAATGAACGAGGAGTTAACATATAAGATTGTCGGTTCGATGGAAGCCAACAGCCTTAAAGGCAAGATATCCAACGAATCCCCTCTTGGAAGTGCTTTGCTTGGCAAAAAAGTCGGGGATGTCGTGGATGTGGAAACCCATGGAGAGGTAATTCAATATAAGATTTTGGAAATTCAAAAGTCAAATTAATACCCGGTGGCGGCTAAATGCCGCACCGGATAATGATATGAGGTGAAAAACATGGCTGATGAAAGAGTACAAGCGGCAAATGAGCAGGACATAAACGAACTGCTCAAGGTTAGAAGGGCAAAACTTGCAGAACTTCAGGAAAAAGGGAAAGACCCTTTTAAGATTATGAAATATGATGTGACAAACCATTCGGCAGATATTACCGAAGACTATGACAATTTTGAAGGAAAGACGGTTTCCGTAGCCGGCAGAATCATGACCAAGAGAATTATGGGCAAGGCGTCATTTTGTAATATCAGGGACTTAAAAGGCGATATTCAGATTTATGTGCGTAAAGACGAAATCGGTGAAGAATCTTATACCGAATTTAAAAAGTATGATATCGGTGATATTGTTGGTGTCCAGGGAGAGGTGTTTAAAACCCATACGGGCGAGATATCTATAAAGGCTAAAAACATAGTTCTTCTTTCAAAAAGCCTGCAGATTCTTCCCGAGAAATATCATGGACTTAAAGATACTGACCTCAGATATCGCCAAAGATATGTGGATCTGATTGTAAATCCCGAAGTAAAAGATACCTTTATTAAGAGATCTCTGATAATCAGAGAAATAAGAAATTATTTGGACAGCAGGAATTTCATAGAGGTAGAAACGCCGGTTCTTGTTCCTACAGCCGGCGGTGCTGCAGCAAGACCTTTCAGCACCCACCACAATGCGTTGGATCAGGACCTGTATCTGAGAATTTCTTTGGAACTTTATTTAAAGAGACTTATTGTCGGTGGCTTAGAGCGTGTATATGAAATAGGCCGTGTATTCCGTAACGAAGGATTATCTGTAAGGCATAACCCGGAATTTACCCTGCTTGAGTTATACCAGGCATATACCGACTATTACGGAATGATGGACCTTGTTGAGGACCTTTTCCGCACCGTAGCCCAAAAGGTATGCGGAACCACCAAAATAACCTATGGCGGAGAGGTTATAGATTTGTCTAAGCCTTTTGAAAGGCTTACTATGGTTGAAGCCATCAAGAAATATGCAAATATTGACTTTGACCAGATAAAAGATGAAGCATCAGCCAAAGCCTTAGCAAAAGAACATAATATAGAATTTGAGGACAGGCACAAAAGAGGCGACATTATCAATCTGTTCTTCGAAAAATATGTTGAAGAACATCTGGTACAGCCCACATTTATTATGGATCATCCTGTTGAGATTTCGCCTCTGGCCAGCAGAAAGCCGGACAACCCCGATTTCACCGAACGCTTCGAACTGTTTATTACAAGACGGGAAATGGCCAATGCCTTCTCAGAGCTTAACGATCCTCTTGACCAGAGAAAGAGGTTTGAAGCTCAGGAAGCCCTTAGGGCAGCAGGTGATGAGGAAGCCAACGAAACCGATGAAGACTTCCTTACAGCACTTGAATACGGTATGCCTCCGACAGGCGGCATAGGAATAGGAATTGACCGCTTTGTAATGCTATTAACAGATTCTGCAGCTATAAGGGATGTATTGCTCTTCCCGACGATGAAGAGGCTGGATTAGGTTGTTTTCGGAAAAGAACCATATGCACTTTCATTTAGTTGAAAAACTGAATGTGAGTGCTTTTTTATTTTATAAAAATTCTTCGAAATTTTTTGTAATTGATGATTTTGCTGAAATGGTGTTGATTTAATTAAAGGTTTATATGAAGTCGGCAAATCATAGAAAATTGCAGAAGAAGCCGGATTTAAATATATACTGCATATGAAGCGTTAAATTAGCGGAAGAGCTGGTTATATGTATAATTGAAATTATTTAATACTAAGCGAAGATTAGCCAAAGTTTTAAGGAAAAGTGAAATTTTAGAGGTAAAATCTTATGAATACGCAACACAAAAAAATGGTAGTTACCGATTTGGATGGAACATTACTCAGGAATGATAAAACCATATCGGATTATTCTCTACATATTATTAATCAATTCAGAAAAAGAGGAAATCTGTTTGTCATCGCTACTGCACGGCCTGTCAGAGCCGTAAAGAACTTTATGGTAAGATGCGATTTTGATGCAGGCATATATCACAACGGAGCACTAATATGTGATAAAGATTCAAAAATTGGCGGATTTGGCATGAAAGATCCATATGATGTTTCGAGAAAAATATTGAGTGTATTTCCCGATGTATGCCTTGCGGTAGAATCTGATGATGTTCTGTATGCCAATTTCGACGCGGAGCGTTTGTGGCCTGGAAACGGATTATTCTGACAGCTTCACAGAATTGAAAGGCAAAACTGGATGCGCAAAAGGGATAGCGGTGGAAAATGCCCTGGAACCTGTAAAGGATATCGTATCAGAAATATGCGAATCAAACGAAGATGACGGGGTTGCAAAATGGATAAAAGAAAATTTGCTGTAAAATAAAAATAAGCATATATTTAAAAATGCAAAATCATATTGTAAGATATGTTATATAGCCGCAGTGTCTAAATAAGGAGATAATATCATGATAGAAAAAGAACTGAAAATATTACTGACTAAAGAACAGTTTGATTGTCTTGTCAAGCAATTTGAATGGGATCAGATAAGGACACAGGTAAATTATTACTATACAGATAATAATTATATAAAAAATTCAGGAATTACAATACGTGTTCGTGAATGCAACAATACAATTGCTTTGCAACTTAAAGTACCGGTAAGTGAACAAGGCGCAATACATATGAAACAAGAAATTGAAACTTTTATTAATGAAATTCCCCAAAAAATAGACGGTGATTTTTTAAGTAAATTATGTTCTGTATCTTTGCCGGATGTAAGTCTGGCGGGTTTTATGGTTACGGAACGTTATATTTATAAATGGAGCAATGACATTGAAATTTGCCTTGACAAAAATAAATATCTTGATGTTGAGGATTATGAAATCGAGATAGAATATAAGGGAAATATAGACGAATCTATTTTTGACTTTTTAAATAAAAATAACATAGAAATCAAAGATGATGTAAAAGGAAAATGCGGAAGATTTTTTAGCCATTTACTTAAAGGGGAAGAGCAATAAAAACCATACAAAAATTTATTTATCTCTTTCAGACTGTCCCGTTTAAAAGAAATCCACTTATAAAATCTTCTATAAAATGTAATAAAGTCGGCGCAATTATGCTGTTATATTTTGAAAATAACCATTGGGATAATAAATGATGAATAAAAATATTAATTAAATTAGAAATATTAGCTGATATAAATTCAGGCAGGCTCGTCCGAGATACAATCATTTGCAGCGGAACATGTGATAATGTAAACATAATGCCAACAACAATTATTGCTAAATATTTATTTCGAAAGTAACCATATATTCTCGTTCCGATATATCCCCTGAAAATCAACTCTTCAGTGAATGCTATGAAAATCAGATAATGAATAACTTTCATAGCAATAAAGGTAATATCTGCTTTTATTGATATTCCTGAAATTATTGGTCTGATACCCCATAATAAAAAAACTATAAAAATTAATATTAATCCTATTATAAATGATTTTCCTGCATTTTTCTTACTGAAACCTACTGTGTTTAGTCGCTGTTTCCTGATTAAGCAAAACGATATTACCAACCCTGTGCATATTATAGAAAATATTCCGGTAGCACAGAAAATATATATATCGGTCAATTCTGACTGTTTATGTATAAATATTTTCCCCATTACAACACTCATTAGCAATAGAATACAATATAGAATTACAGAAAGCAGTGCATCTGTTTTTCCGTAATCTTTTACTTGCTGTACGTATTCATTATTAGCCCCTAATGCTTTTAAATTACTCAAAATTTCACCTCTTTAATATTTAATATAAATCCTTTTTATAACTAAATCTTATTAGCGTATCCGTTTGAGATCTCATAAACCTCATCGCATATATTAATAACTTCCTTATTATGTGTTACTATCAATATTATTTTAGATTTTTTAATTGATACTATTTTTTCTTCATATTATAATATGATTATGAGTTCTGCAAGATATTTATTATCTTTAGGTAAAACATATCAAGATAATCTTGTTTCATATAATCGATTAATTAATCTGATATGTGCTTATGTGTCAGATGAGATTTTTTTCTTTTTTCTATGTTGCCAAAAGTTTAAAAGGTGATATAATTTGTAATGGTTAATTTGAATCCGGTCATGACAAGTTGTCAAGATTGATGAACCGGCATGAAACAGAGTGCTCAGAGAATAAGGTAAAAGCGTACATACGGCATACAATACAGCACTATTAGAAATCGGGTAACCTGAAGATATTATAGGGTTTACAGAAAGGGATGTAATATATTATGAAATTTTTTATCGATACGGCAAACATTGATGAAATCAAAAAAGCCAATGAGATGGGTGTAATCTGTGGAGTTACAACAAATCCTTCCCTTATTGCAAAAGAAGGAAGGAATTTTAATGAAGTTATCACAGAGATTGCTTCCATCGTCGACGGGCCTATAAGCGGAGAAGTAAAAGCAACGACGACGGATGCCCGGGGCATGATAGAAGAAGGCAGACAGATCGCATCAATCCATCCGAATATGGTCGTGAAAATTCCGATGACAGAGGAAGGTTTAAAAGCGGTAAAAGTTCTTTCCTCTGAAAACATAAAAACCAATGTGACATTGATATTTACCGCTACGCAGGCGCTTCTTGCCGCAAGAGCCGGGGCAGCTTATGTATCCCCGTTTTTAGGAAGGCTTGATGATATTTCAACACCCGGTGTTGAATTGGTAGAAACGATTGCAAAGATTTTCCGTACTCATGGAATTAAAACCGAAATTATCGCAGCCAGCATCCGCAACCCTTTCCATGTAATTGAATGTGCATTAGCCGGTGCAGATATTGCAACCGTTCCTTATAATGTAATTGAGCAGATGATTAAACATCCGCTTACCGAAATCGGTATAGAGAAATTCAAGAAAGACTATTCCAGCGTTTTTGGTGAATAAGATTAATACATAAAAAGAGATTGCTGTATAATTCTATCGGGGATATAGATATAACCAAACCAAATTTCTATTTGGTTTTAACACCGGTAAAAGAAAGTGCGTCATTTTCGGACTCTATAAGTTCGACTATGACGCACAAAACATATTAGAGTTTTTTAACGATAATTACAGTTATATCTATTTCCTCTTGACTAATTATATATATTTTCAGAAACGTTACTATCTTTTTAGCGGCAACAATTCATCCAGTGCCAACCTGATATACTTGTCCCACAGTTCAAAGTCATGGGTATAACCTTCAGGGCAGATGTAGTTTACAGGATAGCCTAATTCTTTTAGTATTTGCACGTCTTTTTCCACTCTGTATCTTATAAACTCATCACTTCCGCAAATTATATGAAAGTCGCATACCTCAACACCGTTTTGAATGTTTTTTCTGGCTATAGCTTCAATATTATAAGGGGAGTCAATTATTGAGTCTGCACTTCCAAAGGATGAATTATAAATGGGGAAATTAGTTCTAAAGTGGCTTCCTCTTAATTCTTCAATTAATGTCTCTGTGGAAAGAGTCATGCCGATTCCTCCGGAGATGTCAACACAGGCTCTGTAGAGGTTAGGATGCATGATAGCGGTACCTAAAGCAATATTACCGCCCATTGCATATCCAACAATAAAATTATCCTCTCTTTTTGGAGATGAGGCAAAAAGAGTCTGTATTACTACAGGCAGCTCCTCGGATAAAAACTTTTGATATTTTACCCCGTACCGGGTATCTATGCCAAAAGAGTTGGGAATGCAGGGGGTAACAAGCATGACATTATTTTTTTGAGCATATCGTTCCGCATTGGTGTATCTGTAGGTTAAAGTATCATCATCGCCTCCGCCGTGTATAAGATAAACAGTTTGGAACTTCATACCGGGTTTATATACTCTTGGGCGTTTTCCTTCTATTGACAGCGGATTTGCGCAAGCATCCTGCTGATAATAACTGTATTCGTCCGTTGGGTAGACAATAGAAACATCAACATAATATCCTAAGGTTTGGCTTCTGAAATTAAAACGCATATAACTCATTCTTCATTAAAATCCTCTCTGTAATTTATATTTTTGCTTTTCATATACTGCTTTCTGTATTCACTGGGTGTTATATTTTCATGTTTTTTAAACATCTGAGTAAAGTGGGAAAAGTTGCTGTATCCTACTTCCGATGCAACAATGCTTACAGGTATATTGGGATTTTCCAATAGGTCTTTAGCTGCATCGACTTTTATCCTTAAAATATAGTTTTTTACGTTTTCACCTGTTTCTTTTTTAAATAATTTTGAAAAATATTCCGGGCTTAGATGCACATAATCGGCAACATCTTTTACAGAAATGTTGTTGGATATATTTGCCAGTATATATTCTTTTGCCCGCTGCACATCATTTTTGGATTCTTCTGTCATGGAGGCGTTGGCTATCGCATTTATGATAAATGAGATTCCCTTTTTCAATGATTTAACATCATTGAAACTGTTCATATAATCGTTGTAATTATATTCATTTGTAAATAGATTCATAATATCAATGTTCTGGCGGTATGAATAAACGAAAAAAATCTTTGTAAGTTGCTGGTGGAATTCGCATAAGTTGTCTAAATTAAGCCGGTTTACGGACACATAAAAATTCAGATATGAGAATATATTCTCTTCCAGCAGTTTAAACTGATTATCTTCTAAAAGTTTAGTCCAGCGTGCTATATTTTCAGGTATATTTGTGGCCCCGGACACCGAAACGTTTTTGTCGCAATAATACATGCCGGGTTTTTTAGCCACATTGTTGCTTAATAATTGATGAGCAGCATAAATTGTATCACGAATTCCTGAAAGTTGACCTCGGGGGGTAGCATAGCAGGACAGTTCAGATCCTAACTTATTGCAAAGAGTTTTATAGAAATTTTCAAAGGCATCCTGATTAAGCTCATCCAAAGCATTGCTGTTGCAAAACAAAAGGACAACAAATTGCTTATATCTGTTAAGGCATACCAGTGGATATATTATCTGTGAATTAAAACTTTCTGCAGCACTTTCAAGTAATGTAATAAAAATGTATGAATCGGAATACGTTGGCAAATCCGATTCGGAATAAGGATAGATATCTATAATGACTGCCTGAATATTGGAATCCTCTTTGATGGGATATCCGAACTGATTCAGTGTATCAATGGATTTCTTTTTGTTTGAAGGATTATGAGAAAAAAGATTTAAAACTATATTACCGATAATCTCCATATTATAATATGGTTTCAGTTGTCTTTCAGAGACAATTTTTGAAACCGCACGCATTATAACGTCTTCGATTTCATGGTATGGTGCCGGCTGTAAAATGTAATCAAAACATCCTAACCGTATGCTTTCTTTAGCGTATGAAAAAGAGGCATGGGAAGTTAGTAGTATTATAATTATGGCAGGATAATTTTCACATACCCATTTGCTTAGTGTAAGACCGTTTTCACCGGGCATTTCAATATCAGTCAATAATATGGATATATCATTTGATTGAATTATTTTTTTGGCTTCTGAAACGTTTGTTGCCGTATAAACATTTTCTATACCGATTTTATTAAAATCAACACCGCTTGTTATACCTTTTAATACGGAAATTTGATCGTCTACTATTAAAATATTCATATTATAGCTCCCTAATTAGTGAATTATTGCATAGTTTCAGTTTCTTCCAGCAGAGGAAGATATATCAATGCACAGGCACCTCCTGAAGGGCTGTTGTAAAATGCGAATCTGTAATTGTTTTTATATATAAGCCCAATCCTATGTTTTAAATTGGATATTCCTACATGTTTTTTTGCAAACAGGTCATTTTCCGAACTGTTTAATTTTTCAAGTATATCAGGAGGGTACCCTACACCGTTATCGGTGAGGTGAATTTGCATAACAGGTACTCCGTTAATCTCAGTTTTACTGATTTTTATACTGAAAATAATAAGTTTACTGTTGTGCCTGTTGTATTTTGCCGTGTTTTCCAAAAAAGTCTGGATAAGGAGTGACGGAACCATATATTTGTGCAAGCTCTCATCAACCTGCTGATCAATTATTATGGGATTTTTCTGATCCAGCATAATAATATTATAATAATCGTTAACTTCTCTTAGCTCGGATTCTAAGGTAACAAGTTTCAGATTGTCATGAAAAACATAACGAAAATGATTGGACAGGGATATTAATATTCGTCTCATTTTCTCATATTCGCCGCATTCCAGCATGTTATATAAACTTTTTAGACAGTTAACAAAAAAGTGCGACCGGGTCTGAGCATAGTAATATTGCAGTCTTGCGTGGTCTTTCTCAAAGGTTTCACGCTGTTTTTCATTGTTTAGGGCAATTTTTTGCTCTATTAAATGGGCAAGAGCGTTGTTAATGTTGTTATATTCAATAATATTTGTGTCCTTATTTGCCAGAAATGATTCCGGATTATTTTGCTCTAAAAGTTTTGTTGCGTCATTTATACGGTTAATTGGATACAGCAATATGTTATTTAATGAATAGATTATATAAATTATGATACCGCAGGTTATTATAGTCAACAGAATAAAAACAAATACCAGTATTTGCGTAAATGACCACATATAATCTGAAGAAAATACGAAGCATAAGCTAATATCAGTATTTTCAACAGGCATAGTTCTTATAACGTACTTTGAAAATAAAGGAGTAGGGATTGTATCGTTTAAGTCATTTACCGTAATACCCATTTCTGCAAAAAAATCTTCATTAGTCAGAATCTTTTCCCGGTTAAAAAAGCCATAAGAAAAAAAAGAAGCATCTGTACCGGATTCATCTATCAGGTTGAAATTATTAAGATCCAGTGTAGCGCAAACATAAATATCCTTAAGTCTTAAAGTCTTCATTAAAACCGAGTTGTTTTCGTCATGGTAGATCAACCATGTGTTTAATTGGCTCATATCCTGATTAAACCAGTAATTTCTCATACTTTCTTTTAACAGATAAATTTTGTGTGAACCATTGTTTAATGAAATAGATGAGCCTGCCGCAAACATGGAAACTCTGTTTTCTTCGTTAAAAACAAATATGCACTCATAAGGTGCAACATGTCTTTTCAGCATTTCCGTTATATTATACTGAATTGCGACTTTGTCCGAGCCTTTTAAATCCTCAAGAGTCAGTAGCTGAAATGAATTGTCGGCATAACAAAGCTTTTGCATAAAGGAAGATACCTCTGACATTTCTGTCTGAAGGGTATTTACATAAAATCTCATGGCTGAATTGGCGTTATTTGACATCTGCCTGTAGCTGGATCTTATGAACATTATACAATAAAAAATTAAAACACATGACGTACATACAAACAATGAAATAAAGTATTTATAAAATACCTTTTTAATAGAAAAAGCAGTTTTTTGTCTAAAAAATACCATAAGCATACTCCATATCTAAGAAAATCGCTATAAAAATTGAACAAAAGCTAAGGCGGATTTTAGTTTAATATTAGCAAAACAAATAAAAAAAGTCAATAAATCGACAAAATATATCAGAAAATCACAAGGCCAGCGTTTGACTTGCTATTGTCAAAATGTGAAAATAAATATATCAAAAGCTAAAGGAGATGGATATATGGCCTATTTGGAAATAAACGCGTTATCCACAATTTTATGCGGTTCATTCAGCGCCAAGGTTTATCTGCCTGAAATGGACAAGCTGATGCTTGACGATGAAAAGCATGAAAAAAAGTATCCGGTATTATGGCTTCTGCATAGTGAAGGCGGATCATCGCTTGATTGGAATAAGACGATGGCTGAAATCTGTGCGGTAGAACTCGGTATATTTATTATTGCCCCGGATGCTCAGCATTCTCTTTATACCAATATGTATTATGGACCCAAATATGAGAATTTCCTTGCTTATGAACTGCCCGGAATATGCAGAAACAATCTACCTATATCGGAAGATCCAGAACTGAATTGGATTGGCGGTGTGGGAACTGGGGCATATGGAGCAGTTAAAGCAGCATTAAAACACCCTGATGTTTTTTCAAAATGTATTGCTATGGACGGAATATTTGACATGGATGCAATTTGCAAAAAAGCTTTAAACGGTGAGCCTATCGGAATTTTTCACAAAGAAGAATCTTTAAAAGCTGTGTTCGGAGACATTACAAAAGTGGCAGGAAGCGAGCATGATGTTTATGCATTGGCCAAAAAGTGCAATGCGGGTAAATTCTATATTACCGGCAAGAAAGGGTCAATGTACGAGGAAGAAAGAAAACGCATTGCAGCAGAACTGAAAGATAGAGCCGTATATATCGAAACAACCGGTGAAGTCATGGACTTTAGTGAGCCGATGGTATTAAAGAGAGCAGTAGAATGGTTGTGCAATAAATAATATAGGAGGATGAAAAATGGCCAACTTCAGATTGCATTATTTTTCGGAAGCACTCCAGATGACGGTGGGAGTTAACGTTATTATACCGGAAAACACTTGGGGTCATTCTCTAGCCGACAGACCCAAAGGATATCGTTATCCGGTACTGTGGCTACAGTCCGGAGGCGGATTTGATTATACCGACTGGCAGAGGTATACCGCACTGGAACTTTATGCTTCGGAAGCCGGGATTGCAGTGGTATGCAGCGGTACTTACTGCTCCGGTTATATGGATACAAAGCACGGTGATTTTAAATATTTTACCCAGCTTTCCATAGAAACACCAAAAGTGGTAAGACACCTCTTCCCCTTATCGGAGGATCCGAAGGAAAATTATATTGCAGGTTTTTCCATGGGAGGGTATGGGTCATTAAAATGGATGCTGCGTGATCCGGAAAAATTTGCGGCTTTTGGACTTTTCTCCGGTGTAAAAAACGTACCGGATGTTATTCCTGAACATGAGGACCGTAACGACGATTTCTATATGTTTGCCGCTGCGTTTGGCGATGCGGCAAATACAAAAAATACGGAAGATGATGTCGTATATATGCTTAAAAAGCAATTGGCAGCGGGGAAGAAATTTCCGAGAGGTTATATATCAACCGGTATGGAAGACACTCATTATGAGGACAATGTATATTTTATGGATCTTTATGAGTCCATAGGCTTAAAATTTGAAAGAATAATCGATCACGGTGCCCATAACTGGGAATATTGCAACCGTCATATCAAGAACTTTCTTGACTGGCTCGATATAAAAGGAACATATAAGAGAGATTCTGAATAGTGGGAAGGAGATTAGTATGGGAGAAATGTTTTTAAGACCGGGTATTCCGGATGACGATAACAGAGAGTACCTTCCCGAAAAGCTAAAAGGCACGGAAATTGTGGTTAATGAAAACGGGAATAACTCACAGCCGTATCCCAAAAACTTGAAAGAGTATCATGGAGTAATTGCGGACGGCGTAGAAGACGAGTGGTATGTATATGTACCGGACAGTTATGATCCGTCAAAAAAAACACCGCTGGTAATATCTCTGCACGGTGGAATGATGACAGGCTGGGGCCAGGCTGTGTATACCTCATGGACTCTGGTTGCAGAAAGGGACGGTTTTATAGTTGTATTTCCCAATGCAAGCCATAACCGTTTTTGGCAAGTCCAGTGGGGGACTTGGGAAGTTGACAAAGCTTCACCGGGTTCAATGGAAGGTGAACCTCCGGGGGTAAAAGGAAGCCCCGAAAATGTAGGCGAGAACCATGACATAAGATTTATATTGGGACTTATCGATTTGATGAAACGTACCTACAACATTGATGAAGGAAGAATTTTTATGCAGGGCATGTCTATGGGAAATATGATGACATCCTTGTTTGCCAGATATTTCGGAAATGTATTGGCAGGGGCTGCAGGATCAGGAGCGGCAACATTCTTATCGCTGTTATATACAAAGGAAGGAAAAATAATCAATAAAGGCGGCCCGCTGGCATTTTGGCAGTCATTGCCCGAACTAAACGATATCCCGCCCGGCAGGGAACTTGAAAAAAAGGTGCATAAATACAATCGCCTTTATTGGATGAGGATTAATGAGTGTGATTTAATACCCCAGATTACAATACAGGGTGAAAATAACCTGGCCTTCTATAAGGGAAAGAAAGCTGACTTTGTTTATTTTGACATTAAGAACAGAGACCACGGTCAGACCTTTGATGATGCTGCCCTGATTTGGGATTACTTCTTTTCCGGTATCAGAAGAAATGCAGAAGGCAATATAGTATGTACAGAAACGGTTAAGCCCAGGATAGGGGATGATTTTGCTTTCGCGGTGACAAGCGGTAGCCATATGGCGTGGTTGAAAAACAGTATTCATAAAATGTCGGGAGAAACCGTTTTGTGGAGGAAGATGAAGTATCACGGACTGGACGGAGGACAAAAAATCAGAGGCGAATATCATATGGTACCTTTGTCTTTCCTTGCTGAAGCCTTTGATGCAAAACTTAAATATTCCGAAGACAATCTTGTGGCATGGATGAATTTGAAGGATGGCAGAAGACTTCAGTTTGCAAGGGGAAGTATCGGCTGTATCATAGACAATTCGCTTACACAGATGTACTGCGAAGCATTGTACCGTAATAACGAACTTTATGTTTCAGTCGAATGGTTTTCGGAATATGTCTGCAATATGCATGTATCAACCTGTGAGGATGTCGTGTATGTAACAGACCATGCAAGCAAACTGTCGGCTAATATGGCAGACCTTATAAAAGATTTACTTACTGACAATATTGTACCGGAAAATTATTCAGAAATGCTTTAGATTTTTTATAAAGAATCCGGCTATCAGATTAAATATTGTCATTGAAATGAACGGATATGAATTAAAAATGTTTAGGAATGGAGGCTGTTATGGCAAATAAAATAAAAATCTTGCCCGGAACTCCCGACGACAATAATCGGGAATACTTACCGGAAGCTATTAAGGGTTCGGATATTGTGGTAAATGAAAACGGAAACAACTCACTGCCGTATCCGAAAAAGCTTCAGGAGTTTCATGAAATCATGGGTAATGATACGCCTGATACATGGTATGAATATGTACCCGAGTGTTATGACCCCTCAAGAAAGACTCCACTGGTATTGGCAATGCACGGAGGTTTAATGACCGGATGGGGACAGGCGGTTTATACATCATGGACCCTTGTTGCCGAAAGAGATAATATTATAGTTGTTTTTCCTAATGCCCACAGCAGAAGATTATGGACTCTTGAAGCAACCGAAGTGGAGCTTAAAGTCAATTCGCAGTTACCTGATGAAATTAAGCAAAACCTGGCACCTAACGATGAAAATCCTGATATTAAGTTTATACTTGCCCTGCTTGAATACTTAAAGGGTAAATATAACATCGATGAAGAGAGAATTTTTATGCAGGGTATGTCCAACGGAAATATGTTTACTTCGCAGTTTGCCAGATATTTCGGTGACAAATTAACTGCCGTTTCCGGTGCGGGAGGCGGAACGCCCAACCCCAGGCTTTTATATAAAAATGGAAAATTGATAAATCATGCAGGCCCGATCGGAATGTGGATTTCAATTCCGGAAAAGAACGGTTGCCCGCCCTGGTGTGAATTTGACGACTTAACAATATATAAATATACAAGAGTTTACTGGAATGAGTTAAACGGATGCAAAACAGACCCGGAAATCAGCATAGTCGGAGAACATGCCTTTGCCTTTTATAAGGGTGAAAAGGCTGACAATGTATTTCTTGAAATTAAAAACAGGGATCACGGACAGACACTGGATGAAGCGGCTTTGGTATGGGATTATTACTTTTCAGGGCTTAGACGAAAACCGGACGGAAACATAATAGATGAAGGATCAAGGATTCCCCGTACCGGGGACAAGTTCGCGGTTGCTGTTGCGGACAGCTGCAAAACAGCATGGTTTAAAAACAAAAAAACAGAGATGAAAGCCCCGGCTATTAAGTGGCAAAAGCTGAAATACCACGGATTAAACGGAGGCCAGATAGTAAGAGGTGAATACATCTGTGTACCTGTTTCATTTATAGCCCAGGTCTTTGATATCGAGTATAAATATGAAGAAGACGGGGCTGTGGCTTATCTGTATCTGAAGGATAAAAGAGAATTACAGTTTGCCCGGGGAAGTATTATCTGCATTATGGAAGATGAAATCCGCAGTATGTACTGCGAAGCCTTACACAGAGACGGTGAGTTATACATTTCACTGGAATGGTTTGCACGGTTTATTATGAATATGTGTGCATCGAGATTTGAAGATGTCTTATACGTTACAGACCATCATGCAGAACTTGGAGAAAATATGGCGGATATAATACGAAACCTGCTCCATAATAAAACAGAAACTGTGGAAATCTAGAAAGGAGATATGAATATTGGCTGATATCAGGATATTGCCGGGAACTCCGGATGACAATAACAGAGAGTATCTTCCGGAGAAGATAAGACATACGGATATTGTGGTAAATGAAAACGGAAATAATTCCATTGTATATCCGAAAAGGCTTCAGGAATTTAAAGAAGTGCTGTTAGACGGGGTTGAAGATACATGGTATGAGTATGTTCCCGAAAGCTATGACCCCAGCAAAAAAGTTCCTCTTGTTATCGGACTGCACGGTGGGCTTATGACCGGATGGGGACATGCGATTTATACATCATGGACCATATTGGCAGATAGGGAAGGATTTATATGCCTCTTTCCAAATTCCCATGAGAAAAGAATGTGGGCTGTTAACGGTGTGTTTGATACCTTTGATCCTTCACTTGCTCCGGATCTTCCGGTTTTGAATCCACCTAAAGACATAAAAGAAAATCATGATATGAACATGATTTTGGCCCTAATTGAAAGAATGAAAGAAAAATATAACATCGACGAGGGCAGGATTTTCCTGCAAGGTATGTCTATGGGAAATCTCATGGCAAGCCAGTTTACAAGAGAATATGGTCATATCCTTGCCGGTATGGCAGGTTCGGGAGGCCCGTGTGAGTTAAAAAGTATATTTGATAAGGACGGTAAGATCATAAATAAATCCGGCCCTCTTGCAATCTGGCAATCAAGACCGGAGAAAAACGGCCTGCCTCCCGGAAAAGAATATGATGAGTTCTTAATAAATAAGATGAACCGTATTTACTGGATGAGGATAAATGAATGTGAGTTGATACCACAAATAAGCATTATAGGAGAAAATAATTTCGCCTTTTACAAGGGTAAGAAAGCCGATTTGGTTTACCTTGACATAAAAAACAGGGATCATGGACAAACCTTAGATGAGGCATTTTTATACTGGGATTATCTTTTCTCCGGAACCAGACGAAATGAAGACGGAAGCATAACTCATGACGAAAGCAAATTAAAAAGGACCGGAGACAAATTTGCAATAGCGGTAGCCGACGGTTTTGATAAAGCATGGTTTAGAAACAAGGTTGTAGATTTAAATACAAAAGCAATACGGTGGAATAAGCTTAAGTACCATGGCTTAAACGGCGGAGAGTTAGTAAGAGGCACTTATATGTGTGTTCCGCTTTCGTTTATAGCGGAAGTATTTGATGCTGAGTATTATACGGATGACAATGCGGCCACTGTAACATTGATCCTTAAAGACAAGAGAAGATTACAGTTTGCCCGAGGAAGTATCGGCTGTGTAATAGATGATACGGTGCGCTGCATGTATTGCGAAGCACTTCACAGGGACAATGAACTGCTGGTTTCCATTGAGTGGTTTGCCAAGTATTTTTATGGACTTCATGTATCAACCTGTGAAGGCGTGACTTATATAACCGATCATTTTGCCGAATTATCCGCCTTTATGGCTGACCTTATAAAAGATATACTGGCAGATACCATTGTACCTGACAATTATGATGAAATGCTATAGGCAGGAATCAATGAAAGAGGCAGTTTGTTCATGGATAATTAATATATAAGAACTTAGACTGATAAAAATTTGAAAGGAGATTAGTAATGACCAAGTTTATTGCCTATACACACATTGGCGATTACGGACAAGCGGTAGATAAGATTAAACTTGTACCGGATAAGGAAGTACAGATAGATGAGATATCTCTCAATATTGAAGGGCATTATTGTGACTTAAGCGGAAAGAAATTATCGGAAGGAATTTTATCTATAGAAAAAAGCCAGGATGGTTATGAATTGTTAATGGACCCGTTTTTATACAGGTATGATTTTAAAATCACAGGGAAAATAGGCCGGGACGAAATTGTCGTAACAAAAGAGAATATAGATGAAGTTGTGGTTAAAGGCCTTGATACCTTTATTCCAAAGGAAGAAAACGGAGTTATTTACAGAATATATGAGCCGGAAGCAACTACTCCGAGACCACTGGTTTTATTTTTACACGGAGGCGGAGAATGCGGCGAGGATAATGTCCTTCAATTGACCGGTACCATAGGGGCCTTAAGGTTAGCCGAGATTTGGTCGGATATGTACGTTATGGCACCGCAGGCACCGGGAGGATCCCTTTCTTTTCTTGAAGTTTTTGAAGTAATGAAAAAGAGGGGGAATCCGTTCCGCGTGGATATAGGTATGACTCCGTTTTCGCTTAAAGGTGAAAGAGGATGGAACAGGGATTACTTAGGAAAAATAAGCGACATTATCCGTAAGATGATAGCCGAAGGAAAAGTCGATCCGAAGAGAGTTTATGTAATCGGAATGAGTATGGGAGGGGCAGGAACAATCAGTATGGTTTCTGTGGCACCGGACTTGTTTGCCGCAGCCTTGCCGATCTGCCCGAGTATGAACGGTGAAACATACCCTCAATTATTACATTGGCCAAAGGTTCCTGTATGGATTACCACAGCTTATATGGATCATCAGCGCGGACGGCATGCTTACATACTGAATGCATGCAATAAACTTTGGGGCGAGGGCAGAAAGGACGTTAAGTATACTATATATCTTCCTGAGGAACTTGAAAAATACGGAATAGGAAATACAGAGGGATTAAGCCTTAGTGAACTGGAAACAGAAAACCACAACAGCTGGATACTTACATTGCATAATGCAAACGGAATTCTCGACTGGATGATCTCCCATGTCAAAGAGTAAAGTAAAATAATTTGGTATTACAAGGTTAAACTTTAAAAATTGCTTATTGAAAGGAGGATACTATGTCTTTACTAACTTTTAATTTTGAAAGCGAGTATTTAAACAATAATCATGAAATTTCCATAATTCTTCCCGATAAGAAGAGAGGTGTCGAACCAAAGGAATTCTACCGCAGCGGAAAAAAATATAAAGTACTTTGGCTGCTTCACGGTACTTTCGGTGATCACACCGACTGGATTCGTAAAACAAATATTGAGCTTTATGCCTGTGAAAGAGACCTTGTGGTAGTAATGCCTTCGGCGCTGAATTCGAACTATTCCAATTGGCCCAAAGCCATGATGGGATTCAATATGTATGATTATTTCATAAAAGAACTGATGCCTCTTGTTTACGGATGGTTTCCGGTATCGGATAAGAGAGAAGACAATTTTATTGCAGGCCTGTCCATGGGTGGCAGAGGTACGATTAAGCTTGCAGTTAATTTTCCTGAACTGTTTGCGGCAGCAGGAGTATTTTCCGCGGCTCCGGTACCATTTGATGAGATAAGGCCCGGCCATCCGTGCCCTATTATGGATCCTACTCATCCGAGAATGGCACAAATTATTGAAAATGCAGGCGGTTTTGAGGCTTACAAAGCTTCAGAAGAAAATGTCTGGGCAATTATTGATAAACTGGCTCCGACGGGAAGACTGCCCAGGTTAATGTTTGCATGCGGACATGAAGATCATCTCCTGTATGACAGGTATAAAATATTTAAGGAACACTGCAAGGAAATCGGCCTTGAAGCAAAGTGGTTTGACCTTCCCGGATATAAACATGAATGGAGATTCTGGGATTTGTGCATCCAGGAGGCACTGGATTTCTTTGGACTTGAAAAAAACGACGGAGGAAATCCCTTCTAATACGGCTTTTACATTTTACAATTTTACAGTGATTAACTATTTATAAACATATTAAAAACCTCCTGTATTAATTAATGTGGCTTATTAATAACACATTAATTGTACAGGAGGTTTTTAACATATAATCCGTCAAATAGGAAACATGCCTTTCTTGATTTGGCTTTGCTTAAGCTTATTCATTCATGCATTCGTAGGCAAGATCTCTGATTTTCGGATGTATCTCACTATATACTTTAATGAAATTCATGATGTGCTGTGCATAAAAGATACTTATATGATTGAACGGATCAACTAATGCATAGGCACCGGCTGCACCGTCCCATCCAAACTCGCCGACCGGTGACTTGGATGCATTTTGTTCAACCAGTACTCTTACTCCGAGACCGTATTCATAACCGATTTTGCCGGATGCGGCAAAATCTTTGCTCATCTGCCCGGTGGTATAAGGAATAGTAAACAATTTTACCGATTCTTCGGAAAGGATTCTGGCACCGTTAGCCCCGACACCGTTGTTGCTTAAAGCATCGATAAAGGTACTGTATGCTTCAGCCGTACCCGCAAGGCCGGCACCGCCGCTTTCATAATTGGCAGTTACTTTAAAACTGTCAGACATAAAACCGTCATCAGGCTTTATTTCATCGGAACCGAATACACCGGTATAAAGGGCACATATTCTGTCTGATAAATTCTTATCGTCCCAATGGAAGTAAAAATCTTTAATGCCCAGGGGATCAAAGATATTATCCTTTAAGTAATCTGAAAATTTTTGGCCTGACACAACCTCAACCACCGCTGCAAGAACGTCATGTCCGAGACCATAGCTATATCTGGTTCGGGGTTCATATACAAGAGGCATCTTGGCTATTGCAGCAACCACTTCCCTGGTTGATGCCTGATTATTGCTGTGTCTTTTTATTTCCATTAATTCATCGGAATGAGTATCATAAGAAAGCCCTGCAGTCATTGTCATAAGGTCAATGATTCGGATTGAATTATGGGCCAAATGGCACCGGTCAGTTGATTTAGGCCATTTAATAGGAAATTTAAATTCAAAACTATCGGCTACCATCATATGGCCAAATTCAGGAAGGTAGCGATAAACTTCGTCGTATAATCCAAGTTTCCCCTTTTCAACTAGTTGCAATACAGCAGTCATAGTTACAACTTTTGTTGCGGAAAAAAGCCTAAAAAGAGTATCCTCGGACAGGGGTACGGTCTTTTCAAAGTCAGAATAACCGGTCATATGATTAAAGACGACCTGGTGATCCTTTGTTATTCTGCAGGCTGCGGCGGGAACTCCGTATTCTTTATGTAATGAATCCATATATTCCCTTAATTTGTTAAAATTCATGGCAACTCTCCTTTTATCAGAAGTTTTTATAGTTTTTATATGAATTTTGCATCAGACAATACAATAATAACTTATTATAAAACACGTTCGCAACCGTTTTCTGTGTCATAATATGTTATATTATAGGTTAATGATTTAAAATCTGCATATAATGTAGTGCGGTATTCACCCTTTTCCCAGGTAATGGTTATTGTACCGTCACCCTTGTCTTCGCCGACTTGTATGTTACCGTTAAAGGCTTCATAAGTATTTCTGAAGCGCATCAGTTCATAAAGCCTTTTGCATACCGGTTTATTTACAGCAGCTTCGATTTCTTCCATAGTGTAATTGTGGCGGTTAATAGTTCTTGGATCAGGATTAGTCTTAAGGCCCTCTATATCATTTTCTCCCGCAAGGAGGCCAACGTAATAAACCTGGGGAATTCCAGGGGTAAAGAACTGAACTGCTCTGGCAATAAGGTAAGCATCATCATTACAGCGCAAAGCGGAATAATAGGTAGACCCAAGCTGATAGTACTGGAATTTTTCACCTTTTCTTTTTATCATACTTGGAAGTTTGATATATTGCTTTGCTTCTTTTGTAATATCATCCACATCTTCTCTTACAAGTTCAATTTCGTCTTCGGTTAAGAGGCCCATCACATCCACTACACCGATGCCGTCATGAGTATCCAGGGTAGTGAACTGTTTTCTGGGACATATATTAAGCCAATGATTTAAACGGTCTGTGCGTCCGCTTTTTAAGCCATGCAGTAAAAGCATCGGAAGGGCAAAATCATAAACCCAGTAACCTTTTTCAGCCATTTTTAGCTGTATCGTATAATTTTCATGTATCTCTGGAAGCATCTCGGTGCCTGTTTTTCTTAAGGGCTTCATTCCGATTTCAAGTACGTCCCAAATTTCCGGTTCGACAAAAAAGCATGAAGTTCCGGGTCGTTTTGAGGCATAGGCAAAAGCATCAAAGCGTATTAAAGGGACATGGCTTGACAGAATACCCAAGTTTCTTTCGTAATAATCCTGGGTAGCTTTTGAGTAAGGATTGATATCAATTTGCTCCTCAAAAAAGGTATTCCATAAATGAACTATTTTGCCGTCTTTTCGGACAAATTCAATATAAGGATAGTTTGCCTTTCTTCTGTACAAGGCCATATATTCTTCTTCGGTTGGATTGCCGTTGGGCCAGAACTCCTCCCAGTGGATGAACATATCGCGATATGGTGAAGCATCGCCTTTTTCCATATAATCTTTAAATTCTTCGGAACGAATTGAGACATGATTTAGCATAAAATCGGCCATCATATAGTATTTATCCGCAAGTTCGTCAATGTCATCCCAAGTACCGAAAGCGGGGTCAACAATGTCGTAATTAATGACTGCAAAACCGCGGTCACCGGAGGATGGGAAGAACGGCAGGATGTGAAGACCTCCGATTACTCCGTCAAAATATTTTTCCAATATTTCATTTAGTTCCTTCAGATTTTTGCCCATACTGTCCGCATAGGTGATAAGCATTATTTTATTTTCTATTTTCTTCATAACTTTTCCCCTTTCTTAACCTTTTACAGAACCTATTGTAATTCCCTTTACAAATGTCTTCTGGAAGAAGGGATAGGCAAAAAGAATAGGTAAGAGTGCAATAACTGCAATAGCCATTCGTATGCTGATACTCGGAAGTTCGGTAATTCTTATATTAGGATTTGAGTGTGTTTGCAAAAAGGCTATATTGCTAAGAACTGAGTTTAAGTAATTCTGAATACCGTAAAGCTCTCGTCTTGTCTGGATGAAATAAACACCGTTTGTCCAGTTGTTCCAGTAACCGATGGCTGTCATAAGTGAAATCGTTCCGATAATCGGTTTGGACATGGGGATAATAATATGAAACAGGGTATTAAACTCTCTTGAACCGTCTATCATAGCTGCTTCTATAACTTCGGTAGGAATGTTGGAATTAATGTAAGTTCTGACCATAATTACAAAAAATGCATTCATTAACAGGTAGGGTATAATCAAGGCCCATACTTTATCAGTAAGATGAAAGATTCTCGAATAAACCATGTAAGTAGGTACAAAACCACCGTTAAATAACATGGTGAAAAACAGGAAGAAAGATAATACCCGCCTTCCGGGCAGGTCATGCCTGGATAAAGGATATGCAAAAAGCAATGTCATAGTTACACTTGCTAATGTCCCTACTCCGGTTACAAAGAAACTCATGCCGTATGCTCTGATGATATTATCTTTAACACTCCAGATATATTCGTAAGCAGAAAGTGAAAATTCAGTGGGAATAAATGAATAGCCGTATTTTGTAAGAGCCACTTCCGATGTAAATGAACTTGCAATTAATAATATGAAAGGAAGGATACATGCCATTACGAGTAAAAACATGATTAAGCCCATTACAAATCGGAACACTTTGTTGTTATAAATCATGAGATCATCCTCCTTTTGCTAGAATAAGCTGCTTTCTTTGTCAATTTTTGATACAACATAATTTGCTGTAAGCACACAGGTAAAACCAAGTATGGACTGTAAAAAGCCACCGGCTGTTGAACGGCCAATATCGTTTAGCTCAAGCAGACCACGATATATATATGTATCAATGGTCTGGGTTGTTGAGTATAGCAAACCGCTGTTCATAGGAACCTGATAGAACAAACCGAAATCTGAATAACAGATTCTGCCTATTGCAAGCAGCACCAATGTTATAATTGTAGGTTTTAGAGACGGTAAAGTTATATGGCGGATTTGAGCCCATGTTCCGGCACCGTCTACCGTTGCTGCTTCATAATAACTTTTGTCAATACCAATAAGAGTAGAATAGTAGAGAATGGAGCTGTATCCAAATGTCATCCACAGATAAACTATGGTAATAATGACAGGCCAGTACTTGGCTTGGTTATACCAACTGATAGGCTCTATTCCGAAAATAGGAAGTATACTCTTGTTAATAAATCCGTTGTTTCCGGATAAAAATGCGAAAACTATATAACTGATGATAACGGTTGATAATAGGTAAGGGATTAAAATTACAATCTGACTAAACCTTTTAAAAAATTTATTACGTATTGTATCTAAACTTATAGCCACAAGAATACCAACTATATTGCCCAACAGGATAAATGCTAAATTATATAAAATCGTATTTCTGAAAAAGATAAAAGCATCATTTGTAAGGAAGAGATATTTGAAGTTATCAAGCCCGGACCAGGGACTTTTAAATAACCCTATCTGATAATTTACTTTTTTAAATGCAAGCGTAAGCCCGGCCATCGGCATATAGTTATTAATTAATAAGTAGATAAAACCCGGCAGCATCATAATATACAGCGGTATATATCTTTTAAATTTTTGAAAAGACATTTTATTTTTTTTATTTTTAGCTTTCATAAAGACCCCCTTGTTATAGCAAGAATAATTTTGTTATTTAATAGTACCATAATTAAAAAGTATCATAAAAATTAATAAACGAGCTATCATTAATTTGTCACATATTATTTAAATTTTAGTTTTAGCCGGAATTATTAATTTTAGTTATTGTAGGAATTAGCTAAAATTATTATAAAAAAAATAAAAAATGTTGGAAAAATGATGATTTATGTCAAAAAAACGATAGAAGAAGTATAAATTAATTTGCTATGATTTTTTATGTAAAGTAAAAGACGTAGTTACTGGCTTTACTCAACAACAATGATTGTAAAATAGGAGGAAGGTAAATGAAAAAAAGAATATTTGCAATTATACTCACAATTACTATAATTGCAGCACTTTTTGCCGGTTGCGGTTCAAAGAGCAAAAACTCGGACTCAAATACTAATAAAACAGAAACCGGGAATAAGACTGATACCGCAAATCAGGACAATAACGGCAAAAACAATGGACAAACAGATGCGGAATATCCTGTTATTAAAATGGTATATGCAGTTGTTTTTCCTTCCACAGACGAACAGGCTATTGAAGAAGAGCTTAACAAGATTTTAAGAGAAAAAGCACAAGCAGAGATAGATCTTGTAGGTATTGAATTCGGTAACTGGCAAACTCAGCTGAACTTAATGCTTAGCGGAGGCGGATCGGATTCAATCGACTTATTCAATTCCTTCTGGTACACATCTGTAAGTAACCTGGTTACCAATGGTCAGGTAATGGCACTGGATGATTTGCTGGCTAATGAAGGAAGCGATATTAAGAATCTGTTTGTAAGCAATGAACTGGAAGAATATCTTAACTGTGGTGTTGTAAACGGAGTTCAATATGGTATTCCTAGTATGTATGCATATTGCACAGAAAATATCTTCTATGCAAGAACCGAAGATGCCAGAAAAGCCAATATAGACTGGAGTCAGGTTAAAACCATAGATGATATGTCTGACGTAATTCTTAAGCTTAAAGAAGCAAATCCTGACAGCTATTATGTACCCGGTTCAACCGAACCTTACTGGATACCTAAGAGCATTGACTATTTAGGAGATACCAACTATCTGGGAGTATTGACAAATCCTACTGAAAGCACTAAAGTAGAGAACTATTACGAATCAGAATACTTTTACAATTTCTTAAATCATGTTAAGGAATGGAAAAAGGCAGGCGCTATCAGCCCCGATCCTCTTAGCAACAGCAATCCTACTCTTATGAATCTTCTTATGGGAGTTGTAAACGGAACACCCGGTTATGCATGGGATTCGGCTGTAAGCATGGTGGCAACTATTGCTCAGAACGGAATCGATCTGGAAGGCACCAATGTAACAGAAGCTCTTTCAACAACCAGTGACGCAACAACTTATATGTGGCATATTAGTTCTTTCTGTAAGAACCCTGAAGCTGCTATGAGAATTCTTAATGTATTATATACAGATCCTGAAGCAGCCAACTTAATTGCTAACGGTATTGAAGGATTAACATATGAACTGGATGAAAACGGACAAATGGTATATCCCGAAGGTGCCAACGGAATGGCTGATTTAGGATGGGCTGCAGCTTCCATGGCATACTGGCCTAACGTTATGCTTTGCAAGACATGGTACTATGAGCCCCTTGATGTATATGAAAAAATGATGGAGAAAAATAAAACCTGTGATAAATCTCTGGCATTGGGATTCACATTTGATTCTACCAAAGTGGCAAACCAGATGGCAGCCTGCGCAAACGTAGTTGCACAGTATTATACACCGTTAATGTACGGCGAAGTTGATATTGATTCTACATTGGTTGAATTCCAGCAGGCACTCAAAAAAGCCGGCATTGATGATATTATTGCTGAAAAGCAGGCACAACTTGATGCATGGCTTCAGAGCAAGAATAAATAATCGGAATTATAAGAATACCGATTATACAGGTTAAATGATAATTCATTAAAACTAACTTATAAATTAATAGTTACAAAAAACAAAGGGGAAAGGCTTAGCCTTTCCCCCTACTAATAAATGATATTTTTATAAATATTATTGTAATTATCCCAAAATAAAAAACCTGAAAACATACTGTTTTTGACTTATTTAAAATAAAAAGCGTATACTTAGATAAGGATTTGAGACAATGAATGAAAAGCTATGGAACAGACATTATATATTTATTCTTACAGTTAATACCTTAAATGCATTCTCGTTTTACATGACCGCCACAATTCTTGCAAAATATCTGGTTAATATCGGAATTACGGTGACGATGGCTGGTTTTATTGTAGGACTGTTTTCTCTCACTTCTTTATGCTGCAGACCTTTTAGCGGTATAATGGCAGACCGGTTAAATAATATTTCAATGCTAAAATGGAGCAATATCCTGATGGGAATAGGAACATTGGGATTTACGATAACCAAACAGGTTCCCCTTCTGATAATTTTCAGAATAATAAACGGCGTTGGCTTTGCCTTATCCGGGACATGCCAGATAGCTTTTGCATCCCGCCATATCCCTAAAAATAAGATGGGCGAAGGTATAGGATATTTGGGACTGGGAATGGTTCTTGGATCTGCGGTTGCTCCCGGTATAGGGCTTGCAATTGCAGAGAGCTTCAGTATGAACGTAACTTTTATCAGTTCAGCCGCACTTACACTTATAGCCTATCTTATCCTTTGTTTTGAAAAAGATATTAAACAGAAAAATTCCGATAGAAAATGGATTAGTCTTTCTGAGCTGATATCAGTAAAAGCTATTCCGTATACATTGGTTGCAGGCTCTTTTTCGTTTGTAAACGGTATTATAGCTTCTTACCTGGTTCTTTATGCTGAGGAAATCGGAGTAAAAGGCATCAGCATATATTTTACCGTATGTGCTGTAGTCCTGTTTATTATAAGGCCGGTATCAGGAAAACTTATGGATAAGAAAGGAATCAGGGTAACAGTATTACCGGGGCTCTTGCTAACCGCCATTGCAATGTTTATGCTGGGCAGAAGCAGGACCTTAACCATGATTTTGATTACAGGAGCAATTCGGTCGCTGGGTCAGGGTACTGCACAGCCTTCCCTTCAGGCCGGATGCATTAATGCAGTCGGAAATGAAAAAAGCGGTGTGGCTACCAGTACATATTATCTTGGTTCAGATATATGTCAGGGGTTTGGACCTATGATAGGAGGAGCTATTGTAGGCGAACTTGCTGGAATTGCCGGATACACTGCATTATTTAGCACATGCGGTATACTATTATTATGTGCTTTTGTGTTCTTTTTCTTTTTTTCTAAAAAGAAGGCTGCAATAAGAAACTAATAACGATTACTTAAAATTTAAAAACTGTTTAGGATTATGTTGGATAAATTTTAAAAGTATTTTAGGTAAATTGTATTGCAAAATAAGAAAAATAAGAGGTGAAATTGTGGAGTATAAGATAAAGTTATTGCCGGGTATTCCGGATGATGATAACAGGGAATATCTTCCCGAAAAGCTGAAAGAAAGCGAAATAGTAGTTAATGAGAACGGAAACAATTCTCAGGTTTACCCTAAGAAGCTGAAAGAAATGAAGGCTTGCCTTATTGATGACAAAGAGGATACATGGTATGAATATGTTCCTGACAGTTATGATTCTTCCAAAAAAACTCCGTTGGTAATTTCTTTGCATGGGGGGCTAATGACCGGATGGGGACAATGTGTTTATACATCCTGGTCCCATGTGGCCGACAGAGAAGGGTTTATTGTGTTGTATCCCAATGCCCACTTGCGCAGATTTTGGCAGATTGAATGTGAAAGAAGATTATTTGATATTCTCTCAGCACCTAACGACGAAGGAATTTACATGCACGATTTTCCGGATGATCCGAGAGAAAATAATGATGTAAGAATTATTTTTAAGCTTATTGATATTATGAAAGAAAAATATAACATAGATGAAGAAAGGATTTATATACAAGGGATGTCATTGGGTAATGCCATGACTTTAGTTATGGCCAGACATTTCGGAAATCAATTTGCCGCAATGGCAGGATCGGCAGGCCCGAGTACCATAGGGCACTTATTTGACGAGAACGGTAAGCCAAAAAATAATGCCGGGCCTCTTACCACATGGCAAGCCAGAATGGAGTTTGACCAGGGACCTCCGGGAAGTGATGATCCGGTTGAAGATGTTGTTGCAAAAAACAGGGAATACTGGTTGATAATTAACGAATGTACCGATCTGCCGCAAATTAAAATAGACGGAGAAAATAACTTTGCTTTCTACCATGGCAAAAAGGCGGATTATGTTTTCAGGGATGTCAAAAACAGAGATCATGGACAAACTTTTGATGAAGCTGAGCTGGTTTGGGACTATCTTTTCTCAGGCGTTAGAAGAAAAAGTGACGGTTCAATTGAATATATGGAGCCAAAACTTAAAAGAGAAGGAGATAAGGTATCCTTTGCCGTAGCGGATGACTGCGAATATGCCTGGGTAAACAATGAAAAATTAAAAATGCCTGCAAAATCATTAATGTGGAAAAAACTTAAATATCATGGTTTGCATGGTGATGCGATAGTTCGGGGAGAATACTGCATGATTCCTGCATCCTTTATAGCAAAAGTAATGAATGCTTCATATGAGGAAAAAGACGGATGGGCACAGATGATTTTGCAGGATGGAAGAATATTGCAGTTTGCAAGAGGCTGTATTGGATGTACAATAGATAACAGGGTCCGTTCAATGCTGTGTGAACCTATAGAACGGAACAATATGTTATATATCTCAATTGAATGGTTCTGCAAAGATATTTTAAACTGGCATGTATCCACATATAATGATGTAATGTATGCTACGGATCATTATTCACTCTTATCAAGAAACATGGCAAGGCTTATAAAGGATTTGTTAAAACAGAATTAATTAAATGTAAGGGGGAGAAAAAATGAGTCTGCTTGTAAATGACAGAATGTTATGGCCCAAGGGCAGAAGGAAGGCCTTTACTTTAAGCTATGACGACGGTGTAACCCAGGATATTAAATTAGTTGAAATACTTAATAAATATGGTGTAAAAGCTACTTTTAATATCAACGCCGGACTTTTTGGGCAAAAAAATACGGTATCTGCAGGTAAAAAAGAGGTATCGCACATAAAATTAAGCAGGGAAGAAATCACTGCCATATACAAAGGTCATGAAATTGCGGTCCACGGACAGTACCATAAGTGTTTGGTAGGAATGGATATTGCCAGATGTGTGGACGAAATTCTTGAATGCAGAAAAGAGCTGGAAAGGCTTGAGGGAAAGCCTGTAACAGGTTTTGCGTATGCCTTTGGGGCATATGATGAAGTTGTAATAAAAGCATTGGAAGCTTGCGGCATATCCTATGCCAGAACTATAGAGCCAACCCGTAAATTTGACCTGCCAAAGAATTTTTTGACCTGGCATCCGACCTGCCATCATGATGACGAAAGAATATATGATCTGGCGGATGAATTTTTATCTGACGGGATATATTTTTCTTTCACTACTCCGGCAAAATTGTTTTATGTATGGGGCCACAGTTACGAATTTGATCAGAATGAAAACTGGGACCATATTGATAGACTGATAAATAAAATTGCGGGCCGTGATGACGTATGGTATGCAACCAATATTGAGATTAGAGATTATGTGGAAGCATACCGCAGGCTGGTATATTCGGCAGACGGTGAATTAGTCTATAATCCTTCAACTATACCGGTTTACCTGGGTGGAATTTTTACAAAAGAATTTATTGAAGTTCTTCCGGGTGAAACAAAAAAACTTTTAAAACCCATAAACATGTAACCTGATCGGGTTACATTGATAGATGCGTTTAGGATTTAAAATACCGGGAATTTCCCGGTATTTTTTAAGGTCCGCCATTCGGACATAATTAATTGAAGCAAGTTTGTAAACTTATTGATAGTGGTGTAGAGCAAAGAACAAGGGCACTTAATCGTAAAGTAAAGCTTGTCCAATATTATTTGAAATTAACTCGATATAATAAATTAATCACTTGCTGCCATATTAATATTGATTTAAGTTTAAAAATGTATTATATAAATAAAATAGGCCTTAGACTATATTAATGTTTTGGGGAATAAAGATTAATATTCAAGAAAGATAAAGTAATTTTAACCAGGAAGTATACGGGTCTCTATACGTTAGATTTTTCGGTCTAACAATAGAGGCTGCATTAATCATAGGACATTTTTAAATGTAATCAAATTCATTAAGTGGAGGAACACATGAACATTATAAGAAAACTAATGAACCCTGTAGATATGACGGAAGGTACTCCATGGAAGAAGATAGCCTTATTTGCAGTACCTATGTTGCTCGGTAATATAGCACAACAGTTATATAATACAGTTGACAGCATAGTTGTAGGTAAATACATAGGAGATAATGCCTTGGCATCGGTTGGCAGCGCAGGGCCGATTGTTAATCTGCTGTTAGTTTTGTATATAGGAATCGGTATGGGAGCAGGTATTATGGTCTCCCAATATTTTGGGGCAAGAGACCGTGAAGAGTTATCAAAAACAATCGGTAACGCTATAGTATTAACTGCAGTTTCAGTGTTATTTATTATGGTTATAGCATCTTTGATTACAAGACCGCTGCTGGAACTTTTAAATACTCCGGATACGATTATCGACGGGTGTGAATCCTACTTGCTCATTCTTTTTATAGGATCAGCCGGCCTTGCTTATTTTAATATTTTAAGCGGCCTGTTAAGAGGGCTTGGAGATTCTGTATCAGCCTTGCTGTATCTTTTAGTTAGTACCGCTATCAATATAGTGCTTGATGTGTACTTTGTTGCAAGCCTAAATATGGGAATTAGCGGAGTGGCATATGCCACGGTTATAGCCCAGACTGTTTCAGCCTTGCTGTGCTTAAGAAGGTTGATGCGGTTGAAAAACCTTTTCGATTTAAAATTAAGTTATCTTAAGTACAGTAAAAAACATGCTTTTAATATCATCCGTTTGGGTTTGCCGTCAGGCATAACACAAGCAATTATATCCATGGCTATGATCATAGTACAATCATTGACCAACAGTTATGGAGAACTGTTTATAGCAGCCAATGTTATTGTAATGCGAGTAGACGGATTTGCTATGCTTCCTAACTTTTCATTCGGAACAGCCATGACTACTTATACCGGTCAAAATGTAGGAGCTAAATTATATGACCGGGTTGAGAAGGGGGCCAAACAGGGGACTATTATGGCATTAAGTACGTCGGCTGTTATTACCATGATTATTTTACTGTTTGGCAGAAATTTGATGAGTATATTTACCAATACACCGGAATTGGTTGACCTGAGTATGAAAATGATGTCAATACTGGCGATCGGATATTTGGCAATGGCAGTTACACAAAGCTTATCAGGAGCCATGAGAGGTGCCGGGGATACTATGACACCCATGTGGATTTCTTTACTGACCACAGTTGTTATCAGGGTTCCGGTTGCTTATGGCATTGCCTATTTAACTAGAACTCCCGACTTACCCAATGGCAGAAAGGAAAGTGTATTTATATCACTTTTATGCTCATGGATAATCGGTGCTATTATAACAGCCATTACCTATAAAAAAGGAAAATGGAAGGAAAAAGCAGTTAATTATGAAACAGCCTCTTCCGATATTGCTTATTAAATAAGGCGTAGTATATTATTGATTTTCTTTATTTGTACTGTACCGCCCCCAAACGTTAGACCAAAAATCTAACGGTTGGGGGTATTTTTATGCCTAAATATAGCTATGAGTTTAATAGAAAGATGTTTATGAGAATCTTATTAGATAATTATCTAATTTGATGGTAGAAAATTATAAAATAAGTATTGACATTTCCGGATTGTAATATTAGAATATCATCTAACAATACATTAGAAAACTAGTTAACAAACAAATTTTTTTAACATATTATACTGTATTGAGATTATACGAAAGGATTGGGAACATGAATAATAAGGTAGGTTACAAGGATATTTTCCGTCAGAAAGAATATGTTAAGTTAATTATTGCCGATGTAATTAATCGTTTTGGAGATTCCGTAGATTCCATAGCTTTTGTATGGCTTGTATATCAGGTTACAAACAGTGCGGCCTGGTCGGCTATAATTTTCGGTGTAAACAGAATCCCGACTGTGTTTTTGCAACCTTTTGCAGGGGCACTTGTTGAACGTTTAAAGAAGAAGAGGATTATGGTTATTACAGACATTATTAGAGGCTTGTGCGTAGGCTTTATAGCACTGGCATATGCCTTAGGTTTCCTTAACAGGTGGTATATTTTATTTGCAACCCTAATTATTTCTTCGGCTGAAGCATTCAGGGGGCCGGCATCAAGCTCTATAATTCCCAAACTCCTTGAACAGAAGTATTATGAGTTCGGTTTGTCCTTAAACAAAAGTATAAGCAGCATAGTGGAACTGATTGGTTTAGGTGTAGCAGGTATAATCGTAGCAAAGTTTTCGATAACAGCGGCAATATTTATAGATATGGGAACATTTTTCGTATCAGCCTTTATATTGACTTTACTGAAGGTAAAAGAGGAAAAACTGTCAAAAACCAAAATAGACGCAAAAGAATACATCGCTTCTTTAAAAGAAGGTTTTGTATATCTTAGGAAGGACAGATTCTTAAAGTATTTTGTAACATTGGCGCTATTTCTGAATGCAATACTTGTACCTTTCAACAGTTTGCTTGCCCCATTAATCAGTGAAGTTTTGAAAGCGGGAGAACTTATGCTGTCGGTTATCAACATAGCTTTGTCGGTAGGTATGATAATCGGGGCAACAATTTATCCGTATATAGGGAAAAGATTAAGTAAAAGAGCGATAGTTATATTATGCGGATATTCCATCGGATTATATTATTTATCATTCATAGTTACAGGGCATTTTATTGCATCTGAGTTGGTAAAATATCTGTTAATAGGCAGTTTTTCCGCATTGGTGGGAGCGGCGATATCTGCTCTTTCAAGCATGACCGGTGTTGAGTTTATGAAAAATGTCAAGGAAGAATACCTGGCACGCAGTTCTTCTTTATTGAATGCCTTGTGCACAGCGGCAATGCCGGTAACGTCGTTTGTTATAAGCGCGGCAGCAGGCTTTACATCAACTGCTATTCTGTTTATAATAAGTGGTATAATGGATTTAATTATTTGTACAATTTTAGCCAGAAAAAAATATTTCGTGGGTATTGATAAAGAAAGAGTTGGTGATACAGGTAATGACGAAGTTAAAGATAATGCGGAAAGCCAACTTGATGGAGGAAGCGTACATGCTTCTGTATCATTGGATTAATCGCTTTGATTATGAGAAAGTGAGAGATAAATATAAGGATTTATATAAGGATAAACAGGATAAGTATTTTCGCAAGTTTGACCTGATCCTTAAGATGCAAAATTATGTAGTTAATAATATTAAAACAGACAGAGATCTTATAGAATACTATTTCAAGCAAAGAAATTCGGATTTTTGTACACTGGCATACCTGGCTCTTTTGCTGGACTTTGGGAAAATATCGGACGATATACCCACTTATGAGGAAAGGACCAAATCTTTAAGTCTTTCAGACAGGGTTTTACTCTATGCATCAAATATAAATTATGCAGAATTGCAAAGCACGCCAAAAGAGAAGCTGGTAAACGAATCTGACCTTATAACTTTTCTTGAAGCAACAGCCTTGGATACGGAAACCAAGTGGGAGGCCGTAAAAATATTCAGCAATCAGGAGAAATATTATAATGAAGCGGCCGGTATTTTAAAAGAAACAATGGAACTGCTCGAAAATAATTTTAGTGAAATATTAGATGAGCTGTCCTTGGAATTTTATGATTATTGGAACAGCTGCATGGAAAGTGTAGATATAATAAAAACACTTAATGAAAAGTTAAAAATATCATGGGATGTCAGTGAATCAGGCTGCATATTCGTTCCGATGATTTTTTCCCCTTATCAGATATCCATAGCTTTGGATTCTGAAAACAGAAAAGAAATGGACTTAATCAGAATTGGGATCGCTCTGGATAAGCGTTTTGTAGTATTAGTCGACAGGAAATTTAAAAAAGAAGATGTAGTGGAAATAGGAAAACTTTTAAGTGATAAAAGTAAGGTTGATATTCTGGAACTGGTGAGCGGCAAACCCTATTATGGTAAAGAACTGGCCGATGCCTTGGAGTTATCAACAGCCACCATATCTTATCATGTGAATGCACTGCTTAAGGCAAATCTTTTAAAGGCAGAGATTATATCAAATAAGGTATATTACAGTATAAATAATGAAATGATATCAGCTCAACTGGACGGAATAAAAAGTTTTTTTGCCGCGGCGGATGATAAATCATGATGGATAATTCATAACAGAGCCTCCATGAAAGGAGGCTTTTTTATGTTTAGATAAAGCAAATGCGAATTATGATATGACGGCCATAATGGATTAATAATATGTAAAATTTTTTCTATTATTAATCATCAATCTATAAGTTAGTTTATAAATTATGTACCATCAAATTAATTTATAAGGTATAATATCAGATAACAGAAAAAGTATTTTTTAGAGTGGATAGTACATACATAGAGAGTGAGGAAATAATATGAAATTGCTTTTAATTCGTCATGCGGAACCTGATTATTCAATTGATTCTTTGACAGAAAAGGGATGGAGAGAGGCTGAGATTCTCTCGGAACGAATTAGCCGCATGAATATAAAGGAATTTTATACATCCCCGCTAGGAAGAGCAAAGGATACGGCGTCTGTTACATTAAAAAAACTGGGGAGAAAAGCAATAGAACTTCCGTGGCTTAGAGAATTCCACGCACTGATTATAGACAAATATACAAATGAAAGACGGATACCTTGGGATTTGTTGCCCGGTGACTGGACAAGAATTCCCGAATATTATGACAATAAGCTGTGGCATACAGTTCCTGTTATGGAGGAAGGCCGTGTGTACGAAGAAGCTTTGAAGGTTTATAACGGTATAGATGAGTTGCTTAAAAAACATGGTTATGAGCGGGAGGGAAATTACTATCGTGCCGTTAATCCTAATACGGATACCATAGTCCTTTTTTGCCATTTTGGGGTGACATGTGTTATTTTAAGCCATCTGCTCGGTATTTCACCGGTTCTTTTGTGGCACGGATTTTGTGCGTTACCGACGTCTGTTACAACACTTGTTACGGAAGAGCGAAGAAAGGGTATAGCTTATTTTAGAGTTAACTCCTTTGGTGATATATCTCACTTGTATGCCGCCGGAGAATCCCCTTCCTTTTCGGCAAGGTTTTGCGAAACATATGATAATTGGGATGAAAGACACGATTAGATTTATATATTTCATTGTTTTATTAAATGGCATAATTTGTTTTTAAATTTAATATCCGCTAAACAAAAAAGAGATACGCTGACATTTTTTCAAGTGTTGTATCTCTTTTTGTTATGTAAATAAAACTATTGTGATAACAAGTAAAATTTATTATGAATTATGTGTGCGACATACCGATATTTTATTAGCTTTAGCTTATGACCAAGTTTTGTGAAAGGATCAGTTATGAATGCTCTATCTGTAATTTCCAAATTGCAAAAAAAATATACAAAACTGCCTGGGTATATGATATAATCTTTGTGATAACATTGAATGGATTACCCGGCACGCGATCGTTTAGTAATTCGAACGGAGTGACACTTTAACAATTCCGTAAAAATTGAATTAACGGAGGCTATAATGTTAAATTTCAAAAAAATCAGACTGATGACTAAACTTGCCGTTTATGAAAAAAAGGAAGGCAAGGAAGACATCTATCTAAGTAAATATTATAAAACTGATTATGTAAGATTTCAGGTGTTAAAATCAATCTTAAGTGCAACCGTGGGATATGGTTTGATTTTGGGAATGATTGCTTTATATAAAATGGAATACCTTATAAAAAATGCAGTAACTCTTAATTATAAGTCATTGGGTACTTATATTCTTGGTTTTTACATTATGACAATTACTGTATATGGTTTAGGTTCACTGGTGTATTATTCAATGAAATATGATGCTTCCAGAAAAAAACTTGCAAGGTATTTTAAACTGCTAAAACGTCTGGAAAAACTATACAATGACTCTGCTCAGGAGTCATAAGTTTGGAGGATTTCAAAATGTTACCGTTACTTGAATTAAGGGAAAGAGTTAAAAACTTTTATCAAAGATATGATATGTATCTGTTGCCTGTTATAAAGTTTATTTTTGCATTGGTTGTATTTTGTTTAATAAATAAAGATATTGGTTATGATGCAAGGCTTAAATCATTGCCGATAGTTCTTGGTATTTCCTTGCTTAGTGCATTTACACCGTCAGCAGTTATGGTCCTTCTGGCTGCCATAATATCGGTGCTTCATGTATATTTCATTTCTCCGATATTATCAATTATGATTATAGCTATACTGATGATTTTGTATTTGTTGTTCATTAGATATACACCGAAACTGGGTTATGTGCTTCTTGCCATACCGATATTATTTCAGTTAAAAATACCTTATATGCTGCCTATTTTACTGGGCCTGGTATCTACACCTGTAGCGATGATTCCCACAAGCTGCGGTGTGATAATTTATTTCTTATTCCAGATAATTAAAAATGCTGTAACTATGCAAAGCAATATTTCTATTGAAGATATTCTTCAGCTTTATACTTATGTTGTAGACAGCCTGATAGGAAATCGCCAGATGATAATGACCATAGTAATTTTCTCATTAATAATAATGGCAACTTATTTTATAAGAAAAATGTCATTCAATTATGCATTTGAGATTTCTATTCTGGCGGGAGGGCTACTTAGCATATTGGGCTTTTTAATAAGTTATCTCATACTTAACAGGGCTGACCAGATTTTAAGCATGATAATCGGCTCAATTGTTTCGGCAGGCTTGGTATATATTATACATTTCTTCAAGCTGACTTTGGATTATTCCAGAGTGGAGCATGCCACATTTGAAGACGATGTATATTATTATTATGTGAAAGCAGTTCCCAAAGCAACCGTAACCATATCAGAAGTAAACATCAGGCATTATAACGTTAAGAACTCAAAAGCAAGGGAATTTAGTGATCCGGATACGGATGAATCTGATATATATAATTTTGAAGAGGATAATGATAATTAATAAAAACGCCATGATTCTATCACAATATTAATATATAAGATTTATTAAAAAACCGGGGCGGCAATTAGTATACAATATTCAGATTTAAACGGCGGGAGAGAAGCAGATGGAGGCAATTAAGAGATTTTTGTATGATTATCGAATATCTATACCGAAAGTATATATTACCGATATCTTTGAGATAATAATACTTGCTTTTCTTATTTACCATGTCGTAAAGTGGATAAAGAATACCAGGGCATGGACATTGGTAAAAGGTATTGTCGTCATAATGCTTTTTTGGTTTGTCGCCGTTATTTTTAATCTGAATGTTGTTAAGTGGATCATATCAAACACTATTGACGTAGGAATTATTGCTATTTTGATAGTATTTCAGCCTGAGCTCAGAAAAGCCCTGGAGCAGTTGGGACAAAAAAATATAGTACGATCAATTCTAATATTTGACGAAGTTAAAGATAAGAACGAGAGATTTTCCGATGAAACAATAGATGAGATTATTCGGGCAACATTTGAACTGGCAAGAAATAAAACAGGAGCTTTAATTGTTATTGAAGAGGATATTTCCCTTCAGGAGTTTGAAAATACAGGTATAACTTTAGACAGTGCTATAAGCAGCGAATTATTAATCAATATATTTGAGCGAAATACTCCGCTTCATGATGGAGCGGTTATTGTAAGGGGTAACCGTATCGCCGCTGCCACCTGCTATCTTCCTCTAACGGATAACAAGCAGTTAAGCAAGGAACTGGGAACAAGACACAGGGCCGGAATAGGTATAAGTGAGGTATCCGATTGCCTTACAATAATAGTATCGGAGCAAACCGGCAAGGTGTCCATAGCAAGAGAAGGCAAGCTGATACGCAATGTGGACGGAGATTATCTTAGGGCTAAAATGATTGAAGCTCAGAAAAAGACTCCTGATACCAAACGGTTAAGGTTTTGGAAGGGAAGACGAGAAAATGAAGGAAAAGCTAACTAGAAATATAAGCCTTAAAATATTGGCAGTTATACTTGCTGTTTTAATGTGGCTTATTATAACCAATGTAAACGATCCCGTCCAAACAAAAATCTTTAATGATGTTCCGGTTACCATAAAAAATGAAGAATTGATTAAGACAGAAAATCAAAGCTACGATATTCTTGAAGGGGAAACAGTTGATTTCAAAGTTGCGGCAAGGCGTTCGATAATACAAAATTTAACAGCCTCTGACTTCATTGTAGAAGCTGATTTTGCCCATTTGTCAAGTGTCAATTCGGTTAATATAACGATAACTCCCAAAAGATATAAAGATGACATTGAGATCGTCGACAGAGGCGACGTACAGCATATGATCATCAGCATAGAGAAATTATCTTCAAAACAAATAAAGGTAAATATCGTCGAAAAAGGCGAGGTGGCCGAAGGTTACTATATCGGAAATAAAAAAGCAAGTCCGGTTATAATTGAAGTTTCAGGCCCGGAAAGCAAAGTGGAAAAAATAAAACAGGTTATAGTAGAAGCAAATGTGGAAGGGGCTTCTTCAAAAACTATATATCGTCTGCTGGAGCCTTATGCGCTGGATGAGGAAGGCAACGTTATAGATTCATCCAGGCTGACCTTCAGCCAAAACAGAATAGAAGTAGAAATCCAGTTGTATCAGATAAAAGAGATACCGTTAAAGATTACTGCAACCGGACGGCCGGCCGACGGATATGTTATGACCGGTATAGAATACCAGCCAAAAACAATCGAAATTGCTGCAGAAGATTCAAAGCTCAAAACTATAAATGTACTGGAAGTGACGCGGGATATTACCGGTGCCACCGAGGATATTGAAGAATTTATAGAACTTAGGGACTGGCTGGACGGTGGAGTGTTGCTTGTAGGGGAGGATACAACCGCTTCTCTTAATATCAGGATTGAAAAACTGGAAACCAAAGAAGTATCCATATGGCCCAATGATATTGAACTTAAAAATAAATCCGACAGCCTGAAAGTAGAGTATATTACTAAAGGACCGATCAAAGTATATGTCCAGGGGCCTGCCAGTGAAGTCGAATCTATAAACCGGAATAACTTAAAACCCTTTATAAACCTTTTAGGTTATTCCGCAGGTACATATTATCTGGATATTGAAGCTGATATATCAAAAAATATTAAACTTAACGACGAACCGAAAGTGTTACTGAATTTGATACCTGCGACTTAATATAAAAATTAACTTATAAAATACAATATTGTTTGTTCGCTTATTAAAGCAAATAAGCAAATGAAATATTAAGTCTTCATATTGCTTATTTGCTTTTTATTATACATAAATTTTTTCATATAATGTGGGTATAATTAAATGTAAAATTATAGAAAATAATTATATAAATAAACAATATGAATTAAATAGGGATATTTAAAGAATATAAAAAATTAATAATTCAGGCAGAGGCATCATGGTTTATATGAATGGCGTAAAAGGCACAAAAAGAACAAATTTGACTAAATTTTATAAGAAATGCATTTGTTTAAGATATTCGGTCCTGTTTATTATATTATCGTTTATCACATTCCTGCCCTTTATTATTGAAGGGAAATCATTTGTATGGCAAATTGACGGTATAAGCCAGCATTATCCTATATTATGTTATTACGGGAAATTGCTTAGAGGTTTAATTTCGGGAAAAGGCTTTCCTATGGTTGATTTTAAACTGGGTCTGGGTTTTGATACAATTATGACCCTGCATTACTATGCGCTTGGAGACCCTGTTTCGCTACTTGCCGTTTTTATGACTCCGCAAAGTTCTGTTTTAATATACGGATTACTTGTGATATTGCGCTTATATCTTGCCGGATTGGCATTTTTGCTTTATGCAAAATTATGGAGCAAAAATGATTTTGCCATAATATCGGGAGCTTTAATTTATACTTTTTGCGGATACTCTTTGTATGCGGGGGTAAGGCATCCCTTCTTTTTAAATCCTATGATTTATTTGCCGTTGCTTTTTATTGGTATAGAAAAGCTTTTAACTAAGAAAAAACAGGCAACGTTTATATTGGCTGTATTTTTATCGGCAATAAGTAATTTCTATTTCTTTTACATGCTTTCAATAATCGCAATAATATATTTTATAATCAGGTATTTTAATCTCAATAAGAAGTCAAAGCCTAAACTAATAAAAGGCTTTTTAACAACCGGTTTTTATACGGCAGGTTATTACCTAATCGGACTTGGAATGGCTGCAATTGTATTCTTACCTGTAGTATATGGTTTTTTGCAAAACGGCCGTGCGGAAAGCAGTCCGAAGATGCTGATAAGCATTTTTCATTACACTAAGGGCTATTATATTCGTTTATTGCAGGGGCTGTTTGCGACAGGAGTATCACCCGGTTATTGGGTAAACCTTACGTATTCTACGGTATTGGCAGCAAGCCTGGCAGTGGTGATGGCTTATAAAAAGTACCGTAAAATAAGAACTTTGCTAATTTTCGTATTTTTGGCCCTGTCAATACCTGCCTTTGGATTTATGATGAACGGTTTTGCATATATCACAAACAGGTGGGTTTTTGCCGTCAGTTTAGTAGCAGCTCTTGTTTTTGTGCTAACTTTTGAAGAATTGCTAATCAGAAATAAAAGAGTTACATTCTTTCTGATCATAGGAACAGCCGGCTATGGCCTGCTGGCGTTTGCATTTAGTTCCGGAAGTACGGTAAAATACGAATTTTTTATCTTACTTTTTGTATCGGCTGTGATTCTGCTGCTGCAATCAAATCGGTTGAACATAAGAAATGCAACTCGTGAACTTATACTTGCCTCTTTGGTTGTTTTTACTTTGGCTTTTCACGGACATGCCTATTATTCGCCGAAGTTTCACGGTTACGTAAACGAGTTTTTGACTAAGGATGAGGTATTAATAAATACAACAGAAGGCATGACCAAGTTGATTAATAATATTGAGGACGAGAACTTTTATCGTGTTGAAACTTACGGAGATAAAGTAAGAAACGAGGCCCTATGTGCAAACTTTAATGATGTATCGGCATATTTCAGCATCATGGACAAGAATGTTACAAACTATTATAAACAACTGGAATTATTGGATCAGCGCAATACTTACAGATTTGACAATCATGATAACCGCACCGTACTAAATGCCTTGTCCAATGTCAAATATTTTATTACAAACCAAAAATCAGCAGCTCCTTATGCTTATAAATTAATTACCGAAGAAGAGGGAGAGGACAAGTATTATCTTTTTGAAAATTTATTCTGGATACCCTTCGGATATACTTATGACTATTATATAACCGAAGAAGAGTATGCAGATCTTAATACCCTGGAAAAGCAAAATATAATGTTAAGTGCGGTAGTTCTTGAAAACCCACCGGAAGGGTTTCAGAAAATTGTGCCGGATTCCGGAATGGGGATAAAAAAGTTAAAAACAGAGATTACTTTTGATGAAAATATAGAAACAGATAATAACAAAATTAAAGTAAAAGAACCAGGTGCCGCCATAATTATAGATTTTGAATCAGAACCTAAATCAGAGGTTTACTTAAGGTTAAAAGATTTTAATATTAGCAGGCGGGCTGCAACGATGACAAACTTAAAAGTAAAAGCTGACGGTGATGCAGCAAAGATTGTAAATGTAAGAAGCCCCTATCATAATACTTATTTCAGGGACGATTACCTGATTAACACAGGTTACAGTAAACAAAGCAAAAGCCGAATTACAATCACCTTTTTGCAAAAAGGCACTTTCAGCTTTAACGGCATAGATATATATAATGTGGACATGAATTACTATAAGGAACGGATTAAGGAGTTGGGTAAAGTTACATTAAGCAACATGAAAATGGGAAATAACATTATTGAGGGAAATGTAAATTTAGACAGAGAAAAAATTATGGTTTTCAGCATTCCATACAGCAGAGGCTGGAGAGCATATGTTAACGGTAAAAGGGCTGATATCCTTCGGGCCAATACGATGCACATGGCTCTTATATTGGGTGAAGGGGAAAATCATATTTCTTTAAAATACAGAACACCGTTTTTATTGGAAGGAGCTATAATATCGTTTGCATCAACAGTTATATTTGCTTTCATTTTATTTGTTAACAGAAGAAGAGTAAAATTGCCGGCGTAAAAACGGCAAAAGGAGGATTTTAAATGGAGGTATTGTCTGTCGTAGTACCATGTTTTAATGAAGAAGAAGTTTTGCCTCTTTTTTATGATGAAATAGCAAAAGTGGCCGGAACATTAAATCAGTTACAGTTCGAATTTTTATTTGTCAATGACGGTTCTTCTGACGGCACTTTAGAAGTGATAAAAAAGTTCCGTAAAAAAGACGAAAGAGTTCACTATGTATCATTTTCAAGAAATTTTGGAAAAGAGGCAGCCATATATGCCGGCCTTAAGAAAGCTTCGGGAGATTATGTAGTTATTATGGATGCAGACCTCCAGGATCCGCCTTCTTTGATAGCTGAAATGTATAAAGCAGTAAAATATGAAGGATTTGATTGTGTGGCAACCAAACGCAGTACTAGAGAAGGAGAGCCCCCGGTCCGGTCCTTTTTTGCCAGATGCTTTTACCGCCTATTTAATAAAATATCAAAAATAGAAATAATGGACGGGGCAAGAGATTACAGATTCATGACACGGCAGGTTGTTGATGCCATTTTATCAATGACCGAATATAACCGCTTTTCCAAGGGAATATTCAGTTGGGTGGGTTTTAAGACAAAATGGCTTGAATATAGTAATATCCAGAGGGCGGCTGGAAAGACCAAATGGTCTTTTTGGAAGTTATTCTTATATTCTATAGAAGGTATTACTGCTTTCTCCACGGTCCCTTTGGCATTTGCGTCTGTTTTCGGGATTATATTTTGCTTTCTGGCATTTTTGATGATTATAGTTATAATAATCAAGACAGTAATCTGGGGGGATCCGACTTCCGGATGGCCGTCATTGGTTTGCATTATCTGTATGCTTAGCGGAGTTCAGATGCTGTGCATTGGTATACTGGGACAGTATCTGGCAAAGACGTATCTGGAATCAAAAAACAGGCCTGTGTATATTATAAAAGAAGAAGAATAAATGAATGATTACGCCGATATTTTCTGTCAAAATGTTTTATCAATTATTATTTATACAAAAAATTGTTGCCAAGTAAATTATTAGGTGATATAATTTAGGTCACTATATACAGTGGCCTTTTATATTTATACATAGCATACTTTTGGCCGGAATAACATAAGATAACATAATTAAAGAATAAAAAAGCAACAGAAAGGATTTGGTCATATGGGACTCGAGTAGATAGCAGCACATTGTTTATTGTTAAAATATACAGTGTGGTTTATCGACTCCGTAATTAATATAATTTTTTAATGCATTTTTATGTGACAGGATTGATTATATTATTTTAAACAAAACCCTGTCATAAAAATTGATTTTGCATAGGAAAAATTATATTAATTAGGGGGAATTGCTATGATGAATTATAAAAGATATAAAAAGAATCCGGTTGTTTACTATCCAGAAAGACAATGGCCAAATAATGAAATTAACAAGGCGCCTATATGGTGCAGCGTAGATTTAAGAGACGGAAATCAGGCTTTAATTGAACCGATGGTAGTGGAGGAAAAGATTGAATTTTTTAAATTGCTTGTTAAGCTTGGATTCAAAGAAATAGAAGTCGGTTTTCCGTCAGCATCCCAGATCGAATTTGATTTCTTAAGGAATTTGGTTGAGCGTAGGCTTATACCCGATGACGTAACAGTTCAGGTACTTGTCCAATGCAGAGAGCATTTAATTAAAAGAACTTTTGAAGCTTTGGAAGGTGTTCCAAGGGCTATAGTTCATATATATAATTCCACCTCTGTATTGCAGAGGGACGTTGTATTTAAAATGTCAAAAGAAGAGATAAAGCAGATAGCTATTAACGGTACAAAGCTTGTTAAAGAATATGCCAAGGATTTTGACGGAGAAATAATACTGGAATATTCCCCGGAAAGTTTTACCGGAACGGAGCTTGATTATGCACTGGAAGTGTGCAATGCGGTAATCGATACCTGGGGACCGACTCCGGAAAAGAAAATGATTATAAATCTTCCTGCTACTGTTGAAATGAATACGCCCAACGTTTATGCGGATCAGATTGAATGGATGAACAAGAATCTTAAAAACAGAGAAAGCGTAATACTTAGCATACATCCTCATAATGACCGGGGTACAGGCATTGCGGCTGCCGAACTTGCCCTTCTTGCGGGAGCCGAAAGGGTAGAAGGTACCTTGTTTGGCAACGGAGAAAGAACAGGCAATGTCGACATACTTACCATCGCATATAATATGTTCTCCCAAGGGATTGATCCCGAGTTGGAGTTATCCGATATAAATGAGATAATAGAAGTTTATGAAAGAGTAACTAAGATGAAAGTCCATGAAAGGCATCCTTACGCCGGTAAGCTGGTATTTACGGCATTTTCAGGTTCTCATCAGGATGCTATTAATAAAGGCATGCATGCTTTGATAGAAAGAAACAACCCGCATTGGGAAGTTCCTTATCTTCCTATAGATCCTTCCGATATCGGACGCAAATACGAGCCGATTGTCCGTATCAACAGCCAGTCCGGCAAGGGCGGCGTAGCATTTATTATGGAAACCTATTTCGGATTTAAACTTCCTAAAGGCATGCATAAAGAGTTTGCGGATATAATCCAGGCAATATCCGAAAAACAGGGCGAAGTTGCACCGGAGCAGATTATGGAAGAGTTTAAGAAGAATTATATTGAAAAGAAAGAACCGTTGCACTTTAGGAAATGTAAATTTGACGATCATACTGAAGAAGGATGCACACATGCAGTGGTTCATTACACCGATCATGGTATAGAAAAGTCCTTTGAAGCTACCGGTAACGGTCCGATTGATGCGGTTCAAAACGGTCTGCAGAAAGAACTTAACATCAACGTTAAGATATTGGATTACAGCGAGCATGCTTTAAGCGGTGGATCCGGAGCCCATGCGGCGGCTTATATACATATGCTGGATTTGAATACAGGCAAGGCAACTTATGGTGTCGGTGTAAGCTCCAATATTACCAGGGCTTCAATACGGGCAATATTTAGTGCGTTAAACCGTTTGGGAGTAAGAGACGATAATAAGTAGTACGACGAGGCTAATTTATATAAATACGGAGTACAGAAATAAATAAAGAGAGGTTGTCGCATAATTCTATTAAGGATATAGATATAACTTCACATACCGTTAAAAGAACATCGAACTAATTTTGTAGGCATAATCGGACACGAAAATTTGCCTGAACGCACAAAACGCGCAAATGTTCTTTTAACGGTGTATTACTGTTATATCTATATCCTATTAATTAATTTTTGCGTCAACCTCTTTTTATTTAGGTACTTTTAGCTATTACAGCATGTGATTTTTATGAGCCTGGCATTGGTGAAATCTATCGGATGAAAATCCCGCAGATACTAGGTAGCGGGAAGTTAATGCTGAATAACAATGGTGTCGCTGACAACCGAAAATCTGACAAGAGGTGTAAGATAATTACAAGTTTGTCCGTATTATATATAGGTATGATTTATACAAATATTATTGAAAAATCCACAACAGATGAACATTACAACATAATATGCTTTATATAATTATTAAACTAATCAAGGTGAATAGCGCCTTGGTTAAGCTATACAACCCCATAAATAAATATGGAGTAAGTAAATCTTAAAATGCTTGTTAAAATGATTACTAAAAAATAGAATAATGGGGAACAAATCTCCATATGAAGTTAGGAGGCGTACCGTTCATTGAAGAAAATCTTAAAAGTAATTATTTTATCAACCATATTACCGCTAATAATAATATTGGTTTTATGGTATATGGCAGCCCTGAAAGGGTTAAAACGTAAATTTGAATAACTACAGGAAATATTTTATTTAAAATGGTAGATGTCAAAGATAAAATTAAAGACTGGATTAGTGAATCGGAAAGAAAGATAAAAGAAGTAGATAAATTGATTAAAGGTCGAATCTTACCAATTTAACATTCTCAATGTAAAAAGAATAAAGCAAAATTTTGAATGCTTCTAGCATTGATTCCTTAATGGGAGGTTAGCAAACCAGAAAAAGTAAGATATAAGACCTGTTTGACGAAAATATGTCAAATATAGTATAATATATACATAAAAATACAACAATATACAAAATGTTTGACAAGTCATATTTGATCAATTGTTAATCTTTTAATAATATGCATGCATATTATAGACAGAAAGGAGTGATACCATTGGACAAGCGTAGTAGTACATAAGTAGATAAGATAAATACGTTTTTCTAGTGTAGAAAAATATCATATTTAGGAAGTAAAGGAGGAAACCAAATGAAAAAAATTGCTGCTATTATATTAACTTTAAGCATGTTATGCTCTATTACCGGCTCTGCGAATGCAGGGACAAATACTACATATTCCAGTACAGCAAATGCAGCTGGGAAAGGAACTGTAACTCTTCCATCAGCCACATCCAGAACGGCATCTGCAACAACTTTTGCTTATCCAACAAATTCATATGGTGTAATTAATGGAGTGTTTGTGGAAGTAACCTTAAATTATGCATATGGTAATACATTAGAATCCATATCTGAATATGCAGGCAATGATAGTAATGAAACATCAGCAACAGTAACTGCACCTTATATGTACATTGTTGCTAAATCTGCATCCGGTTACCATGTTTATGGTGCATATAATTTACTAACATATCAAGGTGAATCTGCACAATGGACAAGTTATACAACTCCATAAATAAAGAAATTAATGTGGAGTTCGTAAATCCATATAGGATAAACATTAAAATAATTACATAATAATAAGTTAATATAGCGGGGGAGAAAATCCCCCATTCTTAAAAAGTTAGGGGCGTGTTTTTCATTGAAAAATACACTAAAAGTACTTACATTATTAATTATTTTTATATTAGAAATAATATTAGTTTCATCATGCTCATCAAAAATAATTAATGAGAACCGTTACATAGAGGGACAAGATTACCAGTTCTTTTATTATAGTGATACAAACGTAGGGCCCATGGCTGAAAGTGAAGAAGGTTATTATTTTTTTTGCGGTAACTATCTGTTTTTTGCAGATAAAGCAAGTATGCACCCGATACTAGTATGCAATAAACCGAATTGTCTGCATTATGAAGAAACCGATCCGACAAAGACACTTTATTGTAATGCCTTCTTTGAAAGGCCAAAATCACTGTTTTATTATAATAAATCTTTATACATATTTGTATCACGTATAACTACAGCTCATGAAAGTGAGTTTTTAAAGGTTTCACCAGACGGTACAAGAAGAAAATCTTTGTTTAAAATTGACGGTTCAATCAGCGCAGCCGCTTTGCATAGAGGGGTTGTGTATTATTCTAATCAGGTCTGGGACGCTAACGGACAAACTATTGTAAGTGTTAATTCCACTACATTAAAGGGAAAAAGCAAAGAAATATATAAAGAAAAATTTATCCATGGAAACATAGACGATATAATATGCTATGGAAACTATGTATTCTTTGACTCTTTTGACATTACTGAGAGCGGTATTTATAATAAAATGTTAAAGTATAATATTCAAACTGGAGAAACAGAAGCAATCTCTGACAATCAGAAAATGGTTTCTTTTGATATGCCGTCATTTATAAACAGTAAAATGTATTACAGAATAACAAAACTTAATCCTGATTTATCTCTTGATCATCAGGAAGCATTTATGGCTGATATTGACGGAAGTAACGTTAATAAAACTTTTGATTTAGGATTTCCGGTTGAGGTCAGATCCGATGGGCAGTATTTGTATTCCCGTGATATTGAGTGGAGTCCTTTTAGTAAACCTGCAGATGAGCAGGAACTTATCATATATACTTTTGAGGGTGAAGTTGTAGACAGGGTTCATACGGGTTCTTTCGGGGAGATTCAAAGCTTGATACCTGGCGGTAAAGATCATTTATTTTTGCAACAAGCAGATGGTGATTTTTTGAGAATATATTATGCCGAAAAGAGTAAAATCTCTACAGGGAATATGGAATGGAAGCTGTTGATTGAAACAGAACGTGAAAAAATGTACCCTTTGGTAGTTAGAACATCATAGAAAGTGGAGCTTAATTATGATGATATCGTTTGTTGATTTAACCAAAAAGTATAAAGATACCATAGCTTTAAGCAATTTTAGGGCTGAATTAACAGAGGGCGTATATGGTCTTCTTGGACCAAACGGAGCAGGAAAATCTACTTTAATGAATATTATCTCCGGGAATATTAAAGCTACATCAGGATCATGCTTGTGGAACGGAAAAGATATCACAGTCCTGGGGAAGGAGTTCTTTAATCTATTGGGCTATATGCCGCAACAGCAGAATTTATATCATAATTTCACAGCCAAGCAATTTTTATGGTATATGGCAGCCATGAAAGGCTTAAAACGTAAACAGGCAGCAGAAAAAATTGACTTTCTGTTGGAGCTGCTTCATCTAAAAGAGTATTCCCATAAGAAACTCGGTGAGTTCTCCGGAGGGATGAAACAAAGAATTCTGATTGCCCAATCTCTGCTTAATGACCCTCAAATACTTATTTTAGATGAACCGACAGTCGGACTTGATCCGATGGAAAGGGCAAGTATCCGCAATTTTATCAGCGAGATTTCGCAGAATAAAATAATAATATTTGCTACCCATGTAGTAAGCGATATAGAAAATATTGCAAAAGAAATTATATTTCTTAAAAAAGGCAAGTTAATCTTAAAAGATTCTCCTATAAATATTATAAAATCCATGTATTCAAAAGCTTGGCGGACATGCGTACCGGCAAAAGAACTTGAAAGAATCAGAAAGAATTATGTAGTTACAAATGTGGTAGCCAAAATGGATGGGACCCTTTGTGTAGACATAATGTCGGATTACTGTCCGCAAGATTATGAATGGACGGCTGCTGAACCAACCTTGGAAAGTGTATATTTATACTTATTTGATGAGGTTAGAAATGAGGATATTAGCAGGTGAACTAAAAAAGCATATATATAACAGGACGATATGGTTACTTTTGTTATCATTTATGGTTTTATCTGTTTTTATGTTTATTAACAAAGCTAAAACAACAATAAGCGGGATTGACAGCAAGCTCATAGAATACTATAAAGACATACCTACAGAAGATGCTATTATACTTGCACGCAACAAGGAAAAAAAGAATGATTTAATAATAGCGTATCATAATTACCGATCCCTTTATCAGGATGAAAAGTTAGCTTTGGAAGCTTTTTTAGAGTATGCTGACAGTTTTTACGGCGACCCCCTTTTAACGGAAGCTGTTTTAAATATGGAAAATGAGGTTGATGTATATAAGCTTTATGAGGAAAATCAACAACTATATTATTTGATAAATCAGCTTGAGTATATAAAGTCATATAATGAATTTATTTTGTCTATGGACCGGCGAACAAAAGATATGCTAAAATCCCCGCTTTTTAGATCAGATAAATCATATGCCTACCGCAATATTATAAAAACCCAATCAGATTTCGAAAAAATGAAGAACATTAAATTAATGATAGGTAACAATTCCGGTATACTGACATTTTCAAAGTTTATTTATGCGGATATTTTATTGATTACCTTTGTTTTTGTATTGTGTTATTATATTTTTTCTTCCGAACGGGAGCAAGGCCTGTTTAGGATACTTAAATCTACGGTTAACGGACATTTGCCTCTTATAATATCTAAACTTATATCATTATTTATGTTAACTATTTTAGGCTTTATAGTAATCTATGGGTTTGTTATATTTGCAGCTCATAAAATGTTGGGATTTGGAGACTTAACGAGATATATCCAATCTGTAAGTGAATTTCGGGATTGTACCCTTGCTCTTACGGTAGGAGAGTATCTTTTATGTTTTTTAAGCATAAAGCTGTCAGCAATTTTATTAATTGCACTTATTCTAGCTCTGTTTTTTCAGCTTAGTAATTCATTTACTTTGATATATTTATTGATTTTAGGTGTATCTTTTGTAGAGTATTCGCTTTATATATTTATACATCCGGCTTCGGTATTTAATCTTTTAAAATATATTAATATTTTTTCTTTCCTAAATACTTTTGATAATTTTAGGATTTATACAAACATAAACTTTTTTGGATATCCTTTGGACAGGAATTTAGTTACGATTGCATCAATAGTTATTGCTCATTTTGCGCTTGCAATAATAAATATAAAAATATTTAACCTCAAAATACAAGTCCTTACACTACCTCAGTTTATCGGCAATTTGATACATAGACGCAAGAAGTCATCCGGTTCGGTTAGCTTGTTCTATCATGAATTCTACAAAGTGTTTTTTACCGGAAAACGATTTTTAGTTATAATAGTATTGCTGATTATTTCATATTACTCGTTTGATCGGTCACCTTTATATGTCGAAAGGAAAACTTCAAGCTATCTGGCATTTATAAATAAGTATGAAGGTGAGCTCACAAACGAAAAAAGAAGCTTGATTCAGGAAGAAATAAATTATATTAAAAATATTCCGAATGAATTGTCTAAGTTATATACGGATTATGTAAACGGAAATATTACAAAAGAAGAATATCAGAAGGAGTTTAATTTGCTGCAGTTTGAGCTTGAAAAAAATGTCGGTTTTACCCGTTTTGAAAATCAATTTAATTATTTGAATTCTTTGGATCATTCTTTAAAACCGGGAATTGTATCCGAGGTATCATCAGACTATTATTTCAATAACCCAAAAAGAGATTATATTTATGCTATATATGTAGTTTTACTTGTTATTGTCTGTGTAAGTTGTATATTTCCGATTGATTTGCAAAGCGGGATGGAGAATATTATACGCTGTACCTTTTTTGGAGAAAGGAAACTTTTTTACGTTAAAACACTTACAGCAACAATATTGTCAACTGTCATATTTATATGGATAAATTTTACCAAATATTTAAATCTTTTTGGTAAATACAAAATTTCGGACTTAAAACTGCCAGTTCAAAGTATTCAAAAATATGCCAATATAGAATATAAAATAAGCATTATAGGTTTAATCATTTTTGTCTCTGTGTTAACCCTGATTGCTGTTGTTATGATGACTCAATTTATAATCTTAATGGCCCTTTTGCTTAAAAAGCAATCACTGGTTATTATATGTTCATCGGTTATATTTCTGTTGCCTTTACTGCTTGGTTATGCAGGATTAGATACTATAAAATTTTTAAGTATCAGCAATGCGTTTCAGTTATATGAGACACTTGCAGATGATACCCTATCCTGGGCAAATGCCCTGTATTTTACGGCAGTAATTTTTATAACTATAGTCATAACTTTGATTAATAGAGTTATATATAACGGGGTCAGGCACCGGAAAATCAAGTCAAGGGATAATAAAGAGGCTTTAAGTTAATTAATAGGTATTCAGAAAGCTTACCTTTTAGAATGAAGCGTAAATTTATCGGGATTAACAGGGCGGTAAATATGAAAGTTAAAATGAAATATATATATTTATAAAAAGGATCTCCAAAAAGAGATTCTTTTTTTATTTTGTGCGGCCTGTTATAGACTAATAAAAAAAATCGAGGAAAAAATATTAATAATCAATATTAAGAATGACAAAGCTGACAGAAAAACCCGGTATCCTTGACTCATTATAAAGCTAAGTGCTATAATCATTATTGTATGTTACCAGATGAAACTATCCAATACAATCGGAGGAAGGCGATGAAAGTCAGTATAATCATACCCTATCATAAAGGTGAAGTATATTTAAGGGATTGCCTTGACAGTTTGGCTGAGCAAACTTATCGTGATTTGGAGGTAATTGTTGTCAGTGACCATGCACCCCAAAAAGATTTGGAATGTATTTCGGAATATAAAGACTTGATTCCTATAAAGTTATACCATTTGGATGACAATAAAACCGGTGTGGCTGCAGCAAGAAATATGGGCCTTGATGTGGCTACAGGTGATTATATATATTTTTTGGACAGTGACGATTATCTTTATGAAAACACAATTGAGGAATTGGTAAACGGGGCTCTTGAAAAAGATGATGATATTGTTTACGGCAAGAAAAAGCCTACATGGTTTAAAAGAAGTATATATTTTATGAGATTGCAGGAACAGCAGGAAGCACAGGACCAGGAATTGGAAAGTGAAGAAAACGAACTGGAAGATCCTGAGTTAATGATGGAAGGAGATCAGAATGACAGTGACAAAGGTGAAGGATATGAAATTTTAAAGCAGGATAAGGAATATTTAGATAAGCTGGTTAAATCTGAGGAGTATATAAATGAGGATGAGCTTACGGAAGAAGAAAGACAGCTTCTGAAAGAAGCCAGAATCAGGATTGCCTATCGGATACTGGTAAGTAAAAGGAAAGGCGTTAGGAACATTTCCGTACTAAATATTCTTTTTAAGAGAAGCTTTATAGAAGAAAACAGGATAAGATTTCCTGAAAACCTGAAATATTTTTCGGATACTCCGTTTTTGATGGAAGCATTATCAAAAACCGAAAGAATTAAAAAGAAGTTTACGGCATTATATGTTAAAAGAAAGCATAACGATGCCATTAATTTTCCTTCACTATCTCAGATAAAGGACCCCAACCGTTTTTATGAATTTATAGATGCTTATTATGAAACAGAGAAGCGGATACCTAAAAATTCCGATTTAATGATCAGATTCGAACATAAATATATCACATATTATGCAAAACTTTATGCTCCAAGACTTAAAAGAAGCAAAAACGACATATGGCGTAAAGACAACTTTATTATAATGAGCAAGCTTGTAAGCGGGATGAATCATGAGGTTATAAAAAGCCTAAGAGGTTATAAGCGCCGTATAATAAAAGCTTTGATTAAACAGGATATTAACAAATCTTTACGCATAGTAAAAATGCATTTGGGTTACAGAAAACTAAAAAAGATTTTACGCAGTAAGAAGGAACTGGGAAAGTTTTTATATATTCATGTATTCCTGAAAAAACCCATGATGCAAAACTGGATACTGTTTGAAAGCTTTTTCGGAAAAAATTATTCGGACAGTCCGAAATATATATACGAATACATTTCTGCAAATATGCCGGGTAAATATAAATGTATTTGGATTATTGACAAAAAGGGGACCAAGATTCCTTTCAGGCATAAGAAAATTAAGCGTTTTAGTCTGAGATACTATTACTATCTTGCCCGTTGCGGATATATGGTATTTAACAGCAGGCAGCCGGTATGGATGGTTAAAAGGGAAGGGAACGTATTTTTACAGACCTGGCACGGTACTCCCTTAAAGAAACTGGTGTTTGATATCGAGGATATAAATTCTGCTTCCCCTAAATATAAACAGCAGGTATACAAGCAGTCCAGAGCATGGGATTACCTGATAGCTGCCAATGCGTTCAGCAGTGAAACATTCAAACGGTGCTTTATGTTTGACAATACCATTCTGGAGACAGGATATCCGAGAAACGATATTCTTCATTCTCCGAATAAGGACCAGATTGCAGCCATTATAAAAAACAGGCTTAATATACCGAAAGACAAGAAAGTAATACTCTATGCTCCTACATGGAGAGACGATGAGTTTTACGATAAAGGGAAATACAAATTTGAACTTAAGCTTGATCTGGATTTAATGAAGCAGGAATTGGGTGATGAATACGTAGTATTGCTGCGTACACACTATTTTATAGCAGACTCTATAGATGTCCAACATTTTAAAGGTTTTGCATACAACGCAAGCAAGTATGATGATATATCCGAGCTTTACCTGATATCCGATATATTAATTACGGATTATTCATCGGTATTTTTCGATTATGCCAATTTAAAAAGGCCTATGCTGTTCTTTACTTATGATTTGGAGAAATACAGGGATGTCCTTCGTGGATTTTATATTGACATTGAAAAAGAAGTACCCGGGCCTTTGTTATTTACTACCGAAGAAGTGGTTGACAGCATAAAGAACATCGATTTAATTGAACAAAAATATAAATCAAGGTATGAAGAATTTTATGACAGATTTTGTGGCTGGGAAGATGGACAAGCCGCAAAGAAAGTGGTAGAATCGGTATTCAGGGATTAAAATGTTAAAATATTAGCAAACGGTGGCGATTGAATTGAGCAGTGCAATAAAAAACTTTAATAAGTATAAATATTTGTTAATGGAACTTACAAAAAAGAATATTAAGTTGAAATACAGACGATCCTATCTTGGAATATTATGGACACTTTTAGAGCCGATTCTAACGACTATTGTATTAACCATTGTTTTTATAAATTTCCGTGGGAAGTCGGATCATACATTTCCGATATATATTTTGACAGGAAGGCTTTTATATTCATTCTTTTCCCATGCAACAAAGCAAGCTATGAAATCAATACGCAGCAACAGCGGTATGATTAAAAAGGTATATGTACCTAAGTACATTTATCCTCTATCCAATATTTTATCTTCATATGTTATTTTTGCCATATCACTGTTAGTGCTGCTTGGTGCCATGTTTATATTTAAAGTATATCCGACTAAGTATATATTGTACTCTTTTATCCCGTTAACCTTAATTTTTATACTTAGCCTAGGATTCGGTATGATCTTGGCAACACTGGCCGTATTTTTCAGGGATATGGAATATTTGTGGGATGTTACTCTTATGCTGATTATGTATACAGCCGCCATATTCTACGATGCAGCAAAAATTAAAGACCAGTGGGTATTTTATTGTAATCCTATTTACCACATAATTGTCAATTTCAGAAACTGTATTTATGGGCATCCGATTGATATGCTGGCTTTAAAAATTTCTATGGCTTATAGCTTTGCGGCATTAATTATAGGAATAATATTGTTTTACCGTAAACAGGATAAATTTATATTGTATATCTAGTAATTTAATTTTAATAATCGGATATGGAGGAAACCGTGGGTAAGGAAGTTGTAAAGGTTGAAAATGTCAGTATGAAATTCAACCTTATGGAAAATAAAGTTGATAATTTGAAAGAATATGTTATAAAACTGATAAAAAATGAATTAAGATACCAGGAATTTTGGGCATTAAAGGATATATCCTTTACGGTTAATAAAGGAGACCGACTTGGTATTCTCGGTTTGAACGGTGCAGGTAAAAGTACTCTTCTTAAAATTATTGCGGGAGTTCTGAAAGCTACTGAAGGAAAAGTTACCGTAAAAGGAAAGATTGCTCCGCTTTTGGAACTGGGGGCCGGTTTTGACCCTCAATATACCGGTGCGGAGAATATTTACCTGTATGGAGCCGTATTGGGATATCCTAAAGATTTTATTCGGGAAAAATACGATGAAATAGTGGAATTTTCCGAACTGGGTGAATTTATTCATGTTCCGGTAAAAAATTATTCTTCCGGTATGAAAGCAAGATTGGGATTTGCCATAGCGACAATAGTTGAACCCGATATCCTTATTCTTGATGAAGTCCTTTCCGTAGGCGATGCCAAGTTCAGAAAAAAGAGCGAGAAGCGGATAATGGATATGTTCGATAAAGGAGCCACTGTCCTTTTTGTATCCCATACCATTGAGCAGGTTATGGCAATTTGCAACCGGGCGATTATTTTGGATAACGGAAGTCTGGTAGCCTGCGGGCCTGCAGAGGAAGTATGTAAAATTTACGAAGAAAAGTTTATAGAAAGAGAATCCGGGGTTATGAAACCCAGAAAGGAAAAGGACGGTAAGGCAAAGAAAAAGAAGAAAAAGAAAACCGTTAATGTTGAGATTAGTGATGAAATTGGCATAGACCCGGAAAAAAAGATAAGCAAGGATAACGATAAAAAGTCAGATGAAGTATATATTATAGCTGAAAATAAGTCAGATGTATTATCAGAATTTATGACGGAAAATGCATCGGAAAATACCGAAAATAAATCGGAAGGTATAGCAGAAACTGTACCAAACAGTATATCAGATAATATAACAAATAATATATCAGATAATAATTGATAAAAAATTGGTAATATAGCAGAATATACATTGATTTAGCTTATGAAGCAATTTATAATGATATTAAAATTAATGGTATAACTGTTGCATCCATTATACAGACAAAGGAGGGACATTCTCCATTACGGAGAATTAAAAATAATGAAGAAGGTAATAACTTACGGAACATATGATTTACTGCATGTAGGGCATATTAATTTGTTAAGAAGAGCCAAAGCCTTAGGCGATTATCTGATTGTGGCTCTGTCAACAGATGAGTTTAATGCAATTAAGAATAAGAAAGCGTATTACAGCTATGAAGACCGTAAAATTATTCTTGAATCAATCCGTTATGTAGACGAGGTTATTCCTGAAAGAAACTGGGAGCAAAAAATTCAGGATATTCTTGACCATAAAGTGGATGTGTTTGTTATGGGCGATGACTGGCAAGGCAAATTTGATTTCCTGAAAGATTATTGTGAAGTTGTATACCTACCGAGAACGGAAGGAATATCCACAACAAAAATAAAGGAAGACTTATATAATAAAAAACTTACCAAATAAATGAAAGGTAAGGTTATTCGGTATGGCGTTAATAAAACAGATGGTATTGGCTTTTTATAAAGTACTTACAAGGATTCTCCCTATAAATAAAAAAATTATACTTTTTGAGAGCAATTTGGGCAGAAATTATACAGGGAACCCTAAGGCAATTTATGAAGAAATGATTCGCAGGGGACTGGATAAAAAATACCGCTGTTATTTTATACTGGAGGATATGCAGACTGAAATACCGGGAGCGGCTAAAAAGATTAAAAGAAACCGGTTCCGGTATTTTTTTTATTTTGCTATAGCCGGTACCTGGATAAGCGATTCCAGATTTCCAAAGTACATCATTAAAAGAAAAGGATGTACCTATATACAGACTTGGCACGGGACACCTTTAAAGAAGCTGGCTTTGGATATGGATGCTGTATATATGGCAGGAGAAACCGATATTAATGAGTATAAAAAGAATTTTTATGAAAATGCTCAAACATGGGATTACCTCATTTCTCAGAATTCATATTCAACACAGATATTTAAAAGGGCTTTTGGCTTTAATAAAGAAATACTTGAAATAGGTTATCCCAGAAATGATATTCTTTTTCATAAAAATAATAAAAACGATATAGAAAAATTAAAAGAAATGCTTGGTCTTCCAAAAGACAAGAGGATAATTTTATATGCACCCACCTGGAGGGATAATGAGTTTTATGGCAACGGAAGATATAAATTCAACCCCAGGATTGACTTTTCCCTGCTTATGAAGGAGCTAAAAGAAGATACCGTAATGATAGTAAAATATCATTATTTGGTCATGGATCAGATTGATTGGTCACCCTACCGAGGTTTTATATATACTTATGACATGAGTTATGATATTTCCATGTTATATCTGGTTTCCGATATGCTTATAACGGATTATTCATCGGTTATGTTTGATTACAGCATATTAAAACGGCCTATGCTGTTTTACTGCTATGACCTTGAAGAATACAAGAACACCTTAAGAGGATTTTATTTTGACTTTATTAATGATGCACCGGGTCCAGTGGTGGAAACAACGGAAGAATTAATAAAAGCCGTAAAAGTATATGATTATGATTTATATAAAGAAAAGTATGAGGCTTTTTGCAGGAAATTTAATCATGCTGATGATGGAAAGGCGTCTAAAAAAGTTGTTGATCTTATTTTAAAAACCGCGCCTTTAAAGTAATTTCTTAAATATTGGGAATAAGAAAGTCGTGGGATTATTATGGTAAAGACTGTAGGATACATTTTATTTGCGCTTGTTTACTACATATGCAGGCTCTTTCCCGTTCAAAACAGAAGGGTTTTTTGCATTATGACCCATGATGACGGTGCTTGCAGCAATGTTAGGCTTATTGAAAAGGAAATGGAAAAATTAAATAAAGGTTTCCGGTTTGACAGGGTTACAAAAAGAGATGTGGAAGCCGTAAAAAATTTAAGTCATGTATTAAATTTTTTCTTCATAAAACCTTATCAATTGGCCAGGGCTAAGATTATTTTAATGGATAATGTTTTTCTTCCCATGGCTTATTTCAGGGTAAAAAAGAATGTAAAAGTAGTGCAGCTTTGGCATGGAACCGGTACAATCAAGAAGTTCGGCCAGGATGTAAATACCGGAAGGTTAAAAGTGCTGGAAGCAAGGGCTAACAGAAACATAACCCATCTTATTGTGAATAATAAGAGTACGGCAAAACTTTATTCCAAAGTGTTCGGGGTAGGTATTGACAGGGTGTATCCGACAGGCCTTCCAAAGACAGATGATATTCTCTATCGTTTATGGAAGACCGAAAGGTCGGGAGTAAACAGCGATAAAAGTTATATATACGACAAATATAATATTCCGCCTGATAGAAAACTTATATTATATGCACCGACTTTTAGGGATGACAATTTAAGTTCAGATATGACTTTATATCAGGTAAAAGAGTTGGCAGAACAACTTCCGAAAGATTTTGCCCTTGGACTTAGATTGCATCCATATGTTGCCCGTCTGGCAGCAAAAAGTGACTTGAAGAATGTTTATGATTTTTCATACGAAAAAGACTTGCACTCCCTTATTATGGCTGCCGATGTTTTGGTTACAGATTATTCATCCATAATTTTTGAATACTGCATTACACAAAAACCGATGATTTTCTTTGCCTACGATTTGGAGAAATTCTCAGATAAAGGCCGGGGCTTTTATGAGGATTATAAAAGCTATGTGCCGGGGCCTGTAGCAGAAACAGCCCCGGAAGTCATTGATATTATAAGAGAAGAAAAATACCAGATTGATAAAATCAGAAAATTTAATGCCGAAAACTTCCCTTACCTTGACGGGATGGCAACCAAGAGAATTATTAAGCTGATACTGGACAAATAAAAAATCTGCGTAAAACCTAAAGACTGCGATATGCAAAGGCATTTGCAATAAGCATATCATACATGGTCTTCAGGTATACGCAGATTTTATTATATCTTAATATATCATTTTAATGTACGATAATTAGTATACCGATATATAATTCTAAATACTTGCAATCAATAAGCTAATGCTTATATACTTATATACTTAAATTAATATCATTATTAATAAGCATTTTTATTTATAAATCCTTTAAAGATAGTTAGAAACATGATTTTAAAATCAAAACCCAGAGACCAGTTTTCTATATAATACAAATCATGTTCTATCCTCTTGGTTATTGACGTATCCCCTCTGTAACCGTTTATCTGAGCCCAGCCGGTAAGTCCGGGCGGAACCTGATGCTTTATCATATATCTGGGTATAACTTCTTTGAATTTTTCCACGAACTGAGGGCGTTCAGGCCTTGGGCCGACTATGCTCATTTCGCCTTTTAATATATTAAAAAGCTGTGGAAGTTCATCGAGGCTTGTCCGCCTTAAAAATTTACCGATACCGGTTACTCTCGGGTCATTGGGTTTGGTCCAGCCTTTTGCCTCTTCTTCTTCTGTCTGTATTCTCATGGTCCTGAATTTATACATTTTGAAAGTCTTATTATGTTTACCTACTCTCACCTGAGAGAAGATAACAGGGCCTTTTGAAGTCAGCTTAATTAAAAGGGCTATAATCAGCATTGGGATTGCGCATATTATTATGCCTATTAATGATCCGACTATGTCAACAATTCTTTTGGTTATCCAGTTGAAAGTATTGCTTAAAGGTACATTTCTGATATTAATAACAGGAAGTCCATACAAATCCTCCGTATACGGCTTAGTTGGGAAAAAGCTATAGTAGTCAGGTATAAATTTGGTATGAACCCCGGATTTTTCACAGGTGGCAACTACTTTCTCCAGATGTTCATATTCCTTAAGATTTAATGTAATAGCTATTTCGTCAAGATTCATTTTGGTTAGATATTCGTCAAGCTGATTAAGTTTCCCTATGACCGGCACTTTTTTATACCTGGTGCCTATTTCCATGGTATCATCCAAAATACCGTGTATATAATATCCCCATTGGGGGTTGGCAAATATGCGGTCAATATAGGCTTCGGCAGCACGGCTGTAGCCTACCAAAATAACATGCTTAAGATTGTAACCTTTCCTTCGCACAACTTTTAAACCGTAGGCGATGGACATCCTGACCGCCGTACACAGGAGTATATTAATTACAGTAAATATACCGAGAAAGTATCTGGAGATATTGAATTCTTTCCTTAAATATAAATAAAAGAGGTAAAATGCCATTCCAAAAAAGTTTGAGTAAGTTATATGAAAGAATTCTGTCCATTTTTTCTTTACCCGTTTAGGAGTATATAGTTTAGCCTGATTATATATTATAAGATATAGCGGCAGAATAATGTAAAGACATTTGCGAATATATACATATAAAGGATAATAGGTACCCTTTTCTACTTTAAACAGGCTTAGCTTAGTAAGGACACTGTAAAACCTGAAATAATATGAAATCAAAAACGAGACTACAATTATAGTGGCATCTATTAATATATGGAGCCTATTTAGCGTTTTTTGATTGTCCTTAATCACAACTTAACCCTCCCTAGGTTAAAATGTTTGTTTTTGGTTATATATGAGCCTATTTATTATAATACATTAATAAGTCTATTTGAACAATATGATTTTTACAGAAACAGTATTTCTTCACATTCTTTACACAAAATGATGTTATATTAACTAAAAAGGAACAGGAAAGGAGCAGATGTATGGATTTCTATAACCAAAACGGTGATTACGATAACCCAAATAAAATAGATAATGAAGAAAATAATAATAGTCAGGATAATAAACCTGAATACAGTTTTTGGGCTGAGAATATGTCATCTTCGACAGGTACCGGGTATAATTATTACCATCATATACCCCGATATGAAGAAAAACCGCAAAAGAAAAAAGGTGCAAAAAAAGTTTTTGGCTTTTTGGCAAAAGCGCTATTGTTCGGAATACTGGCCGGGGCTACATTTATAGGAGTCCAGTTCCTTTACTATAAACTTAACCCCAATGCTTTTCAAAATCATGAAAGTTATATTATCGGATCGGCCGACGGCAATGTACGCACAAAACTTAAAGTAGCAAGTACGGACCTTGGGAAGGTAAATTCGGTTCCGGAATCGTCAGTTATGAAAGTGGCCGAAGAAACATTGCCGTCAATAGTATCTATTACCAGTGTATCTACTAGCACCAACTGGTTTGGTATTGAGATTCCGAGCGGGGGAAGCGGTTCGGGTATAATTGTCGGTAAAGATGAGAAAGAACTTCTTATAGCTACAAACAACCATGTTGTAGACGGAACAGACAAGATAACGGTAACATTCATAGACGATACAGAGGCCAATGCGGTAATAAAAGGAACAGATGCTACCGCAGACCTGGCAGTTCTGACAGTTGATTTATCTGAACTGGAAAAAAGTACTCTTGATGCAATTAAGGTTGCCAAGCTGGGTAATTCTGATGATGTTAAAGTCGGTGAAATGGCAATAGCAATAGGCAATGCTATGGGATACGGACAATCTATTACGGTCGGATATATCAGCGCAAAGGACAGGAAAGTAGAGATTTCAGACAATTACAGTTATAAAACTATGGTACTGCTTCAGACAGACGCGGCCATAAACCCCGGCAACAGCGGAGGAGCTTTGCTGAATGTAAATGGTGAAGTAATAGGCATAAATACGGTTAAGTTTGCCGATTACAAGGTTGAAGGTATGGGGTATGCAATTCCTATATCAAAAGCTATTCCTATTATAAATGAGCTTATGAGCCGGGAGATTCTGGCTCCGGAAGAACAAGGTTTTCTTGGAGTTACTACTACGGACGTAACGGAAGACGTTTCAGAAAGATTCAGGATACCTGTAGGGGTATATATAACAAGTGTAGTAAAAGGAAGCCCTGCTGAAAAAGCTGGATTGAAAGAAGGAGACGTCATAAAATATATAAATGACATAGAGATTACGTCAGCCGTTCAGCTGAAAGAACTGGTTTCAAGTATCCGAGCAGGCACTGAGGTTGAAATTAAATACATGCGTCATATAGACGGAGGGTATAAAGAACAGACCGTTAAGACAATCCTTGGGTCAAGAAGCGAAATAAATAACTGACATTAGAATTATTAAATTTCGTATTTGGGTTTCCATAGGACTGACTTGTTTAGCAGGCAGTAAGATATGGAAACCCTTATGTTATATAAAATCAAAGAAATATTATTGTATGAAAAAAATATATACGTTATACTATATAAAAATAATTATGTATATCTTGATTATTTTAAATAAATGACATTTATACAGAAAGGGTCGAAAGATAAGATGAGCAGCAATAAGGACAATTTTAATGATAAAATCAATAATATAGAAAATAATAACGATAAAAAAGATAATAACAATAATGATGAGGAAGTATGCTATATATGCAAAAGGCCTGCAAGTGTTGCAGGTAAGATTCTGCATATTCCGAACTATATACATATATGTGCGGACTGTATGCAGAAAACCTTTGATTTAATCAATAACAACGATAATCCATATTTTAACATGATAGGTTTTCCTCCTGTTATGCTCGGGGTATCGGACATAAGCAATATCGGTAAGGCAAGCAACCCGAAAGAAAAAACCGATGAAGACTTAAAGGAAGAAACCGCTGCTTTTGACAGAAGCAAGATTCCTGCCCCGCATATAATCAAGGCAAAGCTGGACGAATATATTGTCGGACAGGAACATGCCAAAAAAGTCATATCGGTTGCGGTATACAACCATTACAAAAGAATAAGCAAAGGGGCACCTAAAGACGTTGAAATAGAAAAATCCAATATGCTTATGATAGGTCCGACCGGATGCGGAAAAACTTATTTGGTTAAAACCCTGGCAAAACTACTGGATGTTCCTTTAGCCATAGCCGATGCCACATCCTTAACTGAAGCCGGATATATAGGTGATGACGTAGAAAGTGTCATCTCAAAATTGCTGGCGGCTGCGGGCAATGACGTAAAAAAGGCCGAGAGGGGAATAGTATTTATAGACGAGATCGACAAAATCGCAAAAAAACGCAATACAAACGGACGGGACGTAAGCGGCGAATCCGTTCAGCAGGGGCTTCTTAAACTGCTTGAAGGAAGCAATGTTGAAGTACCGGTTGGAGCATCATCAAAAAATGCAATGGTACCTCTTAAGACAGTTAATACCGAGAATATTTTGTTTATTTGTGGAGGAGCATTTCCGGATCTGGAAAAAATAATTAAGGCAAGACTTAATAAACAAAGTTCAATCGGTTTTACGGCCGATCTTAAGGATAAATACGATGATGATGCAAATATCTTGCAGAAAGTAACTTTGGATGACCTAAGAGAATACGGAATGATACCGGAATTCCTGGGCAGACTCCCGATTTTATGTACTTTTGAAGGCATGACCAGAGAAATGATGATAAAGGTATTAAAAGAGCCAAGAAATGCTATTATCAAGCAATATCAAAGCCTGCTTGCTATGGATGAGGTGGAATTAAGTTTTGAGCCGGAGGCATTGGAAGCTATATCGGAAAAAGCTTTGGAGAAGAAAACAGGGGCCAGAGCCTTGAGGGCTATTTTGGAAGAGATAATGCTTGATATCATGTACGAAATCCCGAAGGATGACAATATTGGACGGGTAATAATAACAAAAGATTTTATTGAAGGCAAAGGTGTTCCGGTTATAGAGATGAGAGGGGTTTCAGATCAGAAGCGTATAGCATCATGTAACTGATATTTTGTCAATATAGGGCGAAAATATTTGAATCTTCATGCTTGTCATGGAAATTTACTTTATAATATAATTTAGCTGTAAGAGGATGTATTTTATTTCTGCTTTCTAAGCAATTAAAAATTTGGTATAAATGGCACAATACTGATGCATAACTTTTATTAAAATGCTTGCAGGCAGGAAGAGCTTGCAAGCTTTTAGAGATTAACGGGAAATTTGAATTGAAACTAATATGAATTTTTTAATAGAATTGGAGGAATGCTATGGATAACAGACAGGCCCCTGAAATCGACGGTGTATTAAGAAAACATATGATCAGAGTACCGAAAGAAATAGATGCAGCCAGCGGAATAAGAATTTTCGGTAAACTAATCCGATCCATTGTTTTTTCCACAGATGTAGCTATCATACGTAACTGCAATGCCAATGCAGTCATTGCCATATATCCGTTTACACCACAGCCGATTATTTCACATTCAATAATAACTTGTTCCGATGTTCCTGTATTTTGTGGTGTTGGAGGCGGGACAACCACAGGACACCGAGTGGTTAACCTGGCTGAGCACGCGGAATTTCAGGGGGCTGCAGGGGTAGTATTAAATGCACCGACTCCGAATGAAACCATAAAAATGCTTAAAGAACGCATAGACATTCCTATAATTATTACTGTGGTGTCAGACAGGACCGATATTCAAAGCCGCTTAGACAGCGGGGTATCCATATTAAATGTATCGGCAGCTTCAAAGACACCTGAGATCGTAAGAAAAATAAGAAGAGATTTCCCTAATGTGCCTATTATAGCAACAGGCGGCCCTACGCCTGAAACTATTATGGAAACCATAGAAGCAGGTGCCAATGCAATCACTTATACTCCCCCGACTAATGCCGAAATTTTTAAAGCCCTAATGAATAAATACAGGGCAGAATTTTAATATAATTAACCAAACATAAAAAAGGCCGATAACGGGGAGGTTTAGTATGTTTAAATGGGATAGATTATTGAGAATGAAAAAAGAAAAGAGCATTTACTTAAAAAATCTTGATGAAGATTTGCATGACTTTAATTGGCAGAAGGAATTGGCCGATAAGGCTGATCAGAAAGATAAGAACGGTGAAGAGAATGAAATAGTTGAGATAGAAATTCTTCCAGCGAAAATCATATGTCCGGATTGCGGAGGCATTACTTTGGAGGGCTTGGATTTTTGCGACAAGTGCGGAGGCGAACTCTAAATTTATATTATTCTAAATATTTGTTGACAAATCAAATATTCAAGGTTATTATAGAGTCTATAAAATAAGACGTTCGAAATGTAAGACAGAAAAATCTGTCAAATCATAGGGAACGTCTTATTTATACAATTAACAGGTCAACGAATTAATACGTTAAAGCGGCATATTGTTCTAGACCTAAAACAAGTGGGAGGGATTTATATGAAAAAGAGAATGTTAAGTCTTTTGTTGGTATTAAGCATTGTGATTGTTGGTTTGGCAGCTTGCGGCAAAAAAGACGATACATCAGGATCTAATGATAGCGGCAAGCAGCAAAGTGAGCAGACTCAAGATAAGGGAGAAGCCCAGGATAAGGAAGAAACTCAGGATGATGCTCAAAATGATTCGGATGTAAAGAAATTCTACATAGGAGGAATTGGGCCTATAACAGGTCCTGCAGCGGTTTACGGACAACATGTTAAAAACGCTGCGGAAATTGCAGTTAAGGAGATAAATGAGGCAGGCGGAATTAACGGGGCACTTATTGAGTTCAGGTTTGAAGATGATGAACATGACCCTGAAAAATCCGTAAATGCTTATAATACTCTGAAAGACTGGGGTATGCAGATTCTTATGGGTACAGTAACCTCCAACCCCAGCAATGCTGTAAAAGAGGAAACTTATAGAGACAATATGTTCATGCTTACTCCTTCGGCTTCAGCTCCCGAAGTAGTTCAGTATGACAACGCATTCCAGGTTTGCTTTACAGATCCTAACCAGGGTATCGCATCTGCTCAGTATATTGCAGAACATAATTTGGCTTCCAAGGTAGCCGTAATTTATAACAGTTCCGACGTTTATTCCACAGGTATTTATGAAAAATTTGCAGCGGAAGCTAAAAATCATTCATTTGAAATTGTTGCAGCCGAAGCGTTTACGGATGACAGCAATTCCGATTTTAATGTACAGTTAAATAAGGCAAAGGCTGCCGGTGCGGAACTGGTATTCCTTCCTATTTATTATGAAGAAGCTACTTTGATTTTAACTCAGGCAAATGCCATGGATTATAAACCGATTTTCTTCGGATGCGATGGCCTTGACGGAATTCTCGGTGTTGAAAACTTTGACGCATCCCTGGCAGAAGACGTTATGCTTCTGACACCTTTTGCGGCCGACGCTCAGGATGAAAAAACACAGAATTTTGTTAAGAAATTTGAAGAATTGCATGGTGTTACTCCTAACCAATTTGCAGCAGATGCTTATGATGCTATCTATATCATCAAAGCTGCTATTGAAGAGAGCGGAGTGACCCCTGATATGAGCGTATCAGAGATTTGCGAAGGCTTAAAAGCGGCTATGACTAAGATTACATTTGACGGACTTACCGGTGCAGGCATGACCTGGACAGCATCCGGTGAAGTTAACAAGCAACCTATGGCAGTAGTAATTAAAGAAGGAAAATATGTTTCAGTTGATTAATGTGTTGCAAAAAATTTAAAATCGAATCTTAAACAAAATATAGGATACGGAAACATACAGACGGATCTAAAAATCCTGCTGTATGTTTCTTGTATTCATAGACCTTTTAGCAATATATGGATTAAATATGATAATATGTTGTAACATATTTTTTGCTGTGTTAAAATAATGTAACTAATATTAAAAATGCATGTTTTGCATGCTTAACGGGGGTAAAGATGAATTTTCTAACACATTTGTTAAACGGAATAAGCCTGGGAAGTGTATATTCTATTATTGCTCTGGGCTATACAATGGTATACGGAATAGCAAAAATGATAAACTTTGCCCATGGCGATGTAATCATGGTAGGCGGCTTTATTATATTTACTCTTATGAGTACTTTAGGACTTAATCCTTTCTTTTCTGTATTAGCTGCTATGATTGTCTGTACTTTACTGGGAATGACGATTGAACGGATTGCGTATAAACCCCTTCGAAAGGCCCCTTCATTGGCAGTTTTGATTACAGCTATAGGTGTAAGTTATCTTCTTCAAAATCTGGCACTTCTTATTTACGGAGCCGAATCAAAATCATTTACGTCGGTTATTCCGGTTAAAGCATTGTCATTATTAGACGGCAGACTTAGCATATCCGGTGAAACTTTGGTTACAATCCCGCTTTGCATCGTAATTATGATTGGACTTAATTTTTTTATAAAGAAATCCAAAACCGGCCGCGGTATGATTGCGGTATCGGAAGATAAAGAAGCAGCGGTTTTAATGGGTGTGAATGTAAATAAAACCATAGCGATTACATTTGCGATCGGATCTGCTATTGCTGCGATTGGAAGTGCTTTGATGTTTTCGGCGTATACCAATCTTTCACCCACCTCGGGGGCCATGCCGGGTATAAAGGCATTTGTTGCCGCAGTCTTTGGAGGAATTGGTTCAATTCCCGGTGCCATGATCGGCGGAATTTTGCTTGGTGTAATTGAGATATTAAGCCGTGCATATATTTCCACACAGCTGGGAGATGCCATAGTATTTCTGATACTTATTGTTGTGCTTCTGGTGAAGCCGACCGGAATTCTTGGCAGAAAGATTCAAGAGAAAGTGTAGGTGGGTGCAATGAAATCAAAAATGCTGAAAATAAACAAATCTGCCCGTTCTTCCATCATAACCGTTGGTATGATTTTGATTGCATATATTATATGTCAGGCTTTGATTGTAACGGGCAATATGTCAAACCTTCTTAAAAATTTGTTAGTTTCTATGTGCTATTATGCTATTATGGCAGTATCCTTAAATTTGACCGTTGGATTCCTCGGACAACTAAGCCTCGGGCATGCAGGTTTTATGTGTCTGGGTGCCTTTGCCGGAGCAATTTTTTCAAAATGCACCGTAAATGCAATTCAAAATACATTTATCCGCTTTACTCTGGCGATTCTTTTAGGGGCAGTGGTAGCGGGACTCTTTGGAATATTTATCGGTACGGTTGTTTTAAGGTTAAGAGGAGACTATCTGGCAATTGTAACTTTGGCATTCGGTGAAATAATAAAGAATGTTCTTAATGTTCTATATATAGGCTATGACAGTAAAGGTATTCATTTATCGATGAAAGATGCCATATCTCTGAATCTGGAAGATGGAGGCATTGTTCTTGTTAAGGGAGCTCAAGGTATCTCCGGTACACCAAGAGATGCAACCTTTACCGTAAGTGTAATTTTACTTTTAATAACATACTTAATTATAGTAAATTTGGTAAATTCCCGTTCAGGACGGGCTATAATGGCCATAAGGGATAACAGCATTGCTGCAGAGTCTGTGGGTATTAATATTACAAAATATAAAATACTTGCCTTTTCTATATCTGCCGCTTTGGCAGGGATCGCAGGAGTTTTGTATTCACACAACATAGCTACTGTTCAATCTTCTAAGTTCGGCTATAATCTGTCTATTATGATACTGGTTTTTGTAGTGCTTGGCGGCATGGGAAACTTGCGCGGTTCGATTATTTCTGCGGTATTGCTGACTTTACTTCCCGAATATTTGCGTTTCTTAAGAGACTATCGTATGCTGATTTATTCCATTGTACTTATTGTTATGATGTTGTATAACTGGGCACCGGCATGTGTGGCATGGCGTAATAAATTATCTTCCAACTTGGCCGCAATGCTAAAGAAATCAAAGAAGGAGGAGCTGTAATATGGAAATGCTGAAAGTTAAAAATTTAAGTATCTCCTTTGGAGGTTTGCATGCGGTCGATTCGTTCAGCATCACTGTTAATAAAGGGGAATTATACGGGCTTATAGGGCCAAACGGTGCCGGCAAAACAACGGTTTTTAACCTTCTTACCGGTGTATATAAACCGGATATGGGCCAGATTATTTTGGACGGCAAGAATATAACGGGGCTCAGTCCTGTTGAAATAAATAAGGCCGGAATTGCAAGAACGTTTCAAAACATAAGATTATTTAAGAACTTGTCAGTACTTGATAATGTAAAAATCGGCCTTCATAATAATTACAATTATTCTACGATTTCAGGAATATTTAGACTGCCTTCATATTTTAGAACCGAAAAGCGCATGAATGAAAAAGCCTATGAGATTCTGGAAGTATTCGGACTTGATAAAGAAGCCGACATTCTTTCGGCAAATCTACCTTACGGAAAACAAAGAAAACTTGAAATAGCAAGAGCTCTGGCAACAAATCCCAAGCTGCTTTTGCTGGATGAGCCTGCAGCCGGTATGAACCCGGCTGAGACTGAGGAGCTTATGGAAACGATTACCCTTATAAGGAAGAAGTATGATCTTACAATACTTCTGATTGAGCATGACATGAAACTGGTAGCCGGAATCTGTGAGAAGATATTTGTTCTTAATTTCGGTACGGAACTGGCTAACGGACTTCCCCAGGATGTGTTAAATAATCCTGAAGTAATTAAGGCATATTTGGGTGAATAAAATTCGTAAACTCAACGAAAAACGAAATCGGAATATTTATTGTCTGTATTTAAGGCTATTTTGCAGATGTTAAAATATTTTCATTTATTATAAGCAGAATCGATTTCTTATTAAGAAAATATTCTTCATATTTAAAAAGAAGAAAATTTTTCTTAAAAAGAAAATTCTTCCGGTAGCAAATATAAATCCTTAATAAAATAAAGGAGAATTATCGAATGTTAGAAGTTAAAAATTTGCAGGTTTATTATGGTGTCATTCAGGCAATCAAAGGAGTTTCTTTCAGAGTAGAAGAAGGAGAAATAATTGCTTTAATAGGTGCCAACGGTGCGGGTAAGACCACGATTTTACAGACAATCTCAGGATTAATAGCCGCAAAACAGGGTGAAATTTTATACGGTGGAGTTGACCTTCAAAAGATACATCCCCATAAAATTGTAGCCATGGGTATAGCTCATGTACCGGAAGGCAGGAGGGTTTTTTCACAGCTTACCGTATATGAAAATCTTTTGATGGGAGCTTATACAAGAACCAATAAAGATGAGATTGAAGAAACCTTGGAACAGGTTTTTACAAGATTCCCCAGACTGAAAGAACGAAAAAATCAGATGGCCGGTACCTTAAGCGGCGGAGAACAACAGATGCTGGCTATGGGACGGGCTCTTATGTCAAAACCCAAAATAATATTAATGGATGAGCCTTCTATGGGCTTGTCACCCATTCTTGTAGAAGAGGTATTTGATATAATTAAAAGCATAAACAAGAGCGGCACTACGGTTCTTTTGGTTGAACAGAATGCAAAGAAAGCCTTATCTATTGCTAACCGTGCATATGTACTTGAAACCGGTAATATTGTTTTAGAGGGCGACGCAAAAGAACTGATGAATAACGAATCGGTAAAAAAAGCATATTTGGGTGAATAAATTACCGGCATTTAAAAATATAAATAAATAGATTTCAACATAAAAAGGCATCGCCAACTGTAATTAGGGGCTAAGCCGACTATTGGGAAGGTGAAATGTATGAAAAAGTTTGTTATTACTGTTGCCAGAGGATACGGCAGCGGGGGAAGAACCATCGGCAGGATGCTGGCCGAGGAATTGGGGATTTCATTCTATGACCGTGAATTACTAAGGCTTGCTTCGGATGACAGCGGTATAAACGAGGAGCTGTTTGCAAAAGCTGACGAACAGCTTAAAAAGAGCCTGCTTTTTAAAATAGCAAAGAAAGCTTATAAAGGAGAACTAATTCCTCCCGACAGCGATGATTTTGTTTCCAACGAAAATTTATTTAACTATCAGGCAAAGATAATTAAAGAACTTGCACAACAGGAATCTTGTGTGATAGTCGGAAGGGCAGCAGATTATATTCTGAAAGATTTTGACAATGTGGTTAAGGTGTTTGTCCATGCACCCCTTGATGACTGCATAAAGACTCTTAAAGAAATGACCGGAAAATCTGAAAAAGAGCTGGAAAAGCAGATTATTTCTATAGATAAACGCAGGGCCGAGTATTATAAATATTTTACCGGAAGAAACTGGAATGATGCCAGAAATTACGATTTGTGCCTAAACAGCAGCCAGTTGGGCTTCAGAAAATGTGTGGATATAGTAAAGGCTTATCTGGATATTCGCTTCTGGTAAATTTGGATTTGGCCGGATATAACTATTTCCGGATATAACTATTTATAGAAAGAAGGAATACTATGATTTCGGAAAAGATGATCGGCTTTGTCAAAAACAGTTCTATAATTCGGGCTATGTTTGAAGAGGGAAAACGGCTTGCCGAAATTTACGGCGCTGAAAATGTATATGATTTCAGCCTGGGAAATCCGAGTGTCGAGCCGCCGTTAAATATAAAGGAGGCATTGATAAGCGTACTGAACGAAGAAGAGCCAAATCTTGTTCACGGCTATATGAACAATTCCGGTTATATTGATGTACGGGAAAAGATAGCATTATCGCTCAATAAAAAATTTAATACAAATCTTAGCCATGAAAATATTGTAATGACTGTCGGAGCTGCAGGAGGTCTAAATGTAATTTTAAAATCCCTGCTAAATCCCGGGGACGAAGTTGTTACGTTTGCCCCTTTTTTCGGTGAATACCGCAATTATGTAAGCAACTATGACGGCATATTGGTAGTAGTACCTCCAAACTGCGAAACATTTCAACCTAATCTCAATGAATTTGAAAAAAGGATAACAGGTAAAACAAAGGCAGTTATTGTAAATTCGCCCAATAATCCCACCGGAGTTGTATATTCGGAAGACACGATCCGAAAACTTGCTGAAATCCTTAATAAAAAGCAGCAGGAATATAATACATCAATTTATCTTATATCCGACGAACCGTACAGGGAACTGGTTTATGACAATACGGAAGTTCCTTATCTTACAAAATATTATAAAAATACTATTGTTGTGTATTCATACAGTAAATCGCTGTCGCTTCCGGGTGAAAGAATAGGATATCTGGTTATACCTTCCGAAACAGACGACTATGAAGACTTGGTTGCTGCTGCCAATGTGGCTACGCGCATTTTAGGATTTGTCAATGCCCCGTCACTTATCCAAAGAGCCGTTGCAAGATGCCTTGATGTCCAGGTAGATGTGGAAGTATATAACCGGAACAGGGAACTGCTTTATAACAGTCTTATGTCGTATGGCTACGAATGTGTAAAGCCGCAGGGAGCTTTTTATCTCTTTGTAAAAGCCCTGGAAGAGGACGACAAAAAATTTGCTCAGGCGGCAAAGAAATATAACATATTAATTGTTCCTGGTTCATCTTTTGATTGTCCGGGGTATGTAAGGATTGCATATTGCGTGGATTATGATATGATCAAACGTTCCTTGCCGGGCTTTAAAAATCTGGCCAGGGATTATGGGAGGTTAAAAGATTGAGCGAAGAGAATGTGAGAGCTTGGGAGAAGTATATCCGGCGGGTAAAACCTTATGTCCCGGGAGAACAGACTAAGGATAAATCGGTTATTAAGCTTAACACCAACGAGAATCCTTTTCCTCCGGCTCCGGGAGTATTGGAAGCACTAAAAAACATGGATGCGGACAACCTTCGTATGTATCCGGATCCTTCAATCGGGCTTCTTGTCGAAGAACTGGCCAAGTTCTATGGAGTGGATAAAGAGGAAGTATTTGTGGGGGTAGGTTCGGACGATGTTTTGGCCATGGCCTTTATGACCTTTTTTAATTCAGAAAAACCGATTCTTTTTCCGGATATTACTTATACTTTCTACCCGGTCTGGTGTGATTTGTACCGGATACCTTATGAAACACAGGCAGTTGATTCACATTTTCGCATAGTAAAAGAGGATTATTATAAGGATAACGGAGGCGTAGTTATAGCCAATCCCAATGCCCCTACATCCATATATGAAGATATTTCAACCATTGAAGATATAGTCATACATAATCCCGATTCAGTAGTGATTGTCGATGAAGCTTATATAGACTTTGCTAAAGAATCGGCCATACCTTTGACGAAAAAATATGATAATCTCCTTGTTGTACAGACATTCTCAAAGTCCAGGGCAATGGCCGGAATGAGAATAGGCTTTGCAATCGGAAGTAAAAGACTTATTAAGGCTTTAAATGACGTAAAATATTCCTTTAATTCATATACTTTAAGCCAGGCTGCCATTCTGGCGGGAGTGGAAGCGGTTAAAGACGGTGATTATTTCAGGGATTCAATTGAAAAAGTTATAAAAATACGGGAGGATGCTGCCGAAAAATTTAAAGAACTAGGATTTAGCTTCCCTAAATCAAGTACCAACTTTTTGTTTGTAACCCATGAATTTATTCCGGCAAAAGAGCTGTTTAATGCTTTAAGAGAAAATAAGATTCTTGTCCGCTATTTTGATCTTCCGAGAATCAATAACTATTTAAGAATTTCAATCGGAACTAAAGAACAGATGGATATACTGTTTGGCTTTTTACGAAAATATATAAATAAGAAGAAAAATATTAAATGATTTTTTGAAATATTAATATTGATAACAGAATTTCAGTTAACCGTATACTTAATCCGATAATCGTTAAATTATAGGAGCAGATTATGAATTACCAGCTGGAACTTGATAAAATAATAAACAACCTAAAAAATGAAGAGCCATACAATCCTCCGAAACTTCTGATACACAGTTGTTGTGCACCCTGCAGCAGTTATGTACTGGAATATTTGTCTGAATATTTTGCTATAACCGTTTTTTATTATAATCCCAATATATACCCGGAGGACGAATATGTAAGAAGGGTAAAAGAACAGGAAAAGCTGATTTCATCTATGCCTCTGAAATATCCTGTATTATTTATGGAAGGAAAATATGAGCCTGAAAAATACTATAATTATGTAAGGGGGCATGAAAATGACCCCGAAGGCGGTGAAAGATGTTTCATATGTTACCGATTAAGGCTTGAGGAGGCTGCCAAAATTGCCAAGGAAGGCGGTTTTGATTATTTTACAACTACTCTTACCATAAGCCCGCTTAAAAATGCAGCCAAGCTCAATGAAATCGGACAGGAAGTTGCAGCTAAGTATGGTGTTTCCTTTTTGCCTTCCGATTTCAAAAAGAGAGGCGGTTATCAGCGGTCTATAACTTTATCAAAGGAATACGGCTTGTACCGTCAGGATTATTGCGGATGTGTTTATTCAAAAAGGCAAAGGGAAGCTGAAGCTTTAAAAAAGAAAGAAGAAGCGGCAGAGAAATCCGAATAAACTTAAGAATGTAATGTTTTGGTAATAATTATACATGATAAGTGCACACATAGTGTTTTAAAAGCATTATGTGTTTTTTTATGTTTATTTGTTCGTCAAAACGGATGTTTAGATATACGTTCTAATAATGGAATTTATGAATTTTGGCTCTTTGTCAAGTGTTGGGGTATGATGTATTTGAATCATGCTAAATTACTTGGCTTAGAGCCTTTTTAACATTTATATCTAAAACATCTATTTTTGAGCATGACAAATAAACCTCGTGCCAGTCATATTTATTTTTATTTAATTACAAGAATGTAAAATTCGTGTCCGAAATCGTTCAAAGTTTTT